>Ga0209187_1000024_pt1 | contig 354577 bp, 358 predicted proteins | sample BantaG_FD_187430 | JGI IMG/M metagenome (GOLD analysis project Ga0209187, IMG submission 187430) | Marine algal microbial communities from Bantry Bay, Ireland - BantryBay_4 metaG (SPAdes) (version 2) | ecosystem: Host-associated > Algae > Red algae > Unclassified | place: Bantry Bay, Ireland...
ACGTGTCTGAACCATCCGAGCGACTATTTCGTCTGATCGGTGCAGAAACCCGTTCACGGATCCAGCTCGCCCTCAGGGTCTCTGCACACCCACTGGGGTTTCGCAGTCCTTTGTGCATGAATCGCAGAGGGTGCACTCGGCGAATTCGGGCCAAGCGTCGAGACAGCGACCGATCACTTCAGCACCATCTCGGCCCGACTTGCCGATGCGACGTCGCAGCATGAGCACGTCCCGGCGATGCACCATGCCTGTCGCCACCGCATGACGCAGAACGCAGGATGCGCATGATCTCGGTCTTCGGGAACACCAGGCCGAGATCACAGAGTGTTCCCTCGGGGGGTCGTGATCGCAAATCCGTCGAACCGTCAGTAGGACGCCGACACGAGGTACAAGCCGTGAGGAGGGGCGATACGGGGCACTGCCGTGCGATCTCTGGCAGCCAGGATCGCGGGCACATCCGACGGCAAGATGTGAAAGGGCGCCAGTTCGCCCAGTCCAACATCGACACAGAGTCCCGTGATCGAGCGGACCATCTGCTGACAAAACGCGTTGGCCCTGACATTGAGATGGACTTCATTGTCAGCTTCGACCGTCCACTCCACGGCATGCATTCGACGGGTCCGTGACTTCTCGAGTGGTTCCTCCGCCACATCGTCGACAAAGAGACGCCGACAGAACGAGCTGAAGTCATGCAAGCCCAGCAGATGTTGGCCTGCGGCCTGCATGAGATCGATGTCGAGAGGATCCTTTACCCGCCAGGTGTGGTCCTTGCGGAATGGATCAGCCAACCGCTGATTCAGAATGCGATAGCGATACGAACGGGCGGTGCATGAAAAGCGTGCATCGAAGTCGTCATCCACCCGCTCGACCTGGTTCACGACAATGTGGGGCTTGCACAGCTGGTTCAGCGACGTTCGCATCTTCTCCGCGTCGACTGGCTTGTCGGTGTCGAAGGCCACTACCTGGCCGAGCGCGTGCACCCCGGCGTCGGTGCGTCCCGCGCACACGATTGGAACCTCATGCTGCAGCACCTGCTCGAGCGCCACACGCAACTCGCCGCCGACGGTGGGGACACCCTCATTGATCGCAAACCCACGAAATGGCCCACCGTCGTACATCACCTCAAACCGATACCGAGCCATCGGCTCAGAATCTACTGCAAAGAGGCACTGTCAAACGCGCAACATCCCCCGCACATCGAGCGAGGGATGTTGCGAATGCCGAAAGGGCCTAGCTTGTTGAGCCCGGAGACTCAGACCAGTTCGATACGCGCCATGGGTGCGTTGTCGCCGCTGCGTGGGCCGAGTTTCAGGATGCGAGTGTAGCCACCTGGGCGGTCCACATAACGTGGGCCGACTTCGTCGATCAGCTGCTGTGCGATCTCGCGATCATTCAGAAACTGGATGAGCTGGCGGTGGTTGTGTAGACCACCCTTCTTGGCCTTGGTGATCATCTTTTCAGCGATCGGTCGCATGGCCTTGGCCTTGGCTTCGGTCGTCTCGATCGCGCCGGCGGCCACGAGCGAGGAAACCAGGTTGGCCATCATCAGCTTCTGGTGTTGTGAGCTGCCGCCGAAGCGACGGCCTTTACGGGGGGTTGCTGGCATGGGGAATCAGCTCCGGGTGGCGAGCGAAAGTCCACGCTCGTCAAGCTTCTGGGCAACCTCATCGAGTGACTTCTGACCGAAGTTGGTAATGGCCAACAGGTCGTCGATCGACTTCTCGAGCAGCTCGCCAATGGTATTGACCTGAGCACGCTTGAGACAGTTGCGGGGACGTTCGGACAATTCGAGATCTTCGATCGGAAGGTCGAGGTCGGGTGAGCCGCTGGCGGTCGCCGTGGCCTCGGCCAGTTCGAGGCCCTCGGGCTCGTCGCTCATCTCTTCGACCAGCTGCACGATGCTGCGCAGTGTTGCGCCAGCCGAGGCCAGAGCATCACGGGGCGAGATCGAACCGTCGGTCTGGATGTCGAGCACCAAGCGGTCGTAGTTCGTCGACTGCTCTACACGAGCTGCCTCGACGTTGAAGCTGACTCGACGAACAGGCGAGAAGATGGCGTCGACCGGAATGAGGCCAATGGCGCCACCAGTGTCCTGGTCGGCAGCCGACAGGTATCCGGCACCGCGCTCGATCGTGAGATCACACGCCAGGCGAGCCTTTTCGTTCAGCGTCGCAATGACCAGGTCTGGATTCAAGATCTCGATCTCGGGTGTCGTCTGCAAGTCAGCAGCAGTCACCGTTGCTGGACCCGCTACGTCGAGACGAACCACGACAGGTTCATTGCTATGGCTAATGAGCACCACATCTTTCACGTTCAGAATGATGTCGGTGACATCTTCTGCAATACCCGGAAGCGTGTCGAACTCGTGCAGGGCACCGTCGATACGAATCTGAGTAATCGCTGCGCCAGGAATCGACGACAACAACGTGCGTCGAAGAGAGTTGCCTAGCGTGTGACCGAACCCCGGCTCAAGGGGTCCAATCGCAAATTTTTGCCGGTTGGTCGATTCGTCATTGACGGCATCGACGGTCGGTCGTTGAATGACAAGCATCCGTTAATCACCTCAGGGTTGGAGGACTGGTCCTGCAGTCACGCAGGAGAAGTCGCGTTACTTGCTGTACAACTCGACGATCAATGATTCCCGAATGGGAACATCGATCTGTTCGCGGATCGGACGAGAACGGACGGTGGCTTGCCAGCCCTCGGCTCCCATATCGATCCACGCCGGCGCCGGACGGTCAACGACGTCGTTGTTCCACTGGAACGTGTGGTTGTCTTTGCTCTTTGGGCGAACGGTGACAACATCACCTTTACGCAGGCGATAGCTACAGATGTTGACCCGACGGCCGTTGACATCGATATGGCCATGGTTCACGAACTGACGGGCTTGCGAACGGGTCGCCGCCCAGCCGACTCGGTAGACCACGTTGTCCAGACGCAGTTCCAAGAACTGCAGCATGTTTTCGCCGGTTACACCTTGCTTGCGGTTCGCTTCTTTGTACAGATTACGGAACTGACGCTCGGTCAATCCGTAGGTAAAGCGAGCTTTCTGCTTTTCTTGCAGCTGAATCAGGTATTCGGAGACGTTGCCACGACGACGGGTACGCCCGTGCTCGCCTGGCGGGTAGGGGCGCTTGTCGAGGGCAACAGCTTCGCCCTTGGTGCCCCAGATGTTGGTGCCGAGACGGCGCGCTACTCGCGCCTTTGGACCGGTGTAACGAGACATCAGCCCCTCCGACGTTTTGGTGGGCGGCAACCGTTGTGTGGCACCGGCGTGACATCTTTGATTCCAGTGACTTCGATGCCGAGATTCTGGATCGATCGAATGGCAGTCTCGCGGCCCGAACCCGGACCGGTGACTTCGACATCGGCCTTGCGTAGGCCTTGTTCCATTGCCTTGCGGGCAGCAGATTCGGCTGCGGTCTGGGCTGCGAACGGGGTGCTCTTGCGTGAACCCTTGAATCCGCTGCTACCTGCAGACGCCCAGGCAATCACGTTGCCGCCCTGATCGGTAATCGAAATGATCGTGTTGTTGAACGAACTCTTGATGTGAACAACGCCATACGGCACGTTCCGGCGCTCTTTACGCTTCGCCATTACTTCATCACCTTTTTCTTGCCCGCAACGGTCTTCTTTGGTCCCTTGCGGGTCCGAGCGTTGGTGTGGGTGCGTTGGCCACGAACCGGGAGGCCGCGACGGTGCCGCAGACCCTGGTAGCTGCCGATTTCCATCTTGCGCTTGATGTCTTGTTGGACTTCACGGCGAAGGTCACCTTCGACTCGAAGGTTCCCTTCGATGTAGGCCCGGAGCTTGGCAATGTCTTGATCACCCAAGTCCCGGACTCGAATGTTCTCATCGATTTCAGATGCGGCCAAGACCTGCTTTGCGGTCGTCGGGCCGATCCCGAACAGATACGTGAGCGCAATCACGACGCGTTTCTCGCGGGGAATGTCTACGCCTGCAATACGTGCCATGATCTAGCCTTGCCGTTGCTTGTGTCGAGGGTTCGTGCAGATGACTTGAATGCGGCGGTGCCGACGGATGACCCGGCAGTTGTCGCACATCTTCTTGACGCTTGGTCGTACTTTCATTTACTACTCAGGTTCGAGATCGAGGGTGATGGTGCCTGAAGGTCAGCGCCTGCTGATTTCAGGGGATACCGGTGGATAGCCGCTACTTGTAGCGGTAGGTGATGCGGCCTCGTTTGAGGTCATAGGGGGTGAGTTCGACTTGCACTTTGTCGCCGGGAAGGATGCGGATGTAATGCATGCGCATTTTGCCGGAGATGTGTGCGAGCAATTCATGACCGTTGTCGAGTTCGACACGGAACATGGCATTCGGCAGGCTCTCAGTGACCGTGCCTTCCATTAGTATTGCGTCTTCTTTGGTAGCGATGATGCTGACTTTCCATTCGGGGGTGGGGATAATTGCCGGGCTGACAGTGATGTCTGGGAACTATCCCGATGCGCGGCAACTAGAAGCCAACGCGCGCAAACATCTATCTTATTCCCCGTTATCTCCTTCTCCAACCTCGTCACCTGCTATGGAAGCATCGAGAGCGGTTCGCACTCGAGCGAAAACCTCGTCTTCGGCGCCCATACCCGGCACTTCGAGTAACAACCCGCGATCCTCGAACCATTCGAGCAACGGACGGGTCTGAGATTCGTACAGGTTGAGCCGCTTGACGATGGCTTCTTCGGTGTCGTCGTCGCGACCACGATCGAGCATCCGTGCAGTGCACTCTTCGACCGATACCTCGAGGTTTATCGCGGCATCGATACTGCGATCACCCAGGATTCGAACCAGTTCTTCGGCCTGGGTGGGGGTGCGAGGAAAGCCGTCGAGTAGAACACCTCGTTCGACGATGTCGGACTGAGCCAGCCGTTCTGACACGATGCCGATCATCGTCGTGTCATCAACAAGGCCACCAGCATCCATGATCTTCTGCGCCGCCAAACCCATCTCGGTCTCGGCGGCGATGGCGGCACGCAGCATGTCGCCGGTCGACACATGGACCACACCATAGGCGTCGACGATGCGCTGGCTTTGCGTGCCTTTACCGGCGCCTTGGCGCCCAAAAATAACCAGATGTAGTGCCACAGTTTCCCCCCGCCCCGAATTACTTCAGGAAGCCCTCGTAGTTACGCATCATCAACTGGCTGTCGATCTGCTTCATGGTCTCGAGACCGACACCCACGGCAATCAGAATCGAGATACCGGAGAAGCCGAAGAAACCGGTGCTACCCGCAGGCAACACAAGGCCGAGTGCAACTGCAGGCAGCAATGCCACGATGGCAATGAAGAGCGCTCCCGGGAAGGTGATGCGACTCAGGATCTTGGACAAGTAGCGCTCGGTTTCGGGGCCGGGCCGCAGCGGGGCGATATGGCCACCCTGGCGTCGCAGTTCATCGGCCTTCTTCACGGGGTCAAAGGTGATCGCGGTGTAGAAGTAGGCGAAGCCAATGATCAGCAGACCAAAGATGATCAGGTACACCGGATCGGCCGGGTTCACGAGGCGCTCGTCGACGAATGTGCGCACCGAATCGCCCCAGCCGGAAGGCAGAACCACGGCAACCAGCTGCGGAAGATAAAGCACCGAAGATGCAAAGATGATCGGAATCACACCACTCTGGTTGACCTTGAGCGGGATATAGGTCGACGTGCCGCCGTACTGCTTACGGCCCACGACTCGCTTGGAGAACGTCACCGGGATGCGACGTTGCCCGTTCTCGATGAACACGATGGCAACCAGCATCACGATGTAGAGCGCCAAGATGATGGCGATCCAGCCTGCCCCGCCATTGTTGTAGACGTCGACGAACTGGTTCGGAATTGTCACCATCACCGAGGCGAAGATGATGATCGAGATGCCGTTGCCGACACCCTTTTGCGTGATGAGCTCGCCCATCCACATCAGCAGGGCGGTGCCGGCGGTGAGGGTCAGCACCACCAAGCCGACACGAGGAGCAGTGAAACTCGGCAACAGGTCGAGCCCGTTGCCTGCTTCACCCGACGAACCGGTGCCAAAGCCATTGCCCTGGCGGTTGAACAAGAAGGCGAAGCCGGTTGCCTGCACGATGGCGATGGCAATGGTGAGATAACGCGTCCACTGCGTGATTTTTCGCTGCCCGACCGCACCCTGGTTCTGCCACTGCTCGATACGCGGGATCACGATGCCGAGAATCTGCATGATGATCGAAGCCGTGATGTACGGAAACACGCCGAGCGCGAAGATCGCCATCTGCGTGAGCGCGCCACCCGAGAACAACGCCAAGAAATCGAGCACGCCGCCGCCCTCGTTCTCGGCCCGAGCCCGGATAGCCGACACGGCATCGAAGTTGATGCCGGGCGACGGGATGAACGCGCCGATTCGGTAGATGACAACCATCGCCAAGGTGAAGAGAACCTTGTTGCGAAGGTCTGGAATTCGACCGATGTTGGCGATATTCCGCAGGGTGCTGAGCATGGGGTGCTTACTCCGATCGAGGCCAGCGAATGCTGACTAGCGGTTTTGGTGTGCGCTACCGTTTGCGGCAGGACGTACTCGGTAGGGCGAAGGAAGTTCGGTGGCGGTGCCACCAGCTGCCTCGATTGCGCTCTTGGCCGAAGCTGAGAATGCGTGTGCTGTTACCGTTACTGCACCTGAAATACTGCCACGTCCGAGCACCTTGACCAGCGCGCCCTTACCAATGAGGCCATTGGCATACAGAGTGTCGGGGGAAATCTCGCTCAGACCGGACTCCGAGATCGTGTCCAGGTTGATGGCCTGGTACTCGACGCGGAACGGGTTGTTGAAGCCACGAAGCTTGGGTACACGCCGCAGGAGCGGCATCTGGCCACCCTCGAAGCCGACGCGCACGGTGTTACGAGCGCGCTGTCCCTTGCTACCGCGACCAGCCGTCTTGCCGCCGTTGGCGCCGATACCGCGGCCGACACGCTTGCGGCGCTTGTTCGAACCCTCGGCGGGTTTGAGGTCATGAATCTTCATTCTTCTTCCTCGACCGTTTCTTCCACCGTGGCTTCGGCTTGCGCCGCAGGCTGTTCGGTGGATTTCTCTACTGGTTTTGATGCGGGCTCGCTGCCGTCGAGTTCCTCGACAGACACCAGGTGCGGAACCGTGGCGAGCATGCCGCGAATCTCGGGTCGGTCGGGAAGATCGTTCGACTGGCCCAACCGGCGCAGGCCAAGAGCACGCAGGGTGCCTCGCTGCTTTGGTTTGGTGCCGATCGACGACCGGGTTTGAGTGACACGAAGTGACATGGTGATCAGCCCTCGTGGGACCCAGCCGAGACCGAGCCCTTCTTTTGGGTGTCGAGGTACGCCGCCCACAGACCACCGGGAACGAATTCCTCGGGATCCAGGCCGCGTAGCGTGGCGATTTCATCGGGGCGCTTCAGCCCTGCGAGGCCCTCGATGGTTGCCCGGGCCACATTGATGTGGTTGGCCGAACCGAGCGACTTGCACAGCACATCTTGCACGCCGGCCTCTTCGAGAATGACACGGGCAGCACCACCAGCGATAACGCCGGTACCAGGAGCGGCTGGCTTGAGAAGCACACGGCCGGCGCCGAGGCGGCCGGTGATGGTGTGGGTGATGGTGGTTCCGGCAAGCGGCACATGAATCAGCGAGTTCTTCGCCTCTTCGGTGCCCTTCTGGATTGCCAAGGGAACTTCTTTTGCTTTGCCGTAGCCCAGGCCAACTCGACCGTTTCCATCGCCGATGACGACGAGAGCGGTGAACGAGAAACGCCGACCACCCTTGACGACCTTGGCAACACGGTTGATGTTGATTACGCGTGAATCGCGCAAGCCATCGTTGTCGCGGTCATTGCGACCACCGCGATCGTTGTTTCGACCTCTGTCGTCGGCCATCAGAACTCCAGTCCAGCTTCACGGGCAGCGTCGGCGAGCGCAGCGATGCGGCCGTGGTAGCGGTTGCCACCTCGGTCGAACACCACCGCGGAAACGCCAGCAGCTTTGGCTCGTTCGGCGATGAGGGAACCAACCTGTGCAGCAGCGGTTGCATTCCCGGTTGCGCTGCCACGAAGATCGGCTTCGAGTGAGGATGCCGAGGCAATGGTGGTGCCTTCTGCATCGTTGATGATTTGCACAGCAATGTGCTTGTTCGAACGAAACACCGACAAGCGGGGACGTTCTGCGGTGCCAACGACCTTGCGGCGAAGGCGGGCATGGCGGCGATGCCGGGCGGCCCGGCGGCTCTTGGTTGCCATCGTCGTCTCCTACTTGGCTTGCTTGCCGGCTTTGCGAATGACATGTTCGCCGGCGTATCGGATGCCCTTGCCCTTGTAGGGCTCAGGCTTCTTGAATGCACGAATCTCTGCAGCTACCTGACCAACAACTTGTTTGTCGATACCGCTGATCGAGATCTTGGTCTGTTCTGGCACGTCGAACTCGATGCCGGGAGGCGCCTTGTAGTTGACCGAGTGGCTGAAACCGAGCTGCAACTCGAGGGCATCTTTGCCCTTGGCCGCGGCACGATAACCAACACCGACGATCTCGAGGTCCTTGCGGAACCCCTCGCTCACGCCGGTGACCATGTTGTGCACCAACGAACGGGCGAGGCCATGGAGGGCCTTGGATTCCTGTTCGTCGTCGGGGCGCTCGACCACCAGATCTTCACCCTCTTGACGGGCGGTGATGCCCTCGGGCAGATCGATGTTCAGTTCACCCTTGGGGCCTTTGACGGTGACGGCGCTGCCACTCACGGCAATGTCGACACCGCTCGGCAGCGTGATGGGGTTGTTTCCAATACGGCTCATCTCGACCTACCAGACGTAGCAGAGCACTTCGCCACCAAGACGGCGGCGACGAGCTTCGCGATCGCTCATCAGGCCCTTGCTGGTGGAGACCACGGCAACGCCGAGACCACCAACAACACGGGGAATTTCTTTGGAACCGGAGTAGACCCGGAGGCCGGGCTTCGAGACTCGTTTGAGTCCCGAGATGACCCGCTCGCGCTTGGGCGAGTACTTCATACGGATGGTGAGATTCTGGCCCGGCTTTTCGGTGTTGTCGGCGACGTCGAAGCCCCCGATGTAGCCCTCGGACTCGAGCATGCCGGCCAGGGCGACCTTGAGCTTGGAGCTCGGCATGACGACTTCGTCGTGCATGGCCGTATTGGCGTTGCGAATGCGGGTCAGCATGTCTGCTACTGGATCAGTCATCATTGCGAATCACCTACCACGAACTCTTGGTGACACCGGGCACTTCGCCGGCGTGAACCATGTGTCGCAGACATATGCGGCACAAGCCGAATTTGCGATACACCGAACGAGGTCGGCCACAACGACGGCAACGGGTGTAGCCACGAACCTTGAACTTGGGCGTCTTGGCCTGCTTTTCGCGCAGTGCTTTCTTTGCCATTTCAGCTGTCCTTCTTGAACGGGAAGCCGAACGCATCGAGCAGGGCACGACCCTGCGCGTCGGTCTTCGCCGTGTTGACGATCGTGATGTCCATGCCCCGGGTGCGGTCAACGTCGTCGTACGAGACCTCGGGAAAGATGAGCTGTTCGGTCACACCGAACGTGTAGTTGCCGTGGCCGTCGAATGACTTGGTCGGCAGGCCTCGGAAGTCACGGATGCGAGGGATCGCTAGCGTGATCAGGCGATCGAAGAATTCCCACATGCGGTCGTTGCGAAGCGTGACCTTCACACCAATGGGATTACCTTCGCGAAGCTTGAAGCCGGCAATCGACTTCTTGGCCCTGGTGGTGATGGGACGCTGACCGGTGATGGTCGTCATGTCGGCGATTGCACCTTCGAGGAGCTTGGCCTGGGAGACGGCGTCGCCGACACCCATGTTGACGACGATCTTGGACATGCGAGGCACTTCCATGATGTTGTCGAGCTCGAGCGAGCCTTTGAGCTGATCGCGGATTTCGGTGTCGTACTGGAGCTTGAGACGGGGTCCGGCGGTTACCGGCGTCGATGTTGGGGCAGTCACTTGATTTCAGCTCCCGTGCGCTTGCAGACACGAACCTTGGTGCCGTCGGCTTCGATCTTGAAACCCACTCGGGTTGCCTTGCCGTCCTTGGGGCTGATCACTGCCAGCTTGGACAGGCGAATCGGCATGTTCACATCGATGATGCCACCGGTCTGCATCTCGTCGACCGGGCGCTGGCTCTTGCGAGCAATGTTGACCCCTTCGACGATCGCACGATCATCTGACGGATGTACTTCGACGACGTTGCCCTCTTTGCCCTTGTCCTTGCCGGACAAAACGATGACGCGGTCACCCTTACGAATCTTGGCCATTGGTTACAGCACCTCCGGAGCGAGCGACACGATGCGCATGAAGCGCTTGTCGCGGAGCTCGCGACCAACAGGACCAAAGATGCGGGTCCCGCGGGGTTCTCGGTTGTCATTGATGATCACGGCAGCGTTCTCATCGAACTTGATATAGCTGCCGTCGGGACGGCGGCGTTCTTTCTTGGTGCGAACGATCACGCACTTGACGACTTCGCCCTTTTTCACGCCTGCGGCGGGAATGGCATCTTTTACAGTGGCGACAATGATGTCGCCCACGCCGGCGTAGCGGATCTTGGATCCGCCGAGCACCTTGATGCACAGGACTTCTTTGGCGCCACTGTTGTCGGCGATCTTGAGTCGTGACTCTTGCTGAATCATGTTACTTCTGCCCGATCTAGCGCGAACGCTCGAGGATCTCGACCAGGCGCCAGCGCTTGGTCTTGGACATGGGACGAATTTCCGAGACGCGAACTCGGTCGCCAACGTTGGCGTCGTTGTTCTCGTCGTGGACATAGAGGCGCTTGTCGCGCTGGACGGTCTTGTTGTAGCGACGGTGACGAACCCGGTCGGTGGCGACCACCACGACCGTTTTGTTCATCGAGGTCGACGCAACAATTCCTTCACGGACCTTGCGCGGATTCTCGCGTTCCTCGGTGTTACCGGCGTTTTCGGTATCGGTGCTCATGAGCTTGCCTCGGCTTCGGCCGCATGGATCTCTCGCATGCGTAGTTCGGTCTTGATACGAGCAACCTGTTTGCGGACCAGTGCGATGCGCTTGAAGTTCTCGAGCTGCCCGGTCACGTGTTGGAAACGCAGGTTCAGCGATTCGTCCTTGGTCTCGTCGAGCAGATTGAGCAGATCGGTGTCTGACAGCTCGGTGAGATCTTGTTTCTTGGCCATTAGAAGCCGTCCTTACGAGTGACGAACTTGCACTTCATGGGCAGCTTTTGGATCGCCCGCTCGATTGCTTCGCGAGCCACTTGTTCGTCGTGGTAGGCGAGCTCGAACATCACGCGTCCGGGCTTGACCACGGCCACCCAGCTCTCGGGGTTGCCCTTGCCGGAGCCCATGCGGGTTTCGGCGGGCTTCTGGGTGATGGGCTTGTCGGGGAAGACGTTGATCCAGACCTTGCCACCACGCTTGATGTGACGAGTCATGGCAATACGAGCGGCTTCGATCTGGCGGGCGGTGACCCATGCCGGCTCGAGCGCTTGGATACCGAACTCGCCCTGAACAACCTTGTTGCCGCCCTTGGACTGACCACGGGTACGGCCACGTTGTTGCTTGCGGTGCTTGACCTTTTTCGGCATCAACATGGTCTAATCCCCCTGTCCTGGGCGGAAACGGTCGGTTTCGCTACTCTCACGAGATAGGCGATCGATTTCTTCTTCGGCGTCGAGGAGCTTCTCGAACTCTGGATCAGCTTCGCCGAGCAAAGGCTTGGGAGCTTCCTCGGGAGTGGCTGCTTCGGGCATTGCCTCGGCTGCCTCGCCGCGTCCGCCGGAACTGATGACGCGCTTGGGGCGGTCTGGATCAGCGGCTTCGCCCACGGCCATGGCGGCTTCACGGGTGATCTGCTCGTCGGGCTTGACCTTGTAGGGCAGAATCTGGCCCTTGTAGATCCACACCTTGACGCCGATGCGACCATAGGTGGTGATCGATTCACGGAAGCCGTAGTCGATATCGGCTCGCAGCGTGTGCAGCGGTACCTGACCTTCGCGGTACCACTCGGTGCGTGACATTTCTGCGCCACCGAGGCGGCCCGATGATTGGACTCGAACGCCGAGGGCGCCGGCTTTGAGCGCGTTCTGTACCGCACGCTTCATGGCACGGCGGAAGGCAACACGGCCAGCGAGCTGGTCAGCAATGCCCTGGGCCAAGATGGCGGCATCGATGTCGGGTTGCTTGATCTCTTGGATGTTCAGCTGGACCTTGTTGTTGCCGGTGATCTTGGTCAGACCAGCACGCAAGCGGTCGGCTTCGGTGCCGCGACGACCAATGACGATGCCCGGGCGGGCGGTGTGCACGTCGATACGCAGGCGGTCGCGGGTGCGCTCGATCTCGACCCGGCTGATCGCCGCATGGGGCAGCTCGGTCATGATGTAGTCGCGAATCGTCCAGTCTTCGATGAGAAGATCCTGGTATTCCTGGCGGGTTGCGAACCAGCGGCTCTTCCAGTCGGTCGTGATGCCGAGCCGGAATCCATACGGGTTTACTTTTTGACCCATGAGTTATTCTTCTTCCTCGGACGTGGCGCCGGACGCTGCTTGGGCTTGCTCGATCCAGCCGTCCATGTCGTCACCCTTGATCTCGTCCTTCAGTGTTTCGCGCTGATCATCGCTGATTTCAGCGAGCGCAGCGATGTTGGGGATGCCAGCGGCAACCAACAACTCGGCGAACTTGGGGCCGATGCCAGTGATGTCGGTCAAGTCGGTCTCGCCGCTATTTGGATCGGCTGCGGTTGGGTTGTCGCCGCTGTCATCAGCGTCACTGTCATCAGCGCCGGTGTCGCCGGCGGCGGTGTCGGTGTTGGTGTCGGCAGCACCTTGAGATTGCTGCACCCGGCGACGTCGGGCCTCGGCCTGGGCGGCGCTGGTGGTTCCCTGCGCCTCGGCCTTCTCACGGCGGGCTTCGAGCTCATCGGCCTCATAGCGAGCCACGATGATGGTGATGTGCGACGTGCGCTTGTTGATGCGGCTGGCGCGTCCTCGAGCCCGAGGGCGGAAGCGCTTCATGGTGGCGCCTTCGTCGGCGTAGCACGCAGCGACATACAGATCGTCTTCGTCGATGCCGTCGTTGTGATCGGCGTTGGCAATGGCGGACTCGAGGATCTTCGAGATGACCTCGGACACGCCGGTTTCGGAGAATTGCAGGATGGTGCGTGCGTCCTCGATCGACTCGTTGCGAATCAGGTCGAGCACACGTCGTGCCTTGCTGGCCGAACCCTTCAGGTACCGGCCCTGGGCACGTGTGCCTGGGCGCTCGTTGGTCTTGGGGCCCGACATCAGCGACGCGCTCCTCGTTCTTGACCAGCGTGGAACCGGAAGGTGCGGGTCGGCGCGAATTCGCCCAACTTGTGACCGACCATGGATTCGTTGATGTAGACCGGGATGTGCTTGCGACCATCGTGGACAGCAACGGTGTGGCCAACCATGTCGGGGATCACCGTTGAGCGGCGAGACCAGGTGCGGATGACCTTCTTCTCGCCACTTTCGTTCAGTGCATCGATCTTCTTGAGCAGGTGTCCATCGACGAATGGACCCTTCTTGAGGCTTCTTGGCATTAGTGCTCCTAGCGTCGCTTGCCGCGGCTACGGCGGCGACGGACGATCATCTGCTCAGATGGCTTGTTGCGGTTGCGAGTACGAGCCTCGGGCTTACCCCAAGGAGATACGGGGTGGCGACCACCAGAGGTCTTGCCCTCACCACCACCGTGGGGGTGGTCGACCGGGTTCATGGCAACGCCGCGAGTCTGGGGACGAATACCCTTCCAGCGGTTGCGACCGGCCTTGCCGATCTTGATGAGCTCGTGATCGCTGTTGCCGATGCCGCCCACGGTGGCGCGGGAGTCGATTGGCACTCGGCGCATCTCACTGCTCGGTAGACGCAGCGTGGCGAACCGGCCCTCTTTGGCCACGAGTTGCACGCTCGTGCCGGCGCTGCGGGCGATCTTGCCGCCGCCGCCGGGAGCCATCTCGACGTTGTGGATGACCGTGCCGACAGGAATGTAACGGATGGGCAGCGCACAACCAGAACGGATTTCGGCGTTCGGGCCGTTGCTGACCTTGTCGCCGACCTGCAGACCCTCGGGGGCCAGGATGTAGCGCTTTTCACCGTCGTGGTAGTGCAACAGCGCAATACGACAGGTGCGGTTCGGGTCGTATTCGATCGAGGCAACGGTGGCCAACACGCCATCTTTGTTGCGTCGGAAGTCAATCTGGCGGTAGCGCTGCTTGTGACCGCCACCGCGGTGACGGCTGGTCTTGCGACCGTGGTTGTTGCGACCACCGGTCTTGTGCTTGGGCGAGAGCAGCGACTTCTCGGGCGACGTCGTGGTGATTTCGGAGAAATCGTGTGACGTTTGGAAGCGGCGACCCGGGCTGGTCGGCTTGCGACGACGAATTGCCATGATCAGACCTCGAACAGTTCGATCGAGTCACCCTCGGCGAGGGTGACGATTGCACGCTTGCGTGAAGGACGGGAGCCCCAGCTGTTGGTGCGGCGGTTCTTCTTGCGCTTACCTTTGCGAATCAAGGTGTTCACCTTGAGCACGTCGACGTCGAAGATCGACTCGACGGCGTCCTTGATCTCGGGCTTGGAGCTCCCGGGATGGACCTCGAAGGTGTAGACGTTGTCTTCGAGCAGCCGGTAGCTCTTCTCGCTGACGATGGGGCGGAAAATGACGTCGCGTGGATCCTGCATTATTCTTCTTCTCCGTCAATCGCAGCTTCACTGCGCTCGGGCTGCTCTGCGGACTCTTCGGCAACGTCGTCCTGAGCAGGTGTGGATGCAGCGACAGCTGCGGGCGTCGACGAAATCATTCGCTCGACACGAGCTGCTCTGCGGGTCTCGGGATCGGGCCGTGACGAACAGGCGGCTTCGAAGCTCTCTTTGGTGAAGACGATGAAGTCGTTGACCAGCACGTCGTAGGTGTTCAGCTGATCCTGCGTGATCGTCTGCACGCCGACCAGGTTGGCGAAGCTCTTGGCGGCTGCGGCATCTTCGACGCCGACGACGATGAGGATCTTGCCCCATACGTCGATCTTGCCGAGAACCGCAATGGCGTCCTTGGTCTTGGGAGCGTTGATACCGAAGTCGTCGATGATGCGGACCTTGCCGTCGGACGCCCGATCGGACAAGGCCGAAGCCAACGCCAGTCGAATCATCTTCTTGGGGGTGCGCTGGTTGTATTTGCGGGGCTTGGGGCCCATGGCCACGCCACCACCACGCCAATGCGGCGCATTGAGTGAGCCGGCACGGGCACGGCCGGTGCCTTTCTGGCGCCATGGCTTGGCAGCACCGCCGCGGACTTCGGCCCGGGTCTTGGTGCTGTGGGTGCCTTGGCGGCGAGCCGCGAGTTGGGCGGTCACCACTTGGTGCATCACCGGAACGTTTGGTTCGACACCGAAGAGGTGATCGGGACCTGCCACGCTGCCGGCAGCCGAGCCACCGCTGTTCAGTACGTCAAAATCAGGCATCGTTGGCCTCCGGAGCCACAAATGCTGCCTTCTTGACGGCATTGCGGATCACGACGGTTGCACCTCGTGGACCGGGTACCGAACCTCGAACGAGCAAAAGCTCTTGTTCGGGATCGGCCTGTACGACCTGGAGGTTTTGGGTTGTCACTTTTTCGGCACCCATGCGACCGGGCATCTTCTTGCCTCGGAAAATTCGCGATGGGGTGGCGCACTGGCCAACAGCACCTGGCTTGCGGTGGTTACGGTGCGCACCGTGTGATGCACCCATACCTTTGAAGTTGTGGCGCTTCATGGCGCCGGCAAAGCCTTTGCCTTTGCTCACTGCGGTCACGTCGACCAGTTCGCCGGCGGCGAGCTGTTCGACCGTGAGTTCGTCGCCAACGGCGATGTCGCCAACGTCGTCGAGTCGTAGCTCGACCAGCTTGACGCCAGGTGCAATTCCGCCTTTGGCGAAATGACCAGCCTCGGGGCTGCTGAGGCGCTGCGGCTTCTGTTCACCCCATGTGACCTGCACGGCGGAGTAGCCGTCGATCTCGGGCGACTTCACCTGCACCACGCGACATGGGCGAACAGCGAGCGCAGTGACCGCGATGAGACGATTTTCGTCATCCCACACTTGGGTCATGCCGATTTTTGTTCCAACAATCGCTTTGGTAGCCATTGGTTCTTCCGGAATCTTCTGCGGGCGGTTCACGCAAACGCTCCGCACGGGCGAGACAAAAGTCAGGCTCGGCGGAGCGATGCTTCGGTTGTGTGATGCGGTTCCACGGGGGCCTACATCAACGTCGATTCTTGCGAAGACAGGGGGACCGGATATTGCTACCCGGCGGATTGCCTTCAAACAGACGTACGGATGCTAACCGCACCAGAGGTGCTTCCCACCCAAAACAGTGAATACCCCGACCAAATGGCCGGGGTACCCTGCCGTGAATCGGGACCCTTCAGTCAGCAACGAGTCATCTGGCGGTGCGCAAATCGATGCGTCAGCCGGTCAGGCGAGGGCGACGAGCGATTTCGACCGTGAAGGTCTGGGAGCCCTCACCCTCGGACCATGGATCGATGCCCGGGAACGACTTGACCTTCACCACGACCTCGAGCCGTGAATTCTCGTTGAACACGGGGTAGTCGCGCAGGTCGATGGTGCTGCCATCTACGAGCAGGTCATGAGGCGCAGTTTCGGGCTCCACCCCAGGCGGACTCGCCGGATACACCCGAACATCGTTCTCATCGCGAATTTCGATGAAGAACTCTTCGAACTGGGATTCGGTCACGTCGAACTCGAGCGTTCCCCAGAACTCGTCGCCACCACAGTTGCAGGGGTCGAGCCAGGTGTTCGTGATGCTGGTGTCACATGGCTGGGTCGGTGCGTCTGCCTTGAATGCGTAGAAGTTGGCGGTGTGGCCGAGCCCGAAGACGCAGTTGCCCTCGGAGATGAAGCCATAATCTTGGGCTTGTGAGATCGGAGAGATGACCTTCACGTTCTCACCACAAGAACCCGTGGCGAAGTCCCAGCAGATGACCGTCGAGGCAATTCGATGGGTGGGGTAGAAAATGCGATTCTGCTCTTCGTTGTAGTGCGGATCGCCCCACGTGCCCCACGTGCGGCTCCTGAGGGGGGAATCGCCGTCGAAGTCAGTGACGGTCGCACCCGTGTTGGCCAGAGCCAGGCTGTTGCGGAAACCTGACAGATCGGTTTCCAATGCGTCAGCATCTGCGCCATCGAATGTCACGCAGGTGATTTCGGTGTCGGCTGCATAGCTGGTTCCGTCGCTGGCCCATTGTCGGCTGAAGCCGGTGGAACATACGCCGGTGGGAGTACCGCTGGCGCTGCGATGGAAGAACAGACGGCCGCTGAAGCTGCTGCCATCAACATGCAGTCGTACCGGACTAAAACCGGAACACGTGCCTGCTCCCGGCTGATGACAGTTCAGGAACGTGCCAGCGCATGGCGCAAAGAACTTGAACCTGGCCTGGTCGCTGGTGTCGGGCCTTCCTGCGCGGAATGCACTGGTGCTTTCCCAGAGGGTTGCATCGTCGAAGCCGCCGGTATCGGTGCGGAAGTTCAGGTAGGTGGTGATCTCGGAGGTTCTGTCGAGCGGATTCGACTCACCGTTGTCGTCGACGATGAACACGTAGTCGTATGGCGAGCTCCAACGGCTGCGGTTGGTGAGCTCCAGGCTTTCGTTCCAGGGGTTGAAGCTCTGGTTCATGACCAGGTAGTCGTTGGTGGCCTTGTTCCGGAACGCAAACACTCGTTGCGTGCCCGCTCGGGCTTCGTACACACGCCAATGGGCGGCCTCGCGATTTGGGTCGGCGCTGTCGCGAACTCGTGAGCTGCTGAAATCAGCTTCGAGAAACAAGCCGTTGTTGCTCTGAATTGCCACGGGCATTCCCGAGGAAGCAGCGGAGCGCAGGCCATCGAAGCCGACGTCGACAGCATCGCCGGCGCAGGCGGCGAAATTGCCAGAAGGTACGTGCAGCGTCGAGTAGATGCGGTTGCTGTCGGGGTGGACGATGCGATCGATCGATGAGCCATGGTTACCGTCGTCAGGGTCGTTGGCAGGGAAACCAGCCACACCCATCGAGGTGCTCTTGGGGTAGCCACTACAGCTCTGCATCGGCACGCTTGGGATGATGCAGTGCACTTGGTGATCATCGGTGAAGGTATAGACGAGGTCGTCGACAACGACCGTTCCGCCGCCTCGATGGCTCTCGCGATGCCGCAAGCCGCCTTGGTTGTAGCCGTCACCGTTGTTGTTCAGTTGCAATGGCTGGGCACATGGTGTTGCAGTCGTGGTTTCAAAGCAGAACATGTAATGAGCGGTTCTGGTCGATGTCGCCCAATAGATCCTCGTATCCACCACTGCGGAGTGAGGCATTTCGGGCGTGCTGCGAATGTTGGAAACGAAGCTGCTGGGGTACGCAGTTTTGCCCGGGACCGGACGGCCGCTCGCATCGTCCCAGCAGAGATCGGTTTTGTCGTTCGGGTTGTCGCTCGGGTCGCGGTCGGCGCGATGGCGTTGACCACGAAGCACACACGTGATCTGCAGGCTTCCTCGTGCTGCGCCCGATTGATGATTGATCGAGTACAGCGAGTTGCCAACCGCAATCGGCTTGTAGCCGTCGCCGTCGCCAGCCGCATCCACACCGTTGAACGGAGGCGGAATCGCCACCTCGCGGCTGCATGACACATCGCACGAGTCGAAGCGGGCGACCGCAATGCGCTCGACGGTGCCAGCGCCGCCGCCGGTGAAGCCAGACAGCAGGAACCCGGCATCATCATCGAAAAGTGTGACTTTCACTTCGGTGTTACCCTCCGCGTCGGGGAACTCGATACCGGGCGTGATGTCATTGATGCCGTTCTGAGCAAGAAGGTCGTTTACAGCCGCACGGGCAGCTGCCTCGTCATCGGCGTTCGGGTCAACGCGATCACCCATCGACTCGCGATAGGCCTGCACCCCTGCGAGTGCGGCTGAGTCTGCCGCGTTCTGTAGCGACTGACCCCGAGTCGCCAATGCGGCCAGGTCGACGGCAATTGCGCCAGCCACCATGACTATCAATGCGGTGATGGCCACGAGAAAGAGGGCTGCACCCCGCTCGCTGGATTTGCAGCGTTCCATGCAATATTTTTTGGCGATAACCGCAAACTTCATGAGTCGCCCGTCGGCACAAGCCAACAGAAGTAGAGAAGCTGAGTTCAGGATGGCCCGGATTGCTCACCGGATTTACGGACAGCGTGAGTGTTGTTACCTACCCATGAGACCGTGGGCGGCGTCGCTCGACATCGGGGCGCCTATGCGCTGAGCGCCTGCCGAGCCGCATCGATTCCGGTGCGACCGGCCGACCGCTGCTCGAGCGACATGGGAGCAACCACGTTTTGTTGCGGTTCACCGGGTGCTGTGGCAGCCAACGCCTCTCGGGATGCGGTCAGACCGCGCCGTGCGGAGCGCCGTTGAGCAGCGGTGGGACGAGGACCGCCGTTTTGAGCAAAACGGGTGCGGCGGCGCTCGGGGATGGGTTCACTGAAGTTCTTGTTGGCCACGTTGGGTATAACGCAAACAACGAGTTGATGTTCCAGATGCGGCTCAATCAAGCCAAGTTTTATGAACTCGCCAACGTGCCCAGGAAGTAGTCCTGGAACAGCTGATGCAGTTCTTCTATCTCCTGTTGCCAGTTCGCCACGGCACCATCATGACAGATACCTGAAGGCCTGCGACCAGCGCAACTGGCCCTGAGCCAGATGGATTAGTCACGATGGGCGCCCACGGGCTCGTACCCAATCCTGTCTACGCTTCCTCGGTGGACATCGCGCTCGAGGCCAACGGACTGGTCAAACATTTCGGCGAAAAAACGGCTGTCGACCAGCTTGACATCTCGGTGCCCCGAGGCAGCTGGTTCGGCGTTGTCGGTCCCAACGGGGCGGGCAAGACCACCTCGATTCGTATGTTCGTGGGCTTGCTTCGTCCCGACGAGGGCACGGTTTCGGTCAACGGCGTCGATACCTGGCCCGACCCGACCGAAGTCAAACGGATGGTCGGAGTGCTGCCCGATGACCTGCGCCTTTTTGAGCGGCTGACCGGAGAAGAGCTTCTGGTCTATGTCGGGCTCCTGCGTCGACTCGACCGCGTATCGGTCCTGAGTCGGGCGGAGCAGCTTCTCGACGTGCTCGGACTACACGATGCTTCCAATGAGCTCGTTGCGGACTACTCGACAGGCATGCGCAAAAAGGTCGCCTTGGCTGCGGCACTGTTGCACTCGCCATCGGTGCTGATCTTGGATGAGCCCTTCGAGTCGGTCGACCCGGTGTCGAGCAAGGTGATCGTCGATGTCCTGCAGCACTACCGCTCGTCGGGCGGCACGATTTTGTTCTCCAGCCATGTCATGGACACCGTCGAGAGGCTGTGCGATCACATAGCCATTGTCAGCAATGGTCAGGTCGTCCGCTCGGGTTCGGTACAGGATCTCACCCGGTCGTCGACCGTTCGACTCGAAGACATCTTCATCGATGCCGTGGGCGGATCTGCTGCGCAGGCTGGTGACTCTCTTGCGTGGCTCGGACAGTCGTGAGTTCACTGGCCGAGTTCGCCCGGCTGGGCGTATCACTGCGATGGAGGCTTTCGAGCAACCGCTTGCGCCGCCGAGGCAAGAGAACACGTCGGTTCACGGTTGTCGCTGCGGTTGGGTACACGATGTTCAACGCCATCGTGTTGGGTAGCGCTCGATTCGCGAGCGATACCTCGGCGACCGAGACGCTGATCTTGCTCATGGCTTCGATGGGGCTGGGCTGGGTGTTCGGCCCCGTGCTGATCGGTGGCGTCGATGAGACAATTGATCCCACTCGCCTGGCGCTGCTTCCCTTGTCATCGACCGAGCGATACGTCGTGCAACTGTCGGCGGCACTGACGGGGGCTGGTCCTCTTGCGGCTGCATCGGGTTTGCTCATCGGTCTCGTCATCGGCCATACCCGATTCAACATCTCGATCGTCGTGGTGCCACTCGCTGCCATTGGTGCAGTGTTGCTGATGGTGGGCGCAGCTCGCTCTTTGGCCGCAGTATTGGCTATTGCCCAGCGAAGTCGTGTTGGTCGCGACTTTAGTGTTCTGGCGGCGGCAATTGCCGGCGGCGCACTGTTCACCATGGCGCAACTGGCGCGCGACGTCGGCGCCCGGGCCGACGCGCTCATCGGGGCCCTTGGCTGGATACCGCTGGCATGGCCGGCTCGGGCGATCAACGCCGCTCGCCGAGGCGAGAACCTCCCTGCGCTGGGTTGGCTCCTGGCCACGTTGGTGCTTGCAATCGCCGTTCACCTGGCATGGGTTTGGCTGTCGAACTTTCTGCTCCTGAATGGCGAACGATCTGCACAAGGCCGTCGCCGTTCGACTCGGTCCACACTCAACGGGGCCTCGACCCGCTTCGGGGCGGCCTTCGCTCGCCAGTGGATCTACCTCCGCCGATCACCGAACAACCGGGTGGGGTTCGTGTACGGCACCGTGTTCGGTATTGCCTTTGCCATGGTGCAGATCGTGCAGCAAGGCGACGGAAACGGTGCGGCTGCGGCATTTGGCATTCTGCTGGCGATGCTGGCCAATCTCGGAGCGGCCACCAATGTGCTGGGCTTCGACGCCGGATCTTTGTGGATCGAAGTGCTCGCCGATGGGCCGGGCCGCCCACACATGATGGCTCGACAACTCATTGCGCTCCCCAACCTGCTCTTGCCGACATGGCTTTCCGGGTTGGTGGTCGGCTTCTGGACCGGCGAATGGTCACTGGTCTTTCTGGTCTCGCTGCTTGCCGTGTCGATCGCCGTGAACGTGTTGACGTTCGGCATGGTTGCGTCGGCGCTGGCGCCGGCCGCACTCCCCGACTGGGACAACCCATTTGGCAACCGCCAGTCGAGCGAAGGCCGCGGCCTTCGGCTGGCCGTCATCGCCATCGCAGGGATGGTCTCGGTATCGGTGTTGTCAGCTCCGATCTTGGTGATCGTCTTTCGATCGTTCAACCAGTGGTGGATGTGGTTGGTACCTCTCGGCGCTCTGGCCTACGCCGCAGTGCCCTTCGGCTTGGTGTCAATCTGGGCCGGTCGTTATCTGCATGGCCGTGAGCCCGATCTGATCGAGATCATCGCCCCCCGAGCCATGAACTGAGCTTCTTCGCGAGAAGCTATCCGACGAACGTCGGCCCGAACGGAGTGGTGCAAAACATCCAAGAAACCCCGGACCGAAGCCCGGGGTTTCTTCAGATTTTCAGGATTTCAAGCGGCTTTAGGCTTGTTGGATCTTGATTTCGATGTCGACGCCAGCTGGCAGATCGAGACGTTGGAGCGAATCGACTGTCTTGGGTGACGGATCGTGGATGTCGAGCAGACGCTTGTGCACTCGCATTTCGAAATGCTCGCGGCTGTCTTTGTACTTGTGCGGGGACCGAATCACGGTGAACCGGTGCTTCCGAGTGGGAAGCGGGATCGGACCACGAACCTCGGCCTGCGTGCGCTTCACCGTTTCGACGATCTTCTTTGTTGATTGATCGATTACCTCGTGGTCGTAGGCCTTGAGGCGAATACGGATCTTTTGTGCAGCAGCCATGAGGGGTTTCCTACTCGAGGATCTTCGTTACGGCGCCAGCACCAACGGTGCGGCCGCCTTCGCGGATAGCGAAGCGGAGACCTTCGTCCATGGCGATCGGGTTGATCAGCTCAACCGTCATCTGGGTGTTGTCGCCAGGCATGCACATTTCGGTACCGTCCGGAAGGGCGATTTCACCGGTGATGTCGGTGGTGCGGAAGTAGAACTGCGGGCGGTAGTTCGAGAAGAATGGCTTGTGACGGCCGCCTTCACCCTGGGTCAGTACGTAGACCTCGGCTTCGAACTTGGTGTGCGGGGTGATGCTGCCGGGCTTGGCCAGCACCTGGCCACGCTGGACCTGGTCCTTGTCGATACCACGCAGCAGCACGCCGACGTTGTCGCCAGCCTGGCCGGTGTCGAGCAGCTTGCGGAACATCTCAACACCCGTGCAGGTGGTGGTCTGGGTGTCCTTGATGCCGACGATTTCGAGCGAGTCGCCGGTGTTGACGATGCCCTGTTCGATCTTGCCGGTCACCACGGTGCCACGCCCCGTGATCGAGAACACGTCTTCGATCGGCATGAGGAATGGCTTGTCGAGGTCACGCTCTGGGGTCGGGATGTAATCGTCGACCTGAGCCATGAGATCCATCACCGCATCGGCGGCATCGCCGTCGCCTTCGAGAGCCTTGAGGGCGCTCACCGGCACGATTGGTGTGTCGTCGCCGGGGAAGTCGTACTCGTCGAGCAGTTCGCGAACTTCCATTTCTACGAGCTCGATGAGCTCTTCGTCGTCGACCATGTCGACCTTGTTGAGTGCCACGATGATCTTGGGCACGCCAACCTGGCGAGCGAGCAGTACGTGCTCACGGGTCTGGGGCATGGGGCCGTCGGCAGCCGATACAACCAAGATGGCACCGTCGACCTGAGCCGCACCGGTGATCATGTTCTTGATGTAGTCAGCGTGACCCGGCATGTCCACGTGGGCGTAGTGCCGGTTCTCGGTTTCGTATTCGACGTGGGCCACGTTGATCGTGATGCCACGCTCTTTTTCTTCTGGCGCCTTGTCGATGTTGTCGAAGTCCGTAACTGCGGACCCTTCGACTCGTTCGGAAAGCACGCGGCTGATCGCCGCGGTCAGGGTGGTCTTGCCATGGTCGATATGACCCATGGTGCCAACGTTTACGTGCGGCTTATTGCGCTCGAAAGTGTCCTTCGACATCTCTAGTTTCTCCTCAGACGGGACTGGTGGTGGGTGGTTTGGGGGTTTTGTACGTCAGCCATGTTCACTCACCGCGAATCCGCTTGACGATTTCTTCTTGCACTGATGCCGGCGTCTCTTTGTAAGAGTCGAACAGCATCGAGTAACTCGCTCGGCCCTGGGTGCGTGAGCGAAGATCGTTAGCGTAGCCAAACATCTCCGACAGTGGAACCAGTGCGTTGACGATCTTGTTGAGGCCGCGTGACTCGGTGCCTTGCACCTGACCGCGACGGGAGTTTACATCGCCGACGACATCGCCGAGGAAGTCGTCGGGGGTGACGACTTCGACAGCCATCATGGGCTCGAGCAGCTTGGGCTTGGCCTGGCGGGCGGCTTCGCGGAACCAGGCATTGCCGGCGATCTTGAATGCCATTTCGGAGGAGTCGACGTCGTGGGTCTTGCCGTCTTCGAGGGTGACCTTGATGTCGACTGTCTGGAAGCCGGTGAGCACGCCATTGCTCATGGCTTCTCTGATGCCTTGCTCCACCGGAGCGATGAATTCCTTGGGAATGGAGCCACCGCTGATGTTGGATTCGAATTCGAAGCCGTTTCCGGGGTTCGGTTCGAGGGTGCAGCTGATAACCGCGAACTGGCCGGAACCACCCGATTGCTTCTTGTGGGTGTAGGTGTAGTTCGGCAACGTCTTGGAGATGGTCTCGCGGTACGCCACTTGAGGGCGACCAACGGTTGCCTCGACGCCGAACTCACGCATCATGCGGTCGACGAGCACTTCGAGGTGAAGCTCGCCCATACCGCTGATGATGGTCTGGCCGGTCTCGATGTTCGTTTCGACACGGAACGTGGGATCTTCGGCCGAGAGCGTGGCCATGGCATTACCGAGCTTGTCTTGGTCGGCCTTGGAGTTCGGCTCGATCGAAACGTCGACCACCGGTTCGGGGAACGTCAGGTTTTCGAGAACGATCTGCTCTTTTTCATCGGAGAGCGTGTCGCCGGTACGCATGTCCTTGAGACCGAGGAAGGCAACGATGTCGCCGGCGTAGGCGACATCGAGATCCTGTTTGGAGTCCGAGTTCATCTCGAGCAGGCGGCCGATCCGTTCCTTGCGGCCGCTGCGAGTGTTCACGACCGTGGAACCCTTTTCCAGGGTGCCGCTGTAGATGCGAGCGAAGGTCAGGCGACCTTCGCGCTGGTCGATGGTCATGAGCTTGAAGGCCAAAGCCGAGAATGGATCACTGTCATCAGGGTGACGCAGCAGGATTTCTTCCTCGTTGCGAGGGTTGGTGCCGCTGGTCTCGTCGATATCGAGGGGCGAAGGCATGTAGTCGACAACGGCGTTGAGCAGTGGCTGCACGCCCTTGTTCTTGAAGGCGGTTCCCATGAGGATTGGCACGATGTCGCCGTTGATGGCGCCCTTGCGGATCGAAGCCTTGAGCATCTCGATGGTGATCTCTTCACCCTCGAGATATTTTTCCATGATGTCTTCGTCGTAGCCCGAGACGGCATCCATGAGCAGTTCGCGGTATTCTTCGGCCTGCTCTTGGAGGTCGTCGGGGATCTCTTCGACGCTGTAGGTCGCACCCAGATCGTTCTCGTCGGTGGCAAGTGGCCACACGAGCGCTTTCATCTGCACCAGGTCGACCACGCCGCGGAAGTCGCCTTCGGCGCCGATGGGCAACTGCAGTACGGCAACGTCTTCGGTGAGGCGTTCTTGGATCGTGTCGAGGCAAAAGAAGAAGTCGGCGCCGGTGCGGTCGAGCTTGTTGACGAAGCACATACGAGGCACGCCGTACTTGTCGGCTTGACGCCAGACGGTCTCGGACTGGGGCTCGACCCCGGCAACGCCGTCGAATACGGCGACAGCGCCATCGAGAACGCGCAGTGAGCGCTCTACCTCGACGGTGAAGTCCACGTGGCCGGGTGTGTCGATGATGTTGATCTTGGTCTTCTTGGATTCATCGTCTCCATCGCCCCAGTAGGCGGTGGTCGCAGCAGAGGTGATCGTGATGCCACGCTCTTGCTCCTGCTCCATCCAGTCCATGGTGGCGCCGCCGTCGTGTACTTCACCGATCTTGTAGTTCTTGCCGGTGTAGTACAAGATGCGTTCAGTCGTCGTGGTCTTACCCGCGTCGATGTGCGCCATGATGCCGATGTTGCGGACTTTTTTGAGGGGATGTCGTGCCATGGGCTTGCCTTATGTCTGAAAGCTGGTTTGGGGGGATTCAGGAACTGATGAGCCGGCGAAACGCCAGCAATGGCTCAGCCGATGGAGGCGCCGATCGCACGGCGAGCCGTACGATCTGGGGCTACCAGCGGTAGTGGGCGAAGGCCTTGTTGCTGTCGGCCATCTTCTGGAGATCGTCGCGCTTCTTGACCGCAGCGCCGATGCCGTTGCCGGCGTCCATGATTTCGTTGGACAGGCGTTCGGCCATGGTGCGCTCACGACGAGAGCGGGAGAAGTCGACCAACCAACGAATGGCCAGGGTGTTGGCACGCTTGGGGCGCACCTCGACCGGGACCTGATAGGTGGCGCCACCGACGCGACGGCTGCGGACCTCGAGGGGTGGCTTGACGTTTTCGACTGCTCGCTTGAGCGTTGCCACGGGATCGTCGCTGGTCTTTTCGGCAATGGTCGCAAGCGCGGTGTACACGATGCGTTCCGCAGTGGAGCGCTTGCCGTCGAGCAAGACCTTGTTGATGACCTGGGTCACGAGCACCGAGTCGTACAACGGGTCGGCGGGTACATCGCGACGAGGTGCCGCATTCTTACGCATGTTACTGAGCCTTCTTTGCGCCGTAGCGGCTGCGAGCCTGGCGACGCTTCTCGACACCGCTGGCGTCGAGAGTGCCTCGCACGATCTTGTAACGCACACCGGGCAGGTCTTTCACACGACCGCCACGCACGAGCACGATCGAGTGCTCTTGCAGGTTGTGACCTTCGCCCGGGATGTACGCCGTGACTTCGATACCCGAGGTCAGACGAACACGAGCGACCTTACGCAGTGCCGAGTTCGGCTTCTTGGGAGTGGCGGTGTATACACGCGTGGCCACACCGCGACGCTGCGGAGCACCCTTGAGTGCTGGCGTCTTTTCCTTGCGGAACTTCGCTTCGCGGCCCTTGCGGACGAGCTGTTGAATGGTGGGCACAGTGATTCCTGAAATTCGGTGGCGTTACGTTTGGATTTGCAACTGGGGTGCTCGTGGGAGAGGCGTGAAAACTCTCGTTTGGAACGTTGGCGCAGCGGACAGCAACAGGCCGCAGAGCCAGCAGACAAGCCTACGAAGCCGCCAAGCACTGCACAACCTGCGCGAGAACAATTGCGACTTCGTCCCCATGAGGCTTTGCACCACCTTGTCGCGACATTGACCCGGCCTGGACGCTCGACCAGCAGGGTGATCGGGTCCACGCAACCCGAAAGGAGTCGGAATTGTCTCTGCAGGCACGACGTGATGTCGACCGTGAATCGCAACCGAACCCACCTACGAACAGCCTCTCCACAGGGCTGGAGCTGGCGATCGGCTTCTTCTTGTTCACCGGCCTCAGCTCACACTCATGCTGGCTTGGTCGCTGGCAGACCGGTTGAAGGCATCACCGATCCTCGCTCACCAGTCAACGACCAGGCGGCTATCGTCCAGGTTGTGTCTGCACCACTCCCCTTGCGGTTCCTTCGTTCGGCGAGCGCGCACACCCAGCTCGATGAGTCGCTCGGCGAGATTGCCATGGTCGGCCGTTCCAACGTGGGCAAATCGTCACTGATAAATGCGCTGGCCAACCGCAACAAGCTGGCCCGCACTTCGAAGACACCGGGTGCCACCCAGCTGCTCAACATCTACGAGTTCGGCGAAGAGGACTCCGGCCGGTGGGTCGTCGACCTTCCCGGCTATGGCTTTGCCAAGTTGTCGAAGAATCGCCAGAAGCAGATGGCGGCGATGATCAACGACTATGTGCTCGAACGCGAGCCGCTCACGCACGCCGTCGTGCTGATCGACGCCAACGTCGGTGCCACCGACCTCGATCTACAGACGATCGACTGGCTGCGCCACATCGAACTCGACTTCGTGGTGGTCGGAACCAAGATCGACAAGGTCAAATCGGGCGAGCGGTCGAAGAAGCAGAACAAGGCGGCGGCGAAGCTCGGCATGAAGTCGGGCGATGTCCGCTGGGTCAGCGCAGACAAAGGCACCGGCATCCCCGAGCTGCGCACGTTGCTTGCAGGACTGCTGTTGAACTGACCATGACGACCGCCGATGGCCGAGCACTGTTGACCATCGGCGCCGTTGCCGACCGTACGGGTGTGGCGGTATCGGCCATTCGCTTCTACGAAGAACAGGACTTGATCGACTCGACGCGTGCATCCTCGGGGCACCGCCGGTTCGCACGATCGACCATTCGGCGGATCTCGTTCATCCGGATCTGCCAGCAGCTCGGCTATTCCCTCGACGAAATCAAGAGCCAGCTGCACGCCCTCCCCCACGGACGCACGCCCACCGAACAGGACTGGCTGCAGCTCGCCGCCAACTTCCGAAGCGACATCGACGCTCGCATGGCCGGACTGGCCGAGCTCAAGGAGAAGCTCGACGGATGCATCGGCTGCGGCTGCCTATCGCTGCAGCGGTGTGCCCTCTACAACAAAGAAGATGCTGCTGCCCGACTCGGCCCGGGTCCGCGCTACCTCCTGGGCGACACGCCCGACTAGCTGGGCAATGACCAGTCGACCGGCTGACGCCCGGCTTCGACCAGGGCGGCGTTTGCCCTGCTGAAGGGCTTGGTGTCGAAGAACCCCCGCGAGGCCGAGAGCGGAGATGGGTGCGGCGATTCGATGATGTGGTGATGCTCGGCGATCAGCGGGGCTTTGGATCGAGCAAAGTTCCCCCACAATATGAACACGACCGGCTCAGGCTTGTCCGAGACCACCTGAATGATGCGATCAGTGAACGTCTCCCACCCGCGCTTGCGATGGCTGCCAGCCTGGTGCGCACGCACCGTCAGCACCGAGTTCAACAGCAACACGCCGTTGCGAGCCCATGCTTCGAGATTGCCGTGGCTGGGAGGTTCGATCCCGAGGTCGCGGTGCAGTTCCTTGTAGATGTTGCGCAGCGACGGCGGCGCCGCCACGCCTGGCCTGACCGAGAAGCTCAGACCGTGGGCCTGATCGGGGCCGTGATAAGGATCTTGACCCAAGATGACCACCCGGACGTCGGCGTAGGGCGTGAGATGCAGCGCTCGGAAGACGTCGTCGTGGGCGGGAAAGACCTGGTGCTCGGCGCGCTCGGTCTGCACGAATGACTGCAGGTCCTGCCAATACGGCTGCTCGAACTGCTCTCGCAGCAACGGATTCCAGTCGGTCTTCATGGCGTGACCATCGTAGAACGAGAAGAAGCCGGTCTTCTCACCATCCGACGTGGAAGTGAGAAGACCGGCCGAGCATGCCACTGCGCCTGTTTCAGGGGCTGTGGGAATGGTGCAGAATTCCCGCAGTGACAGCGAACCCTGCGCAAGCAACACCGATCGTCATCGGCGCCGACGTACCTGCGCAGTTATGCGGCAAAAAGAATGAAGAGTGCCTTCGGTCTGGTCGCTTTCCGGTTCCAGACACCCGCTAAACAAGCCGCAACCGGCTTGCCCAACCCTACTCATCAGCAACTTTGCCACCATCAGCCACACACTGCAACCATAGGGCCGGGCTTGTAACACGATCGAAACGGCCAGCCGTGCACCGGGTGGCTGGTTGGAGAGCACTGTTCTGTGTCGCGGAGTGCGATCTGTGGTCTACGAAGCCGGTGCGAACGGACCTGGATAGCTGTCGTTCGGAATCGTGACGGTGGCAACGATCTCGGCGCCAGGAGCCTCGATCTCGGCCAGCTTGCAGATAGCTGCCGAAAACGCAAACGGCCCGGCTGCCGAAGCAGCCGAGCCGAAGCGAATTCTGCGTTGCTGCACCGATCGAGCGAAATAGCCGCTCGATCGGGTCAGAAAGCCAGAGGTCAGCGGCCGAGGTCGATGACGTCGGCCAGGCGTCCGCCTGCGCCGCTGCCGCCGCCTGCGAGCCATTCACTGGGGTCGATGTCGGAGTCTTCTGAGGAATAGAAGTCCATGGGGGTGTAGTCGGGGGCGTCGGTGACGACCTCGCGGTAACGCTCGATACCGGTACCAGCCGGGATCAACTTACCAATGATGATGTTCTCCTTGAGACCACGCAGACCATCGTTCTTGCCTTCGATGGCCGCCTCGGTGAGCACCCGGGTCGTTTCCTGGAAGGAAGCGGCCGAGAGCCACGACTCGGTGGCAAGTGATGCCTTGGTGATTCCCATGAGCACGGGTCGGCCGTCGGCAGGCTTCTTGCCCTCTTGGACCAACGCCATGTTGACGTCACGGAAGATCTTGGCATCGATGCTCTCGCCAGGAAGGAAGTCGCTGTCGCCAGCTTCTCCGATCGCAATGCGACGGGTCATCTGACGCACGATCAACTCAATGTGCTTGTCGTGAATCGATACACCCTGATCTCGGTACACCGACTGGACTTCCTCTACCAGGTAGCGCTGCGTCTCGCGGATACCACGGATCTCGAGGAGTTCCTTGGGATCACGAGGGCCTTCGACGATGGGATCGCCGGCGGTGATTTCGTCACCGTCTTCGACCTCGAGTCGCTGCTGGCCGGGAATGAGGTAGACCTCTTCTTCACCGTCGTCGCCGACCACGGTGATCGCACGACCGCGACCCTCGTCTTCGCCGATACGAACGGTGCCGGAGATACGGGCCAATGTTGCCTTGCCCTTGGGGCTACGAGCCTCGAAGAGCTCGACCACACGAGGAAGACCACCAGCGATGTCCTTGCCCTTGGAGGCAACACCACCGGTGTGGAACGTACGCATGGTCAGCTGGGTACCCGGCTCACCAATCGACTGGGCTGCAATAACACCAACCGCTTCGCCGACTTCGATGTGGCCACCGGTGGCCAGCGACATGCCGTAGCTCGCCCGGCTGATGCCGTGGTCGGAGTTGTCGGTCAGTGGCGACAGGCAACGCACCTCGGTGATACCCGGATCATCGCGCATGTCGGCCATCATGAACTCGTCGATGATGGTGCCGGCTTCGAATACCCGACCATCTTCGAGGGTGATGTCCTCGCCGAGGGTACGGCTGTACAGACGGGTCTCCAGGTAGTAGCGGGCGTTGGCCTCGTCGGGCTTCACATCGTCGATGACCACGACCGGTGGCTTGGCGCCATCGGCGAACGGATCGTCGTCGTTGATGATGACCTCTTGAGCAACGTCGACCAGACGTCGAGTCAGATAACCCGAGTCGGCAGTACGCAGCGCCGTATCGACCAGACCCTTACGGGCACCAGGCGTGGCGATGTAGTACTCGAGCATCTTGAGACCCTCGCGGTAGTTGCTCTTGATGGGACGAGGGATCAAGTCACCACGGGGGTTCGCTACCAGACCACGCATACCAGCGATCTGTCGCACCTGCATCCAGTTACCTCGAGCACCTGAACCCACCATCATCTGAACGGGGTTGAACTCCATGGCCTTGAGGGATTTCTCCATCTCCGCAGCGATGACCGCGGTGGCGTCAGTCCAGATTTCCACTTCCTGCTGGCGTCGCTCACCGTCGGTGATGATGCCTCGACGGAAGTGCTGCTCGACTCGGTCGGCCTCGATCTCGTATTCGTCGAGGATTTCCTGCTTGTTCTTGGGCGTACGCACGTCGTCGATGGACACGGTCACACCGGAACGCATGGCGTAGAGGAAGCACATGTCTTTGAGACCGTCGAGGCTCGTGGACACTTCGCTCTTGATGAACTTGCGAGCGAGCGTGTCAACAATCACGCCCATGAGGCGCTTGTCGACGGTCTCGTTGATGAACTCGAAGCCTTCGGGTAGCACCGAGTTGAAGAACACACGACCAGGAGTGGTCGGCGTGTACGTGGCAGCAACACCGTTGGCTGGCGTCGCCACCAAGCCAGGGGTGCGGAACTCGATGGTGTCGTGCAACTTGACGTGACCGTCCTCGTAGGCACGCTCGAGTTCGATCAGGTCGCGGTACACCGGCAGATGGTCGCTCGGTGTGTCACGAGGATCATCGGTCAGGTAATACGCACCGATGATCATGTCCTGGGTCGGTGTGACAAGCGGACGACCATGGGCCGGGCTCAACACGTTGTTGGCAGAGAGCATCAAGATGCGAGCCTCGGCCTGCGCTTCGGCAGACAGTGGCAGGTGAACAGCCATCTGGTCGCCGTCGAAGTCGGCGTTGAAGGCAGTGCACACCAGAGGGTGAATCTGGATGGCCTTGCCTTCGACCAACACGGGCTCGAATGCCTGGATACCGAGACGGTGCAGAGTAGGAGCACGGTTCAACATGACCGGGTGTTCCTGGATGACACCGGCAAGGACGTCCCAGACTTCGCTCTTGCGACGCTCGACCATACGCTTGGCCGACTTGATGTTCTGGGCGATGCCCTCGTCGACGAGTTTCTTCATGACGAACGGCTTGAACAACTCGAGAGCCATCAGCTTGGGGAGGCCACACTGGTGGAACTTGAGGGTCGGGCCAACCACGATCACGGAACGGCCGGAGTAGTCAACGCGCTTACCCAAAAGGTTCTGGCGGAAGCGACCCTGCTTGCCCTTGAGCATGTCGGAGAGTGACTTGAGCGGACGGTTACCAGGACCGGTGACCGGACGGCCACGTCGTCCATTGTCGAACAACGCGTCGACCGCTTCTTGCAGCATGCGCTTTTCGTTGTTCACGATGATTTCGGGAGCACCGAGATCGAGCAGACGCTTGAGGCGGTTGTTGCGGTTGATGACGCGGCGATACAGGTCGTTGAGGTCCGAGGTCGCAAATCGGCCACCGTCGAGCTGCACCATCGGGCGCAGTTCTGGCGGGATCACCGGAACAACGTCGAGCACCATGGCGCCCGGATCGTTCGCACGATTGCCACGCTCGTCGCGACGGTTGAATGCCGTGACGATCTTGAGGCGCTTGATGGCCTTCTGCTTGCGCTGAGCCGACAGGGGGCGTTGGCCCTCTGGTGGATCGATGGCGATACGCAGCTTTACTTCTTCTTCGTCGAAATCGATGCGCTCGATGAGCGACTTGATTGCATCGGCGCCCATGCCACCTTCGAAGTAGTCGGCGTAGCGATCGGCCAGCTCACGCCACAACATCTCATCTTCGATGATCTGGCGGCTGAACAGGCTCTTGAACTGGTCAAAGGCCAACTCGATGAGTTCGAGCTCGGCTTCGTACTCTTCGCGAATGGCCTCGAGGTCCTTGTCGCCGGCCTTGCGGCGCTGCTTGATCTCGTTGTCCTTGGCGTTGTCTGCTTCGAGTTCGGCCAGTTCGTTCTCGAGCTCTTCGGTGCGCTCTTGCAAGCGAACGTCGCGCTCTTTGGCGATCTCTTCCTTTTCGAGCAGCATTTCCTTTTCGAGCTCGGACAGGTCTTCGTCGCGCTTTTCTTCGTCGACCCAGGTGACCAGGTTGGCGGCGAAGTAGATGACCTTTTCGAGTTGCTTGGCCTTGAGCTCTTCTTTGGGCTCGGTGCCCATGAGCAGGTAGGCCAGCCACGAACGGGTACCACGCAGGTACCAGATGTGCACGGCCGGAGCTGCCAGCTCGATGTGGCCCATGCGCTCGCGGCGCACCTTGGAACGGGTCACTTCGACACGGCAACGCTCGCAGATGATGCCCTTGAAGCGAATGCGCTTGTACTTGCCACAGGCACACTCCCAGTCCTTGGTAGGACCGAAGATGGTCTCGCAGAACAAGCCGTCTTTCTCGGGCTTGAGGGTGCGGTAGTTGATGGTCTCGGGCTTCTTTACCTCACCGTTTGACCAGGTCCGGATGGAATCTGCGGTGGCCAGGCCAATCCGCAAGTGGGCAAAATCGTTTACGTCTAGCATCAGCCGCCACTCCTCTCCGCGCGTTCGCGGGCTCTTCGGGCGTCTTCCTCGTCGGAACCACGCTCGGGTCGTGACAAGTCGATGCCGAGTTCTTCGGTTGCCCGGAAGACTTCGTCGTCGAGTTCACGCATTTCAATGTGGGATCCGTCGTGGTTGAGAACCTCGACGTTCAGGCACAAGGCCTGCATTTCCTTGATGAGCACCTTGAAGGATTCAGGGATGCCCGGCTCGGGGATGTTGTCGCCCTTGACGATGGCTTCGTAGACACGAACACGGCCGAGTACGTCGTCGGACTTGATCGTGAGCAGCTCCTGCAAACAGTACGCAGCGCCATAGGCCTCGAGTGCCCACACTTCCATCTCACCGAAGCGCTGGCCACCGAACTGGGCCTTACCACCGAGTGGCTGCTGGGTGATCATGGAGTACGGACCGGTTGAACGGGCGTGGATCTTGTCGTCGACCAGGTGGGCCAGCTTCAGGATGTACATGAAGCCAACGGTGGTCTTGTTGTCGAACTTCTCGCCGGTACGTCCGTCGATCAGCTGCACCTTGCCGTCGTCGCCGATCAGGCGAACGCCGTCTTCGGTCTCGGGGTTGATGTTGCGCAGGATGTCTTGGATAGTCGGGTGTTTGCCAGCCAGCTCGACTTCGTCCCACTTGGCACCATCGAACACCGGTGTTGCTACGAGTGTCGAAGGCTTGGTGACCGGGCGGGTCTTGGTCTCGGTGCCATAAATGGGGTCGTCGCCGACCTTGTTGCCGTTGACTTCCCAGCCCCAGCGGGCGGCGTAGCCGAGGTGCGATTCCAGCACCTGGCCCACGTTCATTCGGCTCGGAACGCCGAGTGGGTTCAGGATGACATCGACAGGCGTGCCGTCTTCGAGGTACGGCATATCTTCGATGGGAAGAATGCGCGAGATGACACCCTTGTTGCCGTGACGGCCAGCGAGCTTGTCACCGACACTGATCTTGCGCTTCTGGGCGACATAGACACGCACCAGCTGGTTCACACCAGGTGGGAGCTCGTCGCCGTCGTCGCGGCTGAAGACACGGACATTGGTGACCTTGCCCTGCTCGCCGTGAGGAACCTTGAGGCTCGTGTCACGAACCTCGCGGGCCTTCTCGCCGAAGATGGCGCGAAGCAGACGCTCTTCTGGCGTGAGCTCGGTTTCACCCTTGGGCGTGACCTTGCCGACCAGAACGTCGCCGGGCTTGACCTCGGCACCGACACGAATGATGCCGCGTTCGTCGAGGTCAGCCAGGATCTCATCGCTCAGGTTCGGGATGTCGCGAGTGATTTCCTCGGGACCGAGCTTGGTATCACGGGCATCGATTTCGTGCTCGTGGATGTGGATGGAAGTCAGCACGTCGTCCTTGACCAGGCGCTGACTCAGGATGATCGCATCTTCGAAGTTGTAACCACGCCATGGCATGAACGCCACCAGCAGGTTCTTACCCAGGGCGAGTTCGCCCCAGTCGGTCGACGGGCCGTCGCAGATGAGCTGGCCCTTCTTGACCTTGTCGCCCACCCAAACTCGCGTTTTGTGGTTGATGCATGTGTCCTGGTTCGAACGGTTGAACTTGGACAACACGTGCGTGTGACGACCGCTGTTGTAGTCGACAACGATCGAGTTGCCGTTGACTTCGGCAATGGTGCCGTCGTCGAGGGCCAGGATCATGTCGGCCGCATCGTTGGCGGCGCGAGCTTCGACACCGGTACCGATGTACGGAGCCTCGGCACGAAGCAGCGGGACTGCCTGGCGCTGCATGTTGGCGCCCATGAGCGCACGGTTTGCGTCGTCGTGCTCGAGGAACGGAATGAGTGCCGTGGCGATCGAGATGATCTGCTTGGGCGAAACGTCCATCATCTGGACTTCTTTGCCCGGCACGTAGGAAATCTCGGTGGTAGCACCGAAGAAGACGTCTTGCTCGAGCTGCAGTCGCAGACCTTCGAGGGTTGCTGCCTGTGGCGAGCGACGCACGAGAACTTTTTCGGTGGCGAAGGTGCCATCGTCGTTCAGTTCGGCGTTGGCCTGGGCAACAACGTATTCCTCTTCTTCGTCAGCAGCGAGGTAGCGGATCTGATCATGCTTGACTACTCCGTCGTGCACCTCTCGGTACGGCGACTCGATGAAGCCGAAGCTGTTCACACGAGCAAAGCTGGCCAGACCACCGATGAGGCCGATGTTCGGGCCCTCGGGAGTTTCGATCGGACACATGCGGCCGTAGTGGCTGAAGTGCACATCTCGTACTTCGAAGCCAGCACGTTCGCGGCTCAGTCCACCCGGGCCGAGCGCCGAGAGGCGACGACGGTGGGTGAGACCCGACAGTGGGTTGACCTGGTCCATGAACTGCGACAGCTGGCTGGTTCCGAAGAACTCCTTGACCGCAGCCACGACCGGGCGGATGTTGATGAGTGTCTGGGGCGTGATCGCCTCGACGTCTTGGGTGGTCATGCGCTCGCGCACGACTCGTTCCATACGGCTGAGGCCGATGCGAACCTGGTTCTGGATCAGTTCCCCCACGGAACGGATTCGGCGATTGGCGAAGTGGTCCTGGTCATCCAGGCGGTAGCCGGGTTCGGCGCGCACCAGGTGGAGCAGGTAGGTACAGCTGGCCAGGACTTCGGCCGGGGTCAGTACGGGGTGATCCTCGTCGGGACCTTCGAGATCGATGCCGAAGGTCTCTTCGATGCGCTTGATTTCTGGACCGAGCTTGCGGTTCAGCTTGTAGCGACCAACGCGGCTCAGGTCATAGCGACGGCTCTCGAAGAATGCGCTACGGAAGTAGTTACGAGCCGACTCGACCGAAGGTGGCTCGCCGGGGCGGACACGCTTGTAGATCTCGAGCAGGGCTTCGTCTTGGGTCTGCGCCAGCAGCTTGGTCTGGTCTTCTTCCCATTGGCCTTCGAGAAAGTCGAAGTGGCGAACGAATGCCGGCAGGAAACCAGGAGCATTCTCTTCGTCGAAACCGAGTGCACGGATGAGCGTGAACATCGACAGGCGGCGCTTGCGAGCAACACGGGTACCCGCGGTGACGTCCTTGCCGGGCTTCTGCTCGACGTCGAACTCGATCCATTCACCGCGGTAGGGGTGGATGGTGCCGGTGACCAGCTGGTGCTTGCTCAGGTTACGCAGGCGGTAACGCTCACCTGGCTGGAAGATCACGCCGGGGCTGCGCACAAGCTGTGATACGACCACACGCTCGGTGCCGTTGATGATGAAGGTGCCGTTCTCGGTCATCATGGGGAAGTCGCCCATGAAGACGGTCTGTTCCTTGATTTCGCCGGTTTCGGCGTTCATGAAACGAGCTCGCACGAAGATCGGCGCGCTGAACGTCATGTCCTGACGTTTGCACTCGGCTTCGGTGAACTTCGGCGGTGGACGAAGGTCTTCGTCGGTTGCGTCGAATTCGAGTTCGAGCTGCAGGTTTTCGGAGAAGTCAGTGATTGGACTGATGTCTCGGAAGATCTGCTGCAATCCATGGTCGAGGAACCATTTGAACGAATCGCGTTGGATGGAAATGAGGTCGGGAAGCTCGAGAACATCTTCGAGGTTGCCGAACGAGTAACGCACAGGCGCTGTAGCGCGAGTTGCCACGTGTAACTCCTAGTAGTGGGGGCGGCATCGAGAAGATGCCAGGAAGGCGGTGAAGCCAAGAGCAAAGGAGCTCATGAAAAGGACGCGCAAACGAGAAATTGAATCTCGTGGACGCGTCGTAAACAAGGCTCGAACAGTCTAAACGAACCATTTAGACTTTCGCAACGCGGCCAAAAGGGTTTCATGACGAGCCCTTCAGCCCGACGCCGCAGGCCGAGGCCCGTTGGTATCACGTCGAAGGTGACCCGCCGGGCACCGTGCGGCGCTGGACTGGTTTCGAGTGGATCGGCTTTGCGAATCCGGATCCATCCGGGGCGGCCGGTGGCACCTCGCGGCACGGTGCTCGAGTGTCGACTCGAAAACGTTTCACCGGCCCCGGCCGCGTGCTGGCGATCCTCACGGTGCTGGCACTTACTCTTCTTGCATTGCTCTTTGCCATGCTCGCGCAGCAGATGTGGCAGGGAGGCCAGACCACGACCGCCACTGCCGTCCGAGGTCGGCCGACCTCGAAGATCTTGCTACTCACATCGACGGCTTCGATGTGCTGTCGTTGTCATCGCTCTCATGGACATCGTCGCTGCTGTCACCTTCATCCCGTGGCTCCGTGCCTCGGCCAAGACTATGGTCTTGATCGGGCTGATGCCCACTGGCGCCGTTGGTGCTCAAGACCATAGTGTTGCTGATGTTTCCCGGACCCACGCTTTTGTACTGGCGGTCAGCGGCATCGAGCAGTGTTACAACATTAGGTCCTAAGCGCGTTCAGCAATAACCTAAAACGGTTCTTCCAGACGGTCGAGTGTTCCGAAGAGTTCCCTGCTGAAGTCAAGGGATCCGGTCCACTGTCGCTCGGCGAGCCGGTACAGATGGACTAATTCGCCGTCAACGGGCGAGCCCCCCTGAGCGATCAACTCAAAAGTGTAAACCCAGGATTCTGGACTCAGTCGCCGCATGACTGTAAGCGCAAAAGGCGGCGCGCCATCGTCGTCGGTAGACCTCAGCAGGAACCGAAACGCACCAACCTCCGCTGCGCCAGCGAATTCGGACTCGGGAGACTGCTCCCATTCCAACTTGCCATTGTCAGTTGCTCTCACCAGACGACGGACCAGATCGAATTGTTCCTCTATATCCAGGGACTTCATCATGTTGCTCCTCCGACGAGTTGGCTCCGGTAGGAAACGGCTAGCTCAGTGACCCCGCCGATCACTTCTGCCAGCTTCTTTGACACATCTGCAGTCAAGTCGTCGATCCTTTTTTTCGATGCCGTCATACCTACAATCATTGTCTTCGCTTCAGATGCTGCCTCGGAGAGACTCGCTAGAGACTCCGATATGTCCTTCGATGCAAAATCCCTTGAGTCACCCGCTAGTACTCCAGACAGTTCTCGAGACAGCCGGTTGCAGGCTGATAGCAGCGCAACGGCTCGCTCGGGATCTCGAGCAAGAACTGCTCGATCGAGGTCCGTCTCAAGAACTTGGAACTGTGGCAACAGCACGAGGAGGTGGTTTCGAGCCATCCGCTGCAGCGTCTCCTTCATTACCGAGGCGCTCTCTTCAGTCGCTTTTGCGGTGCGCCTTAGCTGCGAGAACGCAAGCAGGAATCCAGCCGCCGAGACAACAACCCCGGCCATACCCACCCATAACGATGGGTCGCTGTACCAAGGACTAACTTGCAGATCCGAGAGTACTTGGGCCTGAAGGCCGAAAGTGAACCACCGCATGCATTGCCCAAGATAGCCCTGCGGCGACCCAACAAGCCAACAAACAGGGTCTTCGCTGCGACCAACCGAGCACAACGACCTGCTCGTCCTTCGCTTCCAGGCGCGCTGCTATTTCGACTTGGCTACTTCGTCGAGAAAGGCTTCGTTCGTCTTGAAGTTCGTGAGACGGTCGAGGAGCAGCTCGAGTGACGCCGTGGTCTTGGACGCACAGTCGTCGCCGACGGCATCGAGCACACGGCGCATCTTGGTGGTTGCGCCCACGTGCTTGGAGCTCATCAGCAGTTCGTCGTGACGGGTTGAGCTGGCGGCGATGTCGACCGCGGGCCACATGCGCTTCTCGGCGGCTTCGCGTGACAGGCGCAGCTCCATGTTGCCGGTGCCTTTGAACTCTTCGAAGATGACTTCGTCCATGCGTGACCCGGTCTCGACCAACGCCGTGGCCAGAATGGTCAGCGAGCCGCCGTCTTCGATGTTGCGAGCCGAACCGAACAGGCGTTTCGCCGGGTAGAGCGCGCCGGCGTCGACGCCGCCGGACATGGTGCGTCCGCTGAAGCGACCGCTCAGGTTGTACGCGCGGGCCAGGCGGGTGATGCCGTCCATGATGATGCAGACATCGTCGCCTGACTCGACCATGCGACGAGCTCGCTCGGACACCAACTCGGCCACCGTGATGTGTTCCTCGGTCGGACGGTCAAAGGTCGACGCCACGACCTCGCCCTTGTCGATCCAGCGTTTCATGTCGGTGACTTCTTCGGGGCGTTCGTCGATCAGCAGGACGATCAGGCGGACCTCGGGGTTGTTCGTCTCGATCGAGCGCACGATCTCTTTGATCACGGTGGTCTTGCCGGCTTTGGGTGGCGCAACGATCAGACCACGTTGACCTTTGCCGATGGGTGCAACCAGATCGATGATGCGCGAGGTCAGGTTCGCCGGCGTCGATGCCCGCTCCAGCACCAACTGCTCATTGGGGAAGATCGGTACGAGGTCGTCGAAGTCGAGGCGTCCACGAGCTTCTTCTGGATCGCGTTCGTTCACTGCGTCGACGCTGAGGAGCGCCGGATTCTTCTCATTCCGGGCGGCCGGACGAGAGGTGCCGCGGATCCGGTCGCCTGAACGAAGTCCGAAATCGCGCACCATCTTGACCGGCACGTAGCAGTCATCACGGCTGGGGATACCGCCCTGGACGCGCAGGAAGCCGTAGCCATCACTGCGAAGGTCCAAGAAGCCGTCTACCGAGATTGGTTCGCCCTCCCATGGCAGTTCTTCGCGATCTCGCCCCCGGCGACGCCGTCGTCGCTTGTTGCCCTGATCGTCGTTCTGGTTGCTGCGGTTGTTGTCGCCGTTCGCATCGTCTCGGCCGCTGCGGTCACCGCCACCGTCGTTCGATCCGCTGCGCTCATTGGATCCGACCCGATCGTGTGATCCACCGCGATCGCTTTGACCATTTTTCGAACCGCTGCGTTCGTTCTGGCGGGGTTTCGGTTGGGGTTTGTCCGAACTACTCGTGTCGGACTTCGAAGCCTCGCTGTCGGCGTCGCCATTGCTGCCCGCGTCGGCCGCAGGGGACTTCTCATCATCGGGGGTCGATTGCGCCTCGGCCTCGTCCGACGAGTCGATGTCGTCGGCGCCGACGATGAGATCGATGATCTGGGCCTTGCGCATGCGGGAACCCACCTTGTTGCCCATTGCCTGGGCAATGACGGTGAGTTCGGCACGATCCTTGCCTTCAAGGGTGCTGCGGTCGGAAGTCACGGGTAACTCCTGTCAGGGGTGTGATGCCGCTCGTTCGCGTTGCCTGCGGCGGCTGCGACGAGGGGCGGGAGACGGGGCAAACCCGCTTGTGGAAGGAACTTCGGTGGGTCACCACCTGCGCGAAACGCTATCAGTCACGCCGAGGCGTTCCTCGTCTCGCCCCGCGAGAAAGCTGCTGTCTCTTGCTCAGAGCGAATCGATCCAACCCAGCAAGTCGTCGAACTCTTGAAACGACGCCAGCTGCGGGTTGTCGGCAATGATCTGGTCAGGCGCATGGAAGAGGCTTCCGGCCTCGGCCGCGTTCAGCATGGACAGGTCATTGAACGAGTCACCGCCGGCGGTGACATGGAAGTTCAGGCTCTGCATGGCTTCGACCGTGCGGCGCTTGTGGTCGGGGGTACGCAGTTCGTAGTTCAGGATGCGGTCGTTCTCGACGATCAGTCGATGGCAGAAGATCGTCGGCAGCCCCAGATGAGGCATCATTGCGTCGGCGTACTGCTCGAACGTGTCACTCAGCAGTAGAACCTGGTGACGGCTGCGAAGCGCCTCGAGGAAATCCGCAGCCCCGTCCAGCGGCTCGATCTCGGCCAGGACCTCGGCCACCGTCGACATGGTCAGATCATGCTCGGCGAGAATACCGAGCCGATACGTCATGAGCACGTCGTAATCGGGCTCGTCGCGCGTCGTGCGGCGTAGCGCTTCGATGCCGGTCAGCTCGGCCAGCTGGATCCAGACCTCGGGCATGAGAACGCCCTCGACATCAAGACAAATAACTCGCTGCTGCTCAGTCACGAATCGAGGATAAGAGGCGCGGCGGAATCCGCCTCCCGCCGGTCGGGTCAGGAGCCACGAAGACTGCGGGTGTAGTAGCGAATGTCGTCGAGGGGTTCCCAGCCCATGTTCGACCAGAATGCCTGAGCGCCGGTGTTATCGGCCCAGACCTCGAGCCGTAGCTCGGTGATTCCACGATCCAGGAAACGGCGTTCGAGCTCGCCAATGATCTGGCGACCGATCCCGCTCCCCTGTTCGGCTGGATCTACGACGCATCGCTTGACGCGACCGCGATGACCGTCGTAGGTGCCCATGACCGATGCGACCATGGCGCCGTTGCGCTCGGCGAGCAAGAAGAGGTCACCGTCGTGGTCGAGCTTGTTCACGATCTCGTCGCGGTCCATTGCGGGGTCGTGCTCGATCCCACCACGACGCCACAGCGCCAAGAGCCCGTCGACGTCAGCCAGCCCCACCGGGCGGAACTCGAGTGGTGCCATCTACCGATGGGCGCGCACGTGGGCTTGCACGGTGGCCAGGTCGTTCGGAAGAACCTCGAAGCGCTCTTCGCGTTCGAAAAGATCACCTACGCGGCTCGGTAGTGCTGGCCGTTGGCCGCTGCCCTTTTCGACGGCGTCGGGGAACTTGGCCGGGTGTGCGGTGGCCAAGCACACCATGGGTGACCCGGTCGATGGCAACGAGCGGGCTGCGCTGACGCCGATGGCGCTGTGCGGATCGAGCAGCATGCCGTGGGTTTCGTAGACCTGGGCAATGGTCTCGACCACGCCGCCGGGCGCATCGTCGTCGACCCGTACTGCGCTCCAGACTTCGGCCAGTTGATCTCGGTGTGGGTCATCGAGCGTGAGCGAACCGGTGTCGCGGAACTCGGCCATGGCCTCGGCGATTCGTTGACCATCTCGGCCGTGGGTTTCGAACAGCAGCCGTTCGAGATTGCTCGAGATCTGAATGTCCATGCTGGGCGACAGCGTGGGCACGACGCCCTGGATTTCCATGGTTCCGGTGTTGAAGAGCCGGGCCAAGATGTCATTGCTGTTGCTCGCGACGCAGAACCGATCGATGGGCAGACCCATACTGCGAGCGCTCCAGCCGGCGAACACATTGCCGAAGTTGCCGGTCGGCACGGTGAACGACACCGGCGTGGTCACCGACGCCACCCGCGATGATGCCACCACGTAGTAGACGATCTGGGCCATAACGCGCGCCCAGTTGATCGAGTTCACTGCCCCCAGGCGAACCTCGTTGCGGAACGTACCGTCAGCGAACATTGCTTTGACCAGGTCCTGGCAGTCGTCGAAGGTTCCTTCGAGGGCAACATTGTGCACATTGGCCGAATCGACCGTGGTCATCTGCCGTCGCTGCACATCACTCACACGGCCATGGGGGTGCAAGATGAAGATGTCGATGGCTTCGCGATCACGGCAAGCTTCGATGGCGGCGGAACCTGTATCTCCCGAGGTGGCACCCACGATGGTGATCCGCTCATTGCGCCGACTCAGTTCGTGGTCGAACAGTCGCCCGACGAGCTGCAGGGCAACGTCCTTGAAGGCGAGTGTGGGACCATGGAAGAGCTCGAGCAGCCACATATTCGGATCGATTTCGACGAGCTCGACCACGCTGTCACTCTCGAACGCGGCGTAGCTCTCGGCCACGATGGACTCAAAGTCGCTGCGGTCGATCACACCGTCGACAAAGGGCCACATGACGTCGACTGCGGTGTTCACGTAGGTATCGGTTCGTGCAGTGACCACCGACTGTGGCCAGGTCTCGGGGAGATAGAGACCGCCGTCGTTGGCCAGGCCGGTGAGCAATACATCGCCAAAATCCAGCCGGGGAGCAGCACCGCGCGTGCTCACGAACTTCATGGAACTCATGACCCGATCACCCGGTACAACGCACCCACCCGGTTCACGCTCGGCAACGCTTTGAGCTTCTCGATGGTTGCTGCGATGTCGGCTTCGGATGCCTGATGGGTGATGAAGGCGAGGCTGGCTTCGGTGCCCGTGCCCTCTTGTTCCATCGAGCGAATAGAGACACTGTTAGCCCCGAAGACACCGGCTACCTCGGCGAGAACGCCCGGGCTGTCGTCGACGGCCAAGTCGAGATAGAACGCTGACGTTGCTGCTTCGGGCGCACGAACGAGTGCGTCGGCCAACGTCGGCAGTCGGCGCACCGTGCCCTGCGCGACACCGGTCGCTGCTTCGATGACATCACCCAGCACCGCCGATGCGGTCGGGCGTCCGCCGGCGCCTCGGCCGTAGAGCATGAGTTCGTCGAGCGCGCCACCCTCGACGAACACGGCGTTGAAGCTGCCGCGGACCGTTGCCAGTGGATGTGTGAGTGGCACCATCGTCGGGTGTACCCGGGCAGAGATCTCGTAGGGCGCGTCCTGGCCTACTCGCTCGACCACGGCGAGCAGCTTGATCGCATAGCCCAGCCTGCTGGCGTTCGCAATATCGGCGGCGGTTACGCCACTGATGCCCTCGACGGGTACATCGTCGGCGGTCACGCTCACCCCGAACGCGACCGTGGCGATGATCGCTGCCTTCGCCTGCGCATCGTGGCCTTCAACATCGGCGGTGGGGTCGGCTTCGGCGTAGCCAAGGCGCTGAGCCTCGGCCAGGATTTCGGCATAGTCGGCACCGTCGTCGGTCATGGCCGACAGCATGTAGTTCGTGGTGCCGTTGACGATGCCCATGACGCGATCGATTGGTTCGCCGCGCAGCGAAGTCTGTAATGTACGCATGAGCGGGATCGCTCCGGCTACCGACGCTTCGAACAGCAACTCGACATTGTGCTCGGAGGCCAGATCGAACAGCTCGCGACCGTGCGCTGCCAGCAATGCCTTGTTACCGGTCACCACGGATTTTCCCGCGCGCAATGCCATGGCAATCCACTCCCGCGCCAGATCGATGCCACCGACCAGTTCGACGACCAAGTCGACGTCGTCGGCTTCGATGACCTCGTTGGCCTGGTCGGTCAACACCGCATCGCCGATGCCCGGCCGGCTCTTGCTCAGATCGTTCACGGCGACCCGCGTGACCGTCAGATCGATACCGGTGAGAGCGGCAATGTCTGCCCGCTGTTCGGTGATCAACTCGACCAGCGAACCACCTACGGTTCCAAAGCCAAGAAGCCCAATACGCACCGACTGCATTTCCATTCACAGCAGACTAGCGAGTGCTTCCCCGGCCCATCTCCGACTTCGACCGTTTGGCATCGCGCCTACGGCATTAGCTCGGCGAACTCAGATGCAGGAGCTCGGCGATCGTTCCTCGGTCATTGGCCGGAGACCAGGCCCGGTTGGTGGAGAGCCATGAACGTTCGTCGCATTCGAGCAGGCCGATGATGACCTCGGCGACGATGCGGCCACCCACCGGCCCCAGGCCTTCGCCTTTGGCTGACGCATCGCCGCCACGTCCAATTTCTGCGCCTTCGAGCAATATATAGAGCCACAGCGGCGTGGCTCCTGCCAACCCTGCGTGCATGTCGGCGGCTGCTTCGGAAACCTCGTCGATCTCATGCTGACCGCGTCCCATGAGAGCAGCTACCTGCTCCCCGCTCGGCAACATGAAGCCCTGCCCCCGAAGCAGGTTCCGGGTGGCGAGCGAGCGCTCATCGCTCGGGTCGATCACGTGCAGGTCCAACAACAATGGCGCAAGCTTTTGATCGAGCTTGTCCGCACGCTGCCAGGTGGCAGATGAACCCGGCACGGCAAACAGTTCGGGCCAGTGCACGACCTCGCCGGGGTCACCAATAGGCGAGAACGAGCCGAGAAAGCCTGCGAACAGCGGGTGGGCTGGCTCACCCGCTTGAATCTGGATCGCTTCTGGTGCCATCGAGTGACCGAATCGATATGCCGCAACCGAGAATTCGATCGGCATGAACGGCTGTGAAGGTCGGTAGTACTGGCGCCCGTTGGCCAGCACATCGAGAACGGCGTCGCGTCCGCACATGGTGCTCAAGAAGTCGTGGACGACGCACCACTGGTAGTGCCAGCTGGTTTGTTCCCGAGCGTGTTCGTACAGCTCTTTACCGCTGTACCCGGCTGCCGCAAGCTCATCACAGAACAGATTGTGCAGGCGAATGACGCCGAGCTGCAGCTGTGACACGATGCGGTTCTCGTCGTTACGGAAGTCGCCGATCATGGCCACACCCTGGGCGTTGCGTTGCAGGTCATCGTTCGCGTCGTCGACCACCAGCTTCGCGCTTTTGAACGATCCGCTGTTCTCATAGAGGAATGGGTGTGCCTCGGGACCACTGCCGTACACACAGTCGAGGTCGAGCGTTGGCGTGCGCACGTTGGTCGTGGCCGAAGGTCGATTGACCGCACGCAGACTCGATGTCACGTCGAGCGTGATGTCGTGGTCGATGAACTGACCGAAGAAGACATGCCCCACCGGAACATTCGCGGTCCGCAGTTCTGCGACCGTACCGCTGGCCTGCATCGGCCCGCCGGCCGCACCAACTGCGGCCAAGACGCTTGGGTCGGTGTACAAGCCGGGAAGTTCGGGAAACAGTCGCCCGAACCGATCCCCGGGCTGTTGTTGGTGGTTGTAGTTGCATAGTTCAGCCGGATAGAGGCCGACCTGACCGTGATGCTTACTCATGTGGGTACCGCCAGATTGAGATGGATGATCATCTCCAATTCTGGTGAAGCTCGAGGTGTCCGTCTGTGGACCGGTTCACACACGGATGAAAAGAACTCCTGCTGGACGCCATCCAGATCGTCGCTGTGTCCGAAGGACTGCTGGGGACGTTGATCGTTCCTTTACTCCTGTCCCGAAAGGACTCCCCATGCCCATCTCAACGACAAAGCGTCTGTTCGCTTCGGTGACTGTGCTCATGCTGCTGAGCGCAGTGTTTGCGACTGCAGCATCGGCTCAAGACGGCGGCACCGTGTATACGTCGAACCTGGTCGAGCTGAACAACTCCGGCGGCTCTGGCTCCGGCACCCTGACCGTTTCCGGCGATGGCCAGACCATGCGCATCCAGCTCAATGCAGCCGGCCTGAACCTCGACGGTCCACACGCCATGCATCTGCACGCCCTTGTAGACGGCGACACCGTCAATGCCTCGACATGCCCGACCATGGCCGATGATGCCGATGGCGACGGCGTACTGACCGTGGCCGAGGGTGGGCCCAAATACGGTGGTGTCCAGGTCAGCCTGACCACGGTCGGCGACACCTCTGCCGACTCGGCTCTTGCCGTACAGCGATACGGAACTGGCACAACTGTTAGCTACGACCGCGCTGGAATCCCTATCCCCGCCGTACTGCAGGGCAACGTGAGCAAGGTCCACTTCGTGGTTCACGGTCTTGACGAAAACGGTAACGGAGTGCTCGACCTCGATCAGATCGAGCGCTCATCTCTCACCGAAGATCTACCGAGGGAAGCAACAGCACCTGTCCTCTGCGGCACCTTGACCGTGCAGGCGCAAGGTCCGGTACAGACCGGCGCCGGTGGCCTCGCCGGTACCGACAGCACCACGTCAACCGCCCTGGCTCTGGGCGCAATCGCCGCTGTTGCCATGACGGCCGGTGTGGCGACGCTCAAGCGCCGCAGCTGATTTCACATCTACGACTGGCGTGGCCGTCCTTGCGATGGCCACGCCATGTGTGGCATCTGCTGAGCAAACCATCCCCGTATCTTCTCTACCATCTGTGAAAGTGTGAAACCCATGTCATCCGCAGTCCAGCAGCCGACCTGTAGGCGCGCTGGGGCCATGATCACCATGGCAACGGTGGCCGTCATCCTCATGGCCGTGCTCGCCTCATGTGGCAGTTCCTCTTCCACCACGCAAACGATCGTGAACAATGACGGCGCACAGACGTCGCCGAATGAATCCGCAGCCAGCGCCCCGGCGCCTGAAGCCTCTGCGGATCCGACACCAACGCAAACCGCGGTCTCTCCCTCGTCGGCGCCCGATGTCGACGATGCATCCAGCGAGTCGGCCCCAGCGCCTGAGCCGACGCCCACCACAGAGATACCCGTTTTCGTACCTCCCACCGGTATCCAGCCGGTTCGCGTCGAGATACCAGCGATCGATGTCGACGCCCCCACGATCGATCTCACCCTGGCTGGACCGGAGCCTGAGGTGCCTGTCGACTTCGATGACACCGGTTGGTACGTCCAGACTCGTCTACCGGGCGAAATCGGGCCAGCGGTCATCGCAGGTCACATCGATTCGAAGAGCGGACCTGCCGTGTTCGCCAGGCTCGACGAACTCGTACCCGGCGACGAGATCGTCGTATACGACGGCCAAGACATGAGCCGGACCTTCGTGGTCGTCGACGCAAACCTCTACCCCAAGGGGGACCTGCCAGACGGTGTCTTCGGGTTCGGCGATCCGGAACCCGAGCTTCGTCTGATCACGTGCGGAGGCTCGTTCGACGAGACCACCGGGCACTACCGGGACAACTACGTGGTCTTCGCCCACCTCGCACCCGACGACGCGACCTCGTAGCTCGCTAGGCGTCGAGGCGAGTCAGATCGTCGAGTGTTTCGCGCCGCACGACCAGTCGAGCCTGGCCGTCGCGCACAAATACCACCGCTGGGCGAGTGACTTTGTTGTAGTTCGACGCCAGTGAATGGCCGTACGCCCCAGTGACCGGGGTGACGAGCAGATCACCAACGGACAGATCGGCGGGCACGTGCGCCTCTCGAATGATGATGTCGCCGGACTCACAGTGTTTTCCCACCAAGCGGATCCGGTCAGGACGCTCGGCGTTGGCCCGATCCGGAACGAAGGCTTCGTAGCCGCTGCCGTAGAGCACAGGGCGAGGATTGTCGCTCATGCCACCATCGACGGCGACATAGGTTCGGATGTCAGCAAGTTCTTTCATCGTGCCGACCCGGTACACGGTCATGCCCGCCGTGGCAACGATCGAGCGGCCGGGTTCGGCCAGCACGTGCGCATCGATGCCGGCATCTCCTGTTGCGTCGAGCACCGAGCGACCCCATTGCGAGATGGTGGGGGCCTCTTCGCCGCCAACATAGGCCACGCCCAAGCCGCCACCGACCGAGAGTTCGGGTAGCTGGAATCGTTGTGAAATCTCGGCCAACACCGCTGCTGATTGGCGCATCGAGTCGATACGGAACACCTGGGATCCAATATGGGCATGAATGCCGAGCAGGTTGATAGCGGGCGATGCCGTTGCCTGTTCGATCGCCCGTTCGGCCAGGCCGGTCGAGACGGTGAAGCCGAACTTGGAGTCGTCTTGACCGGTGGCGATGAACTCATGGGTGTGAGCTTCGACCCCCGGAGTGATTCGAAGCAACGCCTTGGCAACCAAGCCTGTCTCGGCGTGGACGGCTTCGATGCGTTCGATCTCGTCGAAGCTGTCGATCACGATCCGGCCGACGCCCGCCTGCATCGCTGCCAGCAACTCGGCACTCGACTTGTTGTTGCCGTGGAAGACCAGATCGCTCGCCGGCACCCCGGCGACCGATGCCACGTGCAACTCGCCGAGCGTGGCCACATCGAGGTGCATGCCTTCTTCGTGCGCAAGTTTGGCCATCGCCACGCACAGAAATGCCTTGGTCGCATAGGCAACGCCGCTACCGAACACCTCGACGGCTTCGCGACAACGAGCACGCAGATGCTCTTCGTCGTACACGAACAGGGGTGTACCGAACTCGGCGGCGAGGTCGGACACGTCGACGCCTCCAACACGCATTCGACCATCGTTGTCGACCGCTGCGGTGTCTGGCAGAAGGTGACGCGGAATCGGACCGGTGGGGTCCCCCATCACATCTCCGTCGGGGCCGACACGCCGACGAGTTCGAGGCCGCTGACGAGCCCGACGCGTGCCGCTTCGATCAGCCACAGCCGAGCTTGGGTGAGCTCGGGACCGACGTCGTCGCCCACCACGTAGCAGTCGGCGTAGAAGCCATGAAACGCGGCTGACAATTCGCGCAGCCATGTCGTGATCTTGTGTGGTGCCCGCTCTCGGGCGGCAATGGCCACGATCTCGCCGAAGGTGCTGAGCACCCGCAGGATCTCGAGTTCGCGCTCGTTGGTCAGCACGCCCAGGTCGATGTCGCCCAACGGCGCACGCTCATGTCCGGCGGCAGCGGCGTTCTTGGCCAGCTGGTGGATACGAGCGGTGGCGTACTGCACGTAGTAGACCGGGTTGTCCATGCTCTTTTGAGCCAGGGCAGTCAGGTCCATCTTCTGCTTGGTGTCCATGGACTGGGTCAGATAGGTGAAACGAGCGGCGTCGGCGCCGATCTCGTCGATGACCTCTTCGAGCGACACCATGTCGCCCAGCCGCCCTGACATCTGCACCTCGATGCCGTCGCGCTCCAGCGATACCAACTGAGTAACGATGACCTCGAGTTCGTCTGGATCGTTGCCCAGGAACTGCATGGCCGCCTTCATACGAGCGATGTAGCCATGGTGGTCAGCACCCCAGACATTGATCAGATGATCGGCTCGCGTGAACTTGTCTCGGTGATAGGCAATGTCAGGCGTGAGATAGGTGAAGTCACCATCTGCCTTGATCAGGACTCGGTCCTTGTCGTCGCCAGCTTCGGTGGTCTTGAGCCAGGTCGCTCCGTCGGCTTCGTACACCATGCCGCTGGAGCGCAGCTCCTCGAGCGCTTCGGGCACCCGGCCGTCGGCCACCAACGCCCGCTCGGATGACCATATGTCGTGGTGCACGCCGATCCGTTGCAGCGTTTCCTCGATGCTGCGAAGTGCCCGGGCGTAGCCCCACTCGAGCGGGTCGGCATCGTCGGGCATCTCTTGGGCCCATTCGACCAGATACTCCCCCTGGTAACCGTCGTCGGGAACATCATCGCCTCGCTTCAGCGCAGCCAACGATTCGGCGAACAACGACATCTGCACGCCTCGATCGTTCAGATAGAACTCGGGCGTGACCTGATAGCCAACAGCCCGTAGCAGCCGCGCTATCGAATCTCCGTAGACCGCACCGCGAGCGTGACCGGCATGCGGCGGTTTGTTCGGATTGCTGCTCACGAACTCGACATTTACATGGGTGCCTGCGCCGAAGTCGTGGCGGCCATAGTTCTCGATTCCGCTCTCGATGGCGTGTACGAGTTCGTCATGGAGCCAGGTGTCGAACAGCCGGAAGTTCACAAAGCCGGGGCCTGCGATCTCTACCGATTCCACGTGAGCTGGCAGGTTGGCGTTGAGATGATCGGTGATCTCATCGGCAAAGGCGCGAGGGTTCTCACGTCCCGCTGGCTTCCAATTGGCCATGGCCACGTTCGAGGACCAGTCACCGTGCTCGCGTCGTGCCGGCCGCTCCAGCTCGATCGATCCGGCATCGCTCTCGACACCCAAGGCATCGAGCGCACCGGCAAGCGCTTCGGTCAACTGGTCACGAATCATGCACGCGATCGTATAACGGTGTTTCACCACTCCGTTCGGGCCGGCGTTCGCCGGACATGGCTTCACCTCCGTTGCAGCGGCTCCGTCCCTCCGCCGCCACCCGCTCGTCCCTCGCTCCCGACTGAGTACCACCAGCGTTCACCACTCCGGTAGCGAAGCGGTCCGGGACCGCAGGCCCCCCTCACGGCACCACGACAGGCTGCGGCGCGGTTGGTCGCGGATCAGGAACGGATGCAGCCGTCGGCGATTGCTGCTGCGGATACTGCCGGGGCTACGGCTGCGAGTACTCGGGGGTCGAAGACCGACGGGATGATGTTGTCGGGGGCCAGATCGTCGCCCACGACAGACGCGATGTTCTCGGCCGCTGCCAGCTTCATGGCTTCGGTGATGTCGGTGGCACCAACATCGAGCGCGCCTCGAAAGATCCCGGGAAAGGCCAACACATTGTTGATCTGGTTGGGGTAGTCGCTGCGGCCGGTTGCCATGACTGCGGCCAGCCCATCAGCCGCTTCAGGAGTGATCTCGGGATTGGGGTTGGCCATGGCGAAGATGATGGGATCACTCGCCATCTTGCGCAGGTCGGCGGCGTCGAGCACGTCGGGAGCGCTGACACCCATGAACACGTCGGTACCTTGGATCACGTCTTTCAGAGAGCCGGCGCGGCGGTCGCGGTTGGTATTGGCGGCGAACCATTCCTTGGCCGGGTTCAGCCGGTCGCGTCCCTGATAGATGGCGCCGGTCGAGTCGACACCGATAACTTCGCCCACACCGGCGCTGAGCAGGATTTTGCCGATGGCGACACCGGCGGCACCGATGCCCGAGATGACAACCGAGATGTCGGCCATGTCCTTGTCGACGATCTTGAGAGAGTTCCAGAGTGCAGCCAGTGCCACCACCGCAGTGCCGTGCTGATCATCGTGAAACACCGGGATGTCGAGCGACTTTTTCAGCCGCTCTTCGATTTCGAAGCAGGCCGGGGCGGCGATGTCCTCGAGATTGATGCCACCGAAGGTCGGCGCGATGCGTTCGACCGTCTCGATGATCTCTTCGGTATCGGTGGTATTCAAGCAGAGTGGGAACGCGTCGACGTTCGCGAACTCTTTGAACAGCAGCGCTTTGCCCTCCATGACCGGCATCGCTGCTTCGGGTCCGATGTTGCCGAGACCGAGCACAGCAGTTCCGTCGCTCACGATCGCGACCGTGTTCTTTCGAATCGTGTACTCGTAGGACTTGGCGACATCGTCGTGGATCGCCATACACACGCGAGCGACACCTGGGGTGTAGGCCATGGACAGGTCATCGCGATCGCCAACCGAGCACAGAGCCAGGGTTTCGATCTTGCCTGCTTCGTGCATGCGGAACGTGCGGTCGAACCAGTCGAGTAGGTCGACGTTCTGTAGTCCTTCGACAGCTTTGATGATGCGCTGTTGATGATCCTCGTCGCGGGCGTTGACGCAGATACTGCGCTCGAGCGTGGCTCCCTTGGCTTCGAACCCTTCGACCACGGCAATGTTGCCGCCGGCATCGCCGATGACGGTCGCGAGTTCGCCGAGCACACCAGGCACATTGCGAAGACGCACTCGCAACTGGATTTGGAATGCAGCAGTAGGTCCAGTGGGAGCAGCCATGAGCGGCAATCGTAGTTATCCCTGTGGAAAAGCGGCGGCGAAAACCGCACAACTTGCGACTTGCTTTCCCATCAGTCGAGTCGCACCATGATCCGTTCGTCCAACCGGTAGTCGTATCGCACTCCAGCGACTGCGAACTGGCTGTTGTCGGTTTCTATCCGCAACGTCTGCTCGTCGACCCAGAACAGCTGCCCGGCAAAGCCGGGAACGAACGGTGCCAGGTCCAACGTGGTCACGTCGCCGATGCGACCGTCGGGAAGTTGAGTACCGATGACCACTCGACCCGACTCATCGGGACAGAAGTCACCGAAGGCGATCCGCTGCGAGGCCGAATCGAGAGCGGCGGCAGTGATCGACCCGACGGGGAGGTCGGCCGGCACCGCAGGCTGCCAGCGACCTTCGCCCTGTCGCAGCCACAACATGTCCGAACGCCCCGAGCCGAAGAGCTCAGCACATGCAGACACCGTTCCAGCAGAAGCAGCGCCCTGCCAGTAGGTAAGCCCGCCATCAGGTGACGAAGCCAACGGCGTCAGACTGCGAGAAGCAGGGGCGCCGGCCTCGAGCATGATGCGCCAGGGCCCACCGTTGCGACTCAACAACCCGGTCTCGATGTTGTATTCGACGGCGAACGCCTTGCCGTCGGGTTCGATGGCGTTCAGGCTGACCGCATCTGGTGCCCATTGCACCAAGGCAGCGCTCGTCGAGCCTTCACCCAACCACACCAGCGTGGGCGTATCGAAGCGACCGGTGCCGTCGAGGGTGGCGACGTGCAGTTCGAGCTGCTCGCCACAGGCCACGACCCATGCGGCGAGGTTCTGCTCGTGACGCACCACGAAGTGCGAGATTTCGCCACTGAAGTGCAGCTGCGGGTCGCGAATGGGCTGGGTGATTCCTGAGCCGTTCACGTAGCGGATTTCGCTGTAGTTCGGGTCAGCGCATGTTGCGTCTGGATCGGTCACGGCGTACCAGGTCAGCGCCCGCTCGGGCCAATTGGCCAGGTAGGTGCCGTCGGCAGGGATGCCCTGGTCGAGGGGCAGGTACTCGGGTTGACCAACCGCACCCCTGGCCAGAGCAAAGTCGGGGATGGGAGCGGCGTCGCCTGGTGGCGTACCGGCTTCGTCCTGGATGCCATCCTGGCCGGTGGCGGTTTCGGGAGTGGTGCTGGACAACTCGGGCTCGACCCCGCCGTCGGCGACAACCGGAGCGGTGTCGTCGGTTGGATTGGCCGGGTCGGAGGCCTCGTCGGGTGTTTCGCCACCGCCTTGACCGGATCCGTCGGCGGCTGGGGCACCGTCGAACGTCGAGGGGGCGTCGACCACTTCGGTGGTGGCGGCGGGATCGCTGCCACCGCGCGCTGCCAGAAAGCCCAGGCCGAGCACGACGACGGCGACTGCGGCAGCCGCTGCTGGCCACCTCAACCGAGACCGCTCGAGGGTCGGCGCATCGTTGTCGCTGCCATCGACAGAGCGGAGACGAGGCATTTGCGTAGTGGCGTGTGGAGACGCCACGCCAGCTGTCTCGGTGGTGGCACCGGAAGCTGTGCCAGCCGAGGCCAGCGAACCGGCCTCGCGTTCGAGCGCATGGTCGAGTCGATACCAGAACTCGGGCCCATGGTCGGGTGCCTTTTCGGGCCCGACCGGAGAATCAGCATTTCGTTCGTCGTTCATTGCTGACCTCGTGTCGTTGCGGAATTCCCCAGGTGGTTGCGGACATGGGCTCGAGCCCGGCTCAGTCGGCTGCCAACCGTCCCCGGACTGATGCCGAGCAGTTCCGCCACGTCGTCGTAACGCTCACCCTGACCGTCGACCAGCGAGATCACCGCAAGCTGATCCGCAGGCAGATCGGCCAGTGCACGTTGCAGCGCATCTGCATCGGCGATCTGTGCGCTTGCGTCGGACACAGCGCCCATCACAGCCTCGTCGAGCGGCACGATTCGTCGGCGAGCCACCGCTTTGAGATGGTCGAGCGCTGTGGTGTACACGATGCGATACAGCCATGAGCTGAACGCAGCGTCACCTCGGAAATCGCCAAGGGCTCGCCACGCCTTCACGTACGCATCCTGCAAGATGTCGTCCATCTCATCGCGCGAACGCACCAGGCGCCAGACCACGCCTCGCATCTTGTCGTCATGGCGACGCACGAGCTGTGAAAACGCAGCGGTGTCGCCCTGTATCGATTGAGCAACCAGTGCCCGATCGTCGCTCAAAGGCGCCTCCTCGGGAACCGGTGTAGCTAGAACCATCACGACCGTAGGACGACGCCCAGGTCAACTTCCTTCCAAAGAAGTCAGGCTTTTCTCACGAAACCACCAGATGCCAGGGGGCGACTCTCGACATCGATCGGAGCCAAACTGCCCTCGCCGGTCGCATTTTGCTGGAACCACGCCTCGATTTCATCGGCGGGGCGAGGTTTGGCAAACAGATATCCCTGGAAATACGGCACACCCATGCGGTGAAGCACCTCGGCTTGCTCCCAGGTCTCGACGCCCTCGGCGATCACGTTGATGTTCAACGCCAACGCCATCTCGGTTATGGCTTGCACTACCGAAGCAGTTGCCATGTCCTCGGGCAGCAGGCTCACGAAGGCCCGGTCGATCTTGAGGGTCGTGGGACGGAATTGTGTGAGATAGCTCAGCGATGAATAGCCCGTGCCGAAGTCGTCGATGGCAACTCGAACACCCATTTCCTTGAGGGCCTCGATGGCCTGCAGCGCACCGTCGGCGTCATCGAGAAGGGCGTTTTCGACTACTTCGACCACCAACAGGCCGGGCGGCAACCCGGTGATCGCGACAATCTCTCGGATCTGCTGCACGAACTGCGGGAAGTTCTTCGGCACCTTGTTGGCGGAAACGTACAACTCGTTGGCCAATGGGTAACGCGCTGCCCATCGAGCCATCTGCGTGCAAGTCTTCTTGAGCGCAACCGTGTCGAGGCGGCTCACCAGACCGGCTTCCTCGGCGACACCCAAGAACTGCCCGGGTGTCAGCAAACCGCGTGTCGGGTGAGGCCAGCGAATGAGGGCTTCGAACCCGGCAGTGGCGTAGGTGGCGCTGTCGACGATCGGCTGGAAGTACATGGTGACTTCTTCGTTGTCAATCGCTTTGCGCAACTCACTTTCGAGTGTCATGTGTTCGACCAGGAGTTTGCGCATACCTTCGTCGAAGACCTCGACCCGGTTGCGCCCCCGTTCCTTGGCCCTGTACATGGCGGCGTCGGCATCACGAAGAAGTTCATCGGCCGCCATGTCGCCGGCGCGGGACACGGCGATGCCGATACTGAGCGTCGGATGAATCGTGGCACCGTCGTCGACGTAGGGCGAGGCGAGCGAGGCGCGGACGCGTTCGGCGACCGCCATGGCTTCGGATACGCCGGCGAGCTTGTCGCACAGCACCACGAACTCGTCACCGCCGAATCGCGACACCGTGTCGTTGACCCGCACCGCCGTTTCCATGCGAGCACCCACATGCTGGATGAGGCGATCGCCGATGTCGTGGCCCAACGAATCGTTGACCATCTTGAAGCGATCGACATCGATGAACATCACGCCTACCAAGGGCTTCTCGCCGGTCTCGAGGTCGACGCCGGCGTTCAGCGCCGTGCGAAGACGGTGCACCAGCATGGCCCGGTTCGCAAGTCCGGTGAGTTCGTCGTGAAGCGCTTGTTTGGCCAGTTCCCACGTGGCATATCTGCGGAACGTGATGTCTTGGGACTGCACCAGGATTCGGTTGCCCTCGCTGCCTTCGTTACGCGACAGGTGCTCGAGCACCCAGACTTCGGACTCTTCTTCGCCGTTGAGAATGCGATGTTCGACCTGGGTGGTGCGAGCTGCGCCCGTCATGAGCTTGTCGAGTGCGGCGAGATGGCGGGTGCGATCCGCGGGCTCGGTCAGGGCCAACAGCGAAGTGCCGATCAGGTCGTCGCGCTCTCGACGAACCTGATCGCAGTACGCCTGGTTCGCGCTCACGATCATGCCCATCTCGTCGAGTTCGACGACGCCGATAATGTTCTGCTCGAAATCACTACTCGAGCCGTAGGGAGCCGCCTCGGCGTTCTGCAGGCGCCGACTGGCGACCTGATAATTCTTGCGAACGAAGTGGCCCAGGGTGCACACACCGGCCAAGGCAGTGGCCACACCCGCCATTCTGACGATGAACGGCAGCCAACTCGGTGGTGCGCCATCAGGAATCGGAACGGTGCGGGTGGCAACAAAATCGCTGCCGACAAATGGGACCGACACCATCAGGTTGGCGTCGGCGCCGTCGTAGTCGATCGATGATTCGACGGTTCCGCCTGCGACCAAACGACTGAAACGACTGTCGACGGCGAGTTCATCGCCACGAAGAATCAGCACGACCCAACCGCTGGATGCGTTCTCGCCCACGGGGAAGTAGGCGCCGAACCCATCGCTCACGAAGACCTGGCCCGTCGCGGCCGTGAAGGGCTCGGGCGAGATGCGTGCGCTTGCGACACTGAGATCGAAGCCTGCAGCTTCTGGGCTCGAGGTCTGTGAGCCGAACCGGTCGACACCCGACGCCTGGGCCACCGCGTCTTGGAAGATCACGCGGTCGAGCGCCGGCAGGGTGCGACCAACGGCTGACTCGATCACGGCCGAAGACAGGGCAACCGACGACGACCCATCGGCGTCCTCGAGCCGCTGGGCCAGATCGGCTCCCGCCGCACTCGCTCGATCGAGGCTGCGAGCAATATCGCCCTCGAGTTCGGCCAGATCGTCCTGAAGGACATCGTCTGAACTCGCAGTGACGAGCGCCCGAGCGTCTCGGCGCTCGCGATAGTCGTCGAAGAGCACCGAAGAACCGACCAAGAGCACACCAATCGCGAGAACGATGGTGGCTATGAACACCAATCGTGCAGCTGAGAGTTCGGCTCGGGGCGATGACATGGAGCGCTTCTCTCTTCCGTTCTCTCTGGCGTCCTGGGGTGGCTATTTCTTCAACCCAGAAGTCTTCTCGTTGCTTCTGAGATGCACTACCGGGCGGATTCTACTGCCATTTCGGTAACGACTTAGCGAAACCGGGAAAAAATTATTACTCGCCACCCTCGGCAATCTCGATTGGTTCCGGAGCGAAGTAGAGCGCAAACACCGCACGATCTTCGAGGTCGAAAGCGTCTGATTCGATTCCCGTGGTGGTGTCGTAGACCGACGTGATGTACACACCCAAGAACTCGCTGTTGTCGTTGCGACGGTTTAGAGGGCACCACGCTGCGTCAGGCGAATCGGGTTCACAAGTGGTCACACCATCGACCTCGGTAACGCCAGCAAAGGTCTCAGGAGTGAGCGAGTTCAGTATCGATGCGTCGTAGGTGTTGCACATGTTGGGAACACTTGCGGCCAGACAACCTGCGGGCGGTGCACCATTGGGATTGTCGGGGTCGCTCTTGTAGACGATGATGGTGCCGAGCACTGCGCTGTCTTGGCCTTCGCTGCCGCTGGCGCCATAGGCAGCCCGCAAGGCGTCGAGCGCTCGGAAATCGGCGTCACGAAGTTCGCCGGACAGCGCACCAACGCGGGCTGCAGATCGTGCTGCAGACGATGAGGTCCGCGACGCGGAGTAGCCGAGGCCGGCATCGAAGATCAACAGCAGAAGGCCGATGAAGATCGGGATGGCGATCGCGAACTCGAGCAAAGCTGCGCCGCGCTCACCGTTCTTGCGACGTTGCTTGAGATCGCTCATAGACACGGTCATGGGCCGATTTCTCCTCTGGTTTCGATCGCTTGCACGCTGGTTGCATCGACGGAGAAGTTGTAATCGAAGAAGATCTGGTTGATGATCGGCTCGTAGTCGGCTCGCACGTATACGCCAAGAAAGCTGATCGTGTTGTCGGTGCTCGCCCGGTTCCGCGGGCACCACTGGGTGCCCAGGCCGCCATCGCAACCGTAGCTTTCGCGATTGAGGTTAAACCTGCCATCTACTGGCCTGTAGACGTTGCACACATCGGTCTGAGCAAACCCGTCGATGCACCCAGGGGGGACCGGCGAGCTGCCGTTTTCGGCGCGATAGACAACGACGTAATGCACGTCGGCTGCCTGCACATCGCGCTCTACCAAGTGACGGATGATGCGGTAGTCGGCGTCGGCATTCGTGCTGGCGACAGCGCCCTGGCGGGCGGCGTCGTCAACGGCATTGTTCACCGAACTTCGAGCCCGAACGGCAAAGCCACCCTCGATGACTCCAAAGATCAATGTGAACAACGCGATGGAGATAATGGCAAATTCGACCATGGTTGCGCCGCGACTCTGTGTGTCTCGTCGGCGCTTTGCCATGTGCATTGGATATCTCACAACCCTCAGTATCGGCCCTCGCCACACAATAATGAACCCTTTGGGTAGATCTACCCGGGTTTGCCACGTGAGATCGAGTCCTGACAACGCTAGCGCATGCGCAAATGGTCAGTGGATCGCAAGTACTGCGCTCGGTGCCTCACATTGGGTACAGTTTTGGTACGTCCATCAGCCAACAAGGCTATACAACGGAGGTGCCTGCGGGAATTAGGCACGCGGAACACTCAACTTGCCCTCTGATCAGCCGATCTGTGACGAGGCCACAACTCACCACGGCGCCGATCCGCCTAGCCGTATGACTGTATGTATAGCGGTCGTGCTTGTCCTAAAGCATCGGCCACCAAATCCCTCCTGGAGCATCCATGTTCTCGAGATCTGAAAAGACCGAAGATATAATCGACCCGACGGCAGAGCCGTCGGAGCCACGCAGCCCGCTGATGTTGGCTGCAGTGGCAGGCCTGCTGGCTGTTGCTGGCGCCTTTTTGTTGGTGTCCTACTTGAACGGCGGTGACGATGACGTCGCCACCCCTGCCATGACGGTCGACGAGGAAACCGGCGAAGTCGTTGCGTCTGCCGACGAGACCAGCCGCCAGGTGCTGGTGGTTGTCGAGACCATTCCTCGTGGTACCTCGGTCACCGAACTGATCGAAGCCCCCACGGTCTACTTGTCGGCTCGGGCAGTCCCCGAGCAGTTCGTGGCCGCATCGGCGATCACCTCGGTTGCCGAGCTGAGTGAACTCGAGGGATTTGTGCTGAGCTCCGATGCGCTTCCTGGCGAGCAACTGCTGCGCGGCCGTTTCCGCGACGCCAACGATTTCGACGCCACCAACGAAACATTCCTCGAAGCCGAAACCGACATCGAGATCCCCGACGGCCATCACGCCGTAGTCGTCAGCCTGCCCGCAGAAAACGCTTTCGGCGGCAACTTGGGACGGGGTGACAAGGTAACGGTCATCGCCAGCTTCCGGGTGTCGCCACCCGAGGCCGAGTCCTTCGAGATCTCTCTGGTCGTGCTGAACGAGGTCGTCGTGCTGAACAAAGATGACGAATCAGAAGAAGACCGAGGCCAGCTGTCCAGCGAGTTCACCGGGTCGGGCATTGCCGCCGCTGGTGACGTCACCCTCACGGTGGCAGTCACGCCCGAAGAACTCACCGACCTGACCTATGCCATGACCTATGGCGAAATCACGCTCGCAACGGCCGTCGAAGGCCTCACCAACGAAGACGGTCCCCGCGCAGTCACCACGCTCAGTCAAGTCCTGGGCGACGATGGCGTCTGGCTCACCGAGCTCGAAGATGGCAACCTGGTCGATGTGATCGGGCTGTACCCGAATCCCGAAGACGCCGAGGGCCAGAGCATTCAGCTCGACCTGCCCGAAAGCTTCGATGAATCCAACGATCCCGATCCCGATACCGATGCCGACATCGACATCGACATCGAAGCGGGTGACGGCGGTGCCGAAGCTGTCATCGAAGAAGATCCTGCCGGGGACTCATGAAGATCTTTAAGAAGGGCGCCAAATCCGACACCGCCCCGGCTGCTCCACCAACTGCTGGTGGTTCCGACAACAACATCACCGATCTCGTCGACTGGTACCTCAATCCTGATGCTCCATCGCCGGTGGTTGACCAAGAGGCAACACAGCGGACGAACTCCCCACCAGCTCCACCAGCTCCACGGGTTCCTGCTGAACCAATACCCCCCGTCGCAGCTGCACCTGTGGCTGCACCTCCGGTCGCTGCGGCACAAGTTGCTCCGGCACCGGTTGCGGCGGCCCCCGTCGCTCCTGCACCGGCGCCTCCCGCTCCGCCTGTTCCACTGACCGCGAACACCAGCGCCGGTACCGTCGAGTACACGCCGGTGCCTCAGGTGAATCCTGCCGACGCCATGCAAGCGCCGGCCTCTGAGCCCGCCCCAACACCAGATCAGGACGAGTCGACCGACGGCAATCTGCCGGTGCGCTTCGAACGTCCACCGCTGACCGAGGAACTCAACGACCTCAAACGCGAAGCCAAAGACGCCCTGACCATCCGTCTTGGTTCGCTTCTGTCCGACAGCACCGTCTCCGAAGAGCAACTTCAGGAAATGGTGATCGAAGGCCTGGCCGACGTTCTTCTGAACCAAGACACGTCGTCGTACAGCGAGGCCCAACTCGACCAACTCGGCGACGAATTGTTGCACGACATCCTCGGCCACGGACCGATCGAGCCGCTGCTCGAAGATCCGCTGGTCTCAGAGATCATGGTCAACGGTCCGAACCAGGTCTTTGTGGAGCGCGCCGGAAAAATCTACGAAACCAGTGCCCGTTTCGAGTCCGATGCTCAGGTTCGACGGGTCATCGACCGCATCGTAAGCCGCATCGGTCGCCGTATCGACGAGTCTTCTCCAATGGTCGACGCTCGTCTACCCGACGGTTCCCGTGTGAACGCCATTATCCCGCCACTCGCTGTCGACGGCCCATCTATCACCATTCGCAAATTCTCCAAGCAGGCGCTCACCGAACAAGACTTGGTGGCCTATAAGACGCTCACATGGGAGTCCGTTGGACTCTTGCGAGCGTTCGTGGCCGGCAAGCTCAACATGTTGATCTCTGGCGGTACAGGTTCCGGTAAGACCACGCTGCTCAATGTTTGTTCGAACTTCATTCCCGAAGGCGAGCGAGTCGTAACCATCGAGGACTCGGTCGAACTTCGCTTGAACCAGCGCCATGTGGTTCGACTCGAGTCTCGACCCGCGAACATCGAAGGTCGAGGCGAGATTGCCATTCGCGACCTGGTCAAGAACTCACTGCGTATGCGCCCAGACCGCATCGTTGTTGGTGAGTGCCGTGGCGGCGAGGCACTGGACATGCTCCAGGCCATGAACACCGGCCACGATGGCTCACTGACGACCCTGCACGCCAACAGCCCTCGTGACTGCGTTGCCCGTCTCGAAACCCTGGTGCTGATGGCGGGTATGGACCTGCCCATTCGGGCGATCCGCGAGCAGATTGCGTCGGCGATCGACGTGATCGTGCAGCTGAGCAGGCTTCGTGACGGCACACGACGCGTCACGCACATCACCGAGGTTGTGGGCATGGAAGGTGACACGATCACGTTGTCCGACATCTTCCTGCTCGAAACCCGCGGCATCGATGAACACGGAAACTACATCGCTGACCTCAAGCCGACCGGCTTGCGTCCGCTGGTAGCGGAACGCCTGGCCGACCACGGCATCGAGCTGCGCTCGTCACTGTTCGGCGATCCCATGGCAATGGAAGTTGGTTTGGGCTAATGGAACCGGCACTCGTCGGTGGCGTGCTCTTGATCCTTGCTGCCATCTTCATCGGTTTCAAGATGGTGATGCCTCGAGTCAGGGCCCAGAGTAATTCGCACTCTGCCGATGGCTTCTTCGAAGCCAAGGCGCGGGTGGTCGACACGACCACGCAGCTCATCGAGCGACGTTCTGGAAGCAGCCTGCAGGTCAAGCTCGAAAAGAGCGGGAGCCAGCTGCGGTCCGGCGAATGGCTGCTTGGCGTGGTCGCGGCCACGCTCGTGCTGGCCAGCCTGGGACTCCTTCGAGGCGGAATCGTGGTGATCATCCTCATGGTGGTCTTCGTTCCGGTGGTTGCGTGGTTTCTGCTGAACCGCAAGATCCAAAAGCGCCAGGATGCCTTCGCCGATCAACTTCCCGATCTGCTGCAAATGCTGTCGTCGTCGTTGCGCTCTGGTCAGAGTTTGCCCCAATCGATCGCTGCCATGGCTCCCGACATGGCCGCACCGGCAGGCGATGAACTGCGTCGAGTGGTGATCGAAAACCGCATCGGGCGAGATCTCATCGAATCGTTCAAGGACCTCGCTGCTCGCATGGACAGCCTGGACTTCGATTGGGTCGTGCGCGCCATCGAGATCAACTACCGCACCGGTGGTGACCTGTCGGTGATCCTGCGTCGTCTCGATGCAACCATCCGTGCCCGCAACCAGGTAGCCGGTGCCGTGCGTGCGCTCACCGCCGAGGGTCGAATCTCTGGCATCGTGCTCACTGCGCTGCCTCCCGGCCTGCTGTTGGCCATACAATTTCTCAACCCCGAATTCATGGAGCCGATGTTCGAAAGTCCCATCGGAAGACTGTTGCTCATCGTTGCGGGTATTCAATTGTTCGTTGGCTCAATCTGGCTCTCACGCATGGCGAGGTTCAAGTTCTGATGTTCCTTCTCTTTCTCAGCAGTGCCCTCATGGGCATATCGGTGGCGATGTTCGTCTACCTGCTCCTCATGCGAGGCGTTTCGGAGATGGCCGTCGATCCCGCGGACCCGATGGACTTCGTGACAGCGCCGTCGAAGCCTGCTGCAGCAATACCCAACGAGCCCGGTTCATCGAACCTGCATGAAGTGTTGTTGGCTCGTTCTCGCTCTGAGCGGGTGGTCAAGCCGTGGCTGGAAAAGGTCAACAGTCTCGTGACCGGTGCCACCCCACAGAAACGCATCGCCAAGCTCCACGACATGGCCGTCACCGGCGGCATCGCACAGACCTGGACCCCGCAACGCATCGCCGTGGCTCGCACCATCTCACTGGCAAGCGGTGTCACCCTTGGCTTGCTTGCGTGGCGGACCGTCTCTGGCGGCCGGGGAATCTTGCTGGCAGCAATCTTGGTGGCTATTGGTTGGCGAGGCTTCGATACCTACCTGACCAACCGAGCTCGTGCCCGCCAAGAAGCAATTCAAGCCGAACTGCCCGATATTGCCGACCAGATCGCCATCACCGTGCAAGCCGGCCTCAGCTTCGAACAGGCCATTGCGCGAACCGTAGACTCCACCGAGGGGCCGCTCTCCGACGAACTCGGTCGATTCCTGCACGACGTTCGCCTCGGGGCATCTCGCACCGGTGCGTTCAAGGGCCTGCAAGAACGCGCCGATGTCCCCGACATGACCAACTTCGTACGAGCAATCGCGCAAGCGGAGAAGACGGGTGTGTCGATCGCCGACGTGCTGCAGATCCAAGCCGACGAGTTGCGCACCAAGCGCCGCCAACGAGCCGAGGAACGGGCGATGAAGTTGCCGGTACTCATGCTGCTTCCGCTGGTCACCTGCATTCTGCCTCCCCTGCTCATGGTGCTGCTGGGTCCCGCCGTGATCCAGATCATGGAAAACGGCCTCGGCGCCGGCAACCTCTGATCGTTCTGCACGAGTAGTGGCTCATCGAGCAACCTTTGCCCGATGAGCCACTAGAGTGCTGGACCGCGACACCAACCTGTTGGTGACCAATCAGCCCTCGTAGCTCAGGGGATAGAGCATTGGCCTCCGGAGCCATGTGCGCAGGTTCGAATCCTGCCGAGGGCGCAAAATTCTTGTTCGACCGCCGACCGACACCTGTCCGACATTCCGTGTGACGACCACGTACTGATGCGGGTAACGTCAGTCCATGAGCCTCGAATGGGAGCAGGTCGTGGTTGCTTCATCGAACCCGGCAGCGCTGGGTCGATGGTGGTGCGAAGCACTCGGATGGATCGTGGTCGACGACGATCCACCGGTCTTCGAGATTCAAGCCCGGCCCGATCATTTGCCGGGCATCTTGTTCCTGGGCGTCGATGATCCCAAGCATGGAAAGAACCGGCTGCACATCGATCTTCGTCCCGACGATCAAGCCGCCGAAGTCGAGCGACTCATCGAGCTAGGAGCATCTCGTGTCGACGTCGGGCAGGGCGACGCATCGTGGGTGGTGTTGGCCGACCCCGAAGGCAATGAGTTCTGTGTTCTCCAGAGCCCTGGCGCCACCTAGACACGCCTGAGCAGCAGGGCTCCCATCAGGTTCCGGGTTTGGAACCGCACCCGGTTACTGTCGTGGGGTGACCCCTGATGACATGCCCGCAGGCTTTCCGCCTGGGTTCTTCACCCGCTCCGACGAGGGCGACGATGCCCGCTTCTATGAGCCAGTACGGCTCGTGCAACACATCGACGACGCAGCCATAACCGCGGTCGGGGTGCTGTACGACGAACTCGAGGTCGATGGGCGAGTGCTCGACCTGATGGGTTCCTGGATCTCGCACTTTTCCACTCCCCCAGCGGAACTCGTGGTGCTGGGCATGAACTGGACCGAGTTGAACTCGAATCCGATGGCCGACTCGGTCCTGGCGCACGACCTGAACACTGCGCCTTCGTTACCGTTCAACGACAAACATTTCGATGATGTCGTGTGTGCCGTATCGGTCGACTATCTGACCCAACCCATCGAGGTGTTCCAGGATGTGCGGCGAGTACTCGGGCCAGGCGGCCGGTTCATCTGCACTTTCAGCAATCGTTGCTTCCCGACAAAGGCCATCCGGGGCTGGCTGATGGCGACCGAAGCACAGCGCTGCGACATCGTGGCGCGCTACTTCGAACTCGCGGGTGGCTTCGAACCCGCTCGAGTCGAGACTCGCGTCGAGGGCCGACCAGGTGACCCGCTGTACGCCGTTTGGGCCACCGTGCAGTAGCCACGCACGCGAGAGTTGTGGCTCCGCCTGGTGGTCGGGCACAGAAGCCCTTTAAGCTCGGTGCATGAGCACAGCCGAGGCCACCAAGCCCGCACGCGTCCGCTGGACGCACCAGTGGAAGGAACTCTACGACGAGGTCATCAACAGCGGCCTTTGCACGGGTTGCGCCGGCTGCGTGATTGCGTGCCCACACGACGTGATCGGCTACAAGCACGAGCCCGGGCACTACAAGCCATTCCACCTCGAAGAAGAACTGGGCGAATCGAACTGCATTCACGGCGAGAAGGGCTGCACCAGCTGCACCCGGGCCTGTCCTCGATTCCGCGACTGGGAGACCGAAGCCGACGAGCATCTCTTCGGCCGAGTTCGTGAACCCGACGAGATGGCTGGCGTCTTCAAGGACATTTTGTTGGTCCGAGCCAGCGACGACTTCGTCTACGACACCGGCCAGGACGGCGGCCTGGTGTCGGCAATCCTGATCTGGTGCCTCGAAAACGACATCCTCGATGGCGCACTGGTGAGCCACCTCGAAGGCGGCGCCGATGGCGGAGGCTGGAAAGCCATACCCGGTGTCGCCAGCAACCGCGAAGAGGTTTTGGCCGGCGCCGGCAGTCGTTACACCTACTCGGCCAACACCATGGCCTATGACGAAGCCAAGGAGCGGGGCTTGGAACGTCTGGCGCTGGTCGGCATGAGCTGTCAGACCTCGATTGCGCCAGTGATGTGGCATCGCAAGGTGGGCAAGGTCTCCAAGCCGATCAAGCTCAACATCGGCTTGTTGTGCTCCAAGTCCTTCGACGACTCGTTGTTCGATGAACTCTTCGGCCTCAAGTACGGCTTGAACAAAGACGACATCGTCAAGATGAACATCAAGGGCGTGTTCCAGGTCTGGATGAAGGATGGCTCCTATCACGAGATCAATCTCAAGGAATGCCATGCCTGGACCCGCGAAGGCTGCATCCACTGCCCGGACTTTGCGGCCGAGCACGCCGATATCAGCACCGGCGGCATAGGCAACGAAACCGACTGGACGCTCACCGTGGTGCGCACCGATCTGGGTCGGGCCATCATCGAAGCAATGATCAAAGACGGGGCCATCGACACCCGCCCCGGCGACGACGACCCCGCGGCGATCGATCTGATGCGCCGCCTGTCGCAGAAGAGCCGTGAGCGCTGGCCCGAGTGGGCCAACGAAACCGCCAGAGTCGGACTTCCCACGCGCAAGAAATAACGAACCTTCTGTAACGAACCTTCTGGGTCAGACCCAGAAGATACACACCGAGCCTTCTGGGTCAGACCCAGAAGCAACGAGCGGATGGCTCTTTTGGCTATGAGCCAGCGATGCAGTCTCGCACGATGTCGAGCATGCGTTCTTCTACGGGAGTGAGCGTTTCGGCGGTGGCCAAGCTGCTGGGGTCGCCCTTGAGCTCACCGTTGGTCTCGACAAAGTCGGCAAATGCAATACCACTCGGGCCCGAGATCTCTGCGTAACTGCAGCGACAAACGTTGTTGGCGTCTTCGGCGAGATCTGAGTCGGTGAGCGCAACGGTGCAGCCTTCGAGCCAGTTCAGCTCGACCAGGCTGACCACGGAGCCGTCGTCGAGTGTTTGGGGTTGATCTGCGTAGCTTTCGGGGAACCCATCACTGCTACACGATGCAGCAATCAGCACGAGAAGAAGCAACGAGGCAATGGCTTTGGCGGCCTTGGCGAAAGCGGGGCGGCGAACAGAGCGAGACACGGCCGCAAGGTTATCTGCATTTCGCCGTTCCCGGTTCCTGGTCAGTCAGTGGTCTGCGTGAGTACGCGAGCTCGTGAGAACACGGCATCGAGCATCTCTTCGGTGAGCCGCCCGGTGAACGTGTTTTGCTGGCTGACGTGATAGGAGCACAGAATCGTCAGACCTGAGTCCAACGGGACTTCGACCCCGTGGCCGAACTTCGGTCGCGGTCTGATGTCCAGATGCTGGGCCACAGCCTGGTACCCGATTCCGCCCAGTGCAATCACCACCCGCAAGTCGGTCAGGTACTCGAACTCGCGATCGAAGAAGGGACGGCACGCAGCACGCTCATCTGGAGTGGGCTTGTTGGCTGGCGGCGCGCACTTGACAGGAGAAGTGACCCAGGCATTGGTGAGTTCGAGTCCGTCGTGTTTGTCGATGCTTTCGGGTTGGTTGGCGAAACCAGCCCGATACATCGCCCGATAAAGCCAATCGCCCGAGCGGTCGCCGGTGAACATACGCCCGGTCCGATTTGCTCCGTGAGCGGCGGGGGCGAGGCCCACAACCATGAGTTGCGCCTGAGGATCACCGAAGCCCGGCACACCTTTGCCCCAGTACTCGTCATCGCGAAATGACGCCCGCTTCTCTATGGCAACCTGCTCTCGCCACTCGACGAGGCGAGGGCAACGTCGACACTTCTCGACGTCAATCTCCAATTGGTGCAGTGCATTCACGCTGACAACGGTAGTTTTTTAAACCACATGGCACGCAAGAAGAGCACATCGACCACCCCACCGGCAATGACAACCGTTTTGTTGGTCCGTCACGGTCAGACTCCAACAACCGGCAAGGTGTTGCCCGGCCGAGCGAAAGACTTGCATCTGGGCGACGTCGGCATCGCCCAGGCAATCAAGGCAGGCGAACGAATAGGCGCACTCAAAAATGTATCGGCGGTGTACGCCTCGCCCATGGAACGCACACAAGAAACGGCTGCCCCGATCGCCAAGGCCACCGGTTGTCGAATCCGCACACGCGCTGGTCTGAATGAGGCTGACTTCGGTGAATGGACTGGCCAGAAGCTGGCCGACCTGCGCAAACTTCCCGAGTGGCGCACTGTGCAGAGTTATCCCAGTGGCTTCCGGTTTCCCAAGGGTGAGTCGTTTCCCGAAATGCAGGCCCGCATGATCGGTGCGCTCACCGACATCGTTGCTGCTCATCCTGGAGAAACCGTGGTTGCGGTGTCGCACGCCGACACGATCAAGGCCGCTATTGCCTCAGCGATGGGCACCCATCTCGATCAGTTCCAACGCATCGTGGTATCCCCGTGCTCGGTCACGGCGATCATGTACGGGCAGACCGGCCCCATCGTGTTGGCCGTGAATTCCACCGGCGACGACCTCACGTCGCTCGTGCCGTCATGAGCTCGCTCGATCGTTCGTTCGACCTGCCCGACGTCGACGCATTTGTCGCCGGCACCGTTGGACCTGCCGGCGAACGAGCATTCTTTCTGCAGGCGGTGGCGGGCACGCAGATCGTCACGCTCAAGGTGGAGAAGCAGCAAGTGGCTGCTTTGGCCGAATACCTGTCGAACATGTTGACCGATCTACCGCAACCCGAGACCGAGTCCGTTCCCGGACCAACTGGTCTGGCAACGCCGGTCGAGCCGGAATGGGCGGTGGCGTCGATGGGCGTCGCCTACGTCGAAAGCCGCGACCGTGTTGCCTTGTGGGCCGAGCAGATGCTGTTGCGCGACGATGACAGCTCTCCCGCAACCAGTCGCTTCCAACTCACACGGGGCCAAGTGCTGGCCTTTGTCACTCATGCCACCCAGCTCGTTTCCGCAGGGCGGCCGCCCTGCCCGTATTGCGAGGCGCCGCTGAACACCTCCGACGGCTGGTGTCCGTGCTGGAACTGATAGCCCGGTGAGCGACGACGAATCTCCTTTCCGCGATCGAGATCCGATTCCGAACGACGTGGCTGAAGACATCTTGCGCAGCGGTGACATCGAGGTGCTGGGCCAGATGCCCTGGAGCTCGAACACCACGCTGCTCTGCGACGTAACCCACGGTGACGACATCGTGCAGGCGGTCTACAAGCCACATCGCGGCGAGCGTCCACTTTGGGACTTCCCCGACGGGCTCTATCTGCGTGAGGTGGCGTGTTACGAACTGGCCAAGGCTATTGGATGGGACCTGGTTCCACCCACGGTGCTCATCGATGGGCCGGTTGGTCCCGGGTCGTTGCAGCTGTTCATTCCGTGCAACTTCGAAGAGCACTATCTGACGATGAACGACGAGACACAGTTTCAGGCGGCGTTTCAGCAGCTCACGGCTTTCGACATCGTGGCCAACAGCACCGACCGCAAGAGCGGGCACGTGCTGCTGGGCAACGACGGTCACATCTGGGCGATCGACAACGGGCTGTCGTTTCATGCCGAGTTCAAGCTGCGCACGGTCTTGTGGGATTTTGCCGGTGAACCCATCCCCGAGGACATACGCGCCGACCTCGCCAAGTTCGCGTCCGACGGACTCAGCGACGCGCTGATCGAGTTGCTCGACGACGACGAAGAGGTCGAAGCCACGCTCGAGCGCGCGGGGATCTTGATCCAAGGCGGCCACTTTCCCACCGACCCGACGGGCCGCCGCTGGCCCTGGCCCATCGTCTAGGACCCGAAGCCCGAGCGCAGGGCATTGAAAACGAATTCTTGACAACCCAAGGGTGTCAAGAAGCTGCGCGCCAGAGAGACCGTGTGTGCGTCATCGGCCCATTTTTGAGCGAATGCTCAAAAAGGTCTTGACGGCGGTCCCCGACACCCGTATGTTTGCGTTATTGAGCGACTGCTCAATACACTTGATCAACTCATCCGGAGATGATCGTGAACAAAGGAGCCCCCATGGACCCTGTTACCTGGCCTTACATCACCTACGCCCTTGTTGCCATTTGTCTGACCGTCGGTCTGGCCATGATCTTGAGCCGACACGGCAAGATTTTTCTCATGGAACTCTTTCCCGACGACACCCGGCTCGCCAAGGCGATTAACTCCATGCTGGTCACCGGCTTTTTCATGTTGAACCTGGGCTACGGCTTCCTGATCAGCCGCATCGACGCCGCCGAAACTGCATTCCAAGCCACCGCAGGCCTGATCCAGAAACTTGGCGTCCTGCTCGTGAGCCTGGGCGTGATCCACTTCGTGAACATCGCCGTGTTCTGGAAGATTCGCCGCAATCTCACCGAGAACCTGGCGGTACCCGTGCCTGCCAGCACCATGGTGCCCCCACCTCCGGGCCCGGCAACGTCAGCACCCGTAACGCCTGGCGGGACGTCGACCCTTGACCCGATGTTCACCTGGGCGAAGAGCTGATCGTGCGCCACCAACCTCTTTCGCCCATCGATGAGGAGTGGCCGCCGCGACGGTTGACGGTGATCTACGACGACCACTGTGAGTTGTGTCTGCGATGTTCGACCTGGCTCAGTCAGCAGGCGACCCACGTGGAAATGCGCTTCCTTCCCAGCAGCGATCCGCAGGTATATGACCTCTACGGCGAGCTCCCCTGGTACCGAATCGAACTCATGGTGGTTACCGACACCGGGGTGGCATGGGTTGGTTCGTCGGCTTTCGTCATGTGCCTGTGGGCTACGCTGCGCTACCACCGCACGTCGTACCGGCTGAGCGGCCGGTCGCTGGCGCCGGTGGCTGAGCGCTTCTTTCACACGGTGTCCTCGAATCGGTCGGTGGTTTCTGGCATGCTCAACCCCACCAGGTGTGAAACTGGGGCGTGTGGCCACCAACCGTCGCCACCACTTCCACCACCGCCGGTCGGCGCAGCCCGATCATGACGACAGCACTGGATGACGACGTGGCCAAGGCCAAGCGGAAACCGAGTTCGACAAGTGACGAAACCAAGGCACGGATCCTGGACGCCACCCTGTCGACGCTCAAGGCCGAAGGCATCGTTGGCACCAGTGCACGGGCTATTGCCCGCACCGGTGATTTCAACCAGGCGCTGATCTTCTACCACTTCGGTTCGGTCGACGATGCCATCGTTGCCGCCGTGGGCAAGATGAGCCAGAGACGCTTCGCCAACCATCAGGCCAAACTCGAGGGCGCAACCTCCTTGCCCGAGATCGTTCGTATCGCCCGTGATCTGCACCATGACGACGCCGAGAACGACAACATGACGGTGATGGCGCAGGCGTTTGCCGGCGCAGCCGGTGACCCCGAGATGGGGCCCAAGCTCTATGCCGCACTCGCTCCGTGGAGCCAGATGATCGGCCAGGTGATCGAGCGAGTCGTGAGCGCCATGCCGGGCGCAACCTCGTTGCCGACCCAACAAATCGCCGATGCGATCAGTGCAATGTTCTTGGGCATCGAATTGCTCGATGACCTGGATCCCAGCCGAGATCACGCCATTCAGCTATTCGACTCGCTGGAGAATCTGGCGGAGTTGGTCGACGATCTGTTGGCGACGCCACTGCTCGAGATGCTGCTCCCCGCTCGCGATGCCTAGCGTTGCTGACTGTGCTCAACGGCGAAGGCCCTAACGGCGCAGGCCCAGTAACGGTTCAGCTCAATACGCCCGTGCCGTAGCAGGCAGGGCAGGGGGCGAGCTTGCCGTCGGCATTATGGGCCCCCACGCCTTCACATTCCAGGCAGGCGGCTTCTGCGGATCGGGTCCTGGGTTGAGAGAGATCACCAACACCGTCGACTTGTACTGTGGTGGCACCACCGTGGCCGTGAAATCGCCCGGAGAGCCACATCATGGCGGCCCAGCAAAGCCCCAGCACGATCAGCAGCGCCAGCAAGTTGATTGCAAGAACAGCCATTGCTTGCCATCTTAGAGCGCGCCGCCCGTCACCCACATGTCAGGGGGACTGGCCGAAACGAATCCTGCGACATCGACCTGCAACGCAGGTACCACGGCGCAGAGGCCCGATTTCTAGAAGGCGGACTACCCGCGTGCAGCGAGTGCTTCGAGCAGTTGAGGCAGGACCTTGTGAACGTCGCCCACGATGCCCAGGTCGGCTACACCAAAGATCGGCGCTTCGGCGTCCTTGTTGATGGCAATGATCGTCTTGGAACCCTTCATGCCAACCAGGTGCTGAGTGGCGCCGGAAATGCCAGCGGCGATGTAGACGTCTGGCTTGACGACTTTGCCGGTCTGGCCGACCTGGTAGCTGTACGGAACCCAGCCAGCATCGACGATGGCGCGGCTTGCGCCCGGTGCGGCCTTGAGTGCTGAAGCGAGATTTTCGACAAGTGCGTAGCTGTCGGCTTCGCCAAGGCCACGGCCACCGGAAACAACTACAGCTGCTTCGTCGAGCTTGGGGCCTTCGGTCTGTTCAACGAACGTATTCGTGATCACCGCAGTGCCGGTGGCACCCAGGTCGGGAACTGCCAGTGCCGATACAGCGGCAGCGCCGCCGCCGGTCTCGGATGCTTCGAACGACTTGGGGCGAACCAGGAAGATGCCGGGCTTGTCGGTCGTGAACTTGGTCTTGACCAGCGAAGCACCACCGAAGATGGGCTCGGTGCCGACCAGCCCGCCGTCGTCGACGATGTCGACGACGTTGGTGATGACCGATGCGTCGAGCTTGACAGAAAGGCGGCCGGCAACGTCGCGGCCCCCGTAGGTGGTGCCGATCAGGATGGCGGCAGGTGTGGCGCCGCCTTCGATTGCAGCTGCCATTGCGCCGGCAACGGCCGGCCCTGGTAGCGCGCCGCCCAGATCACCGGTAGCCAACACGCTAGTCGCGCCATGAGCGCCGAGCTCGGCTGCTACGGCTTCGCCGTCGCCGCCAACGATGGCGACAACGTCGCTGGAGATGGCGCGGGCCTTGGCCAGCATTTCGAGGGTGATCGAAGCGACTGCACCTTCGGTGACCTCGGTATGTACCCAAACTGTTCCTACAGACATGGCAAGCCTCCTCAGATGACCTTGAGTTCGTCGAGGAATGCCACGATGCGCTGGTACGCCTCGCCCTCGTCTTCGATGATTTCACCGGCGTCTCGCACCGGTGCTTCTTCTACTGCGATGATGTCTTGCCCGGCACCAGCCCAGCCAACCGCGCCGGCGTCGATACCGAGGTCGGCAACGGTGATCTGGTCGACGGGCTTGGACTTGGCGGCCATGATGCCTTTGAACGACGGGTAACGGGGCTCGACCACGCCAGCGGTCACCGATACCAGACACGGCATCGGGCAAGTCACGTCGTCGTAGCCGGCTTCGGTCTGGCGCTGCACGTTCACGCCGCTGTCGGTCGTCTCGATCGACTTGGCGAACGTGACCGACGGCAGGCCCATGAGTTCCGCAATCTGCTCGGGGACGGTGCCGGTGTAGCCGTCGCTGGACTCGGTCGCTGCCAGGACCAGGTCGGGCTCGGCACGAGCAATGGCGGCTGCGAGGACCTTGGCGGTACCGAGGGCATCGGAGCCGGCCAGGGCGTCGTCGCTGATCAAGATGGCAGAGTCGGCGCCCATAGCCAGGGCGGTACGCAGACCATTGACCTCGCCGTTCGGGGCCATCGACACCAGGGTGACTTCGCCACCGCCGGCAGCGTCGACCAACTGCAATGCCATCTCGACGCCATAACTATCCGACTCGTCGAGAATGAGCTTCATGTCACGCTTGAGCGTCTTGGTAGACGGATCAAGTGCGCCCGGGTCAGCCGGGTCGGGGATCTGCTTCACGCAAACTGCAACCTTCATGTATGCAGTCTGGGCCGTTCGTGCACAACTTCACAATCCAATGACGAGTAAATTCGTATTTCTTTTTTCGCCGTTCCAGGCGAGACTGCCTGCGCTGTGCAACTTCTTTTGATCGTGAACCCGTTTGCTTCGTCGGTTTCACCTCGTACGCAGGTGCTCGTTCAGCGTGCTCTGGGCGAGGAACACGACGTTCAGGTAGCGGAAACCACTCGGCGCAACCATGCCACTCGGCTGGCCGAGGATGCTGCTCGACGTGGGATTGACGGGATCGTGGTGCTCGGCGGCGACGGCACGGTGAACGAGGTGGCGAATGGCATTGTCGACACGCCATGCGCCATGTTGCCACTGCCGGGCGGATCGACAAACGTGTTCTGCCGCACGCTCGGTCTGCCCGATGATCCGCAGGACGCAGTGCGCTACTCACTCGCTGCCATCGACCAGGATCTGCTGAAACCAGTGGGTATCGGTAGCGTCAACGGTCGCTACTTCCTGTTCCACACCGGGGTCGGCTTCGACGCCGCGGTGGTCGAGCAGGTCGAACGCCAGGGCGACCTGAAGCGCTACCTGAATCACCCGCTGTTCGTCTACGCCGCCGTCAAGACCTGGTTGCGACACTACGACAGAAGCGAACCGGCCTTTTCGATCGAGTTCCACGACGGACGAGTCGACGATGGCTATTTTGCCATCTGTTTGAACACCGACCCCTACACCTATCTGGGCAACCTGCCGCTGAACGTTGCGCCGGGAGCAACCCTGGACCGTGGTCTGGCGGCGGTCACGCTTCGCAGCCTGCGCAGCTCGCACCTGGTGAAGATCGTGATCGACGCGCTGCGACCACCCGCAGGGGTCACGGCAAACAAACACCTCGATTTGCGAACAGATCTCGAACAGGCTACCCTGCGCGCCCGCCGCCCCGTTCCGGTTCAAGTCGACGGAGACTTCATCGGCACGTTCAGCGAGCTGGAGTTCCGCCACCACCCCAATGCGCTCCGGCTGGCAAGAACCGACCTGCTGAACAGCTAGCCGCTGCTTTTCTTCGCTCCGCTTGGGCCGGCGTTCGCCGGAGATGGCTTCTGGTCGGTTGGTGCGGCTCCGTCCCTCCGCCGCATTTCGCTCGTCCCTCGCTCTTGCGTTCGTTTCTCCGCTTGGGCCGGCGTTCGCCGGCGAGCTTGCGGGGATCGTCGACTCATTTAGCTCAAACAGCCGCAGGCGGACTACCCGCGCTCCGTCCCCCCACCACTTTTCGCTCGTCCCTCGCTCTTGCGTTCGTTTCTCCGCTTGGGCCGGCGTTCGCCGGAGAGCTTGCGGGGATCGTGAACTCCCTCGGCCCTCGCTCGTGCCTGATTTATGCTGCGTAGACGGTTCGCATGATGTTGTAGAAGATGTCGACCGAGCCGGGATCGGCAAAGGGCAGTACTTGGCTCAGGTAGCAACCGCCGATGCCGTTCTCGCGGTCGATCCAGTAATAGCTGTTGGCCAGGCCGGCCCAGCTCAAGGTGCCTGCAGGGGCGCCGGTGGCGCTGGGCTCTTCGTGAATTTGGAAGGTCAGGCCCCACGACTTCTCTTCGCCGGCGAACAACTCGGCGTCGTTGGAGAAACCCGGGTTGTGCGACGTCAGTTCGGTGACGCGCAAGTCGCCCATGTGGTTGCTCGACATCGCGGCCACGGTTTCCGCCTGCAGGACGCGCACGCCGTCGAGCTCACCGTCGTTCAGGATCATGCGGATGAACCGGCCATAGTCGCTCATGGTCGAGACCAAGCCGCCCCCGCCCATCTCGAACTCGGGATTCTCGGGCGCAGGCAGATCAATCGGAGTCAGGCCGCCGTCTGGCAGGCGGGCATGCATTGCCGACATGCGAGCGATCTGCTCGTCTCCTGGCGCAAAGCTGGTGTCGTTCATCTGCAGCGGACCGAAAATGTGCTGGTCCATGTACTCGCCCAGCGTCATCCCGCTCGCTTGCTCGACCAGCTGGCCTACCCAGTCGATGTTGATGCCGTAGTGCCATTTGGTGCCGGGGTCGAACATGAGCGGGGTTCGAAGCGACTTCTTTTCGAGCGTGAAGACCGTTGGTGTGCCCGTGGCTTCATACCATCGACCAACGTCGGCATTCCACACGTCGTAGGCAAAGCCGGCAGTGTGGGTCAGCAGATGGCGAAGGGTGATCGGACCAGCCGCAGGGCGCGTGACCGGTGCATTGTCGTTGTCGAACCCTTCGAGCACCACCGGGTCCAAGAGCTCGGGGCAGACGGTGCCGGCGTCGGCGTCGAGTTCGAGCTTTCCCTGTTCCACCAATTGCATCGCGGCAACACCGGTGAGGGCCTTGGTCATGGAGAAGATCGCTCCCACGGTGTCAGGCGACATCGGTGCGCCGGATCCGATCGATCGCTCACCGGCCGATCCCAGATAGAGCTCACCATCACGCTCGACAACTACGGCGACGACACCGGCCGCTCCCCCGCTTGCCACGCCTGCATCGAGTACCGCATCGAGTGGCTGCTTCATTGTGATTCCCCCATGTTGCGCTGGTGCGCAGGCCCATCGTAGAGACGTGCGGCGCCCCATTTCTCGTTGATCGGCCACATTGGCAGTTATCACCGGTTCTCGATGATGACTGCGGGATCGTCGCCGATGATCATGTCGACGCCCAGCGACGAAGCCAGTGCAACCTGATCAGCTTCGTTCACCGTCCAGGTAACGACCCCGAGTGATGCTTGACGGGCTTTGTCGACCAGCTCGGCATTGAGCAGTTTGATCCAGGGGGCAATGGCACCGTGCCCGTCGTCGACTGCCGTGGCCAGTGCTCTGTCGACCGATGTCTTCCAGAAGAGCAGCCCGGTGGCGTAGTGGGGTCGCAGTTCACGAACGAGTCGCAGCGCATCAACGTCGAACGACGTCACCATGACCTCGGTGCTCGACGAGCAGTGGGCGTCGACCTCTTCGACCACGAGTTCGGCAAATGCTCCGAGTGACATGTCGATGTCGTCGGTCTTCATCTCGATGTCGAGGCCCAGTGCAGGTTGGGCGGCAACCAGGTCGCCGAACCGCGGAATAGACGGGTCGAGCTCGGCGTAGTTGGTCGACGCGAGTCGAATGCCATCAGCGGTGACCGGATCGTGATGAATGGCCAATAGACCGTCGCCCGTCGGGCGGACATCGAACTCGACCCAGGTGGCTCCGCGGTCGGCGGCCACCGCAAACCCGGCCAAGGTGTTCTCGGGCATGATCGCAGGAGCACCGCGATGGCCGCACACAATCGGTGTCGATGTCTCGCGCTCTGGTGGCGCCATTCGTGGTCACTCTCTGCTCGCGATTTGGGTTGCGCTTCGGGCCAAAGAGTAGCCTGCCGAAAAAACATGGCGAGTTTTGGCCAAATGACCCTTGTGCAACAAACAGAACCCGCGGTATGTTCTTTCCGGGCGGTCAACTCGACCGACCTCAGGGGGAATCCATGCGGCAGCCCATCCATTGCCGCACTTTATTTAGGGGGACCATTGGCACTCACGATGCCGAAGTACGACCCAAGCGACCATGACTGGCGCTTGAATGCTGCGTGTAAGGACACCGATCCGTCGTTGTTCTTTCCGATCGGAACAACCGGGTTGGCGATCGACCAGATCGATGCCGCCAAGCAGGTGTGCACCACGTGCCCCTGCATGGAGGATTGCTTGCAATTCGCACTCGACACCAACCAAGATGCTGGTGTGTGGGGTGGTCTGGGCGAGGAAGAGCGACGTGTCATTCGTCGCCAGCGTGCAGCTGCACGCCGAGCCGCACGGCTGGCAGCGGTAGAGGCACAAGCTGGTCTCTAGACGCTGCGGGCTCGTACCCACAACCAAACAGTTACCTCACGTTGACCCGGCTGCAACAGCCGGGTCAACGTCGTTTCGAGCGAAAAGCGAAAAGCGCAACGAGACCCAGCGCAAGTAGTCCGCCTGCGACTGTCCGAGCTACACGAGTCGACGGACCCGCAAGCACTCCGGCGAACGGAGTGGTGCAATACCGCTAGTTGAAGCCGATGCGTTGGTCGTCGGCGGTGCCGATTTCCACGTACGCGACCTTGTCGGCGGGGAAGCCGATTTCTCGGCCCTTCTTGTCGGTCATCCACACCAAGCCCGCACCGGCAGCCACGGCTGTATCGATGATTGCTTTGACGTCGGTGGCTGATGTGTCGTCGGGCATTTCGATGCCGACTTCGCGGGGCGCGTTCACGATGCCAATTCGGATATCCATGGGTGCCTCCTACGGCGAAGATTCAGATGATTTTGAGTTCGGAGTTGTAGCGACGTTTCGGCGCGAGTTCGACGTCGATCGTCTCGGCCATCGAAGCAAACACTTTGCTTGCCTCGCTGTCGGGGTCGGTCACGACGATTGGTCGACCATAATCGGCGCCGTCGCGCAGTTTGGGTGTGAGCGGGATTTTGCCCAGCAGGGGCACGTTACATTGTTCGGCCAACTCTTGGCCCCCGCCGGCGCCGAAGAGTTCGTAGCGTTTGCCGTCGTCGCCGGTGAACCATGACATGTTCTCGATGACACCACGAACTTCGAGATTCACCTTGTCGGCCATGGTGGCAGCACGTTGGGCAACTTTTTGCGCGACCGGCTGCGGGGTCGTGACCACGTAGACCTCGGACCGGGGCAAGAAGCCGGCCATGGAGATCGAGATGTCGCCGGTACCGGGCGGCAGGTCGATGAGCAGATAGTCGGGTTCGTCCCAGAAGACGTCGGTCAGGAACTGTTCGAGCGCCTTGTGCAGCATGGGGCCCCGCCAGATGACCGCTTGGTCTTCTTCGGCGAAGAAGCCCATGGAGATGACACTCACGCCGTGTGCTTCGGGCGGAATCAACATGGTGTCGATGACCACCGGTGGCCGGTCGATGCCGAGCATGCGTGGTATCGAGAAGCCCCAAACGTCGGCATCGATGATCGAGACCTTGTGGTCGCGGTTCGCCAGCGCCACTGCCAGATTGGTGGTCACCGAGGATTTGCCCACGCCACCCTTGCCGGAAGCGATCAGTAGCACCCGGGTCTTGGATCCGGGTTCGGCCATGGGTATCGATCGACCTTCGGAATGGCCGTGTGTTGGCTGGCTGCCTGCGGTCGCAGACGGATCGCCGTGCAGCATCTCGCGGACCGCGGCGCGTTCTTCGTCGGTCATCACGGTGAACTCGGGGGCGGCAGTGGTCACGCCGTCGAGCACCTCGACGGCCGTGCGGACTCGGTTGTCTATCTCGGCGCGTAGTGGGCAGCCGGCAATCGTGAGGGCAATGACGACGTTGACGTGGCCGTCGGCGATGGTGATCTCTTTGACCATGCCGAGATCGACGATGCTGCGATGGAGTTCGGGGTCTTCGACCGGCCGGAGTGCTTCGATGACTTCGGCTTCGGTGACGGCCATTGGTACCTCTGGGTCAGTGGGTGTGGGGCCAACGAGCCAGCCGGCTCGTCGTCTGTATTGCCTGAGGCTATCGAATGCCTCTTCAGCTTGGCGGCTCGAACCAGAGCTGGATATCGTATTCGGAGTGCCGTTGTTCTTGATCCGTCATGCAGTTGCGGGTGTGCGCAACAATCTCGACCCCTCCGATGATCGTCGACCGCTCGACCACATCGGCATGGACCAGGCACTGGCCATTGCCGCCGGGTGGACCTGCGACGATGTCGAGGCGATCTATTCGAGCCCCTCGCTGCGCTGCGTGCAGACGGTGGAACCGTTGGCCGAGCGGCTCGGGCTCACGGTTGAGCTGGCACCCGAGCTGTTCGAGGGCGCTGCCACCTCCCGTTCGATCGAATACGTGCGTTCGTTCACCGGTCGTTCGGTGGTGCTGTGTAGTCATGGCGATGTGATTCCCGACGTGCTGCGGAACCTCCAAGTCGGCGGGAGCAGGCTTGATGGTCGCGGGTGCGCAAAGGGCTCGATCTGGCAATTGGACAACTCCACCGATCGCATCGAGAGTGGCGTCTACACGCCGGAGCCTGCGGGCGCCGGCACCAACGCGCCGCACTCGGCTTGAGCCAAGCCAGCTGATCCGTGTCGATGACCCGTCACCTCCTCGACGCCGGGCGAAGCGCGATCTGGCCTGACTAGACTCTGGTATGGAACTCTCGACTGACGCAATCCGCCTTGCGCCCAAAGTCCTGCTGCACGATCATCTCGACGGTGGTCTTCGCCCGGCGACGGTGGTTGATCTGGCCAAGGACGCCGGCTACGAGCTCCCCACCAATGATCCAGACGAGATGGCGACCTGGATGGTGCGTGGCGCCAGCCGTCTTGACCTCGAGCTGTATCTGGAAACCTTTGCGCACACGGTCGGGGTCATGCAGACACGCGATGCGTTTTACCGCGTCGCCGCCGAGGCTGCTCAGGATCTTGCCGCCGATGGCGTGGTCTACGCCGAAGTCAGGTTTGCGCCCGAGCTGCATGTCGAGCAGGGTCTGAGCCTGGACCAGGTGGTCGAGGCGGTTGTTGCTGGCTTTGGCGACGGCTCGACAGACAGCGGCATCCGGATCGGCACGCTCGTGACCGCCATGCGTCACGCGGCCAGATCACTCGAGATTGCCGAGCTTGCCGTGCGGCACCGTGACCGTGGTGTTGTGGGGTTCGATATCGCCGGCGCCGAAGCGGGTAATCCCCCGACTCGTCACCTCGATGCCTTCCAGTACATCCAGCGCGAGAACTTCCACTTCACCATTCATGCCGGCGAGGCCTACGGACCACCGTCGATCTGGGAAGCAATTCAATACTGCGGGGCCGAGCGACTGGGTCACGGCGTGCGCATCATCGACGACATCACCATGAACGACGATGGATCGGTGGAGCTTGGCCGGTTGGCGTCGTACATCCGCGACCGCCGCATCCCGCTCGAGGTGTGTCCGACATCGAACGTGCACACCGGTGCGGCACCGTCGCTGGCCGAGCATCCGATCGGACTGCTGAGCGATCTTTCGTTCCGCATCACGATGAACACCGATAACCGCTTGATGAGCGCCACCAGCATGACGAACGAATTCGCCGTTTGTGCCGAAGCGTTCGACTGGGATTGGAAGATGATCCGCTGGATGACCGTGAATGCCATGAAGAGCGCCTTCATCCCCTTCGACGAGCGCATCGAACTCATCAACAACACGATCAAGCCCTGGTACCAGGACAATCACGGCGTCTGAAATCGAGCAGGCGAACCGATGTGACCTGCGATTGCGACCTGCGATTGCAGACTATTCAGCCGAGCGTGGCGTCGAGTTCGTCGAAGAGTGGCTGCAGGTCTGCACTGAGCAGGTCGCGGTCGATGACCTGCAGGTCATCGAGTGCGCCGTTGGCGTCGCCTTGGATGGCGCGTGCGTCGGCGCGGTAGAGACGGATGACCGACTCTTGGTCGGGTGGTGCCAGGGCGACGGCCTCGTCGAGAGCCAGTAGTGATCCATTGATGATCTCGGCGTTGTCTGCGCCGGTGAGCAGTCGAGCCAGTTGGCCTTTGCCGACCAGAGCAATGAGTTGTTCAGGTTCTTCGGCCAGCACTGCGTCGAAGGTCGCCTGGGCCAGAACCAAATCGCCGAGCTGGGACAGCAAGGCACCCGCGCGGGCTATGGTCTCTGGTGATCCTGCTACCTGCGCCACGTCCACCCGTTCGCCCGGAGCCAACGGATCGAACTTCTGCTTGATCTGGCCTGCAGCGATGGCAACACGAAGTTCGAATTGCTCGACGAGCACCAACATTTCCTGGGGAGCGTCGATCGAGTCGAGTACCGCAATCTGCTCGGCCGCCTCGTCGAAGCGCTGTTCGTCGTCGAGCAGGATCGCCGAGAAGACACGGGCGTCGGGATAGTCAGGATCAACGGCTACGGCTTCGCTGATATCGACCAAACCGGCTTTCGGTTCACCCAGGCGGGCGGTAAGCCAGCCCCGGTACGTGAGCGCTTCGACATTGCCGGGAGCGATCTGCAGGATCTCTTCGTAGACCTCGACGGCTTCGGGCCAGCGACCTTCGCGAGTCAGGGTGTCGGCTTCAGACAGCAGACCCACCGACGACTGCCGGATGTCACCGGTAGTGCTGTCGGTTGGGCTGCGAAAGCCCGATGCGCGCGCGAGTAGCAGGCCTGCCACCACAGCCAAAAGCACCACACCGATGATCGTGACCCAACGCTGGCGGCCACCGAGCTTGGTGTCGAGGTCGCTGAATGCGGTGCGTTCCTGATCGATGGAGCGAGCAACCTCGGCCAGGCGTCGGGTGTAGTCGTCGGTCAGGCTGGCATGATCGGTTTCATCGAGATCCCCCGCAGCCAGCTCGGCATCGAGATCGTCGAGCGAGCGCAACAGGAACTCATGTTCGCGCTCGAGCTCGGCCAGCACATCGGGATCGAGCGACGCAGACGCGTCCGCGTCGACAGCGGAGGCCTTGTCGTTCATTTACGGTCTCGGCGCAGCTCTGCGACCAGCTTGCGATCTTCGTCGCTGGCTTCGGCCAATGCATCGGCTTGTGCTCGCCACCGTTGAAAGGCCAGTGCAACTGCGGCAGTGGCCAGGCCGGCGGCGACCACCGGCACGATCCACACCAGACCGGTGAAACCGCCGCTGTCGGGAGTCAGCACGATGGATCTGCCGTAGCGATCGATGTAGACCTGGCGAATCTGGTCATCGGTCTCGCCGGCCGCGATGCGGTTGCTGATGTCGGCGCGAATCTCGACCGCGATCGCAACGTCGGATTCCTGAACGGATTGGCCGCGACATTGTGGGCAGCGAATGGTCGCCGCGAGTTCGGACCTTCGTTCGCCCGCGGTTGCGGGCCCGGTGTCGCCGGTGGCGCCGATGATGAGCGCGCTCACCCCGATGATTCCCATGAGCACCCAGGACAACCAGCGCCACTGCGTCGTGAACCCGCTCATCAGCCGCCTGCTTCGAGTCGGTCGATGACCGAATCGATCTCATCGGCGGTAACCCCATTGGCTCCCAACCATTTCTGCACCACACGACCACTGGGCGACACCAGCACGGTCTCGGGCACCGCAGTCACGCCATAGTCGATGGCGATGCTTCCCGTTTCTTCGACCAGCGCAGGCCAGTCTCCACCGAGTTCATCGAAGAACTCGCGCGCCCGCTCCTCGGTATCGGCGAACATCACGCCCACGATCTGCACGTCTCCGTCTGGGTGGCGCTCGGACAGCTCGACCAGCTCGGGGTGCTCGACCCTGCAGGCCGCACACCACGACGCGAAGAAGTTCACCACGACCCAGTTGCCGCGCTGATCCTGGAGTGAGTAGTCACCGGCATTGATCGTGGGGCCCTGAATCGGGGGTGCGACCTCGCCCAGGATCTCGAAGTTGACCGCGCCGGTTTGTTGGGTGTCGCTGGTGGCGAGCAACACGATGAACACGGCAACAACTGCTGCGACCAGCCCGGCCGCGATTGCACTGCGGTTCTTCACGTGCTCGTCGCGTCGACGAGTGCAGCGGGATCCGCAGACACCGGATCGGTGGGGCGGCGATGGATGCGATGAGGAAACGCCGAGAACACGGTGCCGACCGCCATCAAGACGCCGCCGATCCACAGCCAGGCGATGAGTGGCTGGGTGGTGATGCGGATGACCACCTTGTTGCTGTTCTCGGGCAGCGCAGTCAGCGCCACCTGTGTATCTCGGGTGAACCCGCCGAGCGTGTCGGGCGTGCCCACGGGTTGTCCGCTCACGAACTGACTGATTGCGGGGCGCAGTTCTTCGCCCTCGACCACGATCAGCGCCGCGGTGACCCGCTTCTCTGGTAGATCAGTGATCTCGGTGCCTTCGTAGCGGAACGACATGTCGGCGAACTCGATCGCTTCGCCCCGGTCGAGCGTGACTTCGGTCTGGCGCAGATAGCTGTTGCTGGCGGCAAAGGCCACGGCCAGGATGATCACACCCAGGTGCACGATCATGCCACCGTTGGTGCGGCCGACCAGCCCTCGCCAACCGTTGCGTCGGGTGGCGAGCACGATCTGGCGAAGCGCTGCGCCGCTAGCGAAACCGGCCAGCGTGAAGGCGATGAGCGGTGTGATCCCGCGGGCACCGACCAGCACGGCCAGGACCAACGACCCAATCGCAAACCACGCGGGCCATTCGAGACGTTTGCGCAGCAATTCGCCGCTCGCCTTGCGCCATGGCAACACCGGCGCAACCGCCATGAGAAACAACAGCACCATGCCGACCGGCATGGTCATGCGTTCGAAGTAGGGCGTGCCAACGGTTATCTGTTCGCCCTGCACCGCTTCGACGATCAGTGGGAAGACCGTGCCCAGCAGGATCACGAACGCAAAAATCGCGAACACCAGATTGTTTGCCAGGAAGGAGCCTTCGCGACTGATGGGTGAGTCGATGCGACCCGGTGCACGAAGTCGGTCGCCTCGCCAGCCAATCAGACCGATGGACACCGCCGCAATCACCCCGAAGAACGCCAGGAACAGAGGACCGATAGAGCTCTCGCTGAACGCGTGTACCGATTGGAGCACCCCGGAACGGGTGATGAATGTGCCGAGAATGGTCAGACTGAAGGTGGCACACAGCAATGACAGGTTCCAGACCCGCAGCATGCCGCGCCGTTCCTGGATCATGACCGAGTGCAGGTAGGCAGTGCCGGTGAGCCACGGCAACAACGAGGCGTTCTCGACCGGGTCCCAGCCCCAATAACCACCCCAGCCAAGCACGTCGTAGCTCCACCATGACCCGGCCACGATCCCCAGTGTCAGGAATCCCCAGGCGAAGAGCGTCCAGCGCCTGGTCTCTACCAGCCAACCCTCTCCTACCCGGCCGGTGACCAAGGCCGCAATGGCGAACGCAAACGGCACGGTGAAGCCCACGTAACCGAGGTACAGCATGGGCGGATGAATAGCCATCAGTACGTGGTTTTGCAGCAGCGGGTTTGGTCCGGGGCCATCCACGAAGTTCGCCGGCAAGGTCACGGTCTGAAATGGATCTGCGGGACCGAGCATGAGGGCGAAGAAGAACGCCGTGACCAGCAGGATCACCACGACCGCCCACGTGACCAGTGGGTCGGCGATGCGCTGGCGGAACTTGGTCAGCACCACGCCGACATAGCCGGCCAGCACCAGCCCCCATAGCAGGATCGAGCCTTCGAGTGAGGCCCATGCCGTGGCGAAATTGTAGAGCGGTGGTGTGCGCGAGCTGCCGTTGTCGAACACGTACTTCACGGTGAAGTCGCGGGTGATCAATGCTCGTTCGAGCATGACGAAGCCGAGCACCGCGCCAGCGACGACCAGCCAGGCAACCTTGACGCCGGTGCGCCGCATTTGCTCGTCGTCGTTGCGCAGGGCAACCAGCAGGGTTATCGATGCAATGATCGACGAAACAAACGCCAGCACGACGCCGGCATCACCCAGGGCGACGTTCACGGACCGGACGCCTCGTCGGAGATGAATCCCCGTTGGTCCGCTTCGAGCAGGCGATCGCCGTTGTCATTGCGATATTCGTTGTCGTGCTTCACGATCATCTCGGTACTGGCGAAATACCAGCCGTCGTTCGCACCCTGGCTGATCTCGCTCACCCCGGTGGGCAACCCTTGTTGCCAGGTCCCCTCGAGCACCACGGGAACCCCAGGCTGGAACAGTTCAGCCGGGGATCCGACGTGCACGACATCGACCACGACATCGTCGAAGGCGATGGGGAACACGACACCTTCCTCTTGGAAGCCGTTGCGTTCGACTTGGACCTCTGCGGGGTCGCCGAACGGCGTGCCCTGAACTCGGAACCGCTCGTCGACCAGCTCGCCACGGCGGGCGACGGCTTCGTCGGCGTTGTAGAAGAACAGCGCAGCGTTGCCGAGCGTTTGCAGCAGCACGAAGCCAAGGGCAACGACCACCGCGCCCAGCACCAGCAAGGGCAAGATGCGCTTGTTGCGAGATGGCGCTGCTGGCACGTGGCGTGGGGTCAGGTTCAGACCGTCGTCGCCGGCGGGCGCGTCGAGGCCGACCGAGTCGTCGTGGTGGTGGTCAGTCATCGGTGGTCATCCAGCGACGGCGATCGGCCGGGACGCGAGCGCTGAGTACTTTGCCCCGCCGCAGCAGCGAGACGGCGTAGATGGCAACGGCAACGAGCACAACGCCCCAACCGCCGATCAGGTACCTGAGATAGTCCATCAGTTCATTCCTGTTTTGGGGGGTGGTCCAGAGCCGGCAGAGGCACGCGAATCGGTCACGGCGTCTTCGATGGCGGCCGAGGTCTGAGCCCGGCGCTCGGCAATGGCAGCTTCGAGCCCTACGGTCTCGATCTGATGCTCGAGCCAGCCGATGCGGAAACGGTGCACCATCAGCCAGGCAAAGATCACCAGGAACACGACCATGCCGAAGATCATGCTGAACAGGGTGAGGTCTTCGATGGCCCGGTCACGCAGCGTGGATTGTTGATGCAACGTGCGGTTCTGCCACCAATCGACCGACTTGTACACGATTGGAATGTTGATGGCGCCGATCAGCCCGACCACCGCGCTGCGTTTGGCTCGGACCTGTGAGTCGGTCATGGTGCGGCGATAGGCCAGGTAGCCGACGAAGATCAGAAACAAGATGGTGGTGGTCATGAGCCGGACGTCGCCCCATTTCCACCAGGTGTTCCAGATCGGTCGGCCCCAGATCGAACCGGTTGCCAGCGTGAGACCGCAGAACAGCACGCCGACTTCGGCGGCGGCCGCCGCGGTGTTGTCCCACCACATGGACTTCTTCCACAGCACCGCAATGCTGCCGATGGCGTTGAGCGAGAACGCGGTGTAGGTCACCATGGCCACGGGGAAGTGGACATAGAGCAAGCGCACGGCGTCGCCTTGGCCGGTGAGTAGCGGTTCGAGGTCGAGACCCCGGTCGAACACGCGCTGGTCGGGCTCGGTGAATACGAACGCCAGCAGAAGAAGCACGGCCAGCCCGACCAGACTGGCGATGCCCAGCACGCGGGTGAGCTTCGAACCGGTCGAGGCGACGTCGGCTTCGGAGGCGGTACTCGATGGGCGGGTCAGGGTCGTACTCATTAGGTGTCCTCGATTACAACGGCGTAGGCGAGCGCGCCGGCAGTGGCATAGATAACAGCAAGCAGAGCCAGTAGCCCAGTCCAGGTCCACCCGTCGAGCGCAGCCGTGCCCAGACCGTCGCCAAACGCTCGGGTTGCGCCAACCAGCACCGGCATCATGATGGGCAACAGCAGCATCGGCAAGATCGTGTCTCGAACACCCATCCCGACAGCCAGCACACCATAAAGACTACCGGCGGAAGCGATCGCGACTGTCGCGGCAAGCGCAGCCGTGACGACAAGCACAGGGTCCTCGAAACTCGATCGATACAGAACGATGATTCCCAACGCCAGAACCGCCTCGATGGCCAACAGTTGCAGCGCGACCGCAAGCGCTTTACCGGCGAAGAGTTTCCAGGCCGGCGCACCCGACAATCGCAACGCCTCGAACGTCGACGAAACGGTCTCAACGGCAACCGAGCGCTGAATCGCCAGCACGCTGGCGAACAACGTGGCTACCCAGAACAGCCCCGGTGCCAGGTCGCGCAGAGTCCGACTGTCGGCGTCGAGCGCCAAGCCGAACAAGATCAAGATGACCATGGCGAACGGCAGGACCTGGGTGGCGACCACCTTTGATCGCGCCTCGATCCGAAGATCTTTGCGACAAAGCGCCCAGATCTCACGCACTGTCGGCTCCCCCTCCTGCGTCGTCGTCTACCGTGAGTCCAGGGTCGCCGACGGTTTCGAAGGCGTGGACGACGCCGCCGGCGACCGTGGCGACATGGCTGGCGAGTGGCCGTACCCGATCGAGTTCATGCGACGCAACGACAACCGTCGCTCCCGCAGCCACTGCGTCGGCGATCAGCCCGTCGACGATGTCTCGACCTGCCTGGTCCAGCCCGGCGTGGGGTTCATCTAGTAGCCACAGCCGAGGTCGACGAATGGCGACCACGGCAATGGCGGCTCGACGACGCTGGCCGGTAGAGAGGGTGACGACCTGTTGGTCGGCGAACGGCGCCATGGAGACCCGCTCGAGCGCAGCCCCCATGTCGACATCGCCGTAACCGGCCAATGTCGTCCAGAACGAGAGGTTTTCGGCGATCGTGAGGTCGTCGTACAGCATGGTTTGGGGGCTGAGCAGCCCTACCGAGGCCCGCACCTGGCGCTGCTGGGTGGCGACATCGTTTCCGAGCACGATGGCCGATCCCTGTTCGAGCGGCGCCAACCCCGCCAACATGCGCAACAAAGTGGTCTTACCGGCCCCGTTCGGGCCTTGCACAAGCGTGACCGTCCCAGTGCGCAACCGCAGACTGAGCCCGGCGAGGGCCGGGAAGCGGTCAAGCAACACGACGGCATCGTGCACCTCTACCGCATACTTCACGTCAGCCTCCGTCACCTGCGCCGAGGATACGCGGTGATTCACCGCTCCGCTCGGGCCGTGTTGCTCCGCTCCGCTCGGGCCGGCGTTCGCCGGAGATGGTTTCTGGTCGGTTGCTGCGGCTCCGTCCCTCCGCCGCTTTTCGCTCGTCCTGTGTTTCACCGCTCCGCTCGGGCCGGCGTTCGCCGGACATGGCCCCTGGTCAATTGCTGCGGCTCCGTCCCTCCGCCGCTTTTCGCTCGTCCTGTGTTTCACCGCTCCGCTCAGGCCGGCGTTCGCCGGACATGGCCCCTGGTCAATTGCTGCGGCTCCGTCCCTCCGCCGCTCCCCGCTCGTCCCTCGCTCCTGCGTGAGTTCTCCGCTTGGGCTTGTCGGGGACCGTCGACTCATCTAGCTCGGACAGCCGCAGGCGGACTACCCGCGCTCCGTCCCTCCGCCGCTCCCCGCTCGTCGCCCGCTTAACTCATTTGCGGCGGCAGATATTCCTCTCGCTGACGGAACTTTCCGGGGTGACATGTTTGGCCCAGATTTTGTGGGAGCCGCGCCCAATGCGCGTCCCATGCAGTCCATACTGTCGAGCATGAGATTGGCACGCGTACTTGGCGCAATCGGACGTGGACTGATCAGCGCGGGCGTAATCGTCCTGCTCTTTGTGGCCTATCAGCTCTGGGGCACGGGCATTCAGAACGCTGCTGCCCAAGGCAACCTCACTGATGACTTTGCCGCCCAGACCGGCCTCGACGTCGACGGGTCAGACACCGAGTCACTTGCTGAGCTCGCTCGGGAGAGTCAAGAGGCCATCGGCGAGGGACGCGTGCTCTTCGACGACCGCTCCCTGGATGACATTGCTTCCAACGATGCCGAGTCCGAAGACGAACCCGAGACTGCCGAGCTGGTCGAGCAGAATCTCGACGCCGCAACGAACCAGCAGATCCAGGCAAAGCTGTATCCCAGTGCGGGCGAGGCGTTCGCCAGGATCAACATCCCCGCCATCAGCGTCGATCAGATTGCGGTCGCCGGCGTATCGGTCGAAGACCTTCGCAGGGGGCCGGGCCACTACACGTCGACCCCGAACCCCGGCCAAGCAGGTAACGCCGCCATTGCTGGACACCGCACGACCTACGGCGCACCATTTCACCGCATCGACGAGCTGCAACCCAACGATCCGATCTTCGTTCAAACAGCACAGGGCGTGTTCGAGTATCGAGTGATCGGGTTCGAAGACCCTGCAGGTGGCCCCGAGCGTGGCTACTTCATCGTGAGCCCCAGCGATACCTGGGTGCTCGACCAACAAGAGGGTCAGAACATATTGACGCTCACTGCCTGTCACCCCAAGTACAGCGCGCGCCAGCGCATCATCGTGCAGGCCGAGTTGGTGGGCGAGCCCGTGCCGACCATCCCCCGAGACGAAGCCGCCGAGCTCGGTGCGGTCACGCTCGACTCGGGCGCGACCGATGAGCGAGCCCAAGCCGCGCCGGGTGACAACGGTGACGACATTCCCGAAGACGAACAGGTCATCATTGGCGACGACGTCGCTGCCGACGACGATCCCACCGTCGACGCCGATGGCAACCCCATCGAAGACGGCGCAAACGACGAAGACATCGCCGAAGCCACCGAGAACGAGAGCAGCAGCGACGACCCAGTCGAAACCGATACCGGCGGAGACGCCGACGCGGTGGCCGCAGTCGCTGTCGCCGCTGGCGGCGAAGACGACGGCGCGGCATCCGGTGCCACCGCCAGCGCCGCGTCCGCCGACGAGGCAGTCGACCTTTCTGTCGAGGGCGCAGAACTCGCCTCCACCCAGACGACGACCGACGACTTCGGCGAGGGCTTGAATGGTGATCCCACCAAAGTCCAACCCGCAGTCATGTGGGGTATCTCAGGTCTCTTCATCTGGATCGCCGCCTGGTTCATGGGTCAGCGACTCGATCGCAAGTGGACGCTCTACGCAGTCGGACTCATTCCGTTTGCCGTAGTGTTGTGGTCCACCTTTGTCAACGTCGACCAAGCGCTGCCGAGCTACTAGGACTCGGCCGTGACGTCGGCACGGATCGATCCAGTCACGCTGAAGATCGGCGGCGACAGCACCGTCCCGCGGTCACCTACCCTGTCGGTGATGCGCTGGTTCCTCACTGCATGTGCGCTGATTGTGGCGGCCACTGCTTGCTCGGGTAGCGATCCCACCGACGATCCGTTGCCTGTGGGCATCATCGTCGATGCCGAACCAACACCCGAGGCGTTCGATGCCAGCGATCCAGAACAGCTGTCGGGGGTTTCGACGAATCCGTCGAACCTGCGGGCGGGTGATTGCTTCAACGATTACGTCTATCTCGACAGCGCTGAATTCTTGCAACAGATCACCACGCTGGTCGGCTGCGACGGGCCCCACGACCGCGAGGCGTACTTCCTGACCGAATATCCTGCCGACGACGACGCGCCAGCGCCACCTGAAGACACCCTGCGCCGGTGGGCAGAAGCTGCTTGTCTGGAAGAGTTCGAGTCGTTCGTGGGTCTCGAATACGTGCTGTCCAAGCTGGAGATCGGCGTGATCGTGCCCACGTTCGAGACGTGGAACGAAGAAGATGACCGCAATGTGATCTGTTTTGTCTTCCCCGACGAAACAGATCGGCGGCTGCGCACCTCGGTGGCGAACTCGGGTCTCTGAGCTTCGTTGCTGCGAGAGAAACAGAACGTGGCCAACCGCCCTGAACCCGAAGTCGAGATCACCGCAGATCTGGTTCGAGCGCTTCTGCACGCCCGGTTTCCCGCGCTGGCCGAGCTCGAACTGCGCCCACTCTCCCGAGGCTGGGACAACACCAATTGGCGACTCGGAGACGATGCGATCGTTCGGGTGCCCCACCGCCGGGTGGCGGCCGAACTGATTCGTCACGAGCAGCAGTCGCTTCCGGCGCTGGCCGAACGACTCACCGTGGCGATCCCGGCGCCGACCCATGCCGGGAAGCCCACGGATTTCTATCCATGGCCGTGGTCGGTCACACCGTTTTTCGCCGGGACCGAAGCTGCATCTGCCGAAATCGATCAGCCGCGGGCAGCAATCACCATGGGCACCTTCTTTCGACAACTGCACGTCGCCGCTCCCCCGGATGCTCCCCCGAATCCCTTCCGAGGTTGTCCACTCGCGGACCGCGCCGATGCGTTTGCGACCAACCTGGACTCGCTCGGGCCCGGGATCGACCACGACGCCCTACGCAGCACTTTCGAGACCGCTTGTGACGCGCCACTCGCACTGGAACGAGTCTGGCTGCACGGAGACCTGCACACTCGCAACATGATCGTGCACGATGGTGATCTGGCGGCGGTGATCGACTGGGGCGACATCTGCGCCGGTGACCGAGCAACCGACCTTGCCGGCGCCTACATGCTCGTGCCCGACCAGATTGCCCTGGTCGCACAGCACGCCGGTGCCAGCGAGACTGCTTGGAGGCGTGCACGCGGCTGGGCCGTGAACTTTGCCGTTGTCTACTTGGCGCACAGCGACGACGACCCGGTGATGAGCGCGATCGGCCAGCGCCTGCTCGCCGCCGTGCTCTGAAACACCCACTCGTACGCCACGACGATCTGACCGTAAGACAGCCCTGCGATAACGTCGCGAGTCTCGCCACTCAGCGCAGCACAAACACACCGGAGGCTCCCATGGCAGCAGAGATGATCGAATTCGCCGTCAACGGCACAAATGCACGCGGCTACCTGGCCACGCCCGAGAGTGGGAGTGGCCCGGGTGTGGTCGTATTGCAAGAATGGTGGGGCTTGGTCCCACAGATAACGCGAGTGGCGGATCGGTTGGCCGACCAGGGCTATACCGCACTCGCACCCGACCTCTACCACGGCGAAATGGCCGAACACACCGAGATGGACAAGGCCGGTGAGCTCATGACCAACCTGCCACCCGATCGAGCAGCCAAGGACATGCTGGGCGCGGTCGACGCCCTCTTGGCACGCGAGACATGCACGAGCAGCACCGTTGGAGTCATCGGCTTCTGCATGGGAGGCCTGCTCTCGCTGCGTCTCAGTGCACTCGGCGGCGACAAGATCAGTGTCGCCGCGCCGTTCTACGGCGCACCGCTCGGCGACGACTCGATCGATTGGTCCAATCTGAGCGCCAGAGTCGAAGGCCACTTCGCCACCAACGACGACTTCTTCCCGCCCGACGCCAGTGAAGCGCTCGCTGCCGAGCTCCGAGGCATGGGCAAGGACGTCAACTTCCACTTCTACGAGGGCACCAGTCATGGCTTCACCAACGAGGAGAACCCCATGGGAGCATGGAACGCCGAGGCAACCGAAACCGCGTTCGACCGTGCGTTTGCCTTGCTGAGCACGATCTCCTAGTGGCCGCGACTCATGCGGTCGAACGATTCCTGACTGCCGTTGGTGAACTGGGCCTGGACCCCCAGGTCATGACGTTCCCGAACGACACCCGAACTGCGCAACAGGCAGCCGACGCTCTCGGCTGTGAACTGGGCCAGATCGTCAAATCGTTGATCTTCAAGGCAGGCGACGACCTGGTACTGGTGCTGACATCGGGCGCGAACCGAGTCGACGTGGCCAAGGCGGCGGCGCTGTTCGATGTCGAAGCACTCGGCAAGGCAGATGCCGACGAGGCGCGGTCAGCAACCGGGTTCGCCATTGGCGGCATCCCGCCGTGCGGACATCCGGAACCGCTGCGCACCGTCATCGATACCGACCTGTTGGGGTGGGAGACCGTGTGGGCGGCAGCCGGTGCGCCCGACGCGGTCTTCGAGATCGCGCCGCAGCGTCTGGTCGATGTCACCGGCGCCACCGCCGCCGCAGTCAGCTAGGACAGCAGGGCGAGCTCGCAGTACTGGCTGGGTTTCGCTGCACTCGGCTAGCGTCATAGCGGATTCGATTCGATCCGCCGTGCAACCCCGAGGAGCGTACCGATGGACGTCAGTGACGCAGTAGTGAAGCGAAAGTCGGTTCGAGACTTCCTGCCCGACCCGATAGACGATGCCGTGTTGCGAGAGCTACTCGAGAAAGCATCTCGAGCGCCATCTGGTGGCAATGTGCAACCGTGGAAGATCTGGGTGATCAACGGCGACTCGATGGCCGCCTTCCGCCAGCACATGGCCGACGAGCCACCAACGACCGAGATGGAATACGACATCTACCCACCCAAACTGTGGGACCCGTACCGCACCTACCGTTTCCAGGTCGGCGAGCAGATGTACGAGACCATCGGCGTGGGGCGCGACGACAAGCCCGGTCGACTGAAACAGTTCGCCCGCAACATGGACTTCTTCGGTGCGCCCGCAGCGATCTTCTGCTTCATCGACCGGGGTCTGGGCGCACCCCAGTGGTCCGATCTCGGCATGTTCCTGCAAACGTTCATGCTGCTCGCCGAGGAAGCGGGCTATCAGACCTGCCCGCAAGAAGCATGGTCGGCGGCGCACCAACAGGTGCGGAGTTTCACCAACGCTCCCGATGAACTCATGTTGTTCTGTGGCGTTGCGATCGGCAAGGCCAACCCTGACCATCCCATCAACTCGCTCGTCAGCGAGCGGGCTTCGGTCGACGAGTTCGCGACCTTCCTATGAGCCCGGTTCCCATCATCGACCTTGCGGCACCTTCAGACCAGGCGATCGCTGCGCTCGACCACGCCTGTCGCCAGCACGGGTTCTTTCTGATCCGCGGGCACGGAGCCGACGACCTGATCGAGCGAACATGGCAACAGGCTGCCCGATTCTTCGACGCCGGCCCCGGTGTCAGCGAGCCACTGCGCCGTACCGAAGACAACCCGCTGGGCTACTTCGACCGTGAGCTCACCAAACGCAAACGAGACCACAAGCAGGTCTTCGACTTCACCGATCCAACGACTCCAGCGCGCGATGTGTACAACCGCTGGCCCACCAACCTGCCCGGCTTTCGTGATGCCATGGTCGACTTTCACACCGAGTTCACTGCCTTGGCCGATCGCACCCTGGCACTGCTCCATGGCGTGCTCGCGCTGGGCGAAGAATCCCAGGCCAAGATGACGTTCGATTCGATCAACAGTCCGGTGCGGCTGAACCACTATCCCGTGGGCGACCCGGTGCCCGAGGACCAGCGCCACGGCCTGATCGAGCTCGGTGAGACTGCGCTCGGCTACCACACCGACCCGGGGACGATCACGTTGTTGTTACAGGACGACACCGGCGGACTGCAGACCCAGGATCGCGATGGTGAGTGGATCGAGGTACCACCCGAGCCGGGCACGATCGTGGTCAATCTCGCCGACGCCGTGCAGGTGCAGACCAATGACCGTTGGCGAGCTGCGGTGCACCGGGTGGTCCCCATGACCACCGACCGGCGGTTCAGCATTCCCTACTTCGCCAACCCCTCTCGCCATGCGCGGATCGAACCGCTGCCCGAGCTGGCGGCCGAACCGCGGTACACCCCGTTCGACTGGACCGAATTCATGGCGGCCCGCACCGCCGACAACTTCGCCGATCTCGGCACCGAAGACGCCCAGATCACCGACTACCTGCTCAACGCTCCCTCGTAGACGCCCCCTCACAGACCCAAGGCTCATGGACATCTCCGACCTCCCACTCGCGCTCACCTACGACGACGTACTGATCGTTCCTCAACGATCCGGCATCCGGTCGCGATCCCAGGTCGACCTGGCCTCGCACCTGACGCGCGATATCGAGATGAACACTCCGGTCATCGCCGCCAACATGGACACGGTGTGCGGCTGGGAGATGGCAGCAACGATGTCAAAGCTCGGTGGGGTCGGCATCATCCATCGCTTTCTGCCGATCGCAGACCAACAAGCCGAGGTTGGCAGAGCATTCGAAGCGTGTGCGGGCGGCACCGTAGGCGCGGCCATCGGTACCGACCACGACATGATCGAGCGCACCTTGGCCTGTGCCGAGGCAGGAGCGACGGTCGTGGTACTCGACATCGCTCACGGTCATGCCGACCATGCCATCGAGGGTGTTCGTCGACTCAAGACCGAAGCACCCCAGGTGCAGGTCATTGCGGGCAATGTGGCCACCGGCCACGGCGCTGTCGATCTCGCCCAAGCGGGTGCCGATGCGATCAAGGTGGGCGTCGGCCCCGGTGGTGTGTGCACCACCAGGTTGGTTGCGGGCGTGGGTGTGCCCCAGCTCACCGCGGTGAGCGAGGCAGTCAACGCAAATTGTGGCGTGCCCATCATCGCCGACGGCGGAATTCGCACGTCGGGCGATATCGCCAAGGCACTCGCCGTGGGGGCCGACAGTGTCATGATCGGCTCGATGTTCGCCGGCACCAAAGAGGCACCCGGTGAGGTCGAGCAAACCGAGAAGGGATTGTTCAAGCGCGTACGGGGCATGGCATCACGAGAAGCGGCCGAGAAGCGCGCCGCCCGAGCCGGCCAAGAACTCGACGACGAGTACTTCGAACACCGCGCCGCCGAAGGCGTCGAGGGGCTAGTCGCCTACCGGGGTTCGGTGCAGCTCCTGGTCAACGAACTCATGGCTGGCCTCAAGAGTTCGATGTCATACTCCAACGCCGCCACGCTGCAGGACTTCCGCACCAATGCCAAGCTGGTCCGCATCACCGGCGCCGGTCTGAACGAAAACCATCCTCACGCCACCACCTGACTGACACTCTTCGACGTATGCGCACAATGTGTGCGCAGAGAACCCGAAAGGTCAGCCGGAGTGGGTCGGGGTGTGTTCGGCGACGTAGGGCAGGTTGCGGCCGTACTCACCGGCATCGAGGCCGTAGCCGACCACGAAGGCAGGCGGTAGCTCGAAGCCCACATAGGTGATGTGACTGGCGTCGTGCTGTCGGCCTTGGCGCACCAGCAATGCGCAGACCTCGACGCTGGCTGCGCCGGCTGTGGCCAGATGGTCTTCGAGATAACTCAGCGTCAGGCCGGTGTCGACGATGTCTTCGACCAACACCACATGACGGTCCTGTACCGACTCGTCGAGGTCCATCAAGATGCGCACCACACCGCTGGTCTCAGTCGAGCGGCCGTACGACGACAGCGCCATGAAGTCGACTTCGACATCCAGATCGATCGCACGAGCAAGATCAGCCATGAACACGAAGGCGCCCTTGAGTACACCCACCAGCAAGGGTGGCCGACCGGCATAGTCTGCCGTGATCTGAGCGCCGAGTTCTCCGACCCGGCCAGCGATCTGTACCTCCGTGAGCAGAATCTCACCATGGGGCCGCCGGTTATTGCGTTCTTCGGTCACCGCCGGATGTTATCGAAACGCTTGCAGGCCAGCTAACACGCGTGATGGAGTCAGGGGGAACTCGTTGAACCACACACCGGTGGCATCGTGGAGTGCAGCCACGACAGCGGGTGCGTAGGTGATGAAGGGCATTTCGGCCACTCCCCGAGCACCGAATGGGCCGACCGGATCGGCCAGTTCCAGCACGTCGGTGTCGACCTCGAGCGGGACATCAGCGATGCCGGGAATGAGATACGACGAGAAGCGCGGATTCTTGACCACCCCGTCGGCCACCTGAAGGTTCTCGCTCAACACGTAGCCGTGCGCCTGCACGACAGCACCCTCGACCTGGCCACGAAGCAGCTCCGGGCTGATCGTGCGGCCGACATCGTGGGTCGATACGACCTTGTCGATCCGGATGTGTCCGGTTTCGGTGTCGACGGTGAGTTCGATCGCTTGGGCCATGTAGCCGTAGCTGAAGTTGGGCTGGCCCTGGCCGGTGTCGGCATCGAGCTCATCGGTTTCCGGTGGCACGTAGCGGGCGAAACCAATCGCCGGGCGTTCACCCTCGGCCCAGGCCTTGGCCGCGACTTCGGCGGCAGCGACAATGGAGTTGCCGGCCATGAAGGTCAGTCGGCTGGCCGACGCCGAGCCCGAGTCGCCGGTGTTTTTGGTGTCGCTGAAGTGGCCCGACAGGTCGTCGAGCGCGACGCCGGTGGCTTCGGCAGCCATCTGGAGAAAGGCCTGGTGCGCGCCCTGACCGACTTCGGCCCCGGCGTGGAAGAGGTCGGCGCTGCTCGGCTCGGTGTCGGCTTCCTCGCCGTGGAGATGGATCTCGGCTTCACACCGCTCGGGAAAGCCGAACGAGAAGCCCACGTTCTTGAGCCCGGTGGCGAACCCGCGTCCTCGCTTGACCGAGTCGGGGTTCGGCGGCAGCGAGGCAAAGGGCGAGAACGATTCGCCGGGACCGAGCGGCTCACCGAATGACGAGCGGGATGCGCACGAATCGATCACCTGTGGTGTCGATACGCCGGGTGGAAAGACCGCGCCGGTGACGCTGACACTGCCCTCGCTGATCTGGTTGCGGCGTCGCAACTCGACCGGATCGATACCCAGGGCAGCAGCCAGGCGATTCATCTGTGTCTCGGCCACGAACGCCCCTTGTGGTCCGCCAAAGCCACGGAACGCTCCGCCGGGCGGGCTGGTGGTGTAGATCGCATGGCTGTCGATGCTGGCATTGGGGATCTCGTAGGGACCAGTGACGCTCATGTGCGCGTTGCCGAGCACCTTGTTGGAGGTGTAGTTGTAGGCACCGGCATCGAGCAACACGGTGGCCTGCGCGGCGGTGATCTTGCCGTCGCGGGTTGCTCCGAGCTTGGCGTGGATGCGGCCGCGGTGGCGCTTGTGATGACCCACGATGGACTCTTCGCGACTCCACTGGGTGCGCACCGGTCGGTCGATGCCCAAGCGGGCGACCTTCTGTGCGGCCAGCGCCATGACGATCTGGAGCGACATGTCCTCACGTCCGCCGAAGGCGCCACCGATCGCAGGATAGATGATGCGCACCTGAGCGACGTCGAGCGTCAGTGCGTGGGCGACTTGCTCCTGATCCTCGTGGGTCCATTGGCCGGCGACCTCGACGGTCACTCGACCGGACTCGTCTATCCATGCAGTTGCTGCCTCGGGCTGCAGGTAGGCGTGCTCTTGGTACGGAACCTCGTAGGTCTGCTCGATGATCACGTCGGCCTCGGCGAAACCCTGATCGGTGTCGCCGTGGCGGATCTTGAGGTGGGTGTAATTGTTCGTTCCGTCCTGGGGATGCACCAGCACGCCGTCTTCGAGTGCTGCATCGATATCGGGCAGGAGTTCGAGCTGTTCCCACTCGGCCACGATGGCGGCAGCACCGGCGTTGGCGGCTTGGAGCGTCTCGGCGATCACCACTGCCAGCTGGTCTGCTTCCCACCGGCTGACGTTGGTCGCCACGGCAACACCTGAGTCGTCTATCGGTCCGATCAGGACGGGTTGGTCGAACTTGGTCAAGCCGTACTCGTTACAGGGCACGTCGTTGGCGGTTACGACGGCAACCACGCCAGGACTCGCCTCGGCGGCGCTCACGTCGAGGCTGATCAGTCGGGCATGAGGCTGGGCGGTGAACACCACCTTGGCGACCAGCGCATTGTCGCCATGACGGTCACCGGGGTACATGGCGGTTCCCTGGGTCTTGGCCAGTGCATCGAAGCGAACCGGTGACGAGCCTACGCTCATGACGGCTCGCTTTCGATCGCGGCCTGCACGGCGTCGATGATGTTGTAGTACCCCGTGCATCGGCAGAGATTGCCGGACAAGGCGAGCTCGATCTCGCTGCGAGTGGGCAGAGTACCGAGCTCGTCGGCCAGGGTCTGCGCCGCCACCACGAAGCCGGGAATGCAGTAGCCGCACTGCACGGCGAAGCGGTCGACGAACATCTGCTGCATGGTGTTCGGCTGATCCACCGGGGCGAGGCCCTCGATCGTGGTAACCGCTGAACCGTCGGCCTGGGCCGCGGGAACCAGGCAGCTCATGACGGCGGCGCCGTCCATCTGCACGGTGCACGCGCCGCACTCGCCTTCGGCGCAACCCTCTTTGGTGCCTGTCCCCGCGGTCTCGCGAAGCCAGTCGAGCAGGGTCCCCGCGCCAGACGGCACTGCCGACCGAGCGACACCGTTCACGGTCGCCGAGATCTCGGACCCTGCGGGGATATCGCGCCCTGCTGGGGATACCGGGACGGCTCCCGGGGCGACGAGCAACGGTACGCGGGTTGGCCAACGGGATTTCTCGGCACCCGCCGCCAGGGCGGCCAGACCTCGAGACACGACCGTGTGCACCGAGGCCTGTCGATAGTCGGCGGTAGCACGACCGTCGTCGATCGGTGTCGTGGTAGCAACGGCTGCGTCGGCTGCAGCCGCAATCGATGCTGACCTGAGCTGGGTGCCGATCAGGGCCTGCGCCGCTGCAGGGTTGAGTGCAACCGTGGGCCCCACACTGCCGAGCGCGATGCGAGCGCCGGTTACCACGTCGTGTTCATCGAACGTGAGCACGATGCCGGCGTGTACCACCGAGATCGCCTGAGCTTTACGAAGCCCGGCCTTGACCCATACGCCTCGGCGAGTTGCATTCGCTGCGGGGATGACGATCTGCGTCACCAGTTCTGTACGAACAAGAACCGTCGAACGGAAATCGTCGTACAGGTCGTGGAGCTTGATCGTGCGAGTCGCCAGCTCGCCATCGGCGGCGTCGACTGTACGCAGCTCAGCATCGAGTGCCATGAGCGCCGAAATCGTGTCGTTGGCTGGGCTGGCGGTGACCAGGTTGCCCACCAGCGTGGCTCGGTTACGCAGCTGCGGCGAGCCGATCTCGAGGCATGCCTGGCGAAGAGCATGCAGACCGTTGTCGGCCAGCTTCTCGCAAGCCACGACTTGCGCGTGGGTGACGCCTGCACCCATCACGATCCCCTCGGGCGTGACATCGAGATCATGGAATCCTTCGATGGCGGTCACGTCGAGCAAGTCGACGCTCGTGTTCTCGCCGTTGCGAGCGAACTCGAGCAGCAGATCGGTTCCGCCGGCTACGAGCCGCAATGCCGGGTTGGCCACCAGTGCCCGAGCGGCTTGGTCGACCGTGGAAGGGCGTAGGAGCCCGCCCGGGATGCTGCCGGGCTGTTGGACCCAATGCAGTTCACCCGTCACCGCAGTCATGAGCGATCGATTCCGCTGAACAACACCACCACATGCTCGTCGCCAGGCACTGGTTCTGTCATCAGGCCGGCCAAGCCGGCTGTGCCAGTCGAGCACACGTCGACATCGGTGTGCGCATGCGCCAATTCATAGGCTCGCCTGATCAAAGGTTCGGGTGCCACGATTGGATGTCCTCCACTTTGGTGTGTTCGGTGCAGCAGCGGTACCCAGTCATAGGTGATGTCGTCGAGGATCCCGGTTGCGAAGCTGTGAGGATCGTCCCACGGGGTCATGAATTGCTGATCGGGCTCCTGGGCAGCGTCGAGATCGAACTCGGGACCCCACCGGTCCCACGCTCGGCGCAACGGTGCGCATCCCTCGGCTTGCACCGGGTACAGCCGAGCGCCTGGCACCCCGAAAGCGGTCGCGGTGGCCAACGCCCCGCCCCCGACCTGGACGTACAGCGAGTCGACATGGCCGGCTTGCTCAGCAATCTCGAACCCGATCGTCTTGCCGCCATCGATGGTCATTGGCGTATCGGTGCTCTGCACCCCGAATGGGCTGGCAGCAGGGATTGCGCCGGGTGTGCCAGGTCCGATGGCTTCCTGAAAACGAAGGAAGCATGGGTCGCCGGATTCGCCGGGGCGGCGTTCGCATCGGTTGACATGAGCACCCAACTCGTCGAGCGCAGCGACCACGGACTGGTCCGCCCATGTCGGCACGAACACGTCGAGCGGCCGATCCATGGCCCTAGCGATGACGGCGGCGCCCATGGCGGCGTTGCCACAACTGGCGATGGCGAGTCGCTCGGGAGCTCGTGAGCCCCGCAACCGGCGGACCTGATCGAAAATCATGACACCCATCAGGTGCCGGGCCTTGTGCGAACCTCCGACGTTGTTGGCCTCGACCTTGATGGAAAGCCGCGATCCAATGTCGGCAGCAGCGGCCAACGCACAGCCATCGAGCAATGGTGTGATCAGAAAGCCATGACCCCACACTGCGGCCACGCGCTCGTCGATGCGTGACACGATGTCGACGAACTGCTCGTCGGTCATGTCACCGGTCGCGACCTCTTGGTAGACGTCGAGCCGCTCGCGATAACGCAGAAACGGGTTCTGCTCACCCGCCAGGGTTGCCGAGGCGATCTCGGTCGTTGGTCGACTCAAATCTCGACACCCGTGGCGGCATTGAACTCTTCGATCATGGAGTCCCACTCGTCGATCAGTGGGCGCAGGCTGTTCCACCAGCTCTGATCACGGCGCATCTCGAAGTCGGGAATGTCAACACCCTGCTGCTCGACCCAGGTGAAGTAACCCAGGTTGAACACCCGGTTGCGAGTTGCTTCGTCCATCTCCATGGCTTCGGTCGGCAAGCCCATCAGATGGGTGTCGAACGTTTCGGCAGCATGGCGTTCGTCGAAGCCGCCAGCGAAGTTGGTCGCCATGATGCGCTCGCGATCGGAGTTGTAGAGATCGCTACCGTCGGTGGCGACCGACATGATCACGTCGTCGGGGCCCAGACCCCACTGCTTGGCGGCGGTGATCGCCGCCATCGTGTTGCAGATCGACGAGTAGCCCATGTCAACCAGCGCCGACACCAATTCGGGCGCGACGCCTCGTTCGGCGAGTACCTGTTTGCCGGCGGGCGTGTTGAACAACACGTCGAGACGGTTGGTCGAATCGTCGCTCACGCCAACCACCAGATCGGTGTTGGTCACATTGTGAATCAGAGGGATGTGCTTGTCGCCAATGCCCTGGATGTTGTGGTCGCCGAACCCATTGTGCAGCATTGTGGGGCACTCGAGCGCCTCGACCCCGACAATGCGAGCTCCGTGTTCGTCTTTCAGATAGTCACCTGCACCGAGCGTGCCGGCAGAACCGGAAGCAGACACGAAGGCGGCGAGCTTGCCCGGGCGATCGGCGGTGACATGGTTGAACACTGCTTCGAGGGCCGGCCCGGTGACTGCGTAGTGGCCCAAGTGGTTCGAGAACTCGCTGAACTGGTTCAAGATGACATTGCTCGGATCGAGTGACAGCTCGTTGCAGGCGTCGTAGATCTCTTTCACATTGCTCTCGGTGCCGAACGTCTTGATGACGTCTTCTGCCGGGTTGGTCGTCCACCGTTCGAGCCATTCGAAACGCTCACGACTCATGCCCTCGGGCAAGATGGCCACGCCGCGACAACCCATGATCTTGCTGATGGCGATGCCACCGCGCGCATAGTTACCCGTCGACGGCCAGATCGCACGGTTGTTGATGGGATCAAAGCGTCCGGTCACCAGACGGGCAGCCAGACAGGAATACGCAGCCAGCACCTTGTGGGCGCGGATCATCGGAAATCGGTTGCCGAAGGCCAACACGATGCGGGCGTCGACACCGGTCAGTTCCGAGGGCAGCTCGATGTGCGTTGGCACGTCGGTGAATCCCGGATAGTTCTCGCCGGCCTCATCGGCGTGCTCGTTGAACCAGTGCACCCGGAAGAGATTGGTCGGATCCGGTGCGTCCTTGTCGATGGTGGCCAGCTTCTGTTGGATCGACATCGGAATGGTCGACGGATCTCGCAGCTGAGCAAACGTGGGCAGAACAATGCTGTTCTCGCGGAAACGGCTGACGGCGTTGTCGTAGGACGCTCTTCCATCGGGAGCGAACTCGCCGAAGACGGCCAGCTTCGAGGCAACGGCTGCAGACTGCGAGGACATAAGAGCTGAGACTTCCGGTTGCGATCACTTCACGAAAAGTAAAGAAGACAAATCCTAGTGTCACGGCCGTCGGGTTACCTATGCCAGCAGACCCGGTTGCGTAGGTTGTTCACCGGCAGTTCACAACAATCATCGGCACCTGGGCGACTTGCGCCGACACTACGGCGAGGTGGCAGTATCGGCCATGGCGGTTAGGGCATCGCCGGTCAGGCGACACGGGATCCAGTCGCGCTTGATCTCTGCGTCGAGGCTGGCATAGAAATCGATCGAGGGAGTGTTCCAGTCGAGCACTTGCCAGTCGACCCGGGCAAAGCCACGCTCGACGGCAATCTTGGCGAGCTCGGCTAGCAGCGCTCTGCCGTGACCGCTACCACGATGGTCTGGCTGCACGTACAGGTCCTCGAGGTAGATACCGGGCACACCCTTCCATGTCGAATAACTCTGAAAGAACAGCGCCATGCCCACCGCAGTGCCATCGAGCTCGCCGATCACACACTCGAATGGCGGGCGCGACGATTGCATCTGCATCCGGATCGACTCCGGCGTCGCTTCGACCGCATCGGGCTCGCGTTCGTACACCGCGAGTTCATAGATGAAGCCGTGAATGGTCTCGGCATCGGCGGAAGTCGCAGGCCGAATAACAAAAGTCATGCCCGCACGATATGCAACGGTGCCAGGCACCGTTGCATATCTGTCAGGTCAAGCCGAGTTCTTTCTGGCGTTGCAGGATGTAGTCGGGAAGATGCGCACGGCCGTAGTCGAAGCCGACGCGCAGCAAGGTGTCGAGCAGGTCCAGGCGGCCGCCGTCGAACTTCCACGGCAGCGCCATGTAGATCGGCATGTCGAAGACGCGGAGCTTGTCGAGATGTGAGTAGACCGAATCCTGGTAGAGCCGCCGGTCCTCCCACGCCCAGTCCGCCGGACCGAAGCCGGTGCCGGGGTCGATGATGATCTGCGACTCGGCCACGCCGGCAGCGGTGATACGAGCCAGCGTGGCCTCGAACCACGGCAGCATGGTCTGCATGGGATCCCCGGCCACGAAATCCATGGCCTTGGGATCGATCCCCGACAGGAATGGAAGCACAACCGGCACTCCCCGATCGGCAGCCAGCGCCACCATTTCCGGATTCTGCAGTCCGTCGGCCGCATTCATGAAGTTGGCGCCGGCGTCCAATGCCCGCTCCATGATCTCGGGCTGCCATGTATCGACCGACAGCTCGACACCGAGCTCGGCGATCGTCTGCACCTTGCCGTCGAGCCGACTCCATTCCTGCTCGAGCTGGACCCGCTCGGCGAACTGGGTTGAACCTGCGCCACCCAGGTCGATGCCAACGCAGCCCTGCTCGATCAACAACTCAGCCCGCGCGCGCGCCGCTTCGACGGTCTCGGCGATCGAGAAGTCGGCCAGTGAATCAGGAGAGGCGTTGATCACTCCATGGAGCTTCATACGAACGGTTCCTTGGTGGGGGCGACGACCGATGGGTGGATTCCGCAGGATATGGCAGTGATGCCGCTGAGTCAGAGTCGAACTCGCACTGCATCAGTACGATTCGATCCTGTGACCAACATCGAGCACGACCCCATTTTGGCCAAGCGGGCCAAGTTCAGCGCCGCCGCTGACTGGGGCAAGAAGCTGGGTTACTCCCTTTTCGGACTGGCCATTGTGGCGTTCTTCGTCGGGCTGTTCACCAACTTCAACGACACTTGGGGCTGGATCGTGATGGGCAGCCTGATCGCCGGATCCGTACTTCTGTTACCGGCAATCATCGTCGGCTACGCCGTCAAAGCCGCCTATCGCGACGATCTCGGGCTCGACTCGGGCCATTAGAGCCGCACAGCCACTTGTGGTCCCGGCGGCAAGCCTGCCCGCAGCAACAGATGCGGCCGAAAACGGAGATCACGCCAGTGGCGGTGCAATGTCGATCGGTTCGTTCGGGATCACGCCGGCGACCAGGTCCGGCAGGAACTCGCGTAGCCGATCGGGAAGTACCGGCTTGTCCGACGCCAAGAGCTCTTCGAGGGTCCACCATTGGGCTCCCGTGAATGCGGCTGCTTCGAGCGCCTCCAGATGTTTTGGTTGCCACTCATCGCCGCCCTCGCACCATGCGACATGAATTTTTTCGTCGCTCTCGAAGTGGTAACCACCGAAATCGAACTCGACATACTGCTTCCAGACGACCGGCCCGATCTCTGCGTCCGCGATCCCTGTCTCTTCGTACAACTCTCGGGCAACCGCAACCGCACTGTCCTCGCCGGGGTCGATACCCCCGCCCGGAATCTCGAGCCATGGCGGCTTCGACGCGTCGGCCGGATCTCGTCCGTTGATCAGAAAAATGCGCCCCTGACGATCGAGAATCACCACTCGTGCCGCCGGTCGCCTCAGTGTCCACATCGCTGCGACGCTAGCAGTGCTGCTCCGCTCCGCTCGGGCCGGCGTTCGCCGGACATGGTTTCTCGTCTGTTGGTGCGGCTCCGATTTGGATTGCCCCGCTCCGCTCGGGCCGGCGTTCGCCGGACATGGTCCCTCGTCGATTTGGTCGCCTCCTCCGTCGGCTCCCCCCGCTCGTCCTGTATTGCTCCGCTCCGCTCGGGCCGGCGTTCGCCGGACATGGTTCCTCGTCTGTTGGTGCGGCTCCGATTTGGATTGCCCCGCTCCGCTCGGGCCGGCGTTCGCCGGACATGGTTCCTCGTCATTTTGGTCGCCTCCTCCGTCGGCTCCCCCAGCTCGTCTGTATTGCTCCGCTCCGCTCGGGCCGGCGTTCGCCGGACATGGTTTCTCGTCTGTTGGTGCGGCTCCGATTTGGATTGCCCCGCTCCGCTCGGGCCGGCGTTCGCCGGACATGGTCCCTCGTCGATTTGGTCGCCTCCTCCGTCGGCTCCCCCGCTCGTCGCTCGCGCCTCGGTTTGTTTCTTTCGCACGTCGGTAGGCGGTTGTTGGGGCTTGTTGTCGGTGTTACTTGTGTTGGATGTGAGGAAATCTTTGGCCGGCCTTGGTTGCGGGTGCGATGTGCGGAGATGCTCGAAATTCGTTCGAGTTCTGCGGATCTTGCGGTCTCCTAGCCATGTCCCGGGCTAGGCCAGCAACTCGCTTCTAGTTCGGAAGCTAGTTTTTTCACTAGCTAGTCGCGACTAGCTATGCTAGTCTCCACAAGTCGTTGGGCACTAGCGACGAATAGCTCGAAAAGCTATGACCTGCTACTCCCAACCCTAGACGAGCAAGCAAGTTCGGTCAGCTAGTTGGCCACATGATCAACGACTCTCTGCACAGGTCACGATGGAAGTATTAGAAGCAATCGAGCACGCCGAGGCCGACTTGGCCAACACGCTCGACGAACTACGAATGGCCAAAGAACTCGTGGCCGCGCTCGAGCAGGACACGAAGCGCATCAAGATCGAGATCGTCGGCCTCACGTCGTACGCCAAACGCCAGGGGCTCACCGCAGTCAACGAGCCCACCGGCGAAGTCGTGCCCATCTCGGCCAGCATCGATCTGTCACCGAACACCGGGCCGGACCTCGGCCTGATGTCGCGTAGCGAAGCTGTGCTCACGGCCATGCGAGCCATGCCCGGCCCGGTAGATCGCAACACCATCCACGAGCACCTCGCCGACAACGGCCGGTTCGACTCGATCGATGACATCAGCCTGACCCTGAGCGGTCTCAAACGTTCGGGACGGGCCGAGAAACTCGGCCAGGGCCTGTGGCAGGTTGCGAACGAAATCGTGGCAGCCGAGAGCCTCTAGCCGCACTCCATCAGGGCAAACGTCGCGGCGATCGGCATAGACGAGCCGCACGGCGGTCGGGGGCGACGTTGCCTTCGTCGAGACGTTGCCGGATTCGTGTCATGTCGATCCTTCTCGCGGATCGCCACGAGACCGCAGTTCTTCGAGACGATGTCGCAGCGAGCCAGAAGCGCTAGAGATCGGGGTCTACGCAGCCTGCGGTGCCACCACCGTTGCCCAGATCGCCCTCGAAGATCAGACCGTCGATGAATCCGGTCCCAGGATCTTGCGTATCGAACCACCGATCGAGGGCGTCAGCCAACGCGACAGCTTCGGCTTGCAGGATCTCGGGTTGCGTGAGCAGTTCGGCTTCGGCTTCGGTCGAGATGAACATGGCTTCGGTGAGCACCGAGACGAGCGAGGGCGTGCGTCGCAGCACACCGTAGAGGTCAGTACCCCTGTCGTTCTGGCGCCAGGAGACGCCGAAGGTGTCGAGATTTCCCATCCAGTCGGCTTCGATATCGGCGAATGCTCGCTGGAGTTCTTGGAACACCAGGCCACCAAGTCGCGCTGAGTCCGGATCGTCGAGCTGCACAAAGACCTCGGTGGCAGCAACGGGGAACGGCGCGGGAAATCCGCCGTTGTGATGAACCGACATGAACACCGTGGGGTTCAGTGCGTTAGCCAGCTCGGCCCGAGCCTGGATGGTGACCCGAACATCGGCGTAGCGAGTCATTTCGGTGCTGTAGCCGCGAGCGATGAGTTCTGAGCGGAGCAGTTCGGACACCTGCAGGTTCACCGTTGATTCTTTCAGGCCATTGGGGCCAACCGCTCCGGGTTCATCGCCGCCATGGCCGGGGTCTATCAGGATGTCCAGTGGACCAGTGATGGGAAGACCCTCGCTGATCGTTGCCAGGTTGTAGCAAGGCGTGACGACGACATATCCGCCAGCCTCGATGCCGCGCACCGGAACAACAGCCCCGACCTGGGTGCGAACAGCCAAGATGTCACCCATGTAGTCCGAAGGCGGCAGATCATCGCGCTCGCCGTTGTCGTCGAGCTCGGTTGCTGTCTCCGCCGTTGGATTCGCGGCCGTTGCGGCTGGTGGGTCGGGAGTTGTTGTTGGTTCAGGTGTCGCCGTAGCTGTGGGCTCGGCGGTTCCTGTTGGCTCCGGCGTTGCCGTCGGCTCGGGTGTTGCCGTTGCAGTGGGTTCGGTGGTGACCGTCGGTGCTGGCGGGGAGCTCGGCTCCACCCTGGCGGTTGGTTCGGGAGTTGCCTCGACCGTCGGCTCGGGTGTTGCCGTTGCAGTGGATTCAGCCGTAGCCGTCGAGTCTGTGCTCGACGCACATCCCGACATAATGAGCAGGAAGAGCACGAAAACGAGTTGGCATAGCGCTCGCATCCGCAACAGAGTACGGCCCGTCGGCACTCATTTTGCGCCAAGACCACCTGCGATCGCGAATCCCAAACCCGATGCCGAACCCAGGCGAAGCCATGAACGAGTCCGTTGTGACGAGTTGCACGCACGCTCTTCATCGGCTTGCTGTCTGAGACGACGTGTGCGGCCGATATCGTTGCCTGTTTGCGCGAACGGACTTATGTGACCGACCAGGAACGGCCAGATCGCTATCTCTATGAATGGCAACTCGATGCCCTGACCGCCTGGTTGGCGTGCGGGCGTCGCGGTGTTGTCGAAGCCGTGACCGGCTCGGGTAAAACCGACATGGCGCTCGCCGCCATCGCCGACGCGCACCGCCGAGGCTTGTTCGTCATGGTGGTCGTTCCGACTCGCGTGCTGATCGCACAATGGCATGAACGACTGGCGCGGGCGTTTCCCGATCTCACGATCGGCCGGCTGGGCGACAGCAAACGCGATCAACCAGACCAGTGCGATGTGCTGGTTGCGACCCGACATTCGGCCGCCAGTCAGCGTCCTGTTCCCGACGACGGTCGGGGCGGACTTTTGATCGCCGACGAGTGCCACGGCTTCGGTGGTGGCGTTCTTCGAAAGTCGCTCATCGGCGACTACAGCGAACGACTCGGTCTGACCGCCACGCTCGAAAGAAGCGACAATGCGATCGAAAAGGTGATCCTGCCGTACTTCGGCGGCGTTTGCTTCCGCTACGACTTCGCAGCTGCCATCGACGACGGCGTATGTGCTCAGCCCCGTGTCGCGTTCGTCTCGGTGCCGCTCGAGAGTAAGGAACGCGTCGAATACGTGGCGACCGAACAGCAACTTGTCGACGCCCGCCAGGTCTTGCGTGCAATCCCCAAGATGCCGAACAACTTCAGCGAGTTCTTGGCTTCGGTTGCCCACCTTGCCGACAAGGACGCAGGCGAGCACGGGCGGGCTGCCCGCGAATACCTGGATGCACTCGGTAAACGACGCGAGATCGTGGCCAACTCGACGGCGAAATATCAAGCACTCACCACGCTGGCGCCCACCATTCGCGACGCCGACGGCGCCTTGGTCTTCACCGAGACGGTCAAGGCCGCAAACCATGCCATCAACCGACTCGACACCGAACTCGACATCGAGATCATCACCGGCGACACGCCCCGCTCAGCACGCGAAAGCATTCTGGATCGACTCCGAACCGGCAATCTCGATGCAGTAGCAGCCCCTCGGGTACTCGACGAGGGCGTCGACGTGCCCAACGCCAACCTCGGCGTGGTAGTCAGCGCCAGTCGCACGCGACGTCAGATGATTCAGCGCATGGGCCGCGTTCTGCGCCGCAAGGAAATCGGCACCGGCGCCCGCTTCGTCATCTTGTTCGCCGCCGACACCATGGAAGATCCAACCACCACCGAGGATCGAGATGGCTTCCTCGATGAGATCGAAGCCATCTCCGACCGCATCCATGTATTCGGTGTCGCCGATCTCGACCGGGTAGAACCATTCCTCGACTGGAACGGACCAACCGAGGTGCGTGACCCAATCCGGGTCGACTCCACTCGAATCATGACCGTCGAGAGTGACCGCTGGGACATCGTCAAGGGCGACGATGGTGACGCCAATGTTGCCCAGGATCTCGAGCGCGACATCGGCACCGAAGCCATGTACGCCCGCCTCAACTATCTGATGTGGCCCGAGCAGACCTGGCTGCACAGCTGGATCGGCGAACGCGTCGCCGACACACCCCGAGAAAAACCCGAAGACCTGCCGGTTTATCTCGAAATCGAAAAGCTCCCCATGCCAGAGCTGGCAAAACCCAAGCCGAAGAAGAAGCGCCTATCCACCGGCGAGTCACCGGTTCGCGTCGTCACCCTCGAAGCCGGCTTCGCCGTGGAATGCACAGGCTGCGGCACCTTGTCGGCCCCCGTAAAGTTCAAATGGCAGGCCATGGATCAAACGGTCGAGTGCACCTGTTCTGAATGGTGAACCTTTTGCGGTTCGCTTGATTTTTTGTGACCGGTCGATGAGGGGTTCGGCACCGCACCTCTCTCGAGCCTCCCGCGTCGAGAGCCACCCCAACCCCCTCCTGGACCGGCCGAAAAAGAAAACTAAACCCCTGCAGGCAGCTCGAAAGTAACGCGACCACCAGGCCCAGCATCGGCCCAAACCCGTCCACCCTGCGCATCAGCCAACCCGCGAACAACAGCCAAGCCGAGACCAGCGCCGCCGTGCGAGCGTGTCCGAGATTCATCGGCGCGCTCGAACTTGTCGAACGCGCGACCGACGAAGTCAGCGTCGAAACCAGGGCCGTCGTCGAGCACGGACAACGTCGGCTTCGATTCGGCATCGATGACAACCCGAACACAACCGTCGGTCGGCGAATGGCGAATCGAATTCGTCAGCAGGTTGTTGATCATGCGTTCTGTCTCGGCCCGCGCTGCGGTGACCCGCACCGGACCTTCGGATTCGACGATCACGCTGACATCGTGTTTGTCTGCCAGCGGCTCGATTGCGTCTACCGCGGTCTGGGCCACCTCGGCCAGGTCGAGCTGCTCGGTTTGCAGCGACAGCTGGCGCGCGTCGAGCTTGCCGATGACGAACAGGTTCTCGACTATTGCTTCGACGGCTGACAGGTCATGCTCGATCGAGTCCAGATAGCGAGCGGGATCGGGGGCCATGCCATCTTGGAGTGCTTCGACCGCAGCGCGCATCGCAGTGAGCGGGGTGCGGGCGTCGTGACTGAGCGACGACAGCATGAACTGCCGCTCGTCTTCGAGCCGCTGGCGTTCTGTCGCCCCCTCCTCGATTTTGTCGGCCATGGAATCGAACGTGTAACCGAGTTCGCCGAGTTCGTCGCTGCGGTCGATACCCGTTCGCGCCGACAGGTCGCCCTCGCCGAATGCCTTGGCCGTGTCAGAGATGTGACTCAGATCTCGTAACAGCGGGCTGCTCAACAGGTTGACCAGCAGCGCTGCCAGAGTGGTGGCCAACGCAGTCAGGATTACGACGAACTGCGTGTCATGGGTCGAGATGAACATCGACGCTGCCCCCCAGACCGTGGCGAACCCGACCACCAACGGTCCGGCGATACTCACGGCCATGATGCGGCGGTTCAATGAACGCCGGGTCAGTGCAACCAGCGACATGCCGACCACGAACACGGCGGCGGCCAACGCGGCATACATCGAGATCAGCCGATTGCGTTCGCCGCCCGATGGTGCCATCACGAACTCGGTTCCCATAAACGCAGCCGCGGCGGTGGCTGCCGTGAGCGCGCCGAAGGCGGCCGCGATGCGGAAGAACTTCATGGCTCGAACCGGTAACCAACTCCGTACACCGTCAGAATGTGGTCGGGATCCGACGGGTCCTGCTCGAGTTTTTGACGTAGACGTCGCACGTGCACCGTGACCGTGGCCGGATCTTGCCATTCAGACGACGAATCCCAGACGCTTTCCAGTAGCTCATCGCGCGAGACCACCCGATTCGGATTGTTCAACAAGAAGACCAGCAGATCGAACTCGAGCCGCGTCAACTCGACTTCGTTGCCGCTGCGCTCGACGAGTCGGCGATCGAGGTCGATCTCGACCTCGCCGAAGGCGGTCAGGGTGTGTCGCACGGAGCCGCCGGAGCGCCGCAGCACCGACTTGACGCGCGCTGCAACTTCGCGCGGCGAGAACGGTTTCACGACATAGTCGTCGGCGCCCATCTCCAATCCCGCAACCCGGTCTTTCTCATCGCTGAGTGCAGTGAGAAGAATGACGGGCACGTCACTCGTGGCCCGAGCGTGGCGCAGCACCTCGAGGCCGTGCTTCTTCGGCAGCATGAGATCGAGCAACACCAGATCGGGCCCATACTCGTCGATCTTGGCGACGGCGTCCTCGCCGTCTTCGGCTTCGACCACCACGAAGCCGTCGTGTGTCAGGTACTGCGCCAGCACCTCGCGCACCATGGGCTCGTCGTCGACCACGAGCACGATGTTGGTCCCTGCCATCTCTCGACGCTATTGGATACAGCCGTCGGGTGAGCGCGTCGCCGTCATTGTTTCCACCGCTGTAAGAACTCCCCGCACATCGACACGAGTTCTTTTTGGTGCTCAAGACGAATTTTGACCTATTGTCCGTCAGGTCAAAACGTCGTCTGCTCTGCAGGCGGCGTTCGAGGGGTACAAGTTCATTTGGGGGAATGCATATGGCAATGCTCGATGTCTCTGACATCACGGTGCGCTTCGGCGGCATCGTGGCGTTGGATGGCTTATCGTTCACGATCGACGAGGGCCAGATCTGCGGGCTCATCGGTCCGAACGGCGCGGGAAAGACCACGCTGTTCAATGTCGTCAGTCGTATCTACGATGCGGCCGAAGGTTCGGTCACATTCGACGGCGAAGATCTGCTGGCACTAGCGCCTCACCAGATCAGCACCCGAGGCGTGTATCGCACGTTCCAGAACCTGGCGCTGTGGCCCGGCATGACGGTGCTCGAGAACGTGATGGTTGGGGGTCACGCCAACACCAACACGGGTTTCGTCAGATCGATGTTCAAGTTGGGTAACAAAGACGAAGAGGCCATGCTGCGCGAAAGAGCGTATGCGGCGCTCTACGAACTCAACCTGCACGAACACGCATTCCACCCGGCAGCCGGTCTGCCGTTCGGCACGCTGAAGCGCATCGAACTTGCTCGGGCACTCATTGGTGAGCCCCGACTCCTGATGCTCGACGAGCCAGCCAGCGGCCTGACGCACAGCGAAGTCGACGAACTCGCCGCCGATATTCGGGCGCTTCGCGACAAGTACAACCTCACGGTTCTTCTCGTCGAGCACCACATGCGCATGGTCATGGCCATCAGCGAGAAGATCGTGGTCATGAACTTCGGCAAGAAGATCCAAGAGGGCGATCCCGACGTGGTGCGCAACGATCCGGCCGTTATCGCCGCCTACCTCGGAGGAGAAGCAGCATGAGCGACATCATGCTTCAGGTCAAGGACCTGCAAGCCAGCTACGGCCAGGTCGATGTCCTTCGCGGCGTCGACCTCGAGGTCAAAACCGGCGAGGTTTGCGTGATCCTGGGCGCGAACGGTGCCGGCAAGACCACCACGCTGCGTGCGATCTGCAACATGCCGATCGTGCAGTCCTCCGGTTCGATCACGTTTGCCGGCCAAGACGTCTCCAAGGCCGATACCGGCGGCATCGTCGGCCAAGGCATGGCTCACGTTCCCCAAGGGCGCGGTACGTTTCCTGAACTGTCGACGATGGAAAACCTGCAACTCGGTGCCTATGTCCGCAAAGACAAAGAGGTCGACGATGACGTCGACCGTTGGTTCCAGATGTTCCCCGTACTCAAAGAGCGCAAGGACCAAGCTGCCGGATCACTCAGCGGTGGCGAGCAACAGATGCTTGCGGTGTCGCGAGCGCTGATGTCACGCCCCAAGCTGCTGTTGCTCGATGAGCCATCGCTCGGCTTGGCGCCAATCATCATCGAAGACCTGTTCGGCACGTTCAAGCAGATCAACCAAGACGAGGGCACCACGATGCTCATCGTCGAGCAGAACGCGAACCTGGCTCTCAGCATTGCGCAAAGTGCCTACGTACTCGAAACCGGATCCATCGCACTCAGCGGCCCAGCTGCGCAACTGCGAGACGATCCGGCCGTGCAGGAGGCCTACCTCGGTGCATAACAAATTCTCTTCCTACCGGTCAACGAAACGAGGCACAGCGCAGTCATGACACTCTTTCTTCAACGCATTATCGATGGCCTGCAGAACGGCGCGATCTATTCGGTGGTCGCCATTCCCATGGTGCTCATCTTCAAAGCGACCACCCTGATCAACTTCGCCCAGGGCGAGTTGGCCATGATCGGCGCATTCTTCGCCTTCGTGTTCGCCGTCCAGGCCTTCAACATGAACATCATTCTGGCGACGATTCTTGCCATGATCCTGGCCGCAGCACTCGGCATGGCCATCGAGCGGACCATGTTGCGGTCGTTCGACCCCACCGACCACTTGCCTGTCGTGCTCATCACCCTGGGCGTGTTCTACATCATCAACGCCCTCGCTGGCGATATCTGGAACTACCAGGCACAGAACCTTCCCGATGATACGAACCTGCTTTATCAGTTACCACTCATCGGTGACTGGATGCAGGGAAGATCGTCGTTCTTCACCAGCGAGACCAACCGGTTGGGTCTGCGTATTCAGCACGACTCCGTCGGCTTGGTAGGGGCACTGCTGCTGATGCTGTTGGCCCTCCACGTGATTTTGAACCGCACCAAGATGGGTCTGGCCTTCCGCGGTGTGTCCTCGAACACCGAGTCCTCCCGACTCGTTGGTATCCGAGTAGGCCGTATCCTGAGCTTTGGCTGGGGATTGGCATGCGCCTTCGGCGCTCTGGGAGCCATTCTGGTGATGCCTCGCATCACGTTGCAACCAAACATGATGCTGACCGTCCTGGTCTACGCCCTTGCCGCAGCCGCCTTTGGTGGCCTCGACAGCGTTGGTGGTGCCGCAATCGGCGGCTTCGCCGTGGGTCTGTTGAACAGTGTCATCCTCGGCTACGTCGCCGACATCGATCGACTCAGCAGCCTGACCGCAGCGCCATTGGCCATGCCCGTAGTCCTGCTGCTGGTCGTGTTGTGGTTCAAGCCACAAGGCCTCTTCGGCACCAAAACCGTCGAGAGGGTCTAAACCATGCCATATCAATTCAAAGCAGGTAGCGCCGAACACCGAACCTACCGGCTGGTTGGTTACGGCCTGCTGGCGGTCGTCATGCTGGTGTTGCCATTCATCCTTCCCGAGTTTCAAGTCACCCGCTTGAACCGGGCCATGGCCATGGCGGTAGCTATTCTCGGGCTCAATCTGGTGTTGGGCTTCAGCGGGCTATTCGCCCTCTGCCAAAGTGCCTTCATTGCCCTGGGGGCATTCGCATCAGCATCACTGATCATGGATCATGGCTGGGACTACTGGATGACGATCCCCGCGGGAATGCTGCTGGCATTCCTGGTGGGGCTCATGCTGGGTGTCCCGGCCCTGAAGATCAAGGGTCTGTACTTGGCAATGTCCACTGTGGCGTTTGCCGCCGCGTTCCCCAGTTTGACCAAGGTCGAGTTCTTCGGTATTCCCGAACGCACCGGCGGCGCCAATGGCCGTGAGATCACCGAGAAGCTGAACCCACCTGATTGGATGCCCGTCTTCGATGTGACCGAGCCTGGCCGGTACCGCTACTTCTTGATCGCCGCGCTGGCGCTCTTCGCATTCTGGGCAGTTGGCAATCTGGTCAAGAGTCGCCCGGGCCGAGCCGTCATCTCAATCCGCGACAACGAGATCGGCGCCGCAGTCAGTGGCGTCGAACTGCGTCGCTTCAAAGTCCTGAACTTCGGACTCAGTGCAGCTATTGGTGGCCTGGCCGGTGTGATGTGGGCCATGAACTCGGGCTTCGTCGCCGAGCAGGACTACACCTTCGTGCTCATGGTCGACCTGCTCGTGGGCTTGGTAGTCGGCGGCGTGGCCACCGTGAGCGGTGCGGTGATCGGCGCCATCGTCGTGGTGTTTGGTCGCTGGTTGGTCCAGACCTACTTCAACTACTCGCTCACCTCGATTCTGTGGCTTGTTGGTGTGGTTGCGCTCGCGGTCTACCTGGCCCGCAAACAAGAGTCCATCAAGAACAAGATCATGACCGCCACGGCCGTTCTGGTTGTTGGTTGGGGCCTCGGTCTGGTGATCTTTGCGGCGATCGACATTCCCGGGTTGTACCAGCTCGATGGCGATGGGCCGCTTTCACAAGCAGTGTTCGGCATCGTGCTCATCGGCTTCGTGTTCTTTGCACCGCAAGGAATCGTTGGTTCGTGGCGCAAGCTGTGGGCCAACGTGGTGCAGATCATCCCCGTGCCGCCTGCGCTGCCCGACGATGCCGAGATCCTTGTCAAAGACATGGACGCATTACAAGATTCACTCAAGGGTTGATCCAAGTGACCCCTGCCACATTCTGTAGCTCACCTTGGGCTACGTTCAATACATCGATGCTTTGTTTCTCAGAGCTCGAACCACTATCCCCAACCGGGATGTATATGGAGGGAACCATAGATGAGTAAGAAACTGACCCGCCTCTTGGCGGTTATTTTTGCGCTGTCGCTCGTAGCGACAGCATGCGGAAGCGACAGTGTCACCGACACTGTTTCCGACACAGCCAACGACGTCGCCGACGCTGCAGGAGATGCTGCTGACGACATCGAAGAAGGCGTCGATGACGCCATGGACGACGACGCAATGGACGACGACGAAGCCGCAGGCGGCGCCGTCGAAGACGCAATGGACGAAGAAGTCCAAGACGGTGGCGTAGTCACTACTTCGATTGCCGACCTCGAAGCAGAGTGGGCTGACCGACGCGCCGAGATCGTCGCCGACATCAAGGCTGCCGGTTACGGCGTCGATGGTGACACCCTGACCGGTCCTGGCGGCTGGACAGTGGACCTGAGCAGCTGCCCGGCTGACTGGTCCGACACCGGCGGCATTGTCGACGGCACCATCAAGTTGGGCCACACGACAGCACAGTCCGGCGCCCTGGCCTCATACGGCAATATCGGTGTTGGCATGGGTGCGTACTTCGACTACGTGAATGCCAACGGCGGCATTGGTCCCGACGGCCTGCAGATCGATCTGCAGATCAAGGACGACGCCTATGTAGCCACCCAGACCCAGGAGCTCGTCGCTGAGCTGCTCCAAACAGAAGATCCCTTCTACATCCAGACTCTGGGCTCACCAAACACCTTCTCGGTGCAGGGCACCCTGAACGAGAATTGTGTTCCTCAGCCAATGTCCATGACTGGTCACCAGGCCTGGGGCGACCCCGACAACAATCCATGGACCACCGGCCTCCAGCTGTCATACGCCACTGAATCACTTCTGTGGGGTAGCTGGATCGAAGCGAACTTCCCTGACGGCGGCGTGAACGTTGCGGCTTTGGTCATGGACAACGACTTCGGTCTTGCCTACGAGCAGGGCTTCGAGAGCTTCGCCGAAGAGTCATCGATCATCGAGAACGTCGAATTCGTTCGCCACGACCCGGCAGCGGCCACGCTGACCAACGAAATGACCACGCTTGCAGCGTCGAATCCAAACGTCTTCATCGCAATGACCGCTGGTAACCCGTGTCTGCTTGCCGTAGAAGAAGCAGCTCGTACCGGTATCACCGACATCGTCGATGCCGCCTTCATGCCTTCGGTATGCAAGACGATTTCGGCGTACATGTCTCCTGCTGGCGATGCCGGCGACGGTTTCCTGATCTTCGGTGGTGGCTGGAAAGACAGCACCGACCCGCAGTATGAAACCGACAGCTACATCAGTTGGTTGAACGACCAGATCGAGGCTGCTGGTCTCGACACTGCCGTAGGTACCTACGCCACTGGCTTCGGCCAGTTTGGTTGGCCAGCAGTGCAAGCTCTGCAGATCGCCGCAGAGCTCGACGGTGGTCTCTCCCGTACCAACTACATGATTGCGTTGCGTTCGCTGCGCATGGACCACCCAGGTCTGCTCGAAGGCATCGCCTTTGGTCAAGATGGTTCGAACGACTCCTACCTGGTAGAGGGGTCCGACCTCTCGGTTTACAACGCAGCAGACGAGTCATGGCTCATCGAGGGTGGCGTAATCGACCTCGACGGCCAGTCCGCAAACTGTGCATGGGTTGCCGGCGAAGGCTGTTGATCCTGCCCTAGTCAACGCTGACTAGACACTTCGATCAGAGCCGGTGCCTACGGGCACCGGCTCTCGTCGTTTTGACCCAACCCGGTTCCGACGACGAGATCGGTTTCGGTTTGGTGCGCACCCTCGGCAGGCAGTTCAATGGTGCGCTGATGGAACTGTTCCTGCAGCGGTGCTTCGATGGGATGTTCACCGGAGCCATCTACGCCTCACTGGCGTTGGCGATCGTCATGATCTTTCGCTCCACGGGGTTGTTGAACTTCGCCCAGGGCGAAATGGGGCTCATGGGCGGCTTCGTTGCCCTGACGCTGATGTCACCTGCCGGCTCGAGCGGCATCGGCATTCCCATCGCCGGAACGGCACTGGCGTCGACGTGGATTCCGTTTCACCCGTGGCCGTCATGGGCAGCGATCTTGGCGGCAGTAGCGTTCGGGGCGCTACTCGGTTCGGTGGTCGAACGGTTCATCATGCGCCCACTGACCGGCAAGTCGACGCTCTCCCAGGTCAACGTGACCATCGGGCTTTTAATTCTGATCAATGGAATCGTCTTCCAGGTGTGGGGCTCGTTCTCGAGGCGAGTCGAAAGCCCGTTTCCGAACGGCAAGGACGACTTCTTCGGCCTCTTCGGCGCCCGACTGCGCTACACGACCGTGGGGGTCTGGGCCACGCTGATCGTGGTCATCATCTTGCTGAACCTGCTCATCCAGAAAACCAAGACCGGCCTGGCGTTTCGTGCCATCACCAGCAATCGTGAAGGGGCTGCCCTGGTCGGTGTCAAGGTGAACCGCACCCAGACCATTGGGTGGGCTATCGCCGCCGCCATCGGCGCGCTGGCCGCATCGCTGGTCGGTGGCGCCATCACACTCAATCCCCTGACCATGTTGAACATGTTGATCTACGCCTTGGCCGCGGCGACGATCGGTGGCCTCGACAGCCCGAAAGGCGCAATCGCAGGCGGACTCATCATCGGTCTCACCCAGAGCCTGGCTCCGCCGTATCTGGGTATCCCCACCGAGCTCACCTTGCTGCCACCGCTGGCCGCCATGGTTCTGTTCCTGATTGTCCGCCCGCACGGCTTGTTCGGAACGGTGCCAGTGAATCGCGTATGAGCACGACGGCTCGCAACCAACAGGTCGCAGCGGTCCAAGACCGCCCACCCTCTGAGGCCAAGAAGCTCACCACGCGGTCCAGGATCGGGCTGGCCGTATTGGCAATCGCGGTCATCATCCCGCCGTTCGTCACCACCGCGCTCGAACTCACCAAACTGTCGCGTCTCGTCGTGCTGGTTCTGGCCGTGCTGGGAGTAAACCTGCTCACCGGCTACACCGGTCTGATCTCGCTTGGTCACGGCGTGTTCGTCGGCGTGGGCGCATTCGCCATGGCCAACCTGATCGACCAGGGCATGTCGCTATACCTGGCGGGCATCCTGGCCACGCTGTTCACCGGTGCGGTGGGCCTCGTGCTGGGGTTGCCTGCGCTACGAGTCCGCGGCTTGTACCTGGCGCTCGTCACGTTCGGAACCGCGCTCGCCTTTCCGCCTTTTGCCCGTCGCCTGGGCACCTTGACCGGCGGCGTCAACGGACGCACCGTCGACAACGAAGCCTTCGTTGCCCCATCGTTTCTGAGCCTCGACGATCATGTTCATATCTGGCGCTACGGGGTCTGCTTGGCTGTGGTGGCGTTGTGGTTCGTGATCACTCGCAACCTGATCAACAGTCGCATGGGTCGCGCCCTGCGAACAGTCCGCGACAATGAACCCGCCGCAGCCACATTCGGCATCAGCGTGCGTTACGCGAAGGCCGGCGCGCTGGCCATCTCGGCTGCCATGACCGGAACTGCGGGCGTGATGCAAGCCATCCTGAATCCCTACGTGAGCCACGCCAGCTTCGATTCCTTCCTGTCGTTGCGCCTCTATGCCGCCGCAGTCATTGGTGGCCTGGGCACGCTGGCCGGCGCAATCTATGGCGTGCTGGCGTTGATCTTGATACCGACGATCAATGGCGCAATAGAGCTACTCGACAGCGACGCCATCGTGTTCGGTGCGGGGCTCATCATCATGACCTTCGTGGCTCCGGCGGGTATTGCCGGACTCTTCGAAGGTTGGGGCCGTGGGAAGCCTGACCCGAGCTAGCGGGTTACAACTCGGTATGACGATGCACGACCTCAGTGGACACCGGGGCTTGGGCCGTTCGGCCATTGTGTTGGCAGCCCTTCTTGTACTCGCGGTGGCCTGCACGTCCAGCGAAACGCAGACGGCGACGGCGACCGACCGAGATTCCGGTCAAAACACTGCCGCCGCAGCGGCAACCGCTCCTCCATCGCCGACCACCACACCCGTTGCTTTCACACCCACCGCTACCGACGACGACGTCGAAGCCGCCGTCGCAACATTCGTCGACACTTCGAGCAGCGCAAATGCATCTGCTCTGGTCGAAGTCATCGGCGCCAATCGCCACGAGCGATGGGTTCCCTGGTTGATCGATCTGCTTCGGATCAACGTGTCACAGGGGGTATCTGGCCAGATCGGCGACACCTTGGAAGCAATCACTGGTGTCAAGTCACGAGATCATGTCGCCAATCTGAACAGCTACGGCAGCTGGTCCCAGACCCGCGAACTCGATGGCGGTGTCGGATACGTCGACTTCAAAGCCACTCTGTACGAGCGCATCGACGATGACTTCGGTCCGCTCTTGCGATCGATTGCCGACCCGGTCGAACTAGCAGGCGTTCAGTGGGGCGGCGTGCCTCTCGGTGGCATTCCCGAGCTGAACGATCCCGCCCGGGTCCCTGCGGCCGAAGCCTCCTGGATGGTCGACGACGAAGTCGTGCTGGGTATTGTTGCGAACGGCGAGGCCGTTGCCTACCCGCTGCGCATCCTGGCTCGTCACGAGTTGGCGAACGACACGATCGGCGGTGATGACCTGGCGGTGGTCTACTGCACCCTGTGCCGTAGTGCACTGGTGTTCGAACGCAACGTGGGCGGCGAGAAGCTCGACTTCTTGACCAGCGGGCTGTTGCTGAACTCGAACAAGATCATGTACGACCCTCAAACGGGGACTCTGTGGTCGCACCTGCGCGGTGTTGGTATCGGGGGCCCGCTGGTCGGCACCGAGCTGGTCGTGCGGCCGGTGAACCACATGCGCTGGAGTGACTGGGTCGCCGAGAACCCCGACACCGAGGTCCTCGAGCTGCCCCGCCCGATCTTCTTCGACAACCCCGACCGGCCACCGATCGCCTACGACTACACACCCGGCGAGGCGTACCGGAGCTACTACGAGAACCCCGACGTGTGGTTTCCGGTGCTCGACGTGCCCGATGATTTTGCGCTCAAGACCGAGGTTGTCGGCATCGAACGCAACGGCGACAGTCTTGCGTTCGACGTCGGAGCGTTCAACGCCATCGGCGAAACAACCAACCTCGAAGTCGGTGGTGATCTGCTGACCGTTGAACCAACTGGCGCAGGTGTTCGGGTCTTCGATGCCAACGGCGAACGGGTGGTTACCGAGCAGTCGTTCTGGTTCGCCTGGCATGCCAATCACCCTGATACCCGCACGCTCGACTTCTAGTGTTCTGTCCGTGTCGGGTAACCGTCGGCGGGTTCGCAAAATTAGTCTGAGAAGATGACGGACATATCGCGCCTGGGCGTGGCCATTGTTGGACTGGGCACGGTTGGACGCCGCTTCGTCGAACTGTTCTCGAATCACGACGGCTTCGATCTGATCGGCGGCTTCGATGTCACCGAGAGCGCTCGCTCCGCAGCTGCCGAGGATTTCGGAATCGCCATCGTGGACACCGCAGACGGACTTGTCGGTGATCCGCGGGTCGATGTGGTGTACATCGCCACTCCCCCGCTGTTCCACGAGCAGTACGTCGACATGGTTCAGTCCGCCGGCAAGGCCATTTTCTGCGAGAAGCCCCTGGGTGTCGACAACGACGCGACCCGAGCAATGGTCGAGCGTGTCGAAGCCGGTGCCGCCCGAGCGGCCGTGAACTTCGTGTTCGGGGCGGCGCCCAGCGCCGTTGAACTGGTGCGTCAGGTGCGCGGTGGTGCTTGCGGTGATGTCGTGGGTGCCGATCTGCGGCTGCACTTCGGTCGCTGGCCTCGTGATTGGCAGGCCCAGGCAACATGGCTGCGCGACCGTGACCAGGGCGGGTGGGTCCGTGAGGTTGTCTCGCACTATGTGTTTCTGATCCATCGGCTGTTCGGCCCGGCCACGATCCAACAGGTTCACGTGGGTTACCCCGACGACGACACGTCGGAACAGAGCCTGATGGCATTGCTCGACTGCGGCGGCATTGCCGTACGACTTTTCGGCACGAGCGACGCCGCCGGGCCTGACGAGGTCGAGTTCACCGTGCGCGGTTCCGAGCGTTCCTTCCGGCTCGCCAACTGGTATCAGCTCAGCAGCGTCGCCCGCGATAGCAGCGATGGATCCTGGGACGCAGTCCTGCCCGAAGATGCGATTGCTCCACCGGCCGCCTATGGCGCCCAGCTCGGTCAGGTTGGCGCCATGAGCGCCGGCGCCGAGAACACGCTGGCGACCTTTGCCGAGTCGTTCGCAGTGCAGGAGCTGGTCGAAGCCTTGCTGGAACAAGGAGCTCACTGATGGATGTTCGCTCGCTGATGCGGCGCTCGGCCACATTTCATGCCGATCAGCTGGCAGTGATCGAGGGCGACACCCGCCTGACCTACGAGCAGGCGTGGACTCGCGGCTTGCGCATGGCCAACGCCTTGCTGGCCCTTGGTCTCGAGCCCGGTGATCGAGTGGCCGTGCTCGAAGACAACACCTACGAATCGGTGGACTTCTTCTGTGGCACGGCCGCCGCCAATCTCGTTCGGGTACCCCTGTATCCGCGCAACAGCCGAGACGCCCACCATCACATGCTCGCCCACACCGGCTGCCGGGCGGTCGTCGTCAGCCAAAGTCATGCCGATGCGCTGCAAGGCCTGGTCGACGAGGTCGAGAGCCTGGAACACATGATCGTTCGAGGCCATGACTACGAAGACTGGCTCGCCGGTTTCCCAGTGATCGATCCCGACCCGGCCGTGGAACAAGACGATTACTTCATCATCCGCCATACCGGGGGCACGACTGGGCCATCCAAAGGTGTCGCCTACACCCACAAAACCTGGCTCGACGCCGGCCGTGATTGGTTCTTCGCGTTTCCGCCGGTGCAGAAGGGTGACGTGTGTCAGCACGCCGGTCCGATCTCGCACGGCTCCGGCTATTTCTTCACCCCCATCTGGTTGAGTGGGGGCGTGAACCTGCTGGTCAAGACCTTCGAGCCATCCGAAGTCGTCGAAACCATGGAGCGCGAGCGAGTGGCCTATGGCTTTCTGGTACCGACCATGTTGAATGCCATCGCTCGAGAAGCCACCGCCAACGAACGCGATTGGAGTCATCTCAAGGTGCTCCAGGTCGGCGGTTCGCCCATAGCCGACGACACAGCACTGCTTGCACGCGATGTCTTCGGCGATGTGCTGTTTCAGGGATACGGACAGACCGAGGCCGTGCCGATCACCATGATGGGTCCGACCGAGTGGTTCAGCCAGGTCGAAGGTTCGAACCCGCTTCGGTCTGCGGGCCGTCCGCTCCCCTTTGGCGATCTGGCGATTCTCGACCCCGACACCCAACAAGAACTGCCGATCGGAGACGAGGGCGAGATCGCCATCCGCTGCGACGGCCAAATGCTGGGCTTCTGGGACAACGATGCCGCGACCGCCGAGCGCATGCACGACGGATGGGTCCTGTCGGGCGACATCGGCCGACTCGATACCAACGGCTACCTCTACGTGCTGGACCGCAAAGACGACATGATCATCAGCGGCGGCTTCAACATCTGGCCCGCAGAACTCGAGAACGTGCTCACCACGCATCCCGATGTGATCGAAGCCGCCGTGTTCGGTGTACCCAGCGAACGCTGGGGCGAGAGTCCCTACGGCGTGGTCACCGTGGCCGGCGATGCAACGGTGACAAGCGATGAGTTGATCGAGCTGTGCGCCGAACAGCTGGGGTCCTACAAGAAACCTGCCCATGTCGAGGTCACGACTGAACCACTTCCGAAGTCGCCCGTGGGCAAACTGGCCCGCAAGCTGCTCCGCGAGCCCCATTGGGTGGGCCACGACCGGCGAGTGGCCGGAAACTGACCGTGTTGGATCTGGTGGTCGGATGGGGCTTGATGGGGGCGCTGTACGTCGTGTTCATGCGGGGTTACAAGTCGCCGGTACCGGCCAGGCTCGTGCGATTCGACTACCGGCGCAACGTCGGTGGGCGTTTTGGACTGCTTCCGCCGTCGTTCGACCCAATCGGCGTTGCGCTGTGGGTCGTGACCGGCGCGGCGTTCCTGGCAGCGATCGGCTTCTTTCTCACCGGCGGCCTATTTGTCGGCGCGTCGAATGCCACCATGCTGGTGGCGTTCATGATCACGCTGTGGCGCGACGACAAATGGCTGAAACGCCAGCCCGACTACCTCGAAGCCATCGAGGCGGCATCCTCGTCGCCCGCCAGAGAAGAAGAGGGTTAAGCCGGCGTATCGATGATTGCTTGGGGGGTCATGAAACCGTCGAGGTGCGTCGAGTCGTTGAACGAGCGTAAGAACCAGCGTTCGTCGGTCAGCACCAGGCGATGAATCGAACCGTTGTCCGCGCCCACGAAGCCTCGCATCTGCCCGCTGGTTGCATGGGCGCACAGCGCAGCGATCACTCCACCGTGCACGAAACACACGATGTGCTCGCCTGCGTGGTGCTCATGGATGCCGATCAGCGCATTCGACGTGCGCTCCATGAGCTGGGCGTTCGTCTCGGCACCGGGAACCGAGCCCCACTCGTACGTGCGACGAAACTCGATCGCGGCCGGGTGCTCTTCGGTCAACTTGTGCCGAAACAGGCCACCCTCCCAATCACCCAGGAAGACCTCGCGCAGGTCGTGTTCCTCGCTCGGGGTTTGCCCGATGCGGCTCGCCAGAGGCGCGGCAGTTTGATGGGTGCGAATGAGTGAGCTCACATAGAGCCCGTCGATGGCCTCGTGCATGAGTCGGTCGCCGACAGCCACTGCTTGCTGTTCGCCCAGTTCGGTCAGGTTCGGATCACCATGGCCATGCTTGAGCGGAAACGGCACCGTGGGGTCTGCGGCCTCGGTCTGGCCGTGGCGCACCAAGGTGACGCGAGTGGCACCTGGGGGCGCGCTGAACGAGGTCTGGGGGTATGAAGCCATGACTGCTTTCAGTAGGAGCGGGTGAATACCGGGCTATCCGCGGTGGACTGCTCGGGGTCATAGGCGTAACCCATGCCGTCGAACTCGTTGATGCCCTTGATGGTGCCGACGCGATTCTTGATCAGATACCGACTCATCGACCCTCTTGCCTTCTTGGCGAAGAAGCTGACGATCTTGTGAGGGCCGCCATCTTTGGAATCCAAGAAGACCGGGGAGATGATCCGGGCGCCCAAGCCAGCAGTGTCGACTGCTCCGAAGTACTCGTTCGACGCCAGGTTGATGAGCACATCGGGGCCCGGGCTGGCGTCGATATCGGCCGCAAGTGACTTGGTCACGTCGTCTTTCCAGAATGCGTACAGGTCCTTGCCGCGCTGATTCTCGACCTTGCTGCCCATTTCGAGGCGGTACGGCATCATCAGGTCGAGCGGTCGCAGCACGCCGTAGAGACCCGAAAGAATGCGGAACACCTTCTGGGCGTGGGTGAAGTCACGTTCGGTGAAAGTGCCAGCCTCGAGGCCGTGGTACACATCGCCGTCGAAGGCCAAGACCGCAGGTCGAGCCGTTTCGGTGGTGAAAGGCAGTTGCCAGTCCTGGAAACGGTCGAAGTTCAGCTCGGCCAGTGCTGGCGAGATGTGCATGAGTTCTTGCAGGTCGGCTGGCTGCTTCTTTGCCATGACGTCGACCAACTGCGCAGACTGGTCGAGCATGCGCGGTTCGGTCGCCTTCTTCGTCGCCAAGGGCGACTCGTAGTCGAGAGATTTTGCAGGTGACACAACGATCAGCACACTTCCCAGTTTAGGCGGCGCGAGTACTAGCGTGCGTAGCGCGACCGCAGCGCGCGCTGATGTAAGCCCATCTAGGAGACCACCATGCCCACCCCGCACCTCTCTGCCGCCGATGGGGCGTTTGCACCCACCGTGCTCATGCCGGGTGACCCGAAACGGGCTGCTCGCATCGCCCACAACTTCTTGGACGATGCCGAACTGGTCAGCGACGTTCGCGCCATGACGGGATTCACCGGTACCTGGAAGGGCACGCCCATCTCGGTCATGCCATCAGGCATGGGGATGCCCTCGGCGGCGATCTACATCACCGAACTCGTTCGCGAATATGGTGTCAGCCAGTTGATCCGTGTCGGCACCGCCGGTGTGTACCAGCCTGATTTGGCATTGCGCCAGATCATCGCGGCAGAGTCCGCCGTGACGAACAGCAACCTGCCGACCATGATCGGTGCGTCTGAGCCTCTCGTTGCAGCACCCGGCTTGCTGCAGGCCGCGCGCGAGACCGCGGCGGCGACCGACGTGTCGTTGCTCACGGGCCAGGTCTTCACGAGCGACGTGTTCTATGAGCCGAACAACGACGCCCAGGCCAAACACACTGCTGCCGGCGTTCTGTGTGTCGAGATGGAGTGTGCTGCGCTCTACGCGATCGCTGCACTCGAAGGTGTCGAAGCCCTTGCCATGTTCACCATGACCGACCATCTGGTCACCGGCGAGCACCTGAGCTCCGATGACCGCCAGCAGGGCGTCGACGAGATGATCGAGCTGGCACTGGACACCGCAGTGAGTGTTTCTCCGCTCCGCTAGCCGTCGGTTTCGTTGGTTGGAATGAGCTCGATGATGCAGGGGATGTCTGCGAGGCCGTCGAAATCGATGTCACACCCGGTGATACCGACGGCGATGCACAGGTCGTTGCGTTGATCCCCGTTTGAATCCACGGCGGCATAACCCGGGCGGACATCACCGTTGCCAGTGCAGGAGTAGTCGGAGAGAAGTTCGCAGCTGGCATCGGCGACCAGGTCGCCGTCGAGGTCGCACGGCACCGGTGCACCGTCCGACGCTTCATCGAGGACCACGGCATCAGCTGACTGCGTACCCGGGCCTGTGAACGCCAACTGGGGCGGGTCGTCGGGAGATCCTGGCTCCTGTGGTTGTGGTGCCGTTCCGGCTGCAAAGTCGGGGTCTGTCTCGTCTTGCAGCTCATCGCCGCCCCGGGGCGTTGCGGGACCGGTCGCGCTCGGGTCCGCTTCGCCAGTCTCGAGCGGACTCGGTGTTGGCACCGTGGTTGGTGATTCCGGCACCGGCGAGGCGGTCGGCACCGCCGTTGGTTCGGCAGCAGGCGTGGTGGGCGCAGGCGCCGGCGGCACCGGCGTGGCGGTGGCGGCAGGCTCCGAAACGGGCGGAGGTGCCGATTCTGTCGCGTCTGCCTCTGCTGCGGGGTCCGGTCGCGGGGTCGACGTCGGGATCTGCAGTGCGGGCGCTGTGGTAGAAGCCGCTACAGGATCAGGGGTCTCGAGCGGAGATGTGGTGGCGAGCGGTGTGGGTTCGAACACCGTCGTGGGCGCGTCGATGCCGGTGGCGACATCGTCGGTCTCGGTTGTTCCCGGGCCTGGGATGCGCCCGAGGTTGACCGTCAGCGCAGCAACGAAGATGGCAACTCCCGCCGCCGCCAACGCGGAACGCTTCACGAGCCGCCGACGGCGCCCGCGTTGCCACGCGTCGTGATAGGTCGGCATCTCGCCCGAGGCCGACGGCAGGCCCTGAACCGCATCTCGGACTGCTTCCTCGAAGCGGTCAGTCATGGAAGTCTCCAAGTTCTTCACGAAGTCGCGCCAGGGCACGGGCGTAACGACTCTGAACGGTGCCGGGCTTGATTCCCAGAGCCTCGGCGGTTTCATTGATCGACCAGTCTTCGACGAGCCGCAGCACGATGACCGACCGTTGATCGGTCGACAGCGACCGCAACGCAATCAACAGGCGATCTTGCACGGCGAAGTCCGGGCCATCAAGCGCAGCCGGCATCGGCATGATGTCGGTGATCACTTCTCGCTTGCGCTTGCGCCAGCGGCTGGTCGCCCAGTTCATCGCCACGCGATAGCACCAGCCAACGGGATTGTCATAGGACTCGATCTTGTCCCAACGTTCGCAGGCCCGAGCCATGGCTTCCTGTGCTGCGTCTTGAGCCACCTGGGGGTCGTCGAGCGCTGCGGTAAGGGTGCGCGAGAGCGAGCCGATGTTCTGTTGATAGAACGCGGCGAAGTCGGCCTCGCGAGATGCCGTCACGGCAACAAAACCACTGATTGCCATCTCCGACACGATTCTTCCGACCTCAGGCCTCGTGCAACACACGCCCGACGGGGGTGGAATGGTCCCATGATGGAAAGAAGAGCTCTACGAAGGCCCGCCGTCAGCCTTTTGCTTCTTCGGCGATGCGCTTCTTGGTGGACGCCCAACTGCAGATTTCGCATGCGGACAGATCGTGATTGCGGGCCGGGCAGTAGTCGCGACCGAAGAAGATGATCTGTAGGTGGCGGTCATTCCACGTGTCTTCGGGAAACACCGCCTTGAGGTCCTTCTCGGTCTTGACGACGTTCGATCCGTCGGACAGGCCCCAGCGAGCAGCCAGGCGGTGTATATGAGTATCGACGGGGAACGCCGGTATGCCAAAGGCCTGTGACAACACCACACCGGCGGTCTTGTGGCCAACACCGGCCAGCGACTCCATGAAGTCCCAGTCGGGCAGTATTTCGCCGCCGGCGTCGAGGATTTGGTGGGCCATACGCGACAGGTTCTTGGCCTTGGTCGGCGCCAGGCCCACTTGGCGAATCAATTCGAGGATGCGGTCGGGATGCAGCGCCGCCATCTTCTCGGGGGTGCCACCGTCGGCAAACAACGCCGGGGTGATCTCGTTGACCTTCTTGTCGGTGGTCTGTGCCGACAGTGCAACTGCCACGGTCAATGTGAACGCGTCGTTGTGGTCGAGCGGGACCGGAATCACCGGATACAGGTCCTCGAGGATCTCGCTGATCCTTGCCGCCTTGTCGATGCGCTTCATTGTGATGCTCGGTCGGCCTCGTCGATGGCCCGCCACACTCGCTGAGCGGTGCATGGCATGTCGATATGGCGAATACCGAGATGGCTGACGGCATCGACGATCGCATTCTGCACCGCAGGTGTCGAACCAATAGTTCCCGACTCACCAATCCCCTTTGCCCCGAGCGGATTGAGCGGAGTGGGCGTGACCATGGGAACTCGTTCGAAGCTGGGCAGCTCGGTAGGTGAGATGATGCCGTAGTCGCCGAAGTTCGACGTCATGGGCGTGCCCTGATCGTCGAACACGACCTCTTCGAGCAGCGCCTGCGCGATACCAGACGCCACACCGCCATGCACCTGACCGTCGGCCAGCAGCGGGTTCACGATCGTTCCGCAGTCGTCTACGCAGACATGGCGCAAGATCGTGACGCCGCCGGTCTCTCTGTCGACTTCGACAACCGAACAATGGGCACCGAACGGAAAGGTCGACGACTGCTGCACGAAATCGCTGAGTCCTTCGAGCGGCGCTTGGGCGGCCACCGCGACCTCGGCCCAGCTCACCGAACGAGCGGGTGTGCCAGCCACGTGAAAGCTGCCCGACGCCTGGTCAAAGATCATGTCTTCGACGCTGGCTTCGAGCGCCGTGGCGGCATGCTCCATGGCAGCGGTTACCAGATGGGTCGAGGCGCTCACCATGGCTGAACCGGCGATCTGGGCAGAGCGTGAACCGCCGGTCACGTTGCGGGTCGGGACGATGTCGGTATCGCCGAACTTCACCGTGACTGCATCGAACGGCACCCCTAGCTGGTCGGCAATGATCATGGCCCACGCCGTCTCATGCCCTTGACCATGCGGCGTGGAACCAGTCCACGCAATCACCGAACCATCGGGCTGCAATTCCACCCGTCCATGTTCGCTGACGCCCGCACCGCTGAAGTCGATAGCCGTGATCTCGACGTAGCTGGCCAGACCGATGCCCAGCAGTTTCTGCTCACCTGCATCTCGGCGTCGTTGCTGCTCGGCGCGCAGTTCGTCGTAGCCCGCAGCGTCGAGCACGGACTCGAGCGCGGCCGGGTAGTCGCCACAGTCGTAGGCGGCGCCGAACACGGTGGTGTGGGTCTCGTTGAACGCCGGCAACAGGTTCTTGCGGCGCACGTCTTCGGGCGCCAGACCGGCTTCGGCTGCGAACAGGTCGACGGCCCGCTCGATTGCGGCCGCTGCTTCGGGTCGGCCCGCACCACGGAAGGCACCGATGGGAGTGGTGTTCGTAAACACCGACTGCGAGCTGTATTGCAGGTTGGCGATGTCATAGGTGCCCGGCGCCATCATCATGGTCAACATGGGCAGCACGGCGCCGATGTCGAAGTAGGCACCCGAGTCCTGCACCACATGCAGGGCGTAATGGGTGATGTCGCCGTCGGCGGTGCCGCCGATGCGCACGGTTTGCAGCTGGGCTCGGCCCTGCACCATGTTCACCATGTTCTCGCTGCGAGTCTCGGTCCACTGAACCGGTCGGCCAACAGCTCGGGACAGGGCCGGCAGCGAGAGCTCTTCGCCATCGGGCGAGCCCTTGGCGCCGAATCCACCACCGATATCGAGCGCACGAACATGCACATCGGCTTCGTCGATGCCGTACACGTCGACGATGTTGTTCAGCACCACGCCGGCACCTTGTGTCGATGACCAGCACAGCAGTCGATCGCCGGTCCAGTCAGCCACCGCCGAACGTCCCTCGATCGGTGCGCCGGCAATTCGGTTGTTGACTACCACCTGTTCGACGACGACGTCGCACTCGGCGAAGTCGATTTCGCCGGGGGCAATGGGTAGCGCACCTGCGATGTTGCCTTCGATCGCCGGGTGCACGAGATGGGCTGCGGTGAGCGCCTGGTCCACGGTCACCACGGGCGACAGCGGTTCGTAATCGACGTAGACGAGTTCTGCGGCGTCGACGGCCAGGCTGACCGTCTCGGCCACCACCACGGCAATGGGTTCGCCCACGTAGCGAACGGCGCCTTCGGCCAGAACCGGCTGATGGGCGGACTCGTCGATCGGGAAGCGTGGCGTGCGCCGCTTGAGCTGCAGGTCCGCAGCCGTGAAAACACCGAGGACCCCCGGCGCTGCTGCGGCTTCGCTGGTGTCGATCTCGCCCAGCGTTGCGCTGGCCATCTGGGACCGTATGAAGACGGCGTGGGCAGCTCCCGCATAGTTCATGTCGGCCACATAGGTCGACTCGCCATGAAGGAATCGGGGGTCTTCGGTCCGTATGACCCGGTTACCAAGAATGCTCATGGCCCGATCCTATGGGACAGCCATCGTCTGACAGTGGTTGGCCGGCATGGCCCGGCGATCAGAGCATGATGAACAGAATCACAACGATCACCACCAAGATGATGACGACGGGCACCAGGCGCTTCGCCAACGCGATCCCCGCAGCACCGAGCAGATCCAGTGCCTCGGAATCGGGTAGTGGTTCGGACCCATCAACGGCATTTTGCCCGCCAGCTGGCAGCGAGTTGGCTGTGGCCTCGGTGTTGCGCAGTTTGGCCGAGATACAAGCGACGAACTGAACGAGCAGCTTTTTGCTGGCTACTTGCAGCACGCCTCGGCCGAGTTCGGCGATCTTGCCGGTTCCGCTGATCTCGGTGCTGAAGTCGACGCGCGTTCGGTCGCCGAGGCTGGTCATATGCGCCTCCACCAGCATTTGCACGTTTCCTTCACCCCGCGAATCGAGACCGGTTGCTTCTAGCACTACGCGCCGCTGCAACTCGTTGCACTCGAGCAGCCTGGCACTGCTGCGATACTCCGCCGTCACCGGGCCGACCTTGCTCTTGACCGAACCCGAGTGCACGCCGTCGGCTTCGTGCGTCAAACCAACACCGGGGACACATGCGGCGACTGTCGGGATATCGGTCAGCAACGGCCAGACGCGCGCCATCGGGGCGTCGAGAGTGAAGCTGTTTTCGATATTCATGACAAATGTGTTTTATGTGCCAGTCACCCAGAAGACAACCCGGTGCTAGCGCGGCACTGCAGGAGAGTCGGCATTGGGCAGGAACAACTCGGGTTCGGAACCCTCGGCAATATCGAGCATCCAGATGTCGAACTCGGGGTGCAATGCCTGATCGTTGTCTTCGGGGTGCAGGGAATACAGGATGGTGTCGTTGTCGAGCCACTCGACCTGATCATCGACCGAACGGGTCTCGCCCAGCATCCACTTGGACTCGCTGGCCAGGTCCACGGCCACGAGATCGAACCCACCGTCGGGGCGCATCTCCTTGAACACCAGCGTCTTGCCATCAGGCGACAGCGACGGGCAGCTCCCAACCCAGTCGGTTGGCTCGAGCGTCATCTCCTGAAGGGAGCCGCGCATGATCTCGGGGGCATCTTCGTAGAACCCGGTCACATAGATTTCGTCTTCGTCCGCGGCAAAGGTGATGCCCCAATACTGGGCTGCGAAGTTTCGGTAACGGCTGTCGTCTGACAGCACCTCGAACTGGCTGGCACCACGCAGCAACGAAGTTCCTTCGATTTCGTCGATCGTCACGATCGTGGTGGTCTCGCCGGAACCCACGTCGGCGTACGACGTGCCGGTGACGAATGCGGTCACGGCCGAGAACGTGCCGTCTGGAGAGATGCGGGCTCGGCTCGGTAGCGCACTGGCGTAGGACTTGATCTCGGCATCGATATCGACGGCGGGGAAGAATGTCGTGCGGAACGAGGTCACGAGGCCGGCTTCTTCGGACAAGCACACACCGTTCTCGGTCGAGATGTGCACTCGCATGCACTCGCGATCCAATAGCGTGCGAGAGCCATCGGTGTGACGGATCGCCAACCGGCCGTAGTCGTCGCCGGGCACCCGGTTCACGACCAGAATCTCGCCCGGAGCGAGCGCCGGGCCGATCTCGACTGGTGTGGCGGTGGGTGAAACCGCGGCAACAGCCACCGCGTCATCGCGCTCATCGGCTCGTTGCCGAGCCTCGAATTCGTCGACCACCTGCTGGGCGTTTTCATTGCGCTCGGCAAGGTCATTGCTAACTCGGCCCTGGGCCCAGAGCAGATACAAGCCACCCAGTACCAACAACACCACGAACATGCCACCAAACATCAGCACCTTGCGCATGGTGTCGGTTGTCTCGACCGCACCATCGTGTGCCATCAGCGGGGCGGCATCACCGGCTGCAACGTCGTGAGCTGCAACGTCGTGGGCTGCTGCATCATCGGACAGGCCGTCGGGTTCGATCAGGGTCTCGTCGGTAGTCATGGGGTGATCACGTTTCGGGGAGAAGAGATGAGTTGAGTGGCCACGATGACCGCAGCACCCATGGCAATCGAGAGCACGACCATGGTCGAAGTCTTGCCCAGGGTTTCGAAAAGCGATGCAAAGACCAGCGCCGACACCATGCGACCCACCGCGATCACCACGGTGATGAAGGCGATGCCGCTGGCACGCACATGGGTGCCGACGAGCTGCGAAACCATAGCCGGCACCACGCCATCGGTGGCGGCGTAATAGGCGCCGAGCAAGCCCAGGCAGATGAGCGAGGCAGCCAACCCCAATCCGCTGAACCCGAGCACCAGGTACATCAGGATCAGCAGCGCATTACCGCCGAGAAACACCGGTCGGGTGCCGATGCGGTCGGCCAAACGGCCAAGCGGCATCGCCAGTGCCAGGTAGACCAATGCGGTGCCGACGAACAGCAGTGGGAAGTACTTGGCACTCAAGGTGTTCGTCTGTTGGATGATCAGGTAGATGAAGGCATCGCCGACGGTGACCACGCTGAGCATGGCGATTGCAGCGGCGATTCTGGCAACGCCTCTGGTGTCCTTGACCTCACGCCATTGATCGATGATGCGCGGTCGTTGGTTCTCTCGAGGTCGTTTCTGTGGCTTTTCTTGGGCGAACATCCAGATGACGGCGACGCCGACAGCGGCGAACATCGCCGAGATCACAAAGACGGCATCGAAGGCGCCAGGTGCTGCGGACAGCACGGCAAAGGCGACAAGCGGACCCAGCAATGCGCCGGCGGTATCCATGGCTCGGTGAACGCCAAAAGCCATGGCCAGGCGATCGGGTGCGGTGCTCAGCGAAATCAATGCGTCGCGGGGTGCAGTGCGTAGGCCCTTGCCGATGCGATCGGCGAGCAGAAACGGCACGGCCGGCACCCATGCCACGAACGCACTCATGACCAACCCCAGGCGGGTCACTGCGGAGATCGAGTAGCCGGTTGCGGCCGTTTTCTTGTGGCTCTGGCGATGGTCGGCAATCGAGCCGCCCCATATACGAAAGACGGCGTTGGTGCCCTGATAGGCCGCTTCGTAGGCGGCGAAGCCGAACAGGCTGAAGCCCAGGGTGGTCGTCAAGAACAGCGGCACGATGGCCATCACCATCTCCGAGGAGATGTCGGTGAAGAAACTGGTGAATCCCAATGCGAGCAGGTTGTGCGAGAGCACTCGCCCGCGGCGACCAGGCTGGGGACCCGCCTGCACCGGCGGTGTCGATCGCACGGATGGATACACCTGTTCAGTATCGGCTGAACGCGCCTCGTTTTGAGTACAACGACCTACAAATTCTGGGTCGCGAAAACGGCTCGGTGATCGTTCTCAGCCGCCGGGAGGTCGCGTGGATAACGACAAGCTCAGAAGCCTCCCGACTCACGTTCCCGCTCTTGTTCGCTGCGCTCACGGGCCTCTGGGCCACGGTTCAGCTTGCTCTCCAGTTGAAAGTCAGAACCATCCGCTGAACCTCCGGACATGATTGTGGGCGGAGCGGCGTTCAACTTGTCGACGGCGAAGCCGGCAGCAGCTTTGTAATTGGCCATGAACGACTCGATCTCGGCTCGTGCAATCACCTCTTCAATATCATCGAACACACCACCAGAGCGCTCATCGACCACCCCGAGAATACCCACCGGGCCGTTGCCCCGATTGCGCAGGACCAGCGACGACATTGGCTCGATCAGTTTCGCCTCGAACGCAGACAGCGCATCGTGGCCCACCCCATGATCCTGGAACAACGAACCCATGATTCGGGCATCGACGATTGCCTGGCTGGCACCGTTGGAACCCACCGGGTACATCACATGGGCGGCGTCGCCCATCAGGCACACCCGGCCCTCGACCCACTGATCGACAGGGTCGCGATCGACCATTGGAAACTCCCACACCGCAGGGGCGCTGCGGACCAATGCCGGAATATCCAACCAATCGAACTTCCAGTCGGTGAACGATGGCAGAAAAGTGTCGATGTCGGCCTGTCGGTTCCAATCGCTTTTGCGCCAGCCCAGCGCAGGGTCGAAGGCCAATTCGGCGATCCAGTTCTGCAGCTGCAACCCTGTCTCCGAGTCCGGCGCAGAGATCGGGTAATGAACGAATCGTTGCTCGAGTGATCCAACGAGTGTGAAACTCGACCCGCTGCGTATTGGTGGACCGTACGAAGCGCCACGCCACAACACGGCGCCACCCCAATGGGGTTCCGGCTGATCGGGGTGCATCTGGGCCCGCACTGCGGAGTGCAGACCGTCGGCGGCAATGAGTACCGATCCCAGGATCTCGGTCGACTTTCCATCGCGGGTGTCGACTTGCACGACAACGCCATCGGCGCTATTTCGATAGCCGGTGACCCGGTGGCCGGTCTGCACCGCATCGGCGCCGAGCCGCTCCACGACCGTCTTGTAGAGCAGCATCTGCAGCTCACCACGATGTACGGCGTATTGGGGCCACCGATAACCCGCGAGGCGGCCTCGGGGTTCGGACCAGACATCGTTGCCGTTGCGGCCTACGAGAGCCCATTCGGTTGCTTCGATGCCGATGGTGTCCAGCTCATCGCCGAGGCCGAGGTCCATCAGTTCGCGAATGGCGTTGGGTTGCAGGTTGATACCCACCCCCAGCGGTGCCAGTGAACGCACCGATTCGAGCACGATCGCCGGGACTCCGATCTGATGACACGTCAGTGCCATGGTCATGCCGGCGATGCCGCCGCCGGCGATCAGCACCGTCACGGCGATTTCCTCTTGGCCTGCCAGTTGTAGGTGACGGTGCCTCGCACCGTGTGTACCGGCACTCGGCCGAACTGGCTGCTGTCTTGGCCACCGGGGCTCACGAGAACGACATAGCCATCGGGGTCGATGGATTTCACGTACTTGATGACCTCGAGATTCTTGAACGGGTGCCGAGCAACCACGGTGTCACCCACCGCCAATACTCTGTCCGGGTCGATCAACACCAGGTCGCCGTCGCAGTAGTCCGGCTCCATCGACGCCCCCTGAACGCGCCAAGGGCGCCGCTTTCGCAGCGCCCAGAGCAAGATTTCTTTCATTGACGCGGCTTCGCGTCACGCATGGGTTGCCATGGTCGGCAAACGCTGGCCCAAGCGGAGCGAAGGAAGAGAGGTCAGCCGACGGCTGGAACCCAGGCGACATCGCGGTTCTTGGACTCCCAGAACATCTTGTGGATCTTCTCGACGGCTTCCATCAGGCTCTCGGCGGTCGCAACGTCGACGTTCTGCTTGGCGGCCGAACACAACTTGGCGGCGTTCCAGAAGGTTTCGTGTAGGTCCGGGAAAGCTTCCAAGTGGTCGGGCTTGAAGTAGTCGGTCCATAGCACGAGTACCTCGTGCTTGGTGAGTTCGGCCTGTTCTTCCTTGATCGCTGCGAAGCGGCTCATGGTGTTCAGGTAGCTGGCCCAAGCTGCGTCGTCGCTGCCCTCGGGCACGTGCAGGTCGAGCATCTTCTTGGTCATCGACAGCACGGCTTCGGCGGTTACCCGAGCCGACGCAGGGTCATAGACACCACATGGACCGTCGCAGTGAGCCTCGGCTACTGGAGCGGTGAACATTGCCTGTACGCGATCGCGCATGCTCATGAGTTGGTTCCTCAAGTTGTTAGCGAGTGAGTGACCCCCACATTACGCGAGCTGACGGCTCAGCGCTACATGAGCGGGGATCAATTTGCGCGCGCCCACGCGCCGGCCTGGTCGGAACAGGCCCATTGGATGGCATTGGCGAGGACTTGGCGATAGTTCGGATCGTTGTAGGTCGACGGTCCGTCGCCGAACTGTAGGTACACGATGGGGCTGTTCCCTGCGGACTTCACCCAGCCCACCAGGCTCGATCCCGGTGGATGCGACCAACCTCGGCTGGCATTCAGCTGACCTCGAACGGCCAGGTCGGCCGACGAGAAATTGCTGTCGATGAACTCGTAGTCGCTCACGAACAGCGGTGTGACGCTGTCTTCGAACACCGGCGCCAGGTAGAGCTCATCGACCAGCGTGAACGGTTCGATTCCGTCGGTGATGGGATGGCCCGCGACTGGCGTGACCGTGTGTTCGACGTCGAGCCGGTACCCCGAGTCGGGCATGGCGTGGCCTCGCGACGCACCCGGTTGGTACAGGAAATGTGAACCTACGATCTCCGACCACTCAGGCCATGTCGGCCACGCAGCGCAGGCATGGTGCAGGATCACAAACGGTTGCCCAGCATCGAGCAACGCTCGCAGCGAGCGCTTGTACTCGTCGGGCGGGTCGGAGAACGTCGGGGGTTGGCCGGCACGAAAGTTGATGCCGGGCATGTCGTAGAGCACGAAGCAGTCGAACCGTTGCGCGAGCTCCGGTTCGAACAGCAGCTGGGCAGCCGGATGCTCGGCATGTGACCATTCGAGGTCACCGTTTGCCTCGAAGATCGAGAAGAATGCGTTGCGATCGAACGGATGGCCCCGAGTCACAACGAGGACATGATCGGTCTCGTCGCCGGGCCATCTGGTTCCGCCGCTGCGGCGCTCTCGTCGAGAGCGGTGATAGTCGGGAACGTCGTCGGCCATGACGCCATACTGTCAGCCGCAACGTCACCCATGTTCCTGCTGTGCTCGCGTCGTCTTGATCTCGGGTTCGTTCTCACGGTAGACACACGCCAGGCGAACCGGGTTTGGTCCCGACAGAGCCAGAAAAAGTGAGAGAACGTCGTCCGAGATGACTCGCCACGTGCAACCTAGAGTGGTGCGACGCGGCCGTCGAGTGAGAGTTTCTCGCTGGGTCGTCCGTCTCCGAGGAGGAGTGTTGTGTTCCGTCATTGTGTGATGTTCACGTGGGCCGACGATGTATCCGAAGAATCCAAAGCGGCGATCAGTGCCGGGCTCGACCAGTTGGCCTCCCTGGATTGCGTCGCTGCCTACCACCACGGCCCCGATGCTGGGATCAGCGACGGTAACTGGGATTATGTGGCCGTGGGCGACTTCGACTCTGTCGACGACTACCGCACCTACGCCAGCGATGCCGGCCATCTCCAGCTGATCGCCGACATGATCAAACCCAATATCAGCGGCCGCGCCGCCGTGCAATACGAGTTCTGATCAGTCCGGGTTCTGTGCGCGCACGGCCAGTAGCCAATCGAGCAGTTGCTCGTTGAGCGCGCGATGGGCCGGGTGTGCGAGTGATCGTTGATCATGGCCGAGCACGTTCACAGCCGCTCGGCCCGCCTGTTGATGCAGCCACACCAGGGGATCGCCGTTCGCTGACTCGGCGACCACGGTGGCCGTCTCGGACACGTCGAGGCCCTGGTACAACTCGTCTACCACCGAGAACGCCTCGAAGGCAATCGGCGTGGCTACCGCAGGCTCGACCAGCATCGACGCCGGCTCAGGATGCCAACTGTTGGTCCAGTTCCATGTACCGCCGAGGGCGCGAACCCACGGCTCTGCGCCGTCGAAGCTGATCACCGCCGTGTGCAGTGCCAGCACCGGACACCCGGCATCGAGCACGTTGGTGACCACCTCACGGAGTTCGCCGTCGAAGTCGACCGCGTACTGCTGGCGTTGCCGGTGGGTGTAACGACCGTCGGCCATGGCGAACCAACAGCACCCGGCCACCAACAGGTCACAACCTGCCTCGATCTCCGCCGCTGCGTGTTCAGGTGCGGTCACCGCCACCACATCGAAGCCTCGACCGTCGAGCAGCGTTTGCACAGCGGCGATCAGGTCATGGCCTGGGTGGGCCCACCCTCCGGCGAGTACAACGGCTCGAGACATTGCTCCAGTGTGGCTGAAGCATGCGGGTAACTGCCTATTGCCGGTCGTGAGTGGCGGTCAGGGTTGAACGGTGACGGTGCCACAGAAGGTGCTGCCGCTTTGGCTTCCCGAGGCCCAGTTCAGCCGCACCTCGTAGAAGCCCGGAGATGTGTAGAACGCATTCGACTGCGCAGTTTGGTCGAGTGTTCCGTCGCCATGGTCGAACACATAGGTGACCTGCACGTTCGCCACACTCTGGAAAGCAGTGAACGTCAGCAGCTCATTGACCTGCACTGCTCGCTGCGGTGAGATCGAACAGCCGATCTGTACAACGGTTGGTGCCGACTCGGGCGCTGGTACCGCTGTTGGTGTGCTTCCGGCTCGCACTCGAACCTGGCCGCACCTTGCGCGGTCTCTGGTTCCTGCGTGTTCCCACGACAGAGTGACGAGATAGATGCCCGGGCTCCCGTAGGACGTCTGTGAAACCGAGCCGCTACCGGTCGTGCCATCGCCATGTGAAAAGGTGAACCGAACGGATGCATTCGCTGGTTCGTGCGTGGCAGAGAACGTCACTGCTTCGTTGACAACAACATCGGCGTCGGACAAGGAGCAGCGAATCAGCAGACGCTGGGGCTGCCCGACAGGCGCCGGGGTGGGCGCGACCGGCTGGGGTGTGGCGGTCGGTCGAGACTGAGGAGTTGCCGTGGGCGCAATGGCGGTTGGGCCAACGGTCGGCGACGCAGTGGGCGATGCGGTGGGCGATGCAGTGGGCGATGCGGTTGGAGTGGTGCTTGGTACTGCGGTCGGAATCGGGCGAGGCGTTGCCCTGGCCGTAGCGGTTGGAATGGCAGTCACGGTGACGGTCGAAGAAGGCGCCGGGCTCGCATCGGCTTTATCCGACGTGGTGGACGTTGTAGTCGAGTCGGGCTCGACCTCGGGCGTGGGGATAGCCAGAGCTGTAGGACCGGTCGTGGAGACGGGTGGAACTTGTGCGACGGTCGGTGTGGGCCCCGGCGTCGGGGCACCCGTGCCGGTTTCAAAGGCCGCTGACGAACAACCAGCCAACAGCAGAAGGATCATGCCGAAAAGGCCGAGAGGAAGAGTGCGCACACGTATATGACGCACCAGCCACCTGTTTAATCGCAAAGAATCTTGTTTTTCTGGTACGCGCCACGACTCGTTTCGTTGGTGGTCGAACAATTTGCGAACGTGTCATGCCCCAGCAGGGTGCGGAAGAACGCCGGTGGATGCGTGTGTTTTCCGCACCCTGCTAGCCGAGGTACGCCATGGTCACCTTGTTGTCGTCGATTTCGAGGTTCAACCGATCGATTCGATAATCGGTGGTAACGGCAAACACCTGGTCGCCGATGCGCACGGAGCGCGCTAACAGGCCCCGGCTGGTGGCGAGTGCCTCGGCCGAATCGGGGGTGCGACCGAGATAATCAGCGGCGTTGAAGTCCGGCTCGACCGTGACCGTGCCACAGAAAGTGGTACCGGTTTGGCCGCCATGTGCCCAGTTCAGCCGAACGTCGTAGTAGCCGGGAGCGGCATAGAAGGCACGTGACTTCGCGGTTTCATCGAGCGTGCCGTCGCCATGGTCGAACACATAGGTGACCGGCACGTTCGCCACGCTCTGGAAAGCGGTGAACGTCAGGATCTCGTCGACCCGAACTGTGCGCGTCGGCGAGATCGAACAACCGATCTGAAGCGCGCCGGGTGTTGCGGTGGGCGTCGGCGCCCCGACGGCCCGCACTCGAACGTTTCCGCAGATGACCGAGCCCTTGCCGCCGTTGTACTGCCACAACAGCGTGACCCGGTAGGTGCCCGGTTGTTCGTAGTACGCCCGTGAGACCGAGACGTTGTCGATCGTGCCATCGCCATGCGAGAACGCAAACCGGATCGAGGCGTTGACGGGTGCGTAGTTCGCAGTAAAGGTCGTGATCTCGTCGACCACGATGTCGTTGTCGGAGATCGAGCAGTCGATCAGTCCGATGGGCTGCACGGGTTGGCCGATCGGGCAACCGCGATGGGGCGCGTCGACGGCACAGATTTTGCCCCCGCACCACCACACTGGTTCGTCGGCTGCACCCGGGCCGACGTAGCAGTCGGGATTGACCCAAACAGCGGTCGGTGTGGGTGTGGCCTGCGGCGGCGTCGGCGTCGGCGTCGGGACTGCCGTCGATGTCGGCGCGACGGCGGTTGGCACCGGCGTTGGCGGCACGGTTGGATCCGGCCGTGGTGTCGCCGTTGCCATCGCCACCGCGGTTTGCGTGGGCGTCGCGATGGCCACACTGGTTGCAGTCGGCGAAGAATTCGCTGCGTCCGACGTCGGGATCGCCAAAGGCGTTGGACCCGTCGTCTGCACCGGTGGTGTCTGGGGAGTGGTGGGAGTCGGTGCCTGCGCAGGCGCGCTGACTTCGGTCTCGGCGGGTGCCGACGAACACGCCGCCAACAGGATCACCATTGCGCTGAAAAGGCTCAGAAGGAAACTACGCATACCTCTATGACGTTTCAGCCGAGCGATTTGGTCCGAGAAAGGAGAAAAATTCGACGGCTATTGCAGTCGGTATTTGTCGAGTAGTTGGCGGGCGATCACGAGCTTCTGGATCTCGCTGGTGCCTTCGCCGATGATCATCAGTGGTGCATCGCGGTAGTAACGCTCGACCGGATAGTCGCTGGTGTAGCCATTGCCGCCGTGAATGCGCATTGCTTCGAATGCCAGTTCCGCGGCGGTTTCGGAACAGAACAACTTGGCCATGCCTGCTTCGAGGTCGGCACGGATGCCTTGGTCGAATTTGCGTGCGGCGCTGTGACACATCAATCGAGCGGCTTCGAGTTTGGTCGCCATGTCGGCCAGTTTGAAGGCAATGACCTGATGGTCATAGATCTTCTTGCCGAACGTTTCGCGCTGCTGCGCATAGGCCATTGCCGCCTCGAACGATGCTCGGGCCACGCCAACGGCCCGGGCGGCGATGTTGATTCTGCCCAGCTCGAGTGCCGAGAGCGCAGCGTTGAGTCCTCGACCCATGCCCGCCAGGTCGCCCAGCATGTTTTCGGCAGGAACGCGTTGATCGACGTAGGTCATCTCCATCGTCTCGAGACCGCGATAGCCGAGCTTGTCGACTTTCTGGAACGTGATGTTCTCGAACTCGGTACCTGGCTCTTTCTCGACGATGAAGCAGGTCACCTTGTCATCGGGCGTCTTGGCCATGAGCGCAACGATGCGGGAGCGGGCGCCGTTGGTGACCCACATCTTGGTGCCATTGATCACGTAGTGGGCGCCGTCGGGAACGGCTCGGCAGGTCATGGCCTTGGCATCGGAGCCGGCGTCGTGCTCACTCAATGAGAACGCCGCCCGACTTCGGCCGCTGCACAGGTCCGGCAACCAACGTTCTCGCTGCGCCTCGGTGCCGAAACGCAGGATCATCGTGCACACGATCAGGTGACTGTTCAGGACACCACCCAGCGACATGAAGCCACGCGAGATCTCCTCGATCAGGCGGGCATAGGTGATGTGGTCGAGGCCGAGGCCGCCATAGTGCTCGGGGATCACGCACCCGAAGAGACCGAACGCCTTCATCTGTTCGACCATGGCATCGGGGAACTCGTCGGCCAGCTCGAACGCAGACGCGTTCGGCACCACCTGTTTGTCGACCCAGTCGGCGACCGTCTCAACGAGCTGATCGGCAACCTCTGGATCGGTGGACATGCGTCAGTCCTTGGCGGCGAGGGTGCGGTAGCCACCGCCGTAGAAGATGACCGGTTCTCGGGGCTCCTCGGGTGCTTCCATATGGGTGACGTTGCACAAGGCGAATTGATGGTCGCCGGCATCGACCACCTGGTGGGGCGTCAGGACGAGCCAGGCAATGGTGCCGGCAATCTTCGGGGCTCCGTCGACGATCGACCAGTCGAGCCCCTCGAAGCGGTCCGCTGGGGGGCGCATACAGGCATTGCTGACATCGATCTGGTCTGCGCCCAGCACGTTCACGCCCATCACATCGGCAGAACGCAGCTGCTCCCACGTTGCCGATGTCGACGTGCAGAAAAAGCCGGCCAGCGGCGGCTCGAGGGACACGGACACGAAACTGCCGATCACCATGGCCACGGGTTCGTCTTCGACCATGGCCGTCACGATGGTCACACATGTGGGCACCTGACCCATGACGTTGCGGAAATGGAGGGGATCGATTGCGGGGGCATCACTCATGGCTTCGACGCTAATAGATATTGCCTCGGCGCTGGTGATGCAGGCGCGCCACGTAGGCACGGTCGGATCAGTCCGCTGGTTGGGGCCGGGGCATCATGGCATGGCAAAGTCGGTTGGCAACACCACGCGACGTCAGGACGCTCATGACCTATCCGATTTTTCAACAGGCCTATCTCGTCAACGACATCGATGTCGCCATTGAGTCGTGGCATGACCTGTTCGGGGCGGGCCCATTCGTGCAGGCGCCGCATCACAAGACCGACCGCTTCGACTATCGCGGCACCGATCACGAGGCCGACGTGTCCTATGCGTTCGGTTATCTGGGTGACACCCAGATTCAGTTCATCGCGCAACACGATGACACTCCATCGATCTATCGCGACATGTTCGAGGCCGGCCAAGAGGGCTTCCACCACGTCGGGTGCCTGGTCCACGACTTCGAAGCCGAGTTCACTCGACTGCAGTCGATGGGCTTCGATTGCGCAACCCGGCTCTACGCCGATGGGGTCGATGCCGCCTACTTCGATACCCGCGAAGTCAACGGGTGCTTCACCGAGATCCACGGCGACCCGCCCCGGATCGTGTCCGCATTTGCGCAGTGGCATCGAGCCCACATGAACATGCAGCCGGGCGACAGCCCATTCATGGTCCGCAACAAGGACCAGGAGAAGGCGCGCTGAAACCGACCGCGTTCACCGACCCCTGCGGCTAGGTTTCGCCTATGAGCGAGAACGATGACACACCAGGGCTGACCCGAGAAGATGTCAGCAAATTCGCGCAATCGTTCACCGAGTTCATGCGCGAGGCGCACAAGCTCATTCAATCGTCGTCGGGGTTCTTCGACCTGGCGCGTGAACATCTCGGCGTCGATCCGTCGGAACTGCCCTCGGTGAGCGACCGACTCGACATGGTAGAGCGGCCGAATCTGCAGCTTGCCCTCGATGAGATCATGAGTCGGACCGAAGGCTCACGAGTCGTTGGCCTGCCAGCCGAGGCACGCCACTTTCGAGAGTTCTCCTTTGCGGCCCTCCTGGCCGGGACCTTTCGCGGGCCATCCGACCCGGCACCGCCGTCCTTCGATGCGCTACCCATCGATGTCGACGAGACGCTGCCATGTGTGATCGCAGGAGTCTGGCTGGTGTGGCATGACGCCAAACCGGTCGTGGTTGGCGCGTTCCAAGGCGAGAGCCACGGCGCGTCACAGGCCAAACTACATGTCGAGATCTTCGCCGCCGATCGAGCGACGACCGAGTCGATGGCAGCCGAACTCCACCGATTGCGCCGCGAGTTGAACGTCTATCGACACAAGGTTCTCTCGTTCACGTTCAGCGAGTACGGCAACTTCGGCATCACGTTCGTGCCCCGACCAGCCACCACGGCCGACCACGTGGTGTTGCCCGCCGGCGACCTTGCTTCGATCGAGCGCCACACCATCGCCATTGCTGCTCATGCCGACGAGCTACGTGCCCGAGGTCAGCACCTCAAACGAGGCCTGTTGCTCTATGGCCCACCGGGCACCGGCAAGACGCACACCGTTGGCTACCTGATGGCGGCCATGCCCGAGCGCACGTGCATCGTGTTGCAGGGTCCCGGCGTCGGCGCACTTGGGCAGGCTGCGGCCATTGCCCGAGCGTTCCCGCCGGCGATGCTGGTCATCGAAGACGTGGACCTGGTCGCCTCAGAACGAAGCATGCCCGGCATGGAAGGCACGAACGCGCTGCTCTTCCAGCTGCTCAACGAGATGGACGGCCTGGCGCCCACCGACGACGTGCTGTTCGTTTTGACCACGAACCGACTCGACATGTTGGAGCCCGCGTTGGCTGCCCGCCCCGGTCGCGTCGATCATGCGGTCGAAATCGGTCGACCCGATGCCGAGGGCCGTGATCAGCTACTGCGCCTGTACCTGGGTGACGTGGCCGGCGACCTCGGTGATCTGACGTCGATCGTGGATCGCACCGACGGTGTAACAGCCTCGTTCTTCAAAGAGCTCGTGCGTCGAGCCACCATGGTGGCCGTCGAGGCCGGCGACGCCACCCTGACGGTCGCCCATATCGATGCTGCGCTCACCGAACTGCTGGACCATGCCGCGCCGGTCATGCAAGCCATCCTCGGCGTCCGAAGCTAGCGCCACTGTCTGTTCGCCCTTCGAGCCCGATTGAGCGCTCACCCAACAAGCGAATGAGGGTGATGAGTGATTCGCCAGCCGAGTCGTATGGTCGGCCGTGAATGTAGCTCTCGTAGAACCAGCCCATGATCAAAGAACGCAGAAGCTCGGTGCCGGTGGTTACGGTAAAGCCCTCGAGTTCGCCGGTGGCGATGCCGAGTTCGGCCAAGGCGCTGAACGTGGCGTCTTGGCGCTTTGATCGCCAGTCGAGCATGTGGGCGAACTCGGGGTGAAGCGAACATTCCATGGGAAACAACGCAAGGAAGTCGCTGTCCTGCTGACGCTTGGCGTCCATGCTGAATGTGAAACCGATGATCGATTTCATGTTTGCGAGCAGCCTGTCGTGGGCCAACGCCGCTTCATCGACCGCGTGCCACATTGCCTCGGCGGTTGCTTCGAAGACCTCTTCGTAGAGCGCGACCTTGCTACCGAAGTAGTGGTACACGGCACCGGGCCCGAGGTCGGCTGCACCGGCGATTATGGCGATCGAGCCGCCGTCGAAACCACGGGACGCAAACTCGACTCGAGCAGCATCGATGATCGGCACGCGGGTCTCTGCACTGTCAGCGCCTCGTGGTCGCCCCCGTCTAGCCAGTATTGGAGAATAGCTTGCGCGCCTTGGTTGAAACGAAGGGAGCTTCACCAGCCACTATTGCTATGTTCTGTTCAACCAAGAATGGCCTTGGTATCCCGGCGTCGAACACACCCGTTACGCCAGCTCGGGCATCTTCAACGGCCGCTACAAATACTGTCGCCTTTACGGCATCGGCGGCGGGAACGACACCGGCCGGCAGGAAGCTGACCGGCGCCAAGATGATGTTCGGCCGAGACGCACACTTCGACGACCACGTCCACGAGTTCTACGACCTACACGAGCTCGTCAACCTGGCCATGGACCCCAGCCGCCGAGCCGACCTGCGCTCACACTTCGCCGAACTACGAACCATCGAACACGAAACCTACGCCAACGGCTTCTAGTGTTCCACCACTCCGTTCGTTCGAATGCAACGGTGCCAGGCACCGATGCATTACTCAAGCGGAGCGTTGCAGTGCCGCTAGCTGCGCGGTTCTCGTGGCAGGCCCAGTACTCGTTCGCCCAGGATGTTTCGCATGATATTGCTGGTGCCGCCCATGATCGTGTAGCCGGGTGCGTAGGTCAGGCCGTGGGTCACGTCGTTCCACAGGGTCGCTTCGGCGCCGAGGGTGCGCGACACAAACTCGGCGACGCGAGTCTGGTGCTCGGTGCAGTAGACCTTTGTGGCGGCGCTGAAGTTCGCCGGAGCCTGTTTCAGGACTTCGCGGTAGACCAGCATGCGGCCGATGCGATAGTCGATCTCAAGCCCGGCGATCTCCTGGCGCACCAACGGGTCGCTGGTATCGGCTCGCTCGACGGCGATGTCGAACAGTGCCCGATTCGAGACCAGGCGGTCGATCCCACCGCGCTCGTGTGCGAGCTGGACCATGGTCTGTTTGAAGGCGTCGCCCTCGACGCCGACCAGATTCTCGACCGGTACGCGCACGTCGGTGAAATACACCTCGCAGAAGTGCCGGTTGGTGGTCATGTCCTGGATCGGGCGCACCTCGATGCCCGGCAGGTCCATGGGCACGACGATCTCGGAAATCCCCTTGTGTGGTGGACCCTCGGAGTCGGTGCGACAGATCATGTAGCAATAGTCGGCTTGGTCACCGAAGCTGGTCCAGATCTTTTGGCCATTGATCACGAAGTCATCGCCGTCGCGAACCGCCGAGGTCTTCAGTGATGCCAGGTCCGAGCCCGAGTCGGGTTCGCTCATGCCGATACACCAGGTCGTCTCACCGGCGAGCATTGCCGGCAGGTACTCGGCTTGTTGATCGGCGGTGCCGTAGGCGATGAGCGTAGGACCCATCTGGCGGTCGGCGAACCACATGGCAGCGATGGGTGCACCCACGCTGATCATCTCTTCGGCCACGATGACACGCTCGATCGGTGGCCGTGCCTGACCGCCGTGTTCCACAGGCCAGCCCATGCCGATCCAGCCTTCTTCGGCCATGCGGCGGGCGAACGGTTTCGAGAAGCCGTTGATCCAGCTGTCGTTGTGTCGCCCGAACTCGGCCACACCCTCGGCGGCGACCTTGCGCGCTCGCAGCTGCAGTTCTTGAAGTTCCGGACTCAGTTCGAATTCCACGGTCTGAATCTATTCGCTCGGTGGCGGAAGCTCGAAGCCCGGCCGAGAATCTTCGGCTGTCAGAGGGGCTTTTGGCCTCCAGGACAACGTCTTGTAGCGTCCGACTGGGCAGTACCCGAATATGGGTAGGCGCTCGTCGGGACCACGGCACTCACCCCAGGGGGAATCCAAAATGAAGTCAGCGTTCGCACATTTTCATCGTCACCACATGCACGAAGCGCATGAGCACTGCGAGCCGATTGGTCGCCGTCAGGCGCTCAAGCTCGGAGCCGCCGGCGCAGCTGCGGCCGTGGCGGCGGCAACGGTCGGGGCGAAGACAGCAGAGGCGAAACCCGATCGCGCGCAACGCGTCGAGTACGGGCCGACCGACGGCGCGTACTCGAACGAGATGTTCGATGTCGGCGCGGTCCTGGGCGGCGCATGGGATGTGTCGCCCTACGGCATTGGAGACCAACGCGGCACGTTCAACGAACTCACCGCCGAACGCACGGCCGATGCGCTGAAGATCTTGAACCGCGGCCAGCCGGTCAAGACATACCAACTCGGCGAGGAGATGTTCAACGGTTTTCCCGCCTTTCCCAGCGACCCGCCTCGTACCCACAACATGAACTTGTACGTCTTTGGTTACGAGGCGCCCTCGGGGTTTGTCCAGGGCGGTGGCATCCAATCGGGTACGACGCCACTCGGACCTAACCTGGTGAGCGGCCACGAAGAGCGCTTCGAAGAGAACTTCACTTTCCAGATCGGCAGTCAGATCGATGGCCTGAACCACATTGGTGTAGGCGAGGTTTTCTACAGCGGCTTTCGCGGTCCTCAGATCGCGTCTCCTTTCGGCACGAGCGCGCTGGGCAACGAGTACATGGGGCCGGTCACTGCCCGGGGCGTGATCTACGACGTCGTCGGCCTCAAGGTGGCGCAAGGAAAGACCGAGGATTACTTCTGGGTCGGCGACAATCCGGTACTGCGCGACGACTATCACGTGACGTTGACAGATTTGAATGCATGCCTGAAGCGCCAGGGAGTCAGCCAAGTGGGTGCAGGCGATGTGCCGATCCTGCACACGGGTTGGACTCATCTGGCCCGTACCGATCCCACGCGGTATCTCACGCAGGAGCCCGGTATCTATCTCGCCGAAGCGCGGTACTTCGCGGATCGCAAGGTGGCGCTGGTGGCCAGCGATACATGGGGTCTCGAAGTGTTGTCGCCCGAGGTGACCGGCGGCAACGCATTCCCGGCGCATCAGGAACTCATCGTGAAGAACGGGGTACGAATCGGCGAGTCATTCGTGACCGACGATTGTGTTGCCGACCACTGCTACGAGGGTGTGCTGATCGCGACCCCCGAGAACGTGCCCGGCGCAACAGCTGGTTCTATGGCACCGGCCTTCCTGGGGCAGCCTGGTCGGCCCCCACGCGACTAGTTGCGAGCTGCCCGGGCCTAGCGCGAGGCGCGCTCCTGGGCGATGGCATCGAAGTGCGCGGGGTCGACAGGTGAGACCGTGACCCGGGCGAAGCCCAGGTCGGCGAGCGACTCGATCGCGTCGACGACCTGGGCTGGTTCACCGAAGAAGGGTTTGTAGATCGAGTCGTCTGCGAAGCCGGCCGACATGGTCTCACTGCCGGACGCGGCAGCACACAAGCCGAAGAAGCTCAATGGCGCGTCGGGATTGGCGGAACGCGCTTGGTCGACTTTTTGCCGGACCTGGTCGATCGTGACCTGTCCGAGTTTCTCGAAGTCGAGTGCGCCGCCTCGAGTGGCCACACCCGCTGCTTTCACTTCGATGCGGTCGAGCAGGGGTGCGGCTTCGCGCAGCATCCTCGGCCCGCCCAGTGCGCCTGCCAGCTGGGGAGCCACCACGTTGTCCACGCCGAAGCCGTCGATGTCGACCTGGTACCACTGGCCGTGGTGTGAGCAGGATCCCGTCTCGAACAGCGAGCGGCAGATGTGCAGCGCTTCGAGGAAGCGCTCGACTCGTTCACCCGGTGGCGGGTAGTCCATGCCCATGTCGCGAAGTTCCTGTTCGGCCCAGCCTGCCCCCAGGCCGGCTTCGAACCGGCCGTTGCTCGCCACCTGCATCGCCATCGACGCCTGAGCGAACTCGACAGGATGGCGGAACAGATTGTTGGCGAAGGCGGTCGTGATCACGATGTGTTCGGTCGCCACCGCAGCGGCTGATGCAGCCACGAACACGTGCGGCCACAGTCGGTCACCATGGGTGGTGTGGTCGGTGATGGCGACCCCGTCCCACCCGGACGATTCGGCCCGGCGGGCGAAGTCTGCGACATCGATGTCGGCCCGCATCACGTTGGCGATGTACTCCATCAACAGCCTCCTGATTCAGCCACTGCGCTCTACCGCAGCGGCCATGATTGATTCGTCGCCTCGTCGCCAGGTGACATTGAGCGTGACGGCGGTGATCCGCCACGAGCCCTCAACCCGCATCATCGAGTCGTGGTACCAGCCACCGATGGTGAATTCGATGCCGTCGAGAAAATGCGCGGCTTGCATCGCCATGCGCTGCGTGGCGTGGCGGGCGCCTTCGTCGACGTCGACCAGCGGATTGGTCATCGAGTGTTGCGTGGCGTCGAGCCCACTGAAGAGCTTGGCGCAACCAGCCACCCATTCGTCGGCCGGCACCGTTGCGGCGGCGCGGCCGTTGTATGACGAGAAGTCCATGTGAATCTCATCGGTGAAGATGCTGCGGAGCAACGCGAAATCCCGAGTATCGATGCCAAAGGCGTACTGATAACGCAAGCGGGTGATGGCGTCGAAGTCCGCACGGTTGGCCATCACCCCAACCTACCTGTCAGAATCAGGTACCGAGAAACAGCCACAGCCAGGAGTGCGACCGATGACCGAGACCAAAGAGCCGCTGGGCATTTCGTTCACCGAGTTGCTCGAAGTCGACAGCCACCCCGTCAGCGAGATTCTGCGCCAGGAATCGAATATGGCGCCGGGCAACACCAAGGTGCCCGCAGCGGTGTATCACTCGCAGGCGTGGCACGATCTCGAGGTCGAGAAGCTGTGGAGTCGGGTGTGGCAGCTGGTTTGTCTCGAAGAAGAAATCCCGCAGGTCGGCGACTATCACGTATACGACATTGCCGAGTTGTCGTTCCTGCTGGTGCGTACGGCTCCCGACCAGATCAAGGCCTATCGCAATGCGTGCCTGCACCGTGGGCGCAAGCTTCGTGAAACACATGGAAAGGGTGCCATCAACCTGCGCTGCGCCTTCCATGGCTGGTGTTGGAACAACGACGGCTCACTCAAAGAGATCCCGTGCGAGTGGGACTTCCCCGACATCGACACCGCCGACTACGACCTGCCCGAGGCTGCCGTCGACACCTGGCAAGGCTTCGTGTTCATCAACCCCGACCCGCAGGCTGCGCCGCTGGCCGATTTTCTCGTGGGGCTCGACACCCATTTCGAACAGCTGCCGTTCACGGAGCGTTACAAGGCAGCGCACGTGTCCAAGATCATGCCGATGAACTGGAAGGTCTGCCAAGAGGCCTTCATGGAGTCCTATCACGTGGTTGCCACCCACCCCACGCTGATGGAGAACCTGGGCGACGCCAACAGCCGCTACGACGTCTGGCACAACCACTCGAGAGCTATTTCACCGCACGGCGTCGAGAGTCCGCATCTCTACGGCATGCCACATTACGACCGGCTCGACGATGGCCGCCAGTTCGCCAAGTGGCGACATCCGATGAATGGTCACCTGTACGAACGGGTCGAAGAGAACCGGGTCAAGGTCACCAACCTGGATGGTCAGGACAGCTTCTTCGATGCCGACGGCAACTGGCTCGAAGGCAATCAGACCCAGGCCGATCCGCACCTGTGCATGTGGGTCGGCGGCCCGAACCTGCCGGGCATGGACGAGCTCCCGTTGATGTTGCCGAATCCGCCCGCCGAGCTGACCGAGCCGGGCGAGATCCGGGCCTTCCTTGCCGATCAGAAGCGCGATCTCATGCGCGAGACCTACGGCGATTCGATCGACTTCGAGAAGTTTGCCGACGCGCAGATGATCGACGCCATTTTCTATTCGGTCTTCCCGAACTGGTCGCCCTGGGGATGCCTGAACCCGATCTTCTACCGGTTCCGGCCAAATGGTTCTGATCCCGAGACGTGCATCATGGAAGTCATGTTCTTCCCGCCCACTCCCCCGAGCGGGCGGCCCGAGCCGGCCGAGCTGACCGAACTGGGTATCGACGACGACTGGACCGTGGCCACCGAACTCGGCGGGCTCGCCAAGGTGTTCCAGCAGGATTCGTTGAACCTGCCGCTGGTGCAGAAGGGCCTCAAAGCTCAACTGCAACAAGAAGTCGTATTTGCCGCGTACAACGAGCAGAAGATTCGTCACTTCTACGAGAGCTACTTCGCCTGGCTCGAGGTCGACGAGACCGCCGTGTCGCTGGGGTGAGCTGTTGCTCCGGTGCCAAGGCGACTCGAGGCCTTCTGCATGCGGAGGTGTTGCCACCGCCGGGAAACCGGCAGACAGGTCCGTCGATCCACGGTACGGTTCATCTCGAACCGCCTAGGTGAGGACATTTGATTATGCGCAAGTTTTGGTTACTCGACCAGCATGGCGGCGATGGGCCCACGGCACTGGTGCAGACCGATGGGCGTATGCGCGTCGTGTCGGTCCTGCAATTCGGTCCCGGTATCACCGAACTCGAAGATCAACAGGCAATCCTCGACCGGGTGCTCGACAAGGTGGCTCCCACGCTGAAGCCGCTGGTCGACGGGTCCTCGATCGATGTCGAGAGCGTCGAGCCACATGCCGATCTCAAACACGGTTCCGGCAGCGGTTCGAACAAGGGCAATCGCGCCGATCGGCGAAAGGCCGGACAGAGTGGCAACTCTGGCGGACGCGTCCAAGGTGGACCGAGCCGAGCCGGCGGCCGCGGCGACCGCTGACTCGTACCGCTTGCGTCTGCCGAGCGCGGGTTTAGGTTGCTTCCCCAGTGGGCAGAGCTCTGCCACCAGGGCGCGTTTGGCGACCCTCTCCAACTCGACACAAGGGTATCTCATGGGCCTTTTCCGCAAAACCGCATCGATCGCCACACTTGGCGTTGTCAACTTCCGCAGCAAGAAGGAAAAGCTGGCGCTGGCCGAAGCCGAACTCGAAAAAACGTCGAAGCGTCGCAACAAGCTGGAGGCAGAATTGGCTGCCGAGACGAAGCGACTGAATCGCCGGGCACGACGTGCCGAACGCAAAGCTGCCAAAGCCGAAGCGAAGGCGATGGTCGCCAGCAATCCGGTCTCGAAATTGGCTTCGCGTAAAGCAACGAAGCGCAAAGCCAAGAAATTGTCCCGCAGTGCCAAAAAGCAAGTGGGTCAGGCAGCGTCGAGCGTCGCTGATCTGGTGACCACCGACTAGCGAGCGCACGAAGTCAACCCGGTTTGCACGCGACTCAGCGGGCGTCTTGGACGCCCGCTGAGTCGCGAATTGTGCCGCATCGAATGCCGCTGGTGAGTTCAGAACTCGATGTGACCTGGGGTGTCGTTGGCAGGAGTCGGCGCAACCGCGGGGTAGACAACCGGGGGCGCAACCGGAGCCTGCTGAACAACCGGGGGCGCAACCGGAGCCTGCTGAACGACCGGGGGCGCAACCGGAGCCGGAGCCGCCATCGGCGCTGCAGCAGGTGACATGGGCGTAGTGGCGTTGGTCTCGGTGTTGTTGCTGGTGAAGTTGGCAGTCGTTGGCATGGCGATGCCCTTGTCTTTCATATTCATCACGACACCAGCCGTGACGGCTGCGCCTGCAGCTAGAGCCACGAACAGTCCGTATCCCCGGCCGATGCCGAAGGGGGTGTCGATCAGGCGGTAGAGCCACATCAGCGAACCAAGTGCGGCGGCAATGATGGCAATCTGCTCACCCTGGATCTGGTCAGTGCCCACGTTCTTGCCGAACGCAGGAGCGATAGTCAGTGCAACTGCGGCCAGAAACAGCACCATGCCCATCCACCCGAAGGTCAGGTCGGTTCCCTTGACCGACACGGCGAAGAACTCGTCACCGACTGAGTACCACGGCAGGAATCCTGCAACCAGCGCTGCGACTCCTCCACCAGCGGTGATCTGTTGGGCCTTGCTCAGGTTGTTCCACATGCTTGCGTCCACGACTTGCTCCGTCTCGGTTGGTTGGTGAGCACTCATCGTCGCAAGAACGGTCGTCACGTTCCGTAAGTACGAACACACTCCAGATGTGACAAGCGACATCGACGGCGACCGGTAGGTTGAAGCCCACTGCACGTGGGCAGTGCTGAGCACACGAAGCGAGTAGGGCGAAGATGGCAGGCCAAGAGGAGACGGCAAGGTTGTCGTTGGCGACGGCCTCGACCACTGGCCGAGTGTGCGGCGCCACGCCATTCCGAGGCCACGGCGTCGTAGCACATGCGTAAGATGCTGGCGGCGGCGCTGCCGACAGAACCTCACGCCAGGCTGCTGGTGTCTCTACTCGCTGGCATCACCGCGCTTGTGTGGCTGAGTTTCTTCGTCGCTTTCTCGTTGCATCGTGTCTACCCGATCGACGGCATCAAACGGTTCGTCGACATCGGGGCCGAAGCGAACCTGCCCACATGGTGGAACACCTGTCTGCTCGCCCTGGTCGCGTTTCAAGCCGCCGACCGCGGTATCACGTCGCACCTGCGCTCCCATGTTCGCACCCGCAATGCATGGGCAACAATTGCGGCCATCGCCGCCGGGCTGAGTCTGGATGAAGCCACCGCACTCCACGAACGGCTCGACGCCGTCGAACGCAGCCTGGGTACCGGCATACCGACCTACGGCTGGTTGGTTGCCGGGAGCGTTGTCGGACTTTTTGCCGCGGCGGTACTCATCGCCAGCGGCAGGCAGCTACCCGTGCAGTTACGCCGACCGCTTGCCGGCGCGCTGTTTGCCTATGGAGCCGGTGCTGTGGGCTTCGAGGCGATTGGCGGCTGGCTGGACACAACCGACCTTCCAGGTGGCTTTTTCACCGTGGCGATCGTGATCGAGGAGTCGCTGGAGATGTGGGCCTGCGTGTATGCCATTGGCGTCTTGTTGTCGAGCGATGACGCCGGACAGGAATAGCTTGTCGAGAACTCGACAGGGGTCGGTGCACCTGACCGAGTTCGCCAAAATGCGCAGCATGTCGCGCTGAACGATGGCAAGGTCTGTAGCTATGCCCGATCACGCTCAGCCCGATCACGCTCAGCCCGACTACGTTTCGATACCTGATCAACACTTGGACCCCTCGGTTGCTGCGGTCTATGACCAAGGCCATGCTGATCGGTTCTCGCCCGACGATGTGGGCCCGACCGTCGATCTCTTGCTCGAGCTCGGCGGCGACGGACCGATCGTGGAGTTCGCCATCGGAACCGGCCGGATCGTGCTGCCGCTGGCCGAACGCTGCCAGGCCAACGTGCAGATCTACGGCATCGACTTCTCCGAGCCCATGTTGGATCATCTACGCGAAAAGCCGGACGCAGACCGGATCATCGTGAGCAGCGGCGACATGACCACCACCCGAGTGTGCAGCGATGCGTCGTTGGTGTACTTGGTGTTCAACACGATCGGCAACCTGCGCACCCAGGCAGGCCAGGTGGCCTGCTTCCAGAATGCCGCCACCCACTTGGCACCCGGTGGCCGATTCGTCATCGAGGTGGTGACACCGCAAATCCATCGGTTGCCGGCGGGCGAAACAATCCGGCCCTTCGACGTGTCCGAGAATCACCTGGGCTTCGATGAAGACGTGGACCCGGTCAACCAGATCCTGATATCGCATCACTTTTACATCGATGGCGATCGGGCTCGCACGCTGGCTGGCGCCTTCAGGTATGTGTGGCCGTCGGAACTCGATCTCATGGCCCAACTCGCGGGCATGCAGCTGGAGCATCGCTGGGCCGACTGGCACCGCAACGAGTTCACCGCCGACTCGCCTTCACACGTCTCCGTGTGGCGCAAGCAGTAGCCGACGACATCAGGAGGCGGGCGTGAACGCCTCGACTGCTGGCTGCAGCACCTGCTCCTCGAGTTGGTCGATATCAACGGTGAACGACTGACCCAGAATCAACACCTCGTTGGGTGCTGGACTGGTGGCGATCCGCACGCTCAGGTCGGCGACCTCACCTCGATACAGCGTCCACTCGACGCCGTTGATCTCTACCGTGCCGGCGACCTCGGCTTGGAATCCCCTTTGCTGGCCACAGCCGCAACGGCACCTTCTGGGTCGCCATTCGTTGGGGCGAAGACCATCAGGACCGGGTCAAGGGTGGTGGTGGCCTGGGCGAATGCGCCGGGACCAATTTCTACCCAGTCACCGGGCCGCACCGAGGTAGCTCCGTCGGGAAGTGCGAACTCGATCAGCTCGACCGGGTTGATCGCTGCGGGTTCCGCGGCTTCACATGTCGGCTCGTCGTCGGGGTAGACACGATCGATCAGGGCCGCGTGCACATAGTCATTCACGCAGTTGTTCGCCGGGTACACCACGTGCTGAGGGTGTTCGACCCGCACGAGCCGCCCATCGGCGAGAACCTCGTTTGCGTATTGTTCCGACTTGACGAACGGCGTTATCGGGTCCGAGGTGTTACCGATCACCAGAATCGGAATACCGCCACCATCGAAGGTCCCGGTGAACACCGGCGGGTCGATTGCTTCGAAGAAACTGCACGCGTCGGCCAGGTCGGGCAGTTCGACTGCATCGAGTAGCGGAAACTCACCTTTGAGGGCGGCTTCGATAGCGTCCTCGTTGCCCGATTGCTCGGCAATCAGCTCGTCGAGGGTCATGTCGGGGAACAACGCCCAACGGTCGAGACAGTTGACATGTGCGGCCATGCTGGCTTCGCCCACCGTGCCCGCATTGTCGATGGCCGCGATCAATCCGGCCGGGTTGTCGTTCTCTGCCAGTTCGAAGATAGATTCATGCAGCACCGGCCAGGTGGCCTCGGTGTAGAGGTGTCCAATGATTCCGAGTGCAATGGCCAGAGGGTTTCCGCCCTCGGCTTCACTGACGAGCTCGAATTGGTCGACCATGCCGTACCAATAACCCTCGGGGTCGCCTTCGTTGTAGATCGGGCACGTATCGCTGTCGCAGGAAGCCAGGGCGTTGGCCAGCTGTTCGTGGAGAGGCCCAACAGTCTCCCTTGCCAGTTCAATCTCTTCTTCAAGGGTCTGCGCATCGGCCAGCGGGTTCGCTGCTCCGTCGACAACCATCGAGTACACGTTGTCGGGAAACAGCGAGGCATACCAGCCCCCGAGAGCGCTGCCATAGGAAAGGCCCAGGTAGGAGATCTGCTCGGCTCCGAGTGCCTTGCGAATTTCGTCCATGTCACGAGCAACGAATTCGCTGTGCAGCCGGGCGCCCACGGGCCCCATCGAGTCGATGCAGAGTTCGGCGGCTTGTTGGCCCAACACTATCTCTTCGTCGGTATCGACGTCGTCGACGATCTGATTGAGCAGGTCGAATTGTTCGGTTCCGACGCCGCACGCAAAGCGCGGTTCAGATGCACCGACACCTCGGGGGTCGAAGCCGATCAGGTCGAAGGCGTTCGTGAGTTCTTCGGGAATACCGACCAGATCGGCAGCGGCCACGATGTCGACGCCAGACTGGCCGGGTCCGCCAGGATTAATCAGCAAATAGCCAATGCGCTCGTCGGGGTCGGGCGAGCGAAGCACGTTGACGGCGATCTCGATCATGCCCAACGAGTCGTCGTTGTAGTCGGCAGGCACCTGTATCGAGCCGCACTGCAGGCGTGGGCCGCAGTCGTTCCAGTCGATGGACTCTGCTTCCAACGCCAGCGTGGTTACATCGATGTCTTCGTCGTCGCTGTCGTCGACCGCGGGTACTTCAGCAGCAGGCGCCTCTTCCGGAGTTTCATCTTCGGGAGGTTCGTCTTCGTCTGGGTCGCCAGCAGGTTCAGGATCCGAGGTCTCGGCTTCGGATGCGACCGAATCTTCAGCTGGCGAGGCTTCATCCACCGGATCCGACGAACCACAGCCAGCAGCTATGACCGCAACCAGCGCGAGTAGAGCGACCAGCCGAAGGGCACGGAAACGAATAGAACGGGAACTCAAAGCCACCACGCGAGACTAACCAGGCGAGACTAGTTGCCATCCCAGACAGGTCCGGGTCGAGGTGATTTTTGGCGCGCGCATGCGCCTGGTGTGGCTCTCTGTCTAGGCGGCGGGTCTTTCGGGTTTGTTGCCTTTGGCGAGGTTGAGGGGGCCGCATTTGATGTTGCCGTTGGCGAGTTTGGTTGGTCCGTCTTTGGAGTGGGGGTGGGTGTGGTCGGCATGCAGCCAGGCGAAGGGTGCGTCGCAGCCGGGGCTGGTGCATCGGCCGCGAGCTTGCACGAGTAGTGCTTGTTTCTGCCAGGGGGTGAAGCAGCGGGCGTTGACCGACACGTCGATCGAGCGTCCAGCAGCGGTCAAGATCTGTCGTCGGAAGGTGGCAAGACCGAGCGTGGCGAGCAGGTAGGCGGGGTGCAGGGGTGTGCCGCCGATGAGTTCGCAGCGTTTGTCGATGTCACCGAATGCCAACGGAAGGTCTTGCGCACTCATGAGATCGGGCTCGTGAGCTTCGTCTGGTCCAGGGCGCAGGACGGCTGGGACAGCGAGCGATGATCGCTCTTGTACAATGATCGCAATTGTGCAATGATCGCAATTGTGCGATGATGGACGGCGTGGCTGAGATTGAGGCACATGATGAAATCGTCGAATGGTTCGACGAGCTCAGCCAGAACGATTGGAAACGGGTGGCGGTGGTAATCGACCGACTTGCCTCGCTCGGATCGAAGGCAAGGATGCCGTTCTCTCGCAGTCTGGGTGAAGGATTGTTCGAGGTCCGCTTCACGCTCGGTTCCACCGCTCGCCGGATCACATACCGGTTCACCAAAGACGACCGGATCATTCTGCTCACCACATTTCGCAAGCAGCGAAACAACGAACGGGCCGAGGTAATTCGGGCTCGCAAGATCGCTCAGGACTGCGCCAAGCGCAAACCCTAGAAGGAGACCAACGATGGCCAACTACTCCCGGTGGGACGACATCAAGAAGAACAAGGGTGAGCCCTCGACCGAATCGCGAGCGGCGATCAACCAGGACCTCGATCTCGGTCAGCTCATCTACGATATGCGCACCGAAGCCGGGTTGAGTCAGCGCGAGTTGGCCGAGCGGATGGAGACCACCCAGTCGGTGATCTCACGGCTTGAAGAAGGCGGCGGTGCCAAGAACCGGATCGACACTCTCGCTCGGGTCGCCACAGCGCTCGACCGGCATCTCGTGCTGTCCTTTCCTACTGAGGTTCCAGACACGCTGACCGACGCCGTCCAGGTGGCTTGAGGCTCTCGGTGGTTATGCGAATGCGCCTCATCGGTCGGTCGATTCCAGGCAACACGCAGGCAACACACAGTCAACACACAGGCAATAGCGCAACCGTAATCAAGGGGGAGTATAAGGAGTAGCGGGGAACAAGCACCCGCCAGAAAACGTTGCCGGTGCAGGGCAAACAGCCAAAATCGCTGGTGGTGCACCACTTCCTCGAAAGTGTCTCGTCGGGCTCATAACCCGAAGGTCACAGGTTCGCATGGCTGATCGAAGCGGCCTGTCCCCGCCACCTGGAACCAAAGCCGGCCCGCTTGGGCCGGCTTTGTTCGTTTCGGGCGGTTGGTCGTCACGGCTTGTTCGTGCTTCAAAATTCTGCACGACCTGGTTGGCTATAGAATGCTCTTGTGACCACGAGCGAAGCACTATCTGATGCCGACATCGCTCGCTATCGCGCGTTGGCGGAACGTTCGCTCGAAGACCATCGTGGTGTCGATCTGACCCAGGTGCGAGAGCGTCTGCGACTCACGCCGGCTGAGCGGGTCTCCCGTCTGGTTCACGAAGTCGAGATGTACAGCCAGATTCGTGAGTCCGTCAACGCGAATACGGCGTAGTGTTCGATCCTCGGCCGATCTGCCAGGTCCTCAATGAGGAGGGCGTCAAGTACGTCGTCGTCGGCGGACTCGCCGCGATTGTGCATGGCTCTCCATTGCCAACCGAAGACATCGATGTTGTGCCCGAGCGGACGAGCGACAACTTTGAGCGACTCGCCGCTGCGTTGAAGCGACTCGGCGCAAAGCTGCGGACTGAGGCTGGGCCGATCGAAGCACCAATGGACGCAGCGTTCATCCAGGCCATGCCTTTGATGTTGAATCTCGTGACCGACCACGGCCACGTTGATCTCACCTTCGAGCCGTCCGGGCCACGGGTTGGCTATGCAGCCTGGAACGAAGAGGCTTCCGATGCGACCATCGGCGATGGCATCGTGATTCGCGTCGCCAGCCTTCAGTCTGTCATTGATTCGAAGCGGGCTGCAGATAGGCCGAAGGATCACCGGGCGCTGCCGTATCTCGAATCTCTTCTCGACGAGACCTGTCGTGGCGATTAGCCAAAGCCCTTGGACTTTGCTCTTGCGCTCAGACGCTGAGCTCGCCTGGTATCGCGCACTGGCGCAGCGTTCGCTCGAAGACCACCGTGGTGTTGATCTGAGCCAGGTGCGGGATCGTCTGAGACTGCAGCGCTACTCGTTCGGGAGCCCGCCGGTGAGACCCAGCTTGATCACGGAATCGCGTTCGGCGTCCTCGACGAGACCGAGTTGGACGGCTCGGCTTCGCCATTGATCCCGGGCCAGCTTCTGCATGTCTTCGGTTCGGTCGGTCTCGTCGGTTATCTCGAGGCCGAGAAGTGTCTCGATCACATCTTCCATGGTGGCAATGCCTGCCGTGCCGCCGTATTGATCGACCACGAGCGTTATGTGCTCGTGACCTTCGATCAGCGTCTCGAAGACCTCGAGCAGGGGTTGATCTTCTGGAACCGAGTCGAGATCGCGCCGCAGCTCCGATAGTGGCGTGTCGTGATCGTCGTCGGCGACTTTGGTCAAGGCATCGCTGAGCAACACGTAGCCGGTGATCTGATCATGGTTCTCGGAGAACACCGGGTAGCGCGAGAATGGTCGCTTGGCTTCGGCGAGTTCGTCGACTGTGGCCGTCTCGGGAAACGCCACCATGACGGTTCGGGGTGTCATGACGTCGGCGGCCACCAGGCTCTCGAACTTGAGCAGGCTCTTGAACAGACGAGCTTCGCGGTCGCCGAACACGCCTTCTTCGGCGCCGATGTCGGCCAGCGCAGCCAGCTCTTCGCGGCTGACGTCGCCTTCCTTCTCGCCCCGCGTCAACAGCTTGGCAAACCACTGCGACATGATCACGAGTGGGTAGAGCAGGTAGATGAGCGGCTTGAGTGCCTTGGCCACGACCGGCGCCAGTCCCCGCCAGTACACCGCCCCCAATGTCTTGGGGATGATCTCGCTGAGAACGAGAATGCCGAGGGTGAGCAGCGCCGAGAACAGGCCGATCGAGCCGCTGCCGAAGTAGGCGGCGGCCTGCGCACCTGCACCGGCGGCACCAATCGTGTGCGCGACCGTGTTCAAGGTCAGGATGGCGGCCAGCGGACGATCGACGTCGCTCTTGAGCTCTCGCAATCGCTCGGCCACGTCGGGCTTGGTGGGTTCGAGTGCACCGATATACGCCGGCGTAACGCTGAGCAGTACCGCTTCCATAATCGAACAGAGAAACGAAACACCAATTGCGATGGCGATGAAGATGACGAGCAGCGAGAGTGAGCCATCGCCGGTCACCTCGCCGGTTGGAGCGCCAGCGGCCAAGAGTCCATACATCTGAAAGAGAGTACCGAGCGAGCGCTCCCGCTGTCACCTTGAACGTTCTCGGCCACCACGCCGCTGGTGGGCATCAGCTGATAAGGCGGATTTCTTTGTCGCGCAGATAGACGAGCATCACGACCGAGAATGCAATGACCGACGCCAGGCTGATGGCCCGGCCGACCCCGATTGCAGCGCCCAAGAAGCCGAGTCCCAAAGCACCGAAAGGCGTCAGTCCAACCGACACCATGGCGTAGAGGCCCATGACCCGACCCATCATCTCAGGTGGGGTGTTGGACTGGATCAGTCCCTGATTCATGTTGATGAAGAATCCGCCACACGCGCCGAGGAGCACCGCCAGCGCGAGCACCTGCCAATAGGCCGTGGTCCGGCCCATCAAGAACATGGCAGTGGTGCCGCCCAGCATTGCTCGCATGAACTTGACCGACTTCTGTTCCACGCTTCCTTTGCGCATGATGAACACCGATGACCCGGCAATGCCGATACCCATGAGCGCCAGCATCGGTGCGGCGTCGCCGGCGCTGCGTCCGAGTTCTTCCTTGATGTAGGCCTGCAGTGTCACGAACATGATCGGCGACATCACCAAGCCCGAAACCGCAAGCAGAAGAAACAGTGAACGAATGCCACGCTCGCCCCACACGAAACGCATACCTTCGCCAACGGCCTCGGTCAACGTCGCTTTCGAACCCGTGGTGGCTGGCCCGGGCGATACCAACCGCGTGAGTGCCAATGTGCCTACGGCGGTGAGCGCCGCCAACCACCAGAACGCACCATCGAATCCGAACCAGTCACCGAAGGCACGGGCACTGACCGCCCCCAGCACAAGCGACAAAGTGAGCGCAATGGCATTCAGAGCAATGCCGCTGTAGAGCAGATCACCCTTGAGCAGTGCGGGAATCAACGATGAGCGCACCGGCGAGCCGATCGCTGTGACCACCCCGGCAAACAACGCCGACACCAAGATCAACCCAAGTGATCCCGCCCCATCACCCATACCGATGGCGGTGCCAGCCATCACCACCAAAAGCGCAATCTGGGATCCGACCAGCATCCTCTTCGGGTCGATTCGATCCGCCCAGACACCAGCGGGCAACATCAAGAACAGCGTGGGTAGACCCAAAACAAAGATGGCGGCGCCTTGCCACTCCTCTGACTTGTTCAGGCCATCGAGCACCACCCAGCCGTAGACGAAGCGCAGCGCATTGGCCACCAAATAGAACGTGACCGAGTTGAACCACAGAGCGCGAAACGATGGTACGGCCAGCGCATTTTTTGGTTCTGTAGCACCCACGGAATCGTGGACAGTGCCCTGTGCGGACGATTGGACAGGTTCGGTCAAGCGTTCCGAACCTACCGGACTACTGCATCAGGCGAGTAAACGTCGCCCAATCAGCTTCAGGCACAACGTCTCGTCGGCACCTTCGAAGATCGACAGCACCCGAGCATCGACGAACAACCGACTGACTTCGTATTCTTCGGCGTAGCCCATGCCGCCGTGGATCTGCAGTGCTTCACGTGTGACCCATTCGGCGGCTTTGCAGAGATAGGCCTTGGCCATGGCGGCTTCGAGCGCACCGTCGCCGGCGGCCATCTTGCGAGCGACCTCGTAGCTGTACTGTCGGCCGATCTGAATGATGGCTGCCATGGTGCCGAGCTTGATCTGGGTGAGCTGATAGTCGGCGATTGGTGAGCCGAACACCTCCCGGTCGTTGGCGTATTCCGATGCCACCTCCCATGCTCGTTGCATGACGCCAACCGCCCGAGCTGCGGTCTGAATGCGGCCGTTCTCGAAACCAGCCATCTGCAGATAGAAACCTCGACCCAGTCCTTCGTCGCCGCCGATCATGTTCGCCGCAGGCACGAACCAGTCGGTGAAGCTCACCTCGAAGCTGTGCATACCTCGGTAGCCCAGGGTGGCGATGGCTCGACCTTCGAGGGTGCCACCATCGATCTCGTGGCGGAAGTCGTGGCCGTCGTCGCTCGGCTTGTCGACGACGAAGAGGCTGAGGCCCCGGTGCTTGGCTTCGGGATCAGAGTTCGTGCGTGCCAGCACCATGAGTGCGTTGGCTCGACCGGCGAAAGTGCACCAGGTCTTGACGCCGTTGATGCGCCAGCCGCCCTCTTCGGGCGTGGCGCTGACCTTGAGGTTCGCTACATCGGATCCGAAGTCGGGCTCGGTAACCGCAACGGCACACAGTGTTTCGCCACTCGCGATTGCTGGCAACCAACGTTGCTTCTGCTCATCGGTGCCGCCAGCTTCGACAGCCCGGGCAAGGATCTCGGGCCGGGTGATCAGCGAACCGCCGGCTCCAAGCGACGCAGTGCTGAGTTCTTCGGTGGCGATGACCATGGCCATGTAGTCGTCTTCGGATCCCGACGCCGAGCCACCGTAGGACTCGGGGATCGACAGGCCGAAGCAACCGAGCTCGGCCACCCCGTCGATGATCTCCTGGGGGATGTCCAGGTCGTGGCGGTGAATGGCTTCGGCGTGGGGGGCGACTCGCTGGTCGGCGAACTGGCGAAACGTGGTGGCCACCATTTCGAGGTCGTCGGGCAGATTGGCCGATCCGGGCGCCGCAGCAGCTGCGCCCACAAAATCTGGTGCGGTGACCTGAGCTGCATAGCCGCGTGTGGCGTCGAGCGCTGTTGGTTCTACGCCCCAGTCCGCGGCGCGAGCCCACAGTATCGACGCCAGGTCCGTGAGTTGACGACCGATGAACACATGGGCCAAACGGGCTTCATCGTCGCCCGCCTGGGCATAGGTGAGAGCTGATTCAGACATGGCGGCTGCGCTGGCTGCATGGGCCAGGCTGTAGACGAGCTGTTGATTCTGATCGGGGTCACCGGCGGCTTTGGCCGTTGCGATTCCGGCCTGAATCAGTTCTTGTGATACCTGCACGGCGTCACGAGCTTGGCTGAGCAGATCGGTATCAATCATCGTTGCGGTCACGCCTCTATTGATAGCCGATGTGACCCGAGAAGCCGCAAGCCATTGGCCGTTTCCGAAACGGGTGGGTTCTCGAGCTGGCACCGCACCAGCCTGCTGAGCGCTAGGGTGCTGCGCCATGGAAGACACCAGCGTGAAGCCGACCATCGAAGTACCCGCAGGCGACCCGCCGGCTGAACTCGTGATCGAAGATCTGGTTGTCGGCGACGGCGCCGAAGCCGCAGCGGGCGCAATCGTGAACGTCGACTACGTCGGCGTGTCATGGTCGACCGGTGCCGAGTTCGACGCATCGTGGAACCGCGGCGATGTCTTCTCGTTCGCACTTGGTGGCGGCATGGTCATCCAGGGCTGGGACCAAGGCGTGGCTGGCATGAAGGTCGGCGGCCGCCGTCGACTGACCATTCCACCAGCCATGGGTTACGGTGCACAGGGTGCCGGCGGCGTGATCGGTCCGAACGAGACCCTGATCTTCACCGTCGACCTGCGCAGCCTGGGCTAGCCAGCGAGAACGGGTCCGAGCACCCGATCGGTGTAGTCGTTGCTGAACATGGCCGTGGGGTCGTGTTCGGCGCGCACCTGCTGGAAGGCGTCCCATTCGGGATAGCGATCAGCCAGGGAGGCTGCGGTCTGGAAGTGCATCTTTCCCCAGTGAGGGCGGCCGTTGAACTCGTCCATGATGGCCTCGACCAGTTCGAAGTACGGCCGGTAGGCAATGCCCTTGGCCCGATGTACTGCGATGTAGCCCGAGGCTCGTCCGAACGCCGTTGACAGTGGGATGTCGTCGGCGGCCGCGGCGCGAACCTCGACCGGAAAGAGCAGGTCGAGGTCTGCATCACGGACTGCGTCGTCGATGCGCTGCAAGATCGCCGGCACGTCTTCGATGGCCACGCTGTATTCCATCTCGACGAACTTGACCCAGCGTGGACTGGCAAACACCTTGTGCGACTCGTCGGTGAACTCTGCGGTGGCGACCGAATCGACCAGCTTGGCGCGGAGCTTGGGAATGAGCGACGGGCGTACTCTGGCTGCCGAAGCCATGGCACCGAAAGCGATGTTCTCGCCCAAGATCTTGTCGACGAATCGTTTGACGCGTGGCTGCGGATTCGGCGGCTGACTCGTGCGACGGTTTCGTTTGGTCATCGCCTGATCGGTGCCCGGGATCCAGAAGAACTCGTAGTGGTCATTGTCGGCCACGTCGTTCAGCCAGTTCGCTCGCACCTCGCTGATCGGATACGGCGCCTCGACGGCATGCAGGTTGAACGCCGGTTCAACCGCCAGGGTGATCTCGGTGATGATGCCGAACACACCCAGCCCGACCCTGGCCATGCGGAACAATTCGGGATTCTCCACGGCACTGCATTCGACGAGCTCTCCACGAGCGTCGACCAGACGCAGCTTGCGGATCTGACCGGCGAGACCGGTGAAGCCGGCCCCGGTTCCATGGGTGCCGGTGCTGACAGCGCCGGCAAGTGTCTGATAGGCGATGTCGCCCAGATTCGTCATGGCTAGGCCGGCTTCGGCGAGCCGTGTGCTGAGATGCGCAAGGTCGATGCCGGCTTGGACCGTGACCGTGTTGTTCGGCGAGTCGATGGCGCGCACCATGTTCAAGTGCTCCAACGAGATCATGACGTGGTCGGTGCAGGCAACCGCGGTGAAGCTGTGGCCCGACCCGACGGCCCGCACCTTCTTGCCGTCGACGGCTGCTTGTTTCACGATGTCTCGAAGTTGGCGTTGTGTCACCGGACGTTCGATGGCAGACGGCGAACAGCTCTGGTTGCCAGCCCAGTTCTTCCACGAGTTGTTCAGCTTGGCCATTACCAGTGCCTCAGGTCGACCGGCCATTCGGTTATCGACTGGTCGGCGCCGGTGCCTTCGACGAACCACATGCGTTCGTGTTTGGCAATGGTGGGATCGATGTGAGCTGGTGCGATGCGCACCCGGTCCCCCACCGACCACCGGCTCAGATCTGTGGGCGCCATGGTCACGTGTTCGTCGGAGCAGAACCACACCTTGCCGTGGGGCCAGGTCGGATTGCCATGGTCCATGCCCATCGATTTCAGCCCACTGTCGGCCACCACGTAGCCGCTTTCGTGGTTGATGCTGATGATCGTGGCCTCGAGCCAGATCGCTTGCTGGAATGGCGAGTCGAGCGTGGCGTACTGCGTGTCCATCAGCGTGTAGGAACCGGCCTGGATCTCGGAGGCCACCGTGTTCGTGTCATAGGTGCCGGTGCCACCGGCGGAGATGAAGTCGGTGCCGACATCGGCGGCAGCCTGGGCCAACAGCGCCATCGACTCGCCGACCTTCTGGGTCTTCTCGGCTGGGTCCTCCACCATCATCAGATGGCCTTCGTAGCCCATCACGCCTCGCACCGTCAGGCCGACAGCTCGTGCCTCGTCGGCCAGGGCACCGGCTTGTTCGGGCGGGCAACCGCATCGAGGAAGGCCGACGTTCACGTCGATCAGTACTTCGTCGACACCAGCCTGGGCCGCTGCGGCAATCGTTTCAGCCGAATCGACCGCTATTGTCAACCGACCCGGCAGCGCAACCACCTGGCGTAGCTGGTCCACGTCGAGCGTCTCATTGGCCAAGAGCACGTCGCTACCAAGTCCGGCGTTGATCAAGCCGGCGACTTCGGACAACGTTGCGCACGTGAATGCGGTGTGTCCGTTCTCGGACAGCTTGCGAGCCAACTCGGTGGTCTTGAACGCCTTCACGTGTGGTCGCAGCTGAAGCCCCGGTCGTACCTCGGACATGGCCTGCATGTTGGCGACGAACGCCTGGGCGTCGATCACCAGACATGGGGTCCGCTTGTCGGTGGTCTGATCTTCGAATGCAGTCACCTCACCGAACTTAGTCTCACCGGCGGGGTCCGGCCTCACCTACCGGCCTCACCTACCGGTCGGCGCAACAGGTGCGGTAGAACAGGCACATGAGCGAGCCAGCGACCCCCAAAGTCACCACCACTCTCGAAGCGGGGTTGTACACCATCACCCTGGCCGATCCAGACAATCGCAACGCGCTGAGTCGCCAGCTCACCACCGAGTTCATGGCCGCCCTCGACCGAGTAGACACCGACGATGACATCCGCGTCGTCGTGCTGACGAACGAGGGTTCGGTGTTCTGTGCCGGCGCCGATCTCTCCGAACGATCCGACGACGATCGACCTGCGCCCGCCAGCGACCACGCCGATACCCGTGCCGATCCGCTCGGCTTCTTCGGTCGCATCCGCCGATCGCCGAAACCGTGGGTGGGCAAGATCAACGGCCACGCCGTCGCCGGTGGACTGGGCTTGGCTGCCGCGACCGACATCTCGGTGGCGATCGACACCGCAAAAATGGGCTTCAGCGAGGTTCGGATCGGCGTGGCCCCGGCAATCATCTCGGTCATCTGTCTGCCCAAGATGCGAGCGTCGGAAGCATCCGAGGCCTTTCTGCGGGGCAACCGCTTCACCGCTGTCGAGGGCGCCCGTTTGGGGCTGATCAACTACGCCGTGCCAGCCGACGAACTCGATGCCAAGGTCGACGAGATCGTCGCCGACCTGGTGCTCGGCGGGCCGCTGGCCCTGGCGGCGTCGAAGCAACTGGTCAACGACGTGCCAACCATGGCCTTCGACCAGGCCATGGACTTCACCACCAGACTGTCGGGCCGCCTGTTCGAATCCGACGAAGGCCAAGAAGGCATGAAGTCCTACCTGGAAAAACGCACCCCCAACTGGGTGCCATCACGCGACGGCTGAACAAGCGTGGATCTGCGCCTCAGCCGACGACTTCGAATTCTTCGGAGATCCACATGGGCGAGTTGGGCAGATCGATGAAGTTGGCTTCGTCGGCCAGCAGTTCGGCTTGGGCTTGGCGCACTGCCGGGTCGTTGCCTCCCATTGCGTCGAGACTGTCGAACCACAGCTCGGCGACGCCGTCGAAGGGTTCGGGCGAGCCACCGTTGCGCTGCTGAAACGCCGTGTGCAGACCGGCGAGGTCCTTGGTGTGCACCTGCACGTAGCGACGGATCTTCAAGACGTCGGCGCGCTCGGCCACCAGCGATGCGTGGGTGGTGCGCCAGTACGACTGAAACTCTTCGAGCGACATGCCTGGTTTGCGGCGAAGCGCAAAGACGAGCTTGATCATGAGGTGACTCCTTCTGGCGCGAACGCTGTGTCGGGATCACTGCTGGCGGCATCGTCGCCCAGCCAGTCGCCGTAGACTCGGTCGAAGTCGGCTTGGATCTCGTCGAGTGGCAAATCGTCGAAGCTGCCCCGCTGGTTCACGTACTCCATATGACGTTTGCCTTCTTCGTCGAACGGATGCATGAGTGCGTCGGCGGTGCCGTCGAATTCGAGCACCTTGACCCCGAAGCGTTCACACATCTCGATGTTGAACGCCGAGCTGGCCTTGCGCCACTCGCCGTCGAGCAGGAACTCGGTGTAGCCGTGCCAGATGAACAGATCGGTGCCCATCTTCTGCTCGAGCTTTTCGCTGCTGAGATGATTGCGCACGTCGGCGAATCCGAGCCGAGTCGGGATACTGCGATTTCGGGCAGCGGCCGTGAGCAATACCGACTTGGGCGTGCACCAGTTCGCATTGGTGGCCGCGACCGAACTGGCCTTGAAATCCTGGGGCCCCTCGGCCTTCACGTAGGGGTCGTAGCGGAAGCCGTCGCGTACCGCATGAAACAGTGCAACGGCGACGGCGGTGTCGTCTGCGTCGTCGGGCAGTTCCGCACAGGCGCTGGCTGCAAAGTCGCCAACGGCTTCACTGTCGCTGTCGATGAACCAGGTCGGCTCGAGCCAAGCAGGGTCGATGTGTTCGTTCATGTGCCAGTGTTATCAGCTATGAAGATCGCAATTACAACCGGCGCCGGCAGCGGTATTGGCCGGTCGGCCGCCCAGCACCTGGCCGGCGACGGCTGGACCGTCGTGGCCGCAGGACGACGAGTCGCCCCCTTGCACGAGACCATCGCGTCGTTGGCCGGCGGCGACCGGGGCCACCTGGCCGTGCCGACCGATGTCGCCGACGCCGCCGATGTCGAAGCACTGTTCGCAGCCGCCATCTCCGAGTTCGGTCGGGTCGACCTGCTCTTCAACAATGCCGGTGTCGGCGCTCCCCCGGTGCCGTTCGACGAGTTGTCGGTCGACGATTGGCAGCAGGTCGTCGACATCAACCTGACCGGGTCGTTTCTGTGTGCGCGAGCAGCCTTTGCACAGATGAAGAAGCAGGATCCCACAGGAGGCCGCATCATCAACAACGGTTCGATCTCGGCCCAGACGCCGCGTCCCAACAGTGCGCCGTACACCGCGACCAAGCATGCAATCGCCGGGCTCACCAAGTCGATCTCGCTCGACGGTCGCAACTTCGATATTGCCTGCGGTCAGCTCGACATCGGTAACGCTGGCACCGAAATGGTCGAGCGCATGACGACCGGCATTCCCCAGGCCGACGGCTCGATCAAGGCCGAAGCAACCATGGACGTCGAGGAAACCGGCCGCGCCGTTGCCTACATGGCGTCGCTGCCACTCGATGCCAACGTGCTGACTATGACCGTGATGGCGAACAGGATGCCCCTGGTGGGCCGTGGTTGAGCCACGCCCGGCTAACGCAGAAGTGGCAGCAGTTCGGTGGCGGCGTAGTGGCCGTCCGCGATGGCCCACGATGGATCGCACCCATCGCAGATAGTCCGCGTTCACGAAGTCCGCCAGGACAGAGCCGTCGGCCAACCGCCCCGCAATGGCCAACGACTTGGGTCCCCGTACTCCCGCAGACAGCAGAGGTTGCGATCTCCATGGCGGTAACAGCTGCGTTTCGGGCGACCACCGCCATGACGCCCAGGCCAACGGTGATATCCGAGGTCGCCGCCAACACCGTGGCCGCCAGGCTGATACCTGCGGTGTAGAAGCAGTCTTCGATGAGCCAGAACTCGTCGAAACCGCCTGCCTCAGCCGCCTGCGCCCGCTCGATCACCGATGCGGCTGGCTCGTCTCGATGGAAACAAAGTCCGTAGGAAGCTCGACATGCGCTAACGGTAGACCAAGATGGCATGATGACCGAGGGCCGACAGCTGGATGCGAAGATCCTGCGCGCGCTCGGTATCGACCACCCATTGATCAGCGACGACACTGAACTCGTGGACATCGTCGAGATGCTGATCGACCTCGGCATCGATCTCGAGGAGATGATCGGCTCCGAGCTCACGTTCCTGGCTGCACCCAGGTTGATTCGCCCCGATGCCACGATCGATCCGGCCCAAGCGTTCCGCAATGACTTCGATGCCGCCGACTTTCGAGCCAAAGCAGGTGTGGCGCTGGGTTTCAACATCGACGACGACACGCGGCTGCTCACGCCGGGCGAAGTCGAAACCGTGACGTTCTTCAATCAGATGCGATCGCTGCTCGGCGACGACGACGTGCTGGCCCTGCAGCGTGTGATGGGCAGCGCCATGGCCCGTATCGCACGATCGGTCATCTCGGCCCTCCGCTTGAATGTCGAGACGCCGATCATCGAAGAGACCGGCAATGTGGCCGAGGTGGCAATTGCCTACCGCGACATAACCCAGCAACTTCTGCCGCCGTTTCTGGAAGCGGCCTCGAACGTGTTGCGACGTCACCTGGCGGTGGCAGCATCAATGCCGACAACCTGGGATGTCGACGGCAGCCATGCCGCAACTCTCGAGCAACTCACCGTGGGCTTTGTCGACATGGTCGGGTTCACCTCGTTCACCGAGCGAGCGAATCTGGCTCAGTTCGTGGCCGCACTGACGGCCTTCGAATCGGCAGCGAATGAAGTCATTGTCACCCATGGCGGCACGCTGGTGAAACTCATCGGCGACGAGGTCATGTTCGTGGCCCCCACTCCGGCGTCGGGGGTCGAGATCGCCCGGCGACTCGCCAAATTGCCACTTGCTGGCGGCGGCCCCGGTTCCGTTCGCATCGGCCTGGCCGCCGGTCAGGTGGTTGCGGTTGGCGGCGACTACTACGGGACCGTGGTGAACGTCGCGTCTCGATCGGTACGTCACGCCGAGCCCGACGCCATCGTGGCCACCCTCGAAGTCGCCAATGGCGCCCATGCGTCGGCACGCTTCGAGCCCATTGGCCAACGCGATCTGCGCGGCATGAGCGAACCAGTCGAGCTGTTCCAGTTGCTGTAGATCGCACCGCCTGCGGCAACCCAGCGTGGCCGTTATGTAAACAAATCCGTAGCTGCCCCGATGACGAGGGCCGGGGCAACTAGCGTGGTTGTGATCGTTCGACCGCGCCCGCAGGAGTCATGATGAATCAACGATTGCATGGATGGAGGCTGGCGTTGGCGTTGCTCATTCCAGCTGCTCTCATCGGCGCCGCTGGATTCTTCGCATACGGAGCATTGACCGGCGACGATGCCGAGCTCGCAACCGGAGAAGATACCGAGACCCCCACCGAAACGCCGACCGCCACGCCGTTGCCCGAGACCGAGCCCGTCGAAGTCACCGAACCAACAGAAACATCTCCAGGTGCAGTACCGACCGCACTGACGCTGCCGACGCCAGCACCAACAACGGCCCCTGCGGGCACCCCTACCCCCGACCCGACCAGCGCCACCGCCGTTCCCACGCCAGCACCAACCAGTGCCCCGGCGCCCCGGCCTCCGGCGCCGACGGGACCAGCCCCGACAGCTACACCCGATGCCAGCGTCGTCACCGTCTCCTGCAGCGGAGAGGTGCCATCTACGCTCGAGATCGGCCAGAGCTTCGGCCCATTGACTGCGGTGACCGTTCCTGGCGAAGCGTCCGCCGGATTCGTCTTCACCTGGACGCTGGGTGACACCACCGTCATCACCTCGCCCGCCACTGGCAACCTGAGCTATGACGCCGTTGGCACCTACACCGTCACGTTGGCCGGCAGTAACGCAACCACAGGAGCAACCGTGTCGGCCACGTGCGGCACCGTCACCGTTGGTCAGGCAGTCGCAGATCTGAAGGTTTCCTGTGCGGTGGCCTCGGTGAATAGCGCGATCCGGCTGGCCGACGCCGAAGCCGGCGACAACATGCGGGTGACAACCACGTGGACGCCGGCCGATGCCGAGCTGTCGTTGCAATACGAGTTCGAGGCGACCGACGATCTCATTATCGTCAACCCGGCAAGCAGCGGTGATTCCCAGACCAATGCGTTCAGCACCAACGGCGGGGTTTTCTCTGTCTTCTGGCGGTCAGGCGACACCGGCGAGAGTGGCCGGCTGACCTGCCCCGCCTATCCGGGCATCGATGCTGCCGCGACACCGACGCCGGTCGGCACCGTGACCGACACCGACACCGACGGCGATGGCATCTTCGACCCATCCGACAACTGCGACAACGTTGCGAACACCGACCAGTCCGACATCGACGGCGACCTCATGGGCGATGTCTGCGACGACGACGACGACAACGACGGCGTGGCCGACGGCACTGACAACTGCCCGAACATCGCCAACGGCGACCAGGCCAACAACGACCTAGACGCTGAAGGCGATGTTTGTGACGTCGACGACGACAACGACGGTGTCCTCGACGACGCCCCCGACAACTGCACATTCGCTGCCAACTCGGATCAAGCCGACGGCGACGGTGACAACATAGGCGACGCCTGCGACGCCACTCCCTAGGCGGTTCTTGGTCCCTGTTGCTCAGCAAGTAACCTGAGCGGCGGAGGCTTCCATGACCGATCTTCTCAGTTCACCCGAATCCGAAACGCCCGTTGGTATCTCTCGCGACAAGGCACCGGAGCCGGAACTCTCCAATAACGCCATAACCGGCGACCGGTACTGGACCCAAGCATTCGCCGATCGTGAATGGTCGTCGCTGTGGCCTCGTGTCTGGCAGGTCGCCGGGCGCACCGACCAGATTCCCGGCGAAGGCGACTACGTCACTTACGAGATCGGTCGAGATTCGGTCATCGCCATACGTGGCACCGACACCAAGGTGCGTGTCTTCTACAACGTGTGTCAGCACCGCGGTAACCAGTTGGTCACCGCCGAGGTGGGCTCGCTGGCTGGCCGGGACCTGGCCTGCGCGTATCACGGCTGGCAGTTCGGTGTCGATGGTCGGCTGAACTTGGTTCCCGATGAAGACGACTTCCCCAACGGAAGCCCCTGCGGCGTTCGGAACCTGGTCGAGATCCAGTCAGATACCTGGGGTGGATTCATCTGGTTCAACATGGACGACGACGCGGCGCCGCTGCGTGACTGGCTGGATCCGGTCGCAGATCAGCTCGATGCGTATCGCATGCAGGACATGAAACGTACCCACTGGGTCTCGGTCGTTGGTGACTGGAACTGGAAGTGCGTGCAAGACAACTTCAACGAGAGTTACCACCTGCCCTACGTGCACCCGCAGACGCTGGCGTCGATGAACGAACATCACAGCGGCTGCCAATTCGATCTGTACCCGAGCGGCCACGCCCGCATGCTCATGCCCGGTGGTGGTCCCGGCCCGCAGTACCGCGGCAAGGCCGACCGCACGTTCAAGAGCCTGGCGCATGACTTCGAATTCTGGGATTTTGACCCCGAGCCCTACCGCGACAACCTGAGTGGAATTCGCTTGGGGCTGCAGCAGCGTAAGCGTGAACTCGGTGCCTCCAAGGGTTACGACTTCTCGTCGTACAGCGACGAACAGCTGACCGACAACTACCACTACACGGTCTTCCCCAGCATCTCATTCAGCATGAAGCCCGATGGCTGTATCTGGCTGCGAGGCTCGCCTCACCCCACCGACCCCACCAAGTGCATCTTCGACATGTGGTATCTCACCTTGTTTCCAGAAGGTGTCACCGAGTACTTCTCGAACTCGATGAAGGACTGGGTGTCGACCGATCATCAGGCCGAACACCAGGTTGGCCTGGCCGGCGAAATCTCGTGTGGCCCCGGCATCGATCAAGATGTCGCCATCTGGACCACCCAACAGAAGGGTCTGATGTCGCGTGGTTATCGCGGCGAGTACATGCCGTGGCAAGAGCGACGTATCAAGTACTTCCATGACAACATCGACCGTCATCTGGCGCTGGGGCCCCTTGCGTGACCGGCGACGGCACCGACGCACGTAGCAGCGCCACCCACAACCTGGGCCCGCTCGACGACCTGGTCGATGGCGAGACGAGATCTTTCGAAGACGTGGGCGAGTACGGCATCGTGGTCTGCAATGTGCAGGGCGAATTGTACGCGCTCGAAGACAACTGCTCACATGCCGACACGCCACTGAGCGAAGGCCGACTGCGCGGCTGGCATATCACCTGCCCGCTCCATGGCGCGAGTTTCGACGTTCGCGATGGCAGCCATGGTGGCCCTCCCGCCTGGGAAGGCGTGCCGTGTTACCAGGTCCAGCGAGTCGACGGCGAAGTCGTGGTCGACCTGGGCGGCACCCGCAACGCCGACGACGACGAACCCACCGGTGGCATGGGTTCGGTCAGGATGCGATGAAGTTCGATGCAGGTCAGGTCGCCGTGGTGACCGGTGGTGCCAGCGGCATTGGACTGGCGATGGCTCGAGCCTTTGGTGCTCGAGGGCTCAAGGTCGTGCTGGGCGACATAGAAGAGTCCGCACTGGCCCGCGCCGCCGCAGGGCTTCGTGTCGACGATGTCGACGTCACCACCCATGTCGTCGACGTTGCCAGCGAAGATGCCATGGCCCGGTTCGCCAACGACGCCTTCGCCGACTTCGGCCGTGTCAACGTGCTGTGTAACAACGCCGGTGTCGTTGCTCGCCACGATGCATGGGGCCCGCTCGACGACTGGAAATGGGTACTGGGCGTTGACCTGTGGGGCGTCGTGCACGGCGTGCACAATTTCGTGCCCCGCATGCTGGCCAGTGGCGAACCCGGACACGTGGTGAACACGGCTTCGGTGGCGGGGTTATTGGGATTCCCCGGCATTGCCTCGTACACCGCTGCAAAACATGCCGTTGTTGGACTCTCGACTTCGATGCACCATGAACTCGGCGCGACCCCGCTCGGGGTGTCGGTCCTGTGTCCTGGTCTGGTCGCCACCAACATCGTGAACAGCGAACGCAACCGGCCCGGTGTCGACAGCGAAGATGCCGACGCAGACAACCCCACCTATGCGTTGACCGGCGAGGCGCTGACACCCGACGACGTTGCCGACCATGTTGTCAACGCGATCGGCACCGATCGTTTCTGGGTGCTGCCCCAGTCCCACTACGCAGACCAAGCCCTTGCGCTGGCCCAGAGCCGCCGCGCCGGTGAACCACCGTCGCCACCCCAGGTTCGCTTCTAGTCACTATTGGGGTCTTCATGGGGGTCAGGCGGCTGGCACGGTGAAGGTGCCGGTGTGGGTGCAAAGGTTGACCATGCCGATCTGAAACGTGATGCCGGGTCCGTAGTCGCCGCCCGCAAAACTGACGGGTGTCCAACAGATCTACTCGAACAGGGCAAAGACCTCGTCGAATGCTTCGAACTGGCCACCGCTCGCCGATGACGGCACCAGGATCGGCGTCTTGAGACCGGTGTCATACCAGGCTTGCAGCCCGTCGAGCACTTCGTCGGCGGGGCCATACAGGGTCACATCGCTGAGCCACTCATCGGTGAGCAATCCGGGGATGGCTTTGCGATCGCCCGCGGCCAGCGCCGCCTCGACTGCCTCCATCTCTTCTCGATAGCCGTATTGCTTCCAGTAGTTGCGGTAGTTCGGAAGCGACACGTAGAACTGCAGCGTCTTGCGATTCACCGCCGCAGCGGCTTCTCGGTCATTGGAGATGCAGGTCGGGATCATGTTGCCGATCCAGAAGTCATCACTGACGTCGGGCATTCGTTCGAGTGAGCCCGGCATGGCCGACCGGGCGGCATTGGCGAACACCATGCCCTCGCCGATCTCGGTGGCGGTGGCGATCATCTTGTCGCGCATGGTGGCCAGCGTGATGGGCGGCAAGCTGATGCGGGGCTGGGCGCGCATGGTCTCGACGAAGTCGCGAATGTCGCCGAGCGGTTTGCCCGGGTTCACACCCAGTTGTTTGTTGGCCGGTGCGTGGCTGACACCGATACCCATGCGGAAGCGGCCTTCGGCTATCTCGTTGATGTAGGACGCCGTCGCTGCGTAGTCGATCACGTTGCGGGCATAGATGTTCACGATCGATGTGCCGAACTCGATGGTCGACGTCTCGTGTGCCATCGACAGGCACAAGCCCAGGGCATCACCCAGGCTGGGGCAGTAGATGCCGGCGAACCCGCGGCTCTCGATTTCTTTGGCCAGCTCGATGGTGCGAACACGACGGCTCGGCACGGCGGCCAGTGACAGGGCAGGCAGTTGTTTCATGAGGGCCTTCAGTCTCGCATATCCTCGCCCCATGGGAACCAACGCGTACGAGTGCTTCACCGTCGAGATCATCGACAAAGTGGGGCTGGTCACGATGAACCGGCCCGAACGGAGCAACTCGATGATCCCTTCGTTCTGGAACGAGCTCCCGGCGATCGTCGACGAGCTTTCCAACGCCGGCAACGTGCGAGCCATGGTGCTTGCTGGTCACGGCAAGAACTTCTGCTCGGGCATGGATCTCGAAGTCTTCAGCAGCAATGACACTGTCGGCGGGTCAGACGACTCGGGCGCTTCCGGCAGTTCCGCCGGTTCGAGTCGCGGTCATCGCAGCCGACGCAACGAACGATTCCGCAGCACCGCCCTGAAGCTGCAGGACACGTTCACCGCCATGGAGCGCGCCCGCATGCCGGTGCTGTCGGCGATTCAGGGTGCCTGTGTTGGTGGGGGTATCGACATGATCTCGGCGACCGACATGCGCTACACGACCGAGAACGCCTGGTTCAGCATCCATGAAATCAACATCGGCATGACCGCCGACGTCGGCACCCTGCAACGTATGCCCAAGCTCGTACCCGAGGGGATCGTGCGCGAACTCGCCTACACCGGGCGCCGTTGGACTGCGGCAGAAGCACACGCAGCCGGATTCGTGAACGCCATCTACCCCGATCATGAGACGCTGCTCGACGCCGTCATGAATATTGCGGGAGAGATTGCATCGAAGAGTCCCATGGCGGTGTGGGGTACCAAGCAGACCATGCACTACACCCGCGATCACACGGTGGCCGATGGGCTCGAGTTCATCGCCAACTGGAATGCGGCCATGTTCGATACCGACGACATGGCCGAAGCGTTCACCGCGTCGATCGAGAAACGGGGCGCCGAATTCCCCGACCTGTGGCCGCTGAGCGACGGGCTCTAGATCATGGACAATGCGGAACTGGGCATCGACTTCGCAAAGTACGAACTCGACGACCTCGGCAACAACCTCCGATCGATCATCGACATACCCGGTGCAATCGGCCAGGCGATGAAGTACGTGCTGGGTTTGCCATGTGTTGTCGCCATCGTCACCTGGATCGTGTTCAGCTCACGCATGTCGGGGCTCGCGCTTGTTCCGTTCACCTTCATCGCCTTCGTGTTGTCGTTCTTCGGTGCGCTCGCACTCGGCGGATTCTTCGTCGCTCGAAAGCGTCTCGATCTGATCGCCGATGCTTCCAATCGGGTGGTCGGCGTCATCGGCGAGATGCACACCGACGTGGTCCGCGTAAAAGACGGTCACGCCGGCACCTCGGTGCAGGGCGTGGCCGTCGGTCTACTCGAGAACGCGATCTTCCCCGCCGTCTTCGGCACCATCAACACCACTGCGGCGACCGCAATGGGGCCGCTGGGTCGCTTCTCATCGAGCATCACCAAAGCCCCCATGAACATGGTGCAGAAGTCGGTCATCTCTGTAGTGAGGGCGCTGCCAGACAAAGAGATCGGCCAGATCGTGACCGACGTTGGCCAAGCCGTGTCGGAGACGTCGGCCGGCGTCGCTCAGCTCAACGCCGAGTACGTGCGGGTGCGCAACAAGACAGAGAGCATCGTGTCCGCGGTGTCGCGCACGGCACTGCGTTCCACCCTTGGTCTCGCTGCCGTTGCATCGGCACCTCTCGCCATCTGGCTCGTGCTGGGTTGGCTCTTGAGCTAGGAATTCACTTGCGGTGCCAGCCCACATTCGCGAGCGTGGCCCATGGCAGATGCCATTCGACGGCTAGCTGCCTGCGGGCTGCGAACTCATTGAACCAAACCGTTCACCGGCCAGAGGGCGTATGGTTTTGGTCATGCCACGTAGCTGGTCGTCGATGAGCGACTTCGAAACGTTCCTGAACAACGGCGGCATCGTCGAACCCGACGATGCCATGCCCGACGAATACCGCGCCGCGGTGTTCAAGTTCATCGAACTTCATGCCAACAGCGAGCAGATGGGTGGGCTCACCGAGCGCGACTGGATCCCCCGCACACCTGGTCTTCGCCACAAGATGGCCGTGATCGCCAAGACCCAGGACGAGTTCGGGCACGCCCACCTGTTGTACATGGTTGCGGCCGACATGGGCATCAAGACGCGCCGCAAGATGATCGAGGATCTCTACGCCGGCAAGAGCCGTTTCCACAATGTGTTTCATTACCGAGCCAAGACCTGGGGCCATCAGGTGGCGATTGCGTTCTTGGTCGATGCAGCGGCACTGGCCAGCCAACAAGCGGTCTTCAAGAACTGCTCGTACGGCCCCTATCGTCGCATTCTCAAGCGCATCATTTCCGAAGAGGGCTTCCACATGCGTTTGGGCGAAGACCGCATGATGCGTATCGCCCAGGGCACCGAGATGCAGCGCGAGATGTTCCAGCAAGCCATCGACGACTGGTGGTGGCCAGCTCTCCAATTGTTCGGACCCGACTCGAAACCCAACGATCTGCTGTTGCGCTGGCATATCAAGTCCGAGCGCAACGAGGTGCTGCGTGACCGCTGGGTGCAGAAGTTCGTGCCCATGCTGCAAAGTTATGGCTTCACCATTCCCGATCCCGGTCTACATTTCGACGACGACGCCGACCGCTGGGTGGCTGGACCGATCGACTGGGAGCCGCTGAAGAAGACCTTCGCCAACGTTGGCCCCGACTCGGCTCGCCGAATCGGCGAAGCGTCGAGCCACTGGGAATCCAGTGCATGGGTCCGCGACGCGCTGGCCACACCCGAGCTGGTCTCGACATGAGCGTGGCCCACCAACCCCCGCTCGACATCATGCAACTCGAAGCCCGGGTCCACAGCGCCGTGTCTTCGGTCGACGATCCCGAGTATCCCGGCGTCTCGATCGTCGACCTCGGTCTACTCGAATCCATCGACATCGGTACTGACGGCACCGCCCAGATCGGCCTCATCTCCACGTTCTCGGGCTGCCCCGCGCTGGCGGTCATCGCCGATGACGTGACCGCTGCGGTACAGGCACTGCCCGGCGTCTCCGGCTGCAAGGTCACCTGGCTCTCGGCACCGGCATGGCACGCCGACCGGGTCAGCCACGAAGCCCGCGCATCACTCGAGCGCAAGTTCACTGTGGCCGTGCAGATCGGCCTACGAGCCACCACGTGCCCGTTGTGCGGGTCAAAGACCGAAGAGCAATCCATGTTCGGCCCCAGCCGCTGCCGTTCGGTGCACACCTGCACCGGGTGTGGCGAAACCGTCGAAGTGATGCGGGGTTAGTTCCCGATGGCGACGTTCGAGATCTTCCTGAAGAAGGACGGACGCGACGAATTCCGCCATGTCGGCGCACTCGATGCTGCGAACGACGAACTGGCAGTGGTCTCGGCCCGAGAGTGTTACGTGCGCCGAGGCGAAGGCGATCTGCTGTGGGTCGTTCGACGCAGCCACATTCTGCATCCCGACCGTGACTTCACCGCACCCAACGCCGACAAGCCCCACCGTCACCACAGCGGCGAAGCAGTGGCCGCCCGCCGCAAGGCCCTGCGAGCTGCCAATGAATGAGGTCAGCCCGGCCGCTCGCGACGTGATCCTGGCTTTCGCCGACGATGAACACCTGATGGGCCAACAGCACACCGAGTGGATCGGGGTAGCGCCGTTTCTCGAAGAGGACCTGGCGTTCGCCAGCATTGGTCAAGATGAACTCGGCCATGCCGCACTGTTGTACGAGGCTCTGGTCGGTCGCGACGACGCCGACATCGATGCGCTGGCCTTCTTTCGCGAACCCGCGGATTGGCGGTCGTGTGCGTTGACCGAGACCACGTTGCCCGAGTGGAGCGACTCGCTGGTTCGACACTGGCTCTACGACGCCGCCGAAGAGCTTCGCTGGCAGTTGTTCGCCGATTCATCGCTGCCGGTGCTCGCCGACATCTCGGTGCGAGCACTCAGCGAAGAGCGCTTCCATCGCCGCCATGGCGATGCCCTGCTCGACGTGCTGTTGAGCGTCGACGACGCTCGCGATCGAGTCATGGCTTCGTTGCGCGCCGTTCTCCCCCTGGCCATGACCCTGTTCGACGGCGCGCCGGGCGAAACCGAGGCCGTGGCCCAGGGTGTTGTGTCCGCGCCGCTGGCCGCGGTCCAGGCGCCATGGCGGGCACGAGTCGACGATCGTTTCGGGTTGGTCGATTGGGCCACCGTCGCGGCGCCTGCGGCAACGCAGCGAACCCAGCGCCACGCCGACTTCGCCCCCATGCTGGCCCGCATGCTCGAAGTACTCGACCTGGATCGCACTGTCACCTGGTAACAGCGTTGGCGGCAGGATCGACCACGCGGCTCCTCGCCTGTCGCAGGCGCACTGTCACCTGGTAGACGCCAGCTGATAAGCAGAGGGGCATGAGCGAACCTCGCATCGACACCACTCGCCTGCAGCGCATAGCTCGAGGCTTCACCGAGACGGCGGTGTTCTACGCCGCCATCGACCTGGATATCTTCACCCATGTCAGCCAGGGTGCCGACTCCATTCCCGCCGTGGCTCGAGCAGCCACCATCAGCGAGTTGAACGCCGAGCGGATCGTGGTGGTCCTGCTGGCGCTGGGCCTGTTGGAAAGGAACGAGGCCGGGCAGCTCAACAATGCGCCGGACTGTGAGAAGTTCATGGTCAGTACCAGTGAGCGGTTCGCCGGGCCGTGGATGACCTTCACTCGTCGTGAAGTGCCGCAGTGGTTCGACCTGACCGCCAAACTCAGCAACCCGAATCCCCCGGCCGAGCTCGGCTTGTACGACGACATGACCGTTGAGCGGGCTCGCAAATATCATGCGGCGACCTACAGCATCGGCATGGGCGCCGGCCGCCGCTTCGCCCGCCATGTCGACATGTCGGACCGCACCCGGCTGCTCGATCTGGGTGGCGGCTCCGGCGCCTATTCGATCCAGGCCGTCAAGGCCAACGACGGCCTCAGCGCGGTTGTACTCGATTTGCCGGCGGTCACCGTGGTGACCCAGGAGTACATCGATCAGAATCACGTGAGCGATCGGGTCTCGACCTTTGGCGGTGACTTCGTGAACGACGATCTGCCGACCGGTTGCGACATTGCGGTGATGGCTTCGAACCTGCCGATCTACAACGCCGAGAACATCCAGAAGGTGGTGCAGAAGACCTTCGACGTGCTGGAGCCGGGTGGCGAGATGCACCTGGTGGGCGAGACACTCAACGCCGACGGGGTTGGTCCGCTCGATGCTTCGATGTGGGGCATGGCCGAAGTCCTGTACGGCAGCGGCGGCCGATCGCACTCGGTCACCGAGTGCCTGGGCTACTTCGAAAACGCGGGCTTTGTCGACGTGGACAACGTCGACTTCGTTGCCGGCACATTGACCCGCACTGTCGGCTTCAAGCCTGCGACCCTGTGAGGTTCGCCAGCATGGCGGCCTTGATGGCTGGGGTCTGGCCCTGCACCATGGTGAACATGGCCTCGCGCATGAGCCGTTGTGCGTGCTGGCTCATCATGACCGAGTTGCCGCCGATCTTGGCCACCAGGGCAGTTGCGGCCCGTATAGCGAACACCGACGCATCGGCTCGAGCAATCGCCATGGCATCGGAGTCTTCTGGCGCAATGGCGTCGAGCCGGTCTCGCACCTGATCGAGTTCAGCAGTCATGGCATCGTCGCCCAACAGCAGACAGCAGCGCCGAGCAACACCAAGAGCAAGTGAGCCGTTGTTTCGCAGGACCAGACGGTAGCGATCCAGCCATTCGTGGTAGTTCTCGATCTTGGTGATTCGAGCGTCGGGCACGAAGTGTTCGCGGTAGTGCAGCACCTTTGTCTGGGTGGAATCGACCACGGCGAATGACACGGCTTCGCTCTGAAGAGTCGTCGAGTCAACTGCGTCGACCAGCGCCCAGACAATGTCTTCGCCGTGGCGGGCGGCGGCATGCACGACATCGATGTGGCCCCATCCGGTGACCCACGGCGCGGTGCCATCCATTATCCATCCGCCTTCGACCGGCCGGGTGGTGGTCATGGGGGTGCCGGGCCGGAACATGTGGGCAAAGGCCACGCCGCCGCGTTTCTCGCCGGCGACCAGTTCGGCTGCGAGTTCGCTACGTACCGGACCATCGCTGTTGTGAGCAGCCGCCGCTGCACCCAGGTGCTGGACGTAGACGAAGGTGGTCGTGAGGCAGCCGCTGGCGAGTGCTTCGATGATCTTGACGATGGTGGCGGCGTCGCAACGAGTCGAGATGCCGTAGAAGCCGGCGTCGGCCAGAAACTGCAACTGGCGCTCGGGAACAACCCCGGCGGCATCGGCTTCGAGCGAATTCGGGAAGAGCACCTCGTCGGCCAGGCGATGGGCGGCAACCACCAAGTCGTTCATATCGTCGGCGTTCATGACGGCAGAATCAGCGTCACGCCGGCGGTGGCGATCGGGCGTCGTTCTCGACTGATGTCGACCGCTGTCACGTCGACGACGGCGTGGTCATCTTCGACCCGCACGATCTCGCTTATGGTGCGAACCGGTCCTTCGGCGGCTTGGCCCACGTAACGCACTTCGATATCGGTGGCGATGAACTCGTTGGCCAGCGCAGCTTCGGCTCCGGCACACAACAAGATGCCGGTCGTGCCGCCGTTGATGGTGCCGAAGCTGTTCGTGACATAGGGCGTCTTGGCCAGCTCTATTGCACCTGGCGCGATCTGGGTCAGACCGAGCTGCTCGTTGACCGGCGCGTTGAATCCGGACCCTGCTATTCCCCAATGTTGGACTTGCCCGACCACCTTGACGTCGACCGGGGCCTCGTTGAACTCAGGGTTGCGGGGCATTCGCCGCGACGTGGCAATGGCCGTTCCGGCGAGACGATCGCCGTCCAGGATCTCGGCCTTGGTCGTGATCAGTGTGCCACCGACTCGCAGCACCTGGCCGGACACCACGAGCGGCCCGTCGATGATGGGCCGTCCGCTGCGTATCGAGAGGTCGAGCGTGCCGCACCAGTCACCGTCGGCGAACCCGATTGCCGTACTCACCAGCGCCAGATCCGTGACCGCAAACATCGGGCCCAGTGCCAGCGCGCCGGTCGACGATCTGACGTGATCGGTGATCGGGGCGGTGAAGATGCACTCGTCGTCTGTTACCCACTCGGCCTGGGTTTGCAGATCACGCAGCAGATGATGATCGGGTGGGTAGACGGCCATCGAACCAGCGTAGGACCCAGCGGATGTCGGGCTCTTGTCGGGCTGCAGTTCTTTTACCCGCTCAAGTGCGGCCCCCACCACCTGAAGGTTTCGGTCATGGGCCCTCGACCAGGACCTTCACAGGTGCGTTGATCGAGATGGTGAATGGCGTGTCGACGTAGATGTCGGCGGCGGTACCGTTGTCGCCCGTCACCAGGTGCAACCGGAAGCCATTTGCGGTCTTCGAACCTTGTTCGATCCACGGCATCACGCTGTCGCGCAGGTTCGCTTGTTCTTGGGTCAGCACGTTCACTGCATACGCCGTGCCATCGGGGTGCGGGGTGGCGAACCCCACTTCCCATATGCCGGCCGATACTCGTTGCATCTTCATGTTGCGGTTCCACGCCATCGTGATCCCGTTATCGGTGCCGATTGCATAGAACTCTTCGTAGATGGTTTGCACCGGATAGGTGTTGCCGTTTTCGATGATGATCTCGTGCTTCACTCCCGCCTCGTCGACGTAGGTCAGGGTGCCGTCGGCATTGGCCACGAGTTCGGTGATGGTCTCGTTGATGTCGACTGCGGCGCCGGTCTCGTTGGTGTAGGTCGCAATCCGGTTGCCCGTGATTGTCTGGGTGATCGTGGTGAGCGTCTCGAGATCCGAGATGTCGATCGTGGACTGCGAGGCATCCTCGTGGGTGAACGTGAAGGTTCCGTCGTTGTTTGCCGTGATCTGGGTGATGGTCTCGCGTAGCTCGGTCTGGCCGCCGTCTTCGTCGGTGTAGGTACCGATGATGTGCCCAACGGCAAGCACATCGGCGATGTCGGTCAGTGTCTCCAGTGCTGCAATGTCGATGGTCGAGGTCGAAGCATCTTCATGGACGAAGGTCACCACCTGCCCGCTGACCGTCGTCGACGTGATCGTCTCGAGGAGGTCGAAGACCATGCCATCTTCGTTCTCGTATTCGCCGATCAGGTGGCCATTCGCAAGCAATCCGGTGATCGTGGTGATCGTTTCGAGGTCGGCGATGCTGACGACGACGTCGTCGTCGACCTCGTTGGTGTAGGTGATCTCTTGCGGACCCGTGACTGCCAACAAGGTGATGGTTTCGCGTATGTCGACCAGCTGTCCGGCCTCGTTCTCATAGGTACCGATCAGATTTCCTGTGTTGATCACATCGGTGATCTGTGTGATGGTTTCGAGGTCCGTGATGTCGATGGTGGAAGTGGATCCGTCTTCGTGGGTGAACGTGAACGTCTGGTCTGCGTTCGCCACCAGTTGCGTCACCGTTTCCCTGAGGTTGATGCTGTTGCCGTCTTCGTCTGTGTAGATGCCGATCAGGTGCCCAGCAGCCAGCACATTGGTCACGGTGCTGATGGTTTCGAGGTCCTTGATGTCGACGTCGGTCGAGCTGCCATCTTCGTGGTTGAAGGTGAAGATGGAGCCGGACTGGGTCAGAGAGGTGACCGTTTCGAGCAGGTCGATCGTGCCACCGTCCTCGTCGGTGTAGGTGCCGATCTCGTGGCCGCTGGCGAGTACGTTCGTGATCGTGGACAACGTTTCGAGTTGGGCGATCGAGACGACAGTGGGATCACCGTTTTCATCGGTGAACGTGAATGTGCCGTCGGTGCCTGCAACCACGCTGGTGACGGTCTCGAGCAGGTTGGTGGGTTGGCCGTCTTCGTCGGTATAGGTGCCGATCAAGTGACCATTGGCGAGCACACCGGTGATGCTGGTGAGCGTCTCGAGATCGGTGACGTCGAAGTCGGTGGTGATTCCGTCTTCGTTGGTGTAGGTGAACGAGCCATCAGCGTTCTTCACGAGCGTGGTGATGGTCTCCAGTAGATTTACGGCAACGCCATCCTCGTTGGTATACGTGCCGATCAGGTGACCGTTGTTGAGCACCGCCGTCAGCAGAGTCAGCGTCTCGAGATCGCGCACATCGATGGTGGTGTCATCACCGTTCTCATCGGTGAACACCAGATTCTGGCCGGTGTTGGTCAGCTCCGTAACCGTCTCCAGCAGATTCGTGGGCTGGCCGTCCTCGTCGGTGTACACGCCAATCAAGTGACCATCGGTCAACACCTGCGTGACACTGGTGAGCGTCTCCAGATCCGTCATCGAGATCGTGGTGTCATCACCATTCTCATCAGTGAAGACCAGGTTCTGGCCAGTGCTTGTCAGCTCAGTGACGGTCTCGAGCAAGTTGGTCGGCTGGCCATCCTCGTCGGTGTACACACCAATCAAGTGACCATCGGTCAACACCTGCGTGACACTGGTGAGCGTCTCCAGATCGGTCATCGAGATGGTGGTGTCATCGCCATTCTCATCAGTGAAGATGAGGTTCTGGCCGTTGTTGGTCAGCTCAGTGACGGTCTCCAACAGATTCGTGGGCTGGCCGTCCTCGTCGTTGTACACACCAATCAGATGACCATCCGTGAGGACTTGGGTAACTGAAGTGAGCGTCTCCAGATCGGTCATCGAGATCGTGGTGTCGTCACCGTTCTCGTCAGTGAACACCAGATCCTGACCGTTGTTGGTCAGCTCCGTCACCGTCTCCAACAAGTTGGTCGGCTGGCCATCCTCGTCGTTATAGACACCAATCAGATGACCGTCCGTGAGGACTTGGGTCACCGAAGTGAGCGTCTCCAGATCGGTCATCGAAATCGTGGTGTCAACACCATTCTCATCAGTGAAGATGAGGTTCTGGCCGTTGTTGGTCAGCTCAGTGACGGTCTCCAACAAGTTGGTCGGCTGGCCGTCCTCATCGATATAGACACCAATCAAATGACCGTCAGTCAGGACTTGGGTCACCGAAGTGAGAGTTTCCAGATCCGTCATCGAGATCGTGGTATCCACACCGTTCTCATCAGTGAACACCAGATCCTGGCCGGTGTTGGTCAGCTCCGTCACCGTCTCCAACAGATCCGTCGGCTGGCCATCCTCGTCGTTGTACACACCAATCAGATGACCATCGGTCAACACCTGCGTGACACTGGTGAGCGTCTCCAGATCCGTCATCGAGATCGTGGTGTCAACACCATTCTCATCAGTGAACACCAGATCCTGGCCAGTGTTTGTCAGCTCAGTGACGGTCTCGAGCAAGTTGGTCGGCTGACCGTCCTCGTCGTTATAGACACCAATCAAGTGACCATCAGTCAACACCTGGGTAACCGAGGTAAGAGTTTCCAGGTCTGTCACTGAGATCGTGGTGTCATCACCGTTCTCATCGGTGAACACCAGATCCTGACCGTTGTTCGTCAGCTCAGTGACGGTCTCCAACAAGTTGGTCGGCTGACCGTCCTCGTCGTTGTACACACCAATCAAATGACCATCCGTGAGGACTTGGGTAACTGAAGTGAGCGTCTCCAGATCCGTCATCGAGATCGTGGTGTCGTCACCGTTCTCGTCAGTGAACACCAGGTTCTGACCGGTGTTCGTCAGCTCAGTGACGGTCTCCAGCAAGTTGGTCGGCTGACCGTCCTCGTCGTTGTACACACCAATCAGATGACCATCAGTCAACACCTGCGTGACACTCGTGAGGGTTTCCAGATCCGTCATCGAGATCGTCGTGTCAACACCGTTCTCGTCGGTGAACACCAGATCCTGACCATTGTTCGTCAGCTCCGTCACCGTTTCCAACAGATTCGTCGGCTGGCCATCCTCGTCGTTGTACACACCGATCAGATGCCCGTCCGTGAGGACTTGGGTCACCGAAGTAAGAGTTTCCAGATCCGTCATCGAGATCGTCGTATCAACGCCGTTCTCGTCGGTGAACACCAGATCCTGACCATTGTTCGTCAGCTCCGTCACCGTTTCCAACAGATTCGTCGGCTGGCCATCCTCGTCGTTGTACACACCGATCAGATGCCCGTCCGTGAGGACTTGGGTCACCGAAGTAAGAGTTTCCAGATCCGTCATCGAGATCGTCGTATCAACGCCGTTCTCGTCGGTGAACACCAGATCCTGACCATTGTTCGTCAGCTCCGTCACCGTTTCCAACAGATTCGTCGGCTGGCCATCCTCGTCGTTGTACACACCGATCAGATGCCCGTCCGTGAGGACTTGGGTCACCGAAGTAAGAGTTTCCAGGTCCGTCATCGAGATCGTCGTGTCATCACCGTTCTCATCAGTGAAGATGAGGTTCTGGCCGGTGTTGGTCAGCTCAGTGACGGTCTCCAGCAAGTTGGTCGGCTGGCCGTCCTCGTCGGTGTACACACCAATCAGATGACCATCAGTCAGGACTTGGGTAACCGAAGTGAGCGTCTCCAGATCCGTCATCGAGATCGTGGTGTCAACACCATTCTCGTCAGTGAACACCAGATCCTGACCGTTATTGGTCAGCTCAGTGACGGTCTCCAGCAAGTTGGTCGGCTGACCGTCCTCGTCGTTATAGACACCAATCAGATGACCGTCAGTCAGGACTTGGGTCACCGAAGTAAGAGTTTCCAGGTCCGTCATCGAGATCGAGGTGTCAACACCATTCTCATCAGTGAACACCAGATCCTGGCCGGTGTTGGTCAGCTCAGTGACGGTCTCCAGCAAGTTGGTCGGCTGGCCGTCCTCGTCGTTGTACACACCAATCAGATGACCGTCAGTCAACACCTGCGTGACACTGGTGAGCGTCTCCAAATCGGTCATCGAGATCGTGGTGTCGTCACCGTTCTCGTCAGTGAACACCAGGTTCTGACCGGTGTTTGTCAGCTCAGTGACGGTCTCGAGCAAGTTGGTCGGCTGACCGTCCTCGTCGTTATAGACACCAATCAGATGACCGTCAGTCAGGACTTGGGTAACCGAGGTAAGAGTTTCCAGGTCCGTCATCGAGATCGTCGTGTCATCACCATTCTCATCGGTGAACACCAGATCCTGACCGTTGTTCGTCAGCTCAGTGACGGTCTCCAACAAGTTGGTCGGCTGACCATCCTCGTCGTTGTACACACCAATCAGATGACCGTCAGTCAGGACTTGGGTGACACTCGTGAGCGTCTCCAAGTCGGTCATCGAGATCGTCGTGTCATCACCATTCTCATCGGTGAACACCAGATCCTGGCCGTTGTTGGTCAGCTCAGTGACGGTCTCCAACAGATTCGTGGGCTGGCCGTCCTCGTCGTTGTACACACCAATCAAATGACCATCAGTCAACACCTGCGTGACACTCGTGAGGGTTTCCAGATCCGTCATCGAGATGGTCGTGTCATCGCCATTCTCATCAGTGAAGATGAGGTTCTGGCCGTTGTTGGTCAGCTCAGTGACGGTCTCCAACAGATTCGTGGGCTGGCCGTCCTCGTCGTTGTACACACCAATCAGATGACCATCGGTCAACACCTGCGTGACACTGGTGAGCGTCTCCAGATCCGTCATCGAAATCGTGGTGTCAACACCATTCTCATCAGTGAACACCAGATCCTGGCCAGTGTTTGTCAGCTCAGTGACGGTCTCGAGCAAGTTGGTCGGCTGACCGTCCTCGTCGTTATAGACACCAATCAAGTGACCATCAGTCAACACCTGGGTAACCGAGGTAAGAGTTTCCAGGTCTGTCACTGAGATCGTGGTGTCATCACCGTTCTCATCGGTGAACACCAGATCCTGACCGTTGTTCGTCAGCTCAGTGACGGTCTCCAACAAGTTGGTCGGCTGACCGTCCTCGTCGTTGTAGACACCAATCAAATGACCATCAGTCAACACCTGCGTGACACTGGTGAGCGTCTCCAAGTCGGTCATCGAAATCGTCGTGTCATCACCATTCTCATCGGTGAACACCAGATCCTGACCGTTGTTCGTCAGCTCCGTCACCGTCTCCAACAGATCCGTCGGCTGACCATCCTCATCGTTATAGACACCAATCAGATGACCATCGGTCAACACCTGCGTGACACTGGTGAGCGTCTCCAGATCCGTCATCGAAATCGTGGTGTCAACACCGTTCTCATCGGTGAACACCAGATCCTGACCGTTATTGGTCAGCTCCGTCACCGTCTCCAACAAGTTGGTCGGCTGACCATCCTCATCGTTATAGACACCAATCAGATGACCGTCAGTCAGGACTTGGGTCACCGAAGTAAGAGTTTCCAGGTCCGTCATCGAGATCGTCGTGTCAACGCCATTCTCATCAGTAAAGACGAGGTTCTGACCGTTGTTGGTCAGCTCCGTCACCGTCTCCAACAGATTCGTGGGCTGGCCATCCTCGTCGGTGTACACACCAATCAGATGACCGTCAGTCAACACCTGCGTGACACTGGTGAGCGTCTCCAGATCCGTCATCGAGATCGAGGTGTCAACACCATTCTCATCAGTGAACACCAGGTTCTGGCCAGTGTTTGTCAGCTCCGTCACCGTCTCCAGCAAGTTGGTCGGCTGGCCATCCTCGTCGTTGTACACACCAATCAGATGACCGTCCGTGAGGACTTGGGTAACCGAGGTGAGCGTTTCCAAGTCGGTCATCGAAATCGAAGTCTCATCACCGTTCTCATCGGAGAACACCAGATCCTGACCGTTGTTCGTCAGCTCCGTCACCGTCTCCAACAGATTCGTGGGCTGGCCATCCTCATCGTTATAGACACCAATCAAGTTACCGTCAGTCAGGACTTGGGTCACCGAAGTAAGAGTTTCCAGATCCGTCATCGAGATCGTGGTGTCAACACCGTTCTCGTCGGTGAACACCAGATCCTGGCCACTGTTCGTGAGCTCCGTAACCGTCTCCAACAGATCCGTTGGCTGACCATCCTCATCGATATAGACACCAATCAGATGACCATCGGTCAACACCTGCGTGACACTGGTGAGCGTTTCCAGATCCGTCATCGAGATGGCTGTCTCGGCGCCGTTCTCATCGGTGAACACCACACTCTGGCCGACCGATGTCAGCTCCGTCACCGTCTCGAGCAAGTTGGTGGGCTGGCCGTCCTCGTCGTTGTAGACACCAATCAAATGACCATCGGTCAACACCTGCGTGACACTGGTGAGCGTTTCCAGATCCGTCATCGAGATCGTCGTGTCAACACCATTCTCATCAGTGAACACCAGATCCTGACCGTCGTTCGTCAGCTCCGTCACCGTCTCCAACAGATCCGTCGGCTGCCCATCCTCATCGACATAGACACCAATCAAATGACCATCAGTCAGGACTTGGGTCACCGAAGTAAGAGTTTCCAGATCCGTCATCGAGATCGTGGTGTCAACACCATTCTCATCAGTGAACACCAGATCCTGACCATTATTCGTCAGCACCGTCACCGTCTCCAACAGATTCGTCGGCTGCCCATCCTCATCGATATAGACACCAATCAAATGACCGTCAGTCAGGACTTGGGTCGCCGAAGTAAGAGTTTCCAGGTCCGTCATCGAAATCGTCGTGTCAGCACCGTTCTCATCAGTGAACACCAGATCCTGACCATTGTTCGTCAGCTCCGTCACCGTCTCCAACAGATCCGTCGGCTGACCATCCTCATCGACATAGACACCAATCAAGTGACCATCAGTCAACACCTGCGTGACACTCGTGAGGGTTTCCAGATCCGTCACTGAGATCGTGGTATCCATACCGTTCTCATCAGTGAACACCAGATCCTGACCATTGTTCGTCAGCTCCGTCACTGTCTCCAACAGATCCGTTGGCTGGCCATCCTCATCGACATAGACACCAATCAAATGACCATCGGTCAACACCTGCGTGACACTCGTGAGCGTCTCCAAGTCGGTCATCGAAATCGAAGTCTCATCACCGTTCTCATCGGAGAACACCAGATTCTGGCCGTCTCGCCGCAACCCGGTCACCGTCTCCAACAGATCCGTCGGCTGGCCGTCCTCATCGATATAGACACCAATCAGGTGACCATCAGTCAGGACTTGGGTAACCGAGGTGAGCGTCTCCAGATCCGACAACGAGATCGTGGTGTCATCACCGTTCTCGTCGGTGAACACCACATTCTGGCCGTCGCTCGCCAGACCGGTGACCGTCTCCATCAACTCGGTGAGCTGACCGTCCTCGTCGATGTAGACACCGATCAAGTGACCATCAGTCAACACCTGCGTGACACTCGTGAGCGTCTCCAGATCCGTCATCGAAATCGACGTATCCACACCACTCTCATCAGTGAACACCAAACTCTGACCATCACTGGCCAACCCGGTAACCGACTCCAACAAATCAAACGTGCCACCATCCTCATCGGTATAGGTCCCAATCAAATGACCGTCACCGAGCACCTGCGTCACACTCGTGAGCGTCTCCAGATCCGTCATCGAAATCGACGTATCAACACCACTCTCATCAGTGAACACCAAACTCTGACCATCACTGGCCAACCCGGTAACCGACTCCAACAAATCAAACGTGCCACCATCCTCATCGGTATAGGTCCCAATCAAATGACCGTCACCGAGCACCTGCGTCACACTCGTGAGCGTCTCCAGATCCGTCATCGAAATCGACGTATCAACACCACTCTCATCAGTGAACACCAAACTCTGACCATCACTGGCCAACCCAGTAACCGACTCCAACAAATCAAACGTGCCACCATCCTCATCGGTATAGGTCCCAATCAAATGACCGTCACCGAGCACCTGCGTCACACTCGTGAGCGTCTCCAGATCCGTCATCGAAATCGACGTATCAACACCACTCTCATCAGTGAACACCAAACTCTGACCATCACTGGCCAACCCAGTAACCGACTCCAACAAATCAAACGTGCCACCATCCTCATCGGTGTAGGTCCCAATCAGATTGCCGTCGCTCAGCAGGTTGCTCATAGCCGTCAGCGTCTCGAGGTTGCGGATGTCGAGCGTGGTTGTCGAACCGCCTTCGTGGGTGAACGTGAAGGTGCCGTCGTTGTTGTCTGCCAGCGAAGTCACGGTCTCACGCAGGTCGATGCTCGTGCCGTCTTCGTCGGTGTACGAACCAATGCGATTTCCGGCGGCCAAAACGTTCGTCACCGAGGTCAGGGTCTCGAGATCCCCGATCGAAAGCGTGGTTGGTAGACCGTCTTCGCCGGTGAAGGTGATGCTGCCATCGGCGTTGGCGGCGAGCTCGCTGATCGTTTCGTTCAGCACTGTCTGATTGCCGTCTTCGTCCACGTAGGTGCCGATCGGATTTCCGGCAATCGTGTTGATCACGGTGCTCAGCGTTTCCATCTGTGTGATGTCGATGAGCGATGCTGTGCCGGCTTCGTTGACGTAGGTAAAAGTCTGGTCGCCGTTGTCGAAAAGCATCGAGACGGTTTCGACCAGATCCACCGAGCTGCCGTCTTCGTTCGTGTAGCGACCAATGATGTTGCCGACGGCCAACGTGTCGGTGACCAGTGTCGTGGTCTCCAAAGTGGTGATGGGTAGTGACGTGATCACGCCGTCTTCGTCCACATAATCGATGGTCTGGTTGGCGGCGTTGTAGCCAATGGTCGTCAGCGTCTCGGCATCTGTTGGGTCGATGCAGCTCCACACGTCGGTGGTGAAAGCCAGGATCTGCTGATCGGTGCCGGGGCATTGGACGGCTCGGAACGAGTCGGTGTCGTCGAGGAATGGTCCGAGGTCCACCACGGAATCGGCATCGGTGCCGTTGCTCAGAGTGAGTTCATTGCCGGAGAGGTTCAGAAGCTGGTCGTCCTCGTCCTGGGTCAGCGACGAAAGGTCGATCACCGCTGAGCCCCCGTCTTCCAACACGATGGTCAATTCGGTTCCCGAGAGAGACGCATCGATGATCTGGTCGTCGGAGTCCACGCTCGGCACAGCCAACGGCAGGGCGGACGAAAGGTCGATGGTGTTGCCATTGGCAATGGTGAGTTCGGTTCCCACGAGCTCCAGCTGCTGATTGTCTTCGTGACCTGGACCAACGACGGACAGTTCGCCCGAGTCGATCGAGAGCTCGTGGTCATCGGCGTGCTCGTGGTCGGCGGCAACCATGTCGTCGTGTTCGATCAAGTGCTGGTTGATGAGCGCAGTGAGGTCGGCCACGTCACCCTCCAACAATGTCAGGGGTTCGTTGTCGAGTAGCACCGACGTGTCAGCAGTCAAGGCCAGGGTGAATGGTGATGTGACCGAAGTGCATCGCACGTCCATGTAGGCAGGAATATCGGCGGAGAGCCACGAACGTTCGCCTTGGTAGGCGACCCGCGTACACGAAACCATGTCGTTGACGGTCTCGTCGACCTCGGCGGTCCCGAGACATTCGTGGTGTCCGTCGTCTTCGCCATCTACACACAGCTGCAGATAGGCGCCCTGCGGAAGCTTGCGGGTCCGCTCTTGAGTCGAGACTCGGATGACTTGGTCGTCGAGCTCGATCTGTGATTCGTCGATCTCCAACACTCCGGTGACTACGCCGCCCACGGGGTCGTCGTAGAACTCTACGGTCAGGCGTGGGGCGACATCATTCTCGAATGCGGCCTTCACCTCGTCGGTCGACAACGCGTAGACGTCGATGGTGGTGGTGTGGAAGATGTAGGACACCACGAGAACTGCGACGGCCACCAGTCCCAAAATGAGTCCCAGCACGGCAATGCTGCGGGTGGCACCTGCAGTGCTGTTTGATTTTTTCGCGAACATAGTTCAGGCCATTCGGCACATATCCCCCATTTTTGAGTCATATGTCTCTCAAACACCAGGATTGAGAGCTGCCGGCAGACGGCGTGCTAGACAGCTACAACGGTTTGGGGAACCAACCGAAAGGCCTGCCGAAAGAGAACCCATGGACCTGCTGATCATCCGCCACGGCGAGCCCGACCTGAGCGGCCAGGATCTCAGCGATCCACCACTCACCGAATTGGGTCAGCGGCAGGCCCACGCCACTGCTCGGCACTTGGCAGCAACACCGCTCGATGCGGTTTACGTGAGCCCGCAACGGCGCGCCCAACAAACCTCTGTTCCGCTACTCGCGGGGCGCAGCCTCAATCCCGTGACCGACGAGCGCATCGCCGAATTCGACTATGAACTCGGAAGCTATATCTCCCCGGCCACCTTCGATGGGATGACCCGCAACGAGGCCGTCACCCTGCTCGACCAATATCAAGGACCGGCGTTTCAGCGCCGCGTACTGAGCGGATTCAGCGACATCGTGCAACGCCACCCCGGCGAGACCGTGGCGGTGGTGTGCCATGGCGGCGTCATCAACGCGGTCGTCAAAGACGTGCTCGAGTCCAAGCACCCAGTGAGCCCTCACCATGCTTCGCTGACCACGGTCGCTGCATCACGGTCAGGTGTGCGCAGTCTGACGACCTTCAACGAACACCACTGGCTTCATGGGCTCTAGTGCTGGTCAGCCCGATTTGGTCGCCACCAGCCAGGCCACGCCATCGGCTTCGTGTGATGCCACCGGCTGCAAGGCGGCGAACGCACTGACGAGTGCGCCCTCGGCCACTCGAAATCGACCGGGCACCGCACCGACCTCGCTCAACGCAGCCACGGCCAGCATGCCGCCCGGGCGGAGCCGCGCCATCACCGCCTGGTCCAACCGAGCGTCGCGAAACAGATTGCAGACGATGAGATCGACCCGGTCCCCATCGGGAAGGCCGCCGTCGAGATCAGCCACACAGAAGGTGGCGCGGTCAGCCACGCCATGCTTTTCTGCCAGCTCAGTGGCGGCCGCAACGGCCACCGGCGAGATGTCGTAGGCAGCCATCTGCACACCTTGTTGTGCCAGCCACACTGTGACTGCACCCGCACCACATGCGAGTTCGATTCCACTCGTGCGGGCTCTGAACATGTCGGCGAATGGCACGAACCGTTCGGGCAGGCTCGGCGGATATTCCCCTTGGCCCCGTCGATACTTGTCATCCCAATGGTCTTGGTCGGATTTGGCCATCAGCGGACCCTAGGCCGACAAGGCCTCCAATGGCCTGTTCGGTTGATTCGGCATTTCACTGCGTGGACATGGCCGCATGGGCAGGATGTTCGTACCGCCCGCGCCGAAGCCGCCGCTTCGAGATAGGGCAGCCACCAGCGAGTTGACGCTGGAACTAGTGGTGGCACTCCCGGCAGTGGCATTCTGGAGCCATGGCTGAGTTCTCCGAAGTGTTGGTCGAAACCCTGGGCGAGATCGACTTCGACCCTGACGCGCTCAAAGAGAAGTACCTTTACGAGCGCGACAAGCGTGTTCGCCAAGACGCCAACGATCAGTACATCGAGGTCACCGGCGACTTCTCCAACTACGTCGAGGACCCCTACGAACAGGCACCCGAACGCCATCCCGTCTTCGACCATGTCGACGTGGCGATCGTGGGTGGTGGCTTCGCCGGCCTGCTCATGGGCGGTCGCCTGAAAGAAGCCGGCTTCGACGACGTGCGTGTCATCGAGAAGGGCGGCGACTTCGGCGGCACCTGGTACTGGAATCGCTATCCCGGTGCCATGTGCGACGTCGAGTCGTATTGCTACCTGCCCATGCTCGAAGAACTCGACTACATCCCCAAGCACAAGTACTCGTTCGCTCCCGAGATCATGGAGCATTCCAAGAACATCGCCCGCCACTACGACCTGTACGACAATGCGCTGCTGAGCACCGGTGTCACGGCCGTGTCCTGGGACGACGACGCAGATCGGTGGAGGATCGAGACGGACAAGGGCGACCGTTTCACGTCACGGGTCATCGCCATGGCTAACGGACCGCTCAATCGCCCCAAGTTGCCAGCGATCGAGGGCATCAACGATTACCAGGGCCACACATTCCACACCAGCCGCTGGGACTACGACTACACCGGCGGCAGCAACGAGGGCGGCCTCGACGGGCTGAAGGACAAGCGAGTCGGCATCATCGGCACGGGCGCCACCGCGGTTCAGTGCGTGCCCCACTTGGGTGCATCGGCCAAAGAGCTCTACGTCTTCCAGCGGACGCCCTCGTCGATCGATGTACGCAACAACCGAGAGACGCCGCAGGACTTCATCGACAGCCTGGAGCCCGGCTGGCAGTACCGCCGCATGGAGAACTTCAACAAGCTCGTGACCGGCGCCCATCAAGACGAGGACCTGGTCAACGACGGCTGGACCGACATCTTCCGCAACCTCACCGGCATTGCCGCCAAGACCGCAGCCCAGAAGCTCGGGCGACGCCTGACGCCGCAAGAGCGGGCCGAGCTCATGGAGATGTCGGACTATCGCAAGATGGAGACCATTCGCTCACGCGCCCAGGAGATCGTCGACGATCCCGCTGTCGCCGAATCGCTCAAGCCGTATTACCGCCAGTTCTGCAAGCGTCCCTGTTTCCACGACGAGTATCTGCCCACGTTCAACCGGCCCAACGTGCACCTGGTCGACACCGATGGCAAAGGAGTCGACCAGTTCACCGAGCGCGGCCTGAGAGCCAACGGCGAAGAATACAAACTCGACTGCATCATCTTCGCCACCGGCTTCGAAGTCGGCACGTCCTACACCCGCCGCTCGGGTTACGAAGTGGTTGGTCGCAATGGGCACAAGCTCAGCGACAAATGGCAAGACGGTCTGCGGACCGTGCATGGCCTGCAAACCGAAGGCTTCCCCAACGCGTTCTTCATGGGCTTCACCCAGGGAGCGGTGACCGTGAACGTGCCCCAGACACTGAACGAACAGGCGGTGCACATCACCTACATGCTCGACAAGGTGCGCCAAGCCGATGGCACGATGATCGAAGCAACCGCCGAAGGCGAGCAAGCCTGGGTAGACGAGATGCGCAACAAGGCGCGACTGGGCGCTCGGTTCCGCGCCGAATGCACGCCCGGTTACTACAACAACGAAGGCGTGGCCGAGAACCCGAACGGCTTCTTCAGCGCCAGCTACGGCGAGGGCCCCGTCAAGTTTTTCCAGATACTCAACGACTGGCGCCAAGCCGGCGAACTCGAAGGATGCGAGGTTCGATAATGACCGTCACCGACTCCCCCACCGGGCTCGATGCCACCACCGAAGCAGACAGCGGACGATTCCGCTCGGCTCGGGGCAGGTTCAAGATCTTCAAGGCGCCCAAGATCAAGCGCCGTCGCCAGATCCCCGACGACTACGACACCACGCCGATCGTCGACAGCTTCGACTACAGCCCGCTGCTCGAAGAGAACGACGAGGCCGATGTACGAGAGAAACTCGATGGCATGATTCGAGCTATCAACCCCGGCATCTCCGAAACGCTGCTGTTCTCGCAGAAGGGCCCGCAAGGCATGTCGCTGGCCCATGTGTGGTTCGGCGCCAACATGCCGCTGTTCCGCCACAGCCATCCCCGCTTCGGCGACTGTCTGTATTACATCATCACCGGCGAAGTCCGTCTGGGTGCCCAGGTGCTCGGCGCGGGCGACGGCGTGTTCATCCCCAACGAGATGCCGTACAAGTACATCGCCGGACCCGAAGGCGTCGAGTTGCTCGAGTTCCGCGCCGGGGGCGGTATCAATTGCGCTCCCGGCATGTTACTGAACGAGCCATCACTCGACTCGATGCAACAGATCATCGACGTAGCCAACACGCAGCACGAGACCTGGCTCGCCACATCACCCGAGGAAATCGCCGGCCGCTAATTGTCCACCCGCCTGGCGCCAGGACAATTCGGCTCGCCACATCACCCGAGGAGATCACCGGCCGCCGAAGTCGGTGCCCTTGACCATGCGCTCGATGCCCACCGTGCAGCCGCTGTCCACATTCATGAACAGGCTGGTGCTGTAGGGGATCGGCTTCATCGTGTACGAACCGACCTGGAAGAACTCGCGTCCTTCCTCGTCGTGGCCGTGCCGGGGTCCATACGATCCGGAGCGTCCGAGCGCGTCGTCGAACACGACATGGGCGTGCAGATCGAAGACGCCATAGCTCATGGTTATGCGCCGGTGTCGGCCACGGCGCCGAAGCGAAACTTGCCGTCGTCGCCGTAGACCGTGCCCCGATCGTCGGCGGCATACAGCCGGTTCTCGGAGCTCACGAAGCCGCCGCAGTTGTGCAGCACTTCGACCATCTTGGCGTAGTTCGGGTGGTCGAAATGTTTGGCCAGATTCTCGGGATCGGTCCAGAGTTCGTAGACCTGGATGTGGGTTGGCTCGGCAGGATCTGCCGCGAAGCAATAGGCCAGGCAGCCAGGTTCGCCATCACGCGTCGCCTTTTGGACTGGTGCCGTCAACGTCACGGCATTGTCCCGATCCGCTTCGGTTTCGAACGACAACGTGGCGGTGATGATGATCATGACGTCTTTCTTGTTAGAGCGTTCAGCTTTCCAGACAGGAGTGCGCAGCTTGTAAAAGAGCCACGGCGCGTGGGTCGCTAGCGATGCCGCCGCCCATCTGATTCATCACATAGCCAAAGGCCATGCCGGTCGCCGGGTCAGCGAACCCCAGTGAGCCTCCTGCGCCGTAGTGCCCGAATGCGCCGTCTTGGGTCAGCACCAGTGCATCGCAATGCAGCATGAAGCCGTAGCCGAATCGGGTCGGAAGCACGAGTGACTCATCGGGGCCAAAGACCCGTTCGGCTCGGGCAGCGTCCACGGTCGCGGCGTCGAGCAGGCGCACGCCGTCGACCTCGCCGATCGTGGCCGCATACATGCGAGCAACCGATGCTGCGTTAGTCACGCCATTGGCCGCCGGTATTTCGCTGGCCCGCACGGGGCGGGTTCGAAAGGGATCAACCCCATCGACGGGTGCGAATGCACCGTCCATCAGCAATGCTCTGCCGCCGTTGGTGCCGGGCCCCGCAACCTTTCGCATGAGTTCGAGTTCATCGCCCGTCGGGCGCGGTGCTCCTCGCAGCCGAGCAACTCGCCATTCCTGACTCTCGGGGAGTCCAATCCAAAAGTCGAGGCCGAGCGGTTCGGCAACTTCCTCTGCGAAGTACCGACCCACGGTGCGGCCGTCGGCTCGGCGCACCAGTTCGCCCGCCAGCCATCCATAGGTCAAGGCGTGGTACCCGTGAGTCGAGCCGGGCTCCCATTGCGGGGGTTGCGCGCCGAGCGTCTCAACGACTGGCGCAACCTTCAGTATCTCCTCGAGCGGAAGCGGCGGATCGGCATAGGTTAAGCCCGCCTGATGGCTCATCAACTGGCCAACGGTGACGTCTCCTTTGCCGTTCGAAGCAAACTCGGGCCAGTACGTTGCGACCGTAGCGTCGTAGTCGAGCTTGCCTTCTTGGACCAGCTTGGCCACACAGATTGCCGTCGCCCCTTTGGTGGTCGAGAACACCACCGTGGCGGATTCTTCACGCCAGGGTTCCTGCGTCTTGTGGTTGGCCGCGCCACCCCACAGATGGGCTACTCGTTCGCCATCGACATAGACGCAGACCGACGCTCCGGTTTCGTTGCGTTCGGCGAAGTTGTCGACAAAGGCCTGGGCGACGGGTTCGAAGCCTCCGGCCACATGACCGTGCACTCCCCCGTGTGATTGCAACCATTCACTCATGGCCCGACCGTAGGGCCTGGCGCCGGCAGAGCGATCATTCCTGTCGGTGCCGGTGGCCTGCAACACAGGTCACGTCTACTGTGTCACCGAAGCTACAGGCCAGCAACCGCCAACGTCGGACACTAGGAGCAACCAACCTTCGACCTACTGGCGGCTCATCATGCGATTGCGAACCTCGTTCCGACACGGCTAGCGACACTGGCTGTCTTCGCCCTTGCGTCGTTGGGGCTCCTGCTGTTCGGCCCCAATGCGGGCAGCACGGGTGCCAGCGAACCCTGGAGTCATCAACTTCGACACCGCGAACTAAACGGTTACCGAAAACGGGTCCGTCGACCTCATGCTCACCCGCACGAGCGGGTCCGACGGTGTCATCAGTGCCTTTACCGGCGTTGGGGGAACCGCTACCAGCAACATCGACTACGCCGGCTTCAACAGCATGGGCGTCACCTGACTCAACGGCGACACCGACCCCAAACCATCTCGATCTTCACGTTCGCCGATGCTGTTGCTGAACTCGACGAGACAAGCAACATCCAGCTGATCGCCAACGAACAAACTACCGCGAGCAACGTCGCCGGTGCGACGAACCAATCCAGCGTCACGATCGAAGAGCACCCACGGGCACCCCTCCTGCGGGTGGCATCGTCACCGTGCCATGGAACAACGAAAGGCCGCTCACCAGCCTGACCTTCGCCACTCGCTTGACGACCCGAGCTCCCTATAGCGAGACCGTCGCCGTCAAACAGGCTGACACGACCAAGAGATCGTTCCCGGCGGTGACATCGTCCAGCAGGCAATCGCAAGTTGTCGCTGCATCGCCAGCGCCGCTCGCAACGGCTACTTCGAACTCGGTCTCTTCTCCTCCTGTGGCGCTGGCCGGACTCGTGCTGGTCACCATCGCAGCTGGCTTCGGCACAATCACGGCCACCCGGCGCCGAGGCCCAATCGAGTTCTGGCAGGGAGCGGACAGACACGTGCCGGCATTCTTCCGCACCCTGCCAGTCACGGCGCGCCAGTTTGCTGCCGCAGGTATTTCTGACCGATCATGACCTGATGAAGGCAGCTGTACTGAACCATATTCCAGGCGAGCTAGTTATCGAAGACGTCACGGTCGACAAGCCGGGACCCAACGAGGTCCTGATCCAGACAGTGCACGCTGGGCTGTGCCACAGCGACCTGCACTTCATGGAAGGCCATTGGCAGACCAAGCTGCCCGCGGTGATGGGTCACGAGTCGGCCGGCATCGTGCAAGCGGTTGGCGAGGACGTTGCCTACTGCAAGCCCGGCGATCGAGTCATCACCTGCCTGTCGCTGTTCTGTGGTACCTGCGACATGTGTCTGACGGGTCACCCCAACGTGTGTCGCAACAACCGGTCGCTCGACCGGGCCAAGGGTGACACGCCCCGGCTCACCAACGCTGCGGGCGAGGGCCTGGCCCAGTTCGCTCGACTCGGTGGCTTTGCTGAAGAAATGCTCGTGCACGAAAACGCCATCGTCAAAGTCCACCCCGACATGCCCCTCGACAAGGCATCACTGATCGGCTGCGGCGTCACCACCGGTGTCGGTGCCGTGTTCCGCACCGCTCGCATCGAACCAGGATCGACCGTCGTGATCTTCGGCTGCGGCGGCATCGGGCTCTCTGCACTGCAGGGCGCACGCATCGCGGGCGCCGGCCGCATCTTCGCCGTCGACATCACGCCTGAGAAGCTCGAGCTGGCCAAGGTCCTGGGTGCAACCGACACCATCAACGGCGCCGAGACCGACGTGGTGGCTCATATCAAGGAAGCCACCGGTGGCCTGATGGCCGACTACGCATTCGAGTGCATCGGCTTAAAGCAAACCGCCGAGCAAGCGTGGGCAGTGACCGGCGTCCGAGGCACCGCGGTGATCGTGGGCATGATGCCTTTCGATGCCAAGGTCGAAATTCCCGGCTATGAGATCTTCATGATGGAGAAGACCCTCAAGGGGTCGATGATGGGTTCGAACGTGTTCCGTAAGGACATGCCGCAGTACGTGAACATGTACCTCGACGGCCGACTTATGCTCGACGAGATGGTCAGCCAGCACATCCACCTCGACCAGATCAACGACGGCTACCAAGCCATGCAACGCCGAGAAGGCACCCGCACAGTCATCGATTTCTGAGTCAGTCGCTCTCGCCAACTCGACCCTAGCGAGAGCCTCAGACCGAGACGACTCGATCCAGTCACCGTGGCAACCCTCCAATGTGATGGCGTTGCGGGATCGAACCACGTGTTCTGAGTAACACCAAAAGGGTTGTTGCATAAGGGCGCCATGCAGGTCATAATTCTGACCTATGGATACATTGCCCATCGCCGAGGTCAAGGCGCACCTGTCCGAGCTGGCGGACCGCGTCGAAAAGCAGCAGGACTTGATCACCGTCACCCGAAACGGGCGTCCGTCATTTCACATGATCTCGGCTGATGAGCTGGAGGGCTTGCGCGAGACAATCGCAATCCTCTCTGACCCCGAGTTGGTCACCTCGCTCGGAACTGCTCGATCAGAATCCGCTAGAGGCGCCGGTGTCGCTCTGAGCTACGACGAGGCAAAGGCAGCATTGCTCGACGATGTACCAAATTGAGCTACTGCCCGAAGCGCTGCGCCAACTCGACAAACTGCCCAAGAAGATCATTGCTGCGGCGCTTGAAACCATCTACGTATCTATTGCAGAGAACCCGCAACGAGTAGGCAAACCACTTCGTGAACCGTTCTTTGGACTTCGATCAGCACGCCGGGGCGAATACCGCATCATCTATGCAATCCGGAACGATGCCGACGATGCCTCCGGTGAAGGAACCGTCGAGATCTACCGCATCGCCCACCGCAAGGATGCCTACCGCAGCTGACCCAGTGAACTCTGCCAGCGAGACAGCGGGTCCTGGTCGCCTCGTGATCAACACGAACCTGCTGGCGATGCGCTCTGTCCTTCGCGATCTTGGAGGAATGAGGTCAACGAGATCTCAGCTAGCAACCGGGCAGCAATAGTCTCGGCAATCAACGCAATCTTGACAGCAGCAGACCTTCGTTTCCTGCGACTTCTGTGTTCCGAAAATGCAGTAGCTGAGATGCGGCGTTTGAAGCAGCGGATTGCCTCTTTGACGCTGCTGCCCTCGGCGCGTGTGCGGTCGTGGTAATCGCGCCCTCGCCCGGCGGGATGATCTGGCTGACGGCCGCAACGTGCATCACATAGTTCACTTGGCGGTTGCCGCGAGGATCAAAGCGGTGGCGAGTGTTCTCACCTGATGAAGCTTCGAAGCTGGGGTGCCGTACCCTCGACAGCATGGCCTTTGCTGAGAACTTCGTTGCGCCGCCCGGGTTTAACGCCGACGACTATCTGATCAGACCGCTTCGTGTCACCGACAATCAGTTGGACTACGACGCAGTGATGGAGAGCAAGGAGTTCTTGCGCATCTGGGAACAGTCGAGTTGGCCCGAAGACGACTTCACCGCCGAAGCCAACCTGCAGGACATGCAGAAGATGGTTCAGCGTCACGCCAATCGACACTCGTTCGGCTACACCCTTATGAACCTGACCGAGACCGAGTGCTATGGCTGCATCTACATTGCGCCAACCGATGTCAGCTGGCTGGCGAACAGCCAGGTCACACCGCTGGCTGACGCAGAATGGTCGGACTTCGACACCAGCGTGTCGTTCTGGGTCCGCCAGTCACAGTTGGCCAACGGGCTCGATCGACGAGTTCTGGACTCGGTGCATGTCTGGATGAGTAACGACTGGCCGATAAGGCGACATGCCATCATGACCGTCGAGCAGTTCGACCAGCAGGTAACCATGATCGATAGCTCGGATCTGCAGCGAGCATTCCGCCTCGTTGACCCTAAAGACGCCAGCCCGTCGCTGGCCTTCATCTAGGAACCCGATGCACGAACAACAATTGTCGGGTCTCGAGGCCCTCGAGATGACAACCCGACTGCTGCAGCGCCAGCGCAACGCTCACGCAACCAAGGGACTCTACGAGGCAGCTGAGCTCCAGTTCTGGTGGAGCAAACCACGACCCAGCGACCAGCTGGATCAGCTCTTCTGGCTCGACGATGCCGGCGCTCCCGTGGCCGCTGCGATTCTTGTCGACTTCACCGATGGGCCCAGCCTGCTCTATCACGAAATCACGTTCTGCCCGTTGGTGATGCCCAACGCATCGCCCGACGACTTGGCGCACATCATCGACCGCGGCCTCGCCCACGCAGCCGAACTGGGCTTCACCTCGGTCGAGCTCGAAGTCGACCAAGCCGACAGCTCCACTCGCCGACTCTTGAACGTCCGCGGCTTCACGGTGCAGGAAGAAGGCATGCTCGTCGAGTGCTGGCTGACTGTGACCGACGAACGCGAGATCAGCCCGCTGAGCGATGGCTACACGTTGGTGTCGCGAGCCGAAACCGACCATTTGCCCCATCACATGAACCACCGCAGAGCTAACGGCCTGAACATCGATGACCGGCTCACACAGCTCTCGCTATACCGGCGTGACCTCGACCTGGTCGTGCTCGACGCCGATGACGAACCAGCGGGGTGGGGCATATTCTGGTACGACCCGGTGACCGGGACCGGTGTGGTCGAACCCATGCGCACCATGGACGACCACCAGAAGCGCGGCCTCGCTCGCCATATCTTGACTGCCGGTGTCGATCGTCTGGCCAAGGCCGGGGCCAAGCGCATCTCTATCGGCTACGACCCGGTCAACCCGGCATCGGGTCATCTCTACCGCAGCGTCGGCTTCGAGCCCTGCACCACCAACGACCTGCTCTCCGGACCAACCAGCATCTGAGCGACCGCGATGCCGAGCTTGCGTTACTCGACCGCATCAACGCGCACCGCAAGGCCGGGCGAGGCACCGACACCGCCGACGGCGCTTGGCAATAGCAGGTCTCGGCCTACACCTGCCCCGATTGGCTCGCACGCGAACGCCAACTGTTGAGCCGCATCCCCACCGTGGTCGGCCTGTCGGGTTTGCTTCCCGTTGCCGGAAGATACGCCACCACCATGCTCGGCGACGCGCCGGTCGTATTGACACGGGACAAAGGTGTCCGACACCGAGGACTTCGTAACCTGCGCCTGCATCCAACGCGGCTTCGCATCAAGTGCGCAGGACGCAGTCACGTTCGGCGCCAACGAGCCACTGCTCGCCCACTACGAACGAGAACTCAACCAACTGGTCGCCGACCAGCGCTAACGGTTCCTAGCTGGTGAAGCTGGCGATGTCGTTCAGATCGGCTCGGGGCATGCGCACCGTGTTGATGTGGGCATCATCGTCGATGTAGCCGAACGACAGACCGAACATGATCTCGTTGTCTTCGGGGATATCGGCGATCTCCTTGACCGGACCGGGATAGCCAGCGAGCGAACCCTGCGCAATGCAGCCGAGCCCCTTGTCGACCATGACGAGCATCATTGTGCCCAGCAGGATTCCCATGTCGACGGCTTGGGGAAAGTTGAACGTTCGTGGCATCGAGAAGAAGGCCACATGAGGCGCATCGAAGAACTCGAAGTTCTTGCGAGCGATGGCCATACGCCCTTCCTTGTCTTCTCGAGTCACGCCCATTGTCTCGTAGTAGCCAAAACCGCAAGCTCGGCGACGATCGATATACACACCTTCCATCTTGGTGTCGCCTGGGAATCCCCGTTCTTGAGCCACACCATTGTCGAATAGTTCGCAGAGTTCAGCTCGAAGCCGGTCACGAGCGTCGCCAGATACAACGGCGACATGCCACGGCTGGGTGTTGGTTCCCGACGCCGCCAGACGAGACAGGTCGAACACTTCTCGAATCAGTTCTTCGGGCACGGGATCGGGCTTGTAGCCTCGAACCGAATAGCGAGAAGTGAGGGCATCGGTAACGTTCACGCCTCCATTCTGTTCCGGCTACCCACTGCGGGCGAAACTGCGGCACAATTGTGTTGGTTCGACCGTTCGGTCGTTTCAGGAGGATGTGCATGGATTACGTGGCGCCAACCACGATCGAAGAGGCGGTAGGCGCTTTGGCGGCGACCCCGAACTCGCGAGTTTTTGCGGGTGCTACCGATCTCATTCCGCAGATCCGCGCTGGTCGACCCGAGCCCGGATTGCTGGTTGATCTCAAACGCATCGACCGCATGACCGCCGTGACCGAGAACGACTCCGGCTGGACGATCGGTGCGGCAACGCCCACCAGTCGATTGACCGAAGACGCCGCGTTCTCCGGTCAATTCCCCGGCCTCAGCGAAGCAGCCGGGCTCATTGGATCAGATCAGATCCAGAATCGATCCAGCTTGGGTGGCAACCTTTGTAACGCCTCTCCCGCGGCTGACTCGGTGCCGGCCATGATGGTCAATGGAGCCCGCGCCATCGTCGCCACCGCCGACGGCACGCGCTCGATTGCCGTCGACGAGGTTCCAACGGCTCCCGGGCAGACCTCGCTCCAGCCGGGCGAATTCATCATCGAGTTCGAAGTCGACAAGCCACCAGCCCACACCGGCGATGCCTACGTGCGCATGACACCTCGCACCGAGATGGACATCGCGGTCGTGGGCGCCGGAGCCCGCATCACTCTCGATGCCGAAGGCAACTGCACCGATGCCCGTATCGCACTCGGCGCTGTGACGCCCACCGCTCGTCGAGTTGGCGATGCCGAAGCTGCACTGCTGGGCAGCCCCATCACCGACGAAACTCTTGCACTCGTTGCGGCTGCTGCCAGCGAAATCTGTGACCCCATCGATGACAAACGCGGCACCATTGCCTACCGCAAACAAGTCGCCGGCGTGCTGGCCAAGCGAGCCGTCGAGCTCGCCGCCGACCGAGCCGCAGGCCATAACACCGCCACCGAGAACGGAACCCACTGATGAGTCGCTCCCACATCAACTGCACCATCAACGGTGACCAGACCGACTTTCTGAGCGAGTCCGGCGGATCGCTGCTCAACGCACTGCGCGACGACGTCGGCCTGATGGGCGTCAAAGAAGGCTGTGGCACCGGCGACTGCGGCGCCTGTTCCATCCTGATGGATGACCGTGTCACCTGCGCCTGTCTGATCTTTGCTCCCGAGGCCGAAGGTCGCACCATCGTGACCATCGAGGGCATGGCCGACGCCGACGAGCTTCATCCGTTGCAGCAGTGCTTCCTCGAAGGGGCGGCGCTGCAGTGCGGCATCTGCACGCCGGGCTTCTTGCTGGCAGCCAAGGCGCTGCTCGACAACAACCCCGATCCGACCGAGACCGAAGTCCGCTATGCCCTGGCCGGCAACCTCTGCCGGTGCACCGGCTACGACAAAATCATTCGAGCAGTACTCGATGCCGCCGAAGGCATGCGAGCAACCGCCACCACTGGAGAATCAGCATGACGATGACCGAAGACCCCAAGGCAAGCGCACCCAGCTACAAATGGGTCGGCAGCCGATCGATCCGCCCCGACGGCCTCGACAAGGTCACCGGCAAGGCCCGCTTCGGCGCCGACCTGACACTGCCTGGCATGCTCGAAGGCGCCGTGGCCCGTTCACCCCATGCGCATGCCCGCATCGTTTCGATCGACACCACGGCGGCCGAGGCCATGACCGGCGTTCACGCCGTGATCACTGCGGCTGATCTGCCCGACCTCGCCGAAGCCGGCAAGAAGCCCGACGACGTCTTCATGTCCGAGAAGATCCTGGCCAGGCACAAGGTCCTGTGGGAAGGCCACCCCGTGGCCGCAGTTGCTGCCACCAGCCGCGAGATCGCGCGGGCTGCCGTTGCCACCATCGAGGTTGTGTACGAACCCCTACCCCACGTATTGACCGTCGACGAAGCGCTCGCCGACGGTGCACCGGTGCTGCACGATGCCATGATCACCCGTGGCGTCGATCCAGCACCAGAAGAAGCCTCGAACGCAGCGTCTCGCGCCGTGCACGAGCGGGGAGACCTCGATCAGGGTTTCGCCGATGCCGATGTGGTGCTCGAACGCGAGTACACCACCAAGCCCGTCCACCAGGGCTACATCGAGCCCCACGCCTGCGTCGCCGATGCCGGCCAAGACGGCAAGGCCAGTCTCTTCGTGTCGTCACAGGGTCACTTCTCGTTGCGGGCCATGACCGCCACCACTCTGGGATGGGATCCATCGGCTATCACCGTGACTGCGGCCGAGATCGGCGGAGGCTTCGGCGGCAAGACCACCATCTATCTCGAGCCACTCGCCGTGCGCCTGTCCGCCAAGGCCGGCCGCCCCGTCCGCATGGTCATGGGCCGCGACGAAGTCTTCAAGGCCACCGGTCCCACATCGGGCTCGCGCATGAAGATCAAGATGGGCGTGACCAACGACGGCAAGATGACCGCCGCCCAGGTCTGGATGGCGTTCGAAGCAGGCGCCTTCCCCGGCTCACCCGTCGGCGCTGCCAGCATGACCGCCATTGCCTGCTACGACGTACCGAACTTCTTCATCGAGGGCTTCGACGTCGTCTGCAACAAGCCCAAGGTCGCGGCCTACCGAGCACCGGGCGCGCCGATCATTGCCTATGGCATCGAGAGCATCATCGATGAGCTCGCCATGGCCATTGACATGGATCCCATCGATCTACGCCTGGCCAATGCAGCCGTCGAAGGCACCCAGGCCTCGTACGGCCCGGTCTTCCCTCGCATTGGCTTCGTGGAAACGCTCGAGGCCATTCGCGACTCCGATCACTATCGCTCGCCCGTCCCCGAAGGCATGGGCCGCGGCGTGGCCAGTGGCTTCTGGTTCAACATCGGTGGCAACTCGACTGCCACCGTGCACGTCAACGAAGACGGCAATGTCAACGTGATCGAGGGCTCCCCCGACATCGGCGGCAGCCGTGCCTCGATGGCGTTGTTCGCAGCCGAAGAGTTCGGCATCTCGGTCGACCGGGTGTCGGTCAAGATCGCCGATACCCAGACCATTGGCTTCAACGACGTCACCGGCGGAAGTCGAGTGACCCTCGCCACCGGCAAGGTCGTGGTCGACTGCTGCCGGGCCATCAGAGAAGACCTGTGTCGCCGAGCCGCCAAGACCTGGGACTGCGAGATCGACGACGTCGAATGGGTCGACGGTCAGGCCCAACACGCCAGCGGCACCGAGACGCCGCTGTCGCTGGCCGACCTCGCCGCCAAGGCGCCTCGCACGGGTGGGCCGATCTCGGTCACCAAGTCCGACAACGTCCGCGGCGCCGGTGCTGGCTTCACCACCCAGCTCGTCGACCTCGAAATCGACGACGAAACCGGTGTATGTCGAGTCGCTCGCTATACGACCGCGCAAGATGCCGGCAAGGCCATTCACCCCAGCTATGTCGAAGGCCAGATGCAGGGCGGCGTGGTGCAGGGCATCGGCTGGGCGTTCAACGAGGAATACATCCACCGCCCCGACGGCACGCTCGACAATCCGGGCTTCCTCGACTATCGCATTCCCGTGGCTTCGGACCTGCCGATGATCGACACCATCGTGGTCGAGGTACCGAATCCCAACCACCCCTACGGGGTCCGAGGTGTTGGCGAGGCGGGCATCGTTCCACCCATGGCCGCCATCGGCAACGCCATCCAACGTGGTGCGGGCGTGCGCCTGAACGATCTTCCGATGTCACCAATGCGCGTCCTCGACGCCATCAATCAACGCGGATAGTCACACGACCCATGGTGACCGTCAAGTTCTCGGCATCGCTGCGTGACCTGACGGGCGACGACGACGAAATCCAGGTCGACGCACCCACGGTGCGCCGACTGATCAAGGTGCTCGACGAGCGCTACCCCGGCATAGGTGAACGCCTCAGCGAAGGCACCTCGGTCGCCATCAACGGCGAGATCCTGCCCGACGCCCTCTACGAAGACATCCCCGACGGCGCCGAAGTCCATTTCCTCGCCACCCTCGCCGGCGGATAACGAATCCGTGCCAGGCACCTGTTCGTTATCGGAGGCTGTCATACCCTGGATCTACGGTTGAGGTATGCCCAGACCACCCCGCCTCAATCCGATTGACGGCATTCACCATGTCACGAATCACCGCGCCGGGGACGAGGACTTGTTCCTCACCCATCGCGATTTCCTACTGTTGCTAAGGCTCCTCCAACTGGCGAGCGAAGAAACCGGCGTCGTGGTCATCGAATACTGCCTGATGCCAAACCACTACCACTTGGTCGTGCGTTGCCCCGAAGGCTCACTCGACCGGTTCCTCCACTATGTGCAGGGCAACTACGCCAGAGCGTTCAACCATCGCCACGGCAATAAGGGCCCAGTGTTCCAGCGCCGGTATCACAACGTCCTCATCACCTCCGACGAGCAGTTTCACCTCACGTGCCGCTACGTCAATCGCAATCCAGCCGAACTCGGCTACGACATTGCGAGCTATCCATGGTCGAGCTTTGCCCTTCACAAGCAGCCCACCGCTGCATCGCACGATGTTGTAGCAGTCGATCAGACGATGCTGCTCGGCATGTTCGGCTCGAACCCGGCCTATGTCGCGTTCGTAGAGCGAGCCATGCCTCATGACAAGTTCGCACTCGCAGGCAAACTCAGGACGATGGATCTGGACCAATCGACGGTCGCGGATGGACTAACCGGACTCTGCGAGATCATCACCGATGTAACCGGCGCCGACCTGGAGACCATCCGATCGAGCGCCCGAGGCCGCCGCAACGACGCCAGACTTGTCGCCACCTTGTTGGCCAGCGAGTTGTTCCCCGCCGATACCGATGCGATCTGCAAGACGCTCGGGTATCACAGCACCGGCACGTTCCGGTCGGCTCTCAATCGAGCTCGGAGGTTCTGCGAAGAAGACGACCAGATCCGCGCCAATGTAGACCTCGCCCGTAACGCATGGGCCGCCAGCGAACATCGAGCGGCTTAGGCCAGCGTCGGATAACGAACGCGTGCCTGGCACGGATTCTCTATCGCTTGTGTGCGAACGTAAGCTCGGCTCAATGGCTATTCCGATTCCTGCGACGTTTGCGGATGTGACCCTTGAATGGATGCAAGGTGCGCTGGCCGAAGGCGAAGTACTCGCCGCAGAGGTCGCCTCTCTTGCCGTGAAACCCATGGCTGCCAGCAAGGGGCTGATCGGCGATCTGGTCACGATTCACGTTACCTACGCCGAGGGCGATGGGCCAGCTGCCTTCGTGTTGAAGCTGCCAGCGGCCAATCCCGACAGCCGCCGGATCGGTGAGATGCTGAACGCCTATGGCCGCGAGGTCGCCTTTTACCGACATGTTGCACCCCACGCCGCAGGCACAAGGCTGGCAACGTGCTACTACTCGGGCGAAGACGACAACGCTGGACGCTGGGCTGTGCTGTTGGAGCACATCGAAGCCGACGAGGTCGACTTCTTCGCTGGCGCAACCACGGCACAAGCAAACGCAGCGGTAGACGCGCTCGCCGACTTCCACCATCTGTGGTGGGACGAACAAACGCCGTTCGTATGGATGCCGGGATTCGATGTGACCGGCGTCGGCGGACTGCAGCCACTGTGGCTGTCGAACCTGCCGGTATTCGTGGACAAGTATCGCGCATCCTTGCCGGGCCCTACAGTTGAGTGGGTCCTGGCGTTCGCGCCCCAGCTCGCCGCCTGGTCACGGCGGGCGGCGACGGAACCACTCACCATGGTGCACTCCGACTACCGCATCGACAACCTGCTATTTCAGGGTGATCAGGTCACCATGATCGACTGGCAGACCGCCATGCGAGCGCCCGCAGCCATGGACTTGTCGTGCTTCATCGCCACCAGCCTGTCAGTCGAAAGCCGGCCCGAACACGAAACCGCCCTGATCAGCCGCTACCTCGAACGGCTCCAGTCGCTCGGGACCAACGTCGATCCTGAATGGTTCGCCACGAGCTACGACGAGAACCTGTTGTGGTGGATGGGCCAGTTCGGCAACAATCTGGCGCACCTCGACCCTGGCGACGCCGCCACCCAGGCTGGACTCACGACCATGGTCGAACGCGTCTACACCGCTGCACTCGACCGCAACGTGGGCCGCCTGCTCTGACGTTGGGCCTCAGCGCCGACTAAGACGCCCGGTCTGTCGAGCGCTAGGTTCGCATTCGATGCGCTTTATACCAACTGAACTCACGAGCGACGAGCTTGTCCTGCAAGGCGAGGTGCGAGAATTTCTGGCCGCAGAGCTTCCGCCTGGAAGTCACGAACCCGGACTTGGTATGCAGGCCCGCCACGACAAGGCCTTCTCGAAGAAGATGGCCGAACACGGCTGGGTCGGCATGGCCCTGCCAACCGAATGGGGCGGAGGCGACAAAAAGGCCGTCGACCGGTTCATCGTGGTCGAAGAAATGCTGCGATGGGGCGCTCCGGTTGGCTATCACTGGGTTGCCGATCGCCAGACCGGCAACATCATCAACAAGTTCGGCACCGACGAGCAACGGGAACGATTCCTGCCGTCGATCTGTCGGGGCGAGCTCGGTTTCTCCATCGGTATGAGCGAACCCGATAGCGGCTCCGACCTGGCATCGGTCTCGACCCGGGCAGATCGCGACGATGGCGGGTGGATCGTCAACGGCACCAAGATCTGGACCAGCAACGCTCACGAGAACGACTGGTTCATATGCCTGCTCCGCACGACGCCACTCGAAGAAGGAAGTAACAAACGCGAGGGTCTCAGCCAAATGCTGATCGACCTGCACCACACCGAGGGGCTGGAGTTGAGCCCCATTCCGTTCCTGAACGGCGAACACCATTTCAACGAGGTGTCGTTCACCGATGTCTTCGTGCCCGACGAGAACGTGGTCGGCCAAGCTGGCATGGGCTGGAACCAGAACACCACCGAAATGGCATACGAACGAGGCGGACCCGACCGTTGGCTGTCACCGTTCTCTACCGTCGAACAGTTGCTGCGAGAATCCCAGGGCACCGACATGGACGACCGAGTGGTCGAACTCTTCGGCGAGCTGACCGCCCGCTGGTGGGCCATGCGCAATCTGTCACTTTCGGTGTCACGCCTCATCGATGCCGGCGAAGCTCCATCGGTCGAGTCATCACTTGTTAAAGAGATGGGCACCCGCTTCGAGATCGAGGTCATCGAGAAGCTGGTCGATCTCGTCGACAGCGAACTCACCTTGGAATCGGCCTCGCTCTTCCAGCGGCTGCTCGCCCAGTGTGTGTTGACCGGTCCTGGAAACACGATCCGCGGAGGCACGATCGAGATCCTGAGATCTGTTGCATCCAAAGGACTACAGGGGTTGCCAGCATGACCGTCGACGCCCTCATCACCGACACGGCATCGCGTCTGTTTGGCGAACTCTGCACCCATTCCGCCATCCAGGAAGCCGAAGCCCGAGGCGAATCGTCAGCCATCTGGCAAGCGTTCGCAGAAACCGGCTTCCCCTGGATCTCGCTGTCCGAAGAAGCCGGTGGCTCCGGCGGCACCCTTCTCGATGCGCTCGAAGTGCTTCGACTGGTCGGCTACTACGCGGCGCCGATCCCCGCAGCCGAGACCGGGGTGCTCGGCGGCTGGCTTCTTACGAGTGCAGGCCTCGAGTTACCCGAAGGCATCGTCACCGTGGTGCCGGGTAGCCCATTGGACACCCTCGCCGTTTCAGATAGCGGACAGGTGACCGGCACAGCACACATGGTGCCGTGGGGGCGCAACGCACAGCGCTTGGCGTTGTTGGGCCACGGCATTGTCGCATCGGTGGATGCATCGGCCGCCACCATCAGTCACGCAACATCATTGGCGGGCGAGCCCCGCGACACGCTCACCTTCGACGGCGCTCAAGCCGACATCGCCGCGGCCCCCGATGGTGTCGACGCCCACGCTCTTCGATTCCGGGGTGCACTCAGTCGCGTGGCACTCATGGCAGGAGCCATCGACAAGATGAGCCGACTGACCGTGAGCTACACCAACGAACGCGAGCAATTTGGCAAGCCAGTCGCGCGCTTCCAGGCGGTGCAGCAACACCTGGTGTGGGCCAGCCAAGACGCCGCGCTGACTCGCATGGCGGCCGAGAGCGCTGGCCGCCAAGCGGCCCGAGGCGACGCACGTTTCGAGATCGCCGCCGCCAAGCTCGTCGCCAACCAGGCCGCGACCCGGGCGACCAAAGCGTGCCACCAAGCTCACGGTGCAATGGGCATGACCCAGGAATATGAGCTGCATCATTCGAGCCGCCGGCTCTGGACGTGGCGCTCGGAGTACGGCGGCGTTCGTGAGTGGTCGAACTGGGTCGGCCGGTCCGCGGTTGCCCACGGCGCCGATGGCTTGTACCCGCTCGTTACGGGTGGGTCGGCGGCTCTCTAGTTACTCACCGCAGATGACGAGGCGGTAGCCCATGTCGAATTCGGTCAACTCGCGCAGATGGCCGTGACGGCGATCCCACTCGCCACTATCGAGTGCGTCCGCCAAGCGGCGGGTACCAGCGGCGCGGTCAGATTCTGACTGGCGGGCAAGTATCGACATGCCGGCCTGTACGACGGGATCGAGATACCGCTCAGGACGATTCCAGTAACAACCAGCGAAGCCATCGATGCAGTTGTCGGGCACCGTCATCACACGCTCTTCGACAAGATCGAGATAGCCATCGATCCACCCAGCCGAAGGACTGGCGACCGACGGCTCCATACCGAGCGACGTGAAGTATTCGGCGAGCCAGAACGTGCAGCTCACCGATGCGTCATAGACGAGTGCAACCTGACGGCGTGAGACCCGCCCGAGTTCGCGCCGAAGGCTGTTCATAAACGATGATCTAGGGTGAAGCATGACCGATCTTGAATCCGATATCGCCCGCCTCGTCGAGCGTGATCAAGAAGCGCTCGAGTGCCCGTTTCCGCTCTTCGAACGCATTCAGCAAGCAGATGCGCCACTCGTGCGCAGCGAGAGCCTGGGCGCGTGGATCGCTACCCGTCACGAGCACGTGCTCGAGATCATGCGAGACACCAACACCTGGTCGAGCCGATCGCCGTCTTCGGTCGGCGGCCGAGCCAGTGCCATGACTATGGCTATGGCCGAACTGGCGCAAGACCCCGAGATGGCCCAGGTACTCGCGACGGTCATGGATGATCGACGCCAGGTCGCTGTGCTGTTGAACGCCGATCCCCCGGCTCACGTTCGACAGCGACGCGCCGTGAACGGCGCCTTCCGCCCGGCGCGCATCCGGGCGATGGAACCGCAGGTCCGCGCCATCTCGAACCGACTGGTGTCGGCCTTCGCTGCGCGTGGGCGGGTCGAGTTCGTGTCGGAATACGGCGTGTTGTTGCCCATGGAGATCATCGCCGGAGCGCTGGGCGTGGCCCACGACGACCTGTTGCAGTTCAAGCAGTGGTCCGATGACCTGGTCATGCCCGTCGGCAATGCGTCTCCGTCGGTCGAGCAGGTGCGTGGCTTTTTGATGAGCCGCAAGGAGTTCGGCGACTACTTTTCTGCTCTGCTCGACGAGCGTCGAGCCAGCCCGAAAGACGACATCATCAGCGACGTGGCCAATGCCAACGTCGACGGCGAACCGCTCAGCCCCGCCGAGGCACTGTCGATGCTCACTCAGTTCCTGGTTGCAGGCAACGAAACCACCACCAAGCTGCTGACCAACCTGGCATTCCATCTCGCCGTCCAGCCCGAGCTGCAAGATCGCGTCCGCAATGATCGGTCGCTGGTCGAGAATCTGGTCGAGGAAGCCCTGCGCTTCGAAGCACCAGTTCAGGGTCTGTTTCGAGTAGCCACGACCGACACGGACTTCCACGGTGTGCCCATAGCCAAGGGCGACTTCGTGTGGGTCGTGTACGCCGCAGCGAATCGTGACCCGGGCGTGTTCTCATGCCCGAACGAGATCAACGTCGACCGAACGAACGCCGGCGAGCATCTGGCGTTCGGTCATGGCGAACACTTCTGCATCGGTGCACGCCTGGCCCGACTCGAAGCGCACGTGGCGGTCAACGCCGTTCTCGACAACATGATCAATCTGCGGCTGAGCGAGAGCCATGTGGCACAGTTCGAAGACAGTTTCGTGCTGCGAGGCATGCGAACACTCGATCTCGAGTTCGATCCGGTCCGATCCGAGTAGGCGAATGATTGTCGCACCCACCCCGCAAGACTGGGTGCCACGATCATTCGTATGCAGCTCCATCGGCCCGGGCGTACACCCATTGATCGGTTTGGGTACTACTGCCCAACCGGTGATTTAGGATGGGGTAGGTGCGACTCATCCCATTGGAAATCGGCCAGATCGAAATGTACATGGGACAGATCACGGGAGATGATGGCACTCGCCGTTTTCCGGTTCCGTCGTGGCTCATCGAACACCCACAAGGACTCGTATTGTTCGACACCGGCATGCACGTCGACCTCCAGACCAGCTTCGATCGGATCGGCGCCGAGACAGCAGAAACGATCACGCCCGACTTCTCCCCCGGCGAAGAATTGACCGCCCGGCTGGCGCAGCGAGGTATTGCCCCCACAGACATCACCAAAGTCATCGTCAGCCATCTGCACTTCGATCATGTGGGAGGAAACGAGGAGATCCCCAACGCTCGAGTCGTCGTTCAGCATGCCGAATGGGAATCGGGCCATGACCAGCGCATGATCGACTACGGGGTCTACAACCCCGTCGACTACGACCATGGCCACGACGTGCAACAGATCGACGGGCATCACGACGTGTTCGGCGATGGCTCAGTGAGGTGCTTGCCCACCCCAGGCCACACCCGGGGCCACCAGTCATTACGTCTCGAGCTCGAGTCGGGCCCGATCGTGCTCACGGGTGACTGCGTCTATCTGGAGAGCATGCTCGACCAGATGCAAGTGCCGACAATTGGCAGCGAAAAGTCGCAACAGCAGCAGCGCGAATCCATGCGTTACCTCGCTTCGTTGCGCGACGATCACGGCTGCCGCCTGCTGTTCGGTCATGACATCGATCAGTTCGCTGCGATCCCAGCCGGAGGACTCCAGTGATGACGAACGAGAACCTGACCTGGTCGGTGGGCGATGTCACGATCACTCGCGTCGAGGAAGGCGTGACCTATGTCGACGCATCGGTGCTGATGCCGGACTTCACGCCTGCCATGCTGGACCCGCATCGTGACTGGTTGATGCCGCACTTCTTTTCGGACCGCAACCAAAAGATGGCGCTCTCGATTCACTCGTTTGTGGTCGAGAGCCAGGGCAAAACCATCGTGGTCGACACCTGCGTCGGAGACGAACAAGCGCCTCTTCCCAGCGACCCGGCCTTTGTCGACCGGCTCCACGCTGCCGTCGATGGTGGCCTCGACTCGGTCGATGTGGTTTTGTGCACCCACCTGCACTTCGATCATGTCGGCTGGAATCTGCGCACCGACGATGGCGCTCGGGTTCCCACATTCCCGAACGCGCGTTACCTGTTCGCCGCCACCGAAGTCGAGCACACTCGAACCAACGACCATATGGGCGTGCTCGGACCCTCGATCGATCCGATCATCGATGCCGGCTTGGCCGACCTGGTAGAGACCGACCACGACGTGACCGGCGAAGTTCGTCTGCTGCCCACCCCGGGTCACACACCAGGGCATGTCTCGGTCCTGATCGAATCAGCGGGCGCGTCGGCGCTGATCACCGGTGACATGACCCACACGCCGCTTCAGTTCGCCCGACCCGATCTGGCCGCATCGGCATTCGACACCGACAGCGTGCAGTCGACTCAGACACGCATCGACATCATCGAACGCTTCGCCGACTCCGACACACTGGTGCTGGGCACCCACTTCGCGCCCCCGACCGCCGGGCGCCTGACTCGCACCGGTGAGTCGATTCGCTTCGGTTAACCTCTTGCCATGGCGTCTGTTGATCTGGCTTCGGAACAACGCGCGCTCGACGAAGCTCGCCAAGCAGCCGCCGACAAGCTGGCGTCGCTACAAACCATCGAACTCATGGCCGCCGACGAGCTCAGTCAGGAGTACATGGAGGCCGTGGTCCGCGGCGCCGTCGAAAAACTCTCCCGTGAACTCACGGTCTTCGGTCGAATAGACGACGAAGAAATCTGGCGGGTGGGCATCTACGGCGTGCAGAAGGACCACACTCCCGTGGTCATCGACTGGCGGGCACCATTTGCACAAGCCTTTTACCAAGCCAAGTTCGACGACCCGCAAGGTCTCGAGCGTCGTGTGAGCTATGTGGGCGCAATCGATGAACTGTTCATCGAAGAGTTCACCAACGGCCAGGTCAGCGGGTCGTCGCCGTTGATGGCCGAGCTGTCACGGTCACGGGGCGAGACCATGAAGACAGCTGTGGCCACCCTGCAATCCGAGCAGGATGAACTGGTCCGGCGCGACCCCGACGAGCAGATGGTCATCCGCGGCGGACCCGGGACGGGCAAGACTGTCGTTGGGCTGCACCGCGCCGCCTGGATCGTGTACAACGATCAACGGCTGTTGTCGGCCGAACTGATCCTGGTCGTGGGCCCCACCGACCGCTACCTCGAATATGTCTCTTCGGTGCTCCCCACCCTGGGCGAAGCCAAGGTCCGCCAAACCACTCTTGCGCGGCTGCTCGGCCCCACCTCGCCGATCGCAGCAGCCATCGACTGGCCAACGGTGCTCGACCGCTTCGAGGCATCGCTGTACAAGCGAGAGTCCGTCATGATCAAACGCCAGACCGTTCCCGCCGACGTGGCCATCGAGATCTTGGACCGGGTGGCGGCATCGAAGTTGCCGTGGCGCAAGAAGCGTGCCGGAGTGGTTGCGGGGTTGGCCCGCTTCAGCGGTCGGCCCGACGCTCAGGTACGAGATGCCGCCGCCGAGCTCATGCCGCCGATGAGCGCCAAGCAAGCATTCACGCGGCTTCGCAATCGCGACGTGTTGCGCGAGTGTGGGCTCGACGAGACCCAGATCGATGCGTGGCTCCAAGTCGAAGACGATGGTCCGTTGCGAGACGAGCTCAAGGCACGGTTCGAGCAAGCCCCCATGCAGTACTCGCATGTCATCGTCGATGAGGCGCAGGACCTGACCGTCATGCAGATGCGTGCCGTGCAACGCCGCACCAAGGGCCTGACCTTTGTCGGCGATGACGCGCAGACCTCGGTCGATGGCGCCATTGGCCTACGAGCCATCGCCGAGTCGCTGGAGATCGAAGCCACCGAGCTCACCACTGCCTATCGCATGTCCGCCGAGATCGCCGATTGGTTGAACGATCTGGCGGCGGCTACCGAACTTCCGGCTGTTGTGCTGGTCGGCATTCGCCCCAACGGCATCGCGGTCGAGACCAACGAGCCGTTCGATGATGCACACTCCCGCCTCGACGCCAAGTATGACAACTGGCGAGTCCTGCGCCACGGTGATGTCTGGAGCCACAAGGGCATCGAGTACGACGCCGTGCTCGTAGACGCCAAGGACATGACCGCAGCCGAGCTCTACCTGGCTGCCTCGCGGGCCGCTCACGAACTCGTCGTCGTGAACATCTGAGCTATAGGTCGACGGCTTTTTCGCTGGCGGGCAGTTCGTAGACGAAGTCGCAGTGGCTGGCGCCGCCCATGATGGTTTGGGTGCGGGTGAAGGTGATGTCGGGGTTGAAGCCCTCGACCATGGTGCCGTCGCGATTACAGCTCATGCGGGCACCCAGGTCGGGGTCACCGAGCTCGCGATACATCTCGGCATACTTGCAGCGCGTCACGTTGAATGCGAAGCGGGTGTCGGTCTGCTCGACTACTTCGAGCTCGAGTGCTCCGCCGCGCGTCCAGGCTTCCATCGAGTCGGCGAACACGCTCAGGTCGTTGCCGCCCATCATCTCGGCCATGGTCGCACCCTGGCTCTGCGCCACCCCGACAATGACTTCGGCGGCCAGTTCGCGCACCCGCTCCTGGCCGAACTCCTGACCGAGACGCTCCAGAATCGGCGCCATGATCCGTGCTTCGATCTCGCGGCGTTTCAGCACCCCAACATCGTTCAACGTATCCGGACGTGCCTCAGCCATGAAGAAGAGAGTAGTCCAGGCGGTGAAGGGCCCGTAGAGAAGCCAACCCGGGGGTGAAGGTGCGCTGCCACCATGAGCCAAGATGGAGCAATGAACGTTCAGCCCTCGGGGGGCGCACTCGGTGCGTACGTGACGGGAGTCGATCTGGCTGCGCCACCGTTGCCCGCCACGACCCAGGCGATTCGAGACGCCTGGCTCGAGCACCTGGTGTTGGCGTTCCCCGAACAGCCGTTGAGCGAAAGTGCACTTCTGGCCTTCGCCACGACACTCGGCGAGCCAGCAAGGTATCCGTTCGTCGACGGCCTGGCCGGCTATCCCGAGATCATCGAGGTGAAGAAGCTCGAGCACGAGAAGAACAACTTCGGTGGCATCTGGCACAGCGACACCGTCTACCTCGACGAGCCGCCGATGGCCTCGATGCTGGTTGCTCGTGAGTTGCCACCGACAGGCGGCGACACCGAATTCGCCAACATGTACCGAGCCTTTGACGACCTCCCCCCACATCTTCGAGAAATCATCGAGCCGCTGCAGGCCGTGAACCGGTCGGACCTGGCTGCGGTTTCCGAGACGCGTTCTGACCGAGTGGCAGACAGCGCTTCGCCCGAACGCACGGCGCACCAATCCGTGCACCCTGCGGTACGAACCCATCCCGAGACCGGCCGCAAATCGCTGTACGTGAACATCGCCCATACCAGCCACTTCGCAGGTATGACCGAAGCCGAGAGCCGACCGATTCTCGAGGAGATCTTCGCCCACCAGGTCCGCGCTGACCACGTGTGGCGTCTGCAGTGGGAGCCCGGAATGCTGGCACTGTGGGACAATCGGTGCCTATTACACCACCCGATCAATGACTACAACGGCTACCGCCGGGTCATGCATCGCATCACGCTGGCCGGAGACCGCCCGGTCTGACCAACAGATGACGACTCAGGCAAGACCGGCAGCCCACCATTGTTCGAACATGGGCAAGATGTCGTCGTTGACCAGTTCGACCAACGTGCCGTTGGGAGGTTGCACGTAGGCGAAGGTGCCGTAGCCGTCGTCGGGAGTCCTGCCTGCGAGCGCAACGCTCCAGCCCTTGCCCAGCACTGCCTCGACCTCGGCCGCGACATCGTCGACCCACACGCCAACGTGATGGAGACCGGGCGTATCGCCGCAATGCCATGGCGAACCAGGAGCGCTCTCGAGTAGTTCGATGTGCTGCGGCCCTTCGCACGAGTACACATACCGCAACGGCACGGTCTGCACGCCGTGCGCGGGAGTCCAGACCGGCATCTCGGCCACCTCGCGAGCTTCCGCCCAGGTCACGCCGAGCGACTCACCCATTTCGGTCATGGCGGAATCGAGATCCGGCACAAGAATTCCGGTGTGATAAATGCGTTGGTAATCGATCATGTCTCGCTCAGGGAAAGTCGGGGATGGGAGTGAAGGAATGGGTCTGCACAACCGGCTCGCGGTTGGCAACGATCGACACCGCGGTGCCGGTGGCGCCGCCCAGCGCCGTCTCGATCGACGCCGCCGCCACCGCAGCCGGGTCGAGCAGCTTCGGAGCGCCTTTGGCCGCCTCGGCAGCAAGGCCCAGGAGTGCCGTGGCGACACCACCTGGACAGATGGCGTTAATCGTCACATTCTGTTCGGCCAACGAGTCGGCCACAGCTCGGGCCCAGCCAACGACAGCATGTTTGGTTGCCGTGTAGAACGGTGTTGGTGTCCAGGCGACGAGCCCGGCCGCCGATGCGGTGACGATGATGCCTCCGCCGGCGTTCATATGCGGTGCTGCGGCCACGGTTCCGTAGATGACCGAGTCGGTGTTCACGGCCATGACCTTGCGGTACTGGTCGAGCGCAAGCTCACCCACGACGTAGGGCTGGCCTTGCTCTTTTCGAGAACGGCCCAGAACACCGGCGTTCAAAAACAACAGATCGAGTCCGCCTACAGCTTCGACGGCGACGGCGATCATGTCGCGGTTGGCCTGCTCGGTCGTGACATCGACAACTTGGGCGTGACAGCCATGCGCTGCAGCAAGTTCGGAGAGCAGCTCGGCCTGGATGTCGACCGCCACCACGGTTGCTCCGCGCTGGCTCAGTTGCTCGACTATGGCAGCGCCGATGCCCGATGCAGCACCGGTGACGAGCGCGGTCTTCGCAATGAGATCGGTCCCGTGATCGATGGTCATTGGGCGGTGAAGTTCGGGGTGCGGCGTTCGGCCATGGCGGTCACGCCTTCCTTCCAGTCTGCGGTGGTCTGTAACCGAGCCTGCTCGACGGCCTCATGATCGGTCGCGGCCTTGACCTGATCGGCCAGGTCACCTCGCAAGGTGGCACGAATCGAACGAACGGCCAGCGGTGCCGACATCGCAATCTCCGCTGCAAGTTCATGGGCGGCGCCGCGCACCGAGTCAAGTGGCGCCAGTTTGTCGGCCAACCCGAGAGCTACTGCTTCGTCGCCCTTGACTCGACGACCGGTGAACAGCAGTTCGGCGGCGACCTGCGGACCGACCAGTCGAGGAAGCGTCACGCTCAAGCCAAATCCTTGATGAAACCCGAGCCGAGCAAAGTTGGCGCTGAAACGAGCCTCGGGCGCAGCAACGCGAAAGTCGGGCATGAGCGCCAGTCCTAGGCCGCCGCCTATCGCCGCACCTTGTACTGCCGCGACGATCGGCAATGCGGATCGGAACAGACGGACCCCGGCGGCGTAGAGCTGACCGGCGTTCTCGTCGTCGGCCCGGTTCGCAAAGTCTGCGCCGGCGCAGAAGTGCTTTCCCTCGCTGCACAGCACGATGACCCGAGCCTGGCCGCCTGCATCAAGTCCTTCGAACGTGTCTGCCAATTCCTCGATGAGTCTCATCGAGAAGAAGTTGTTCGGTGGCCGGTGAATCTCCACCGTGGCCACATGATCGCCGCCGACCTCGACCGAAACGTCTCCCATGGTGCTTCACTCTCTGGCCGTGCGGCCGTCGCCTGTCTTCAAGACATAAGCTACTTCGCCGCCGAGGTCACGGCGAAAGCCAATGCTTACCGATCAGATTCACCATGGTCTCGTGACCTGCGAGCAGCAACAAGTTCACCATGCTGATCAGCTCGGCCTCGCTCAACAGCTATCGTGACCGGTCATGACATTCACAGATTTCGAGATGGAGTCGATCACCGGTGACCAGGTGGACTTCTCCCGATTCCAAGACCAGGTCAGCCTGATCGTCAACGTCGCCAGCGCTTGAGGCCTCACGCCTCAGTACGCAGGTCTGCGTGCGCTTCAGGAACAGCACGGCGCTCAGGGCTTCAATGTTCTGGCGTTCCCGTGTAACCAATTCGGCAACCAGGAACCCGGGTCGAACGAAGAGATCATGCAGTTCGCATCGTCGAAGTACGACGTCAACTTCCCCATGTTCGCCAAGATCGACGTCAACGGCGATGGTGCTGCCCCGCTCTATAGCTGGCTACGTGCGAACCAAGCCGGCGATGGCGACAGCAGTGACATCGCCTGGAACTTCGAAAAGTTCCTGGTCGATCGTTCAGGCGACGTTGTCGCCCGGTGGGCGCCCCAGGCAACACCAGAAGAGATCGGCCAACAGCTGGGTACCTGGCTGTAAGCCTGCACCCATCCGAACCCGAGATCTGGAAACGCCGGTGTCAGCGCAAGCTGATGCCGGCGGTTTTGGTTTCCAGGTACTCGTCGAGACCTTCGTGGCCGCCCTCGCGACCCAGACCCGAGTCGTTCATGCCGCCGAAGGGCACCGCTGCCGACGTGGGGTTCACGTCGTTGATACCAATGATGCCGAAGCGCAGCGATTCGAATGCCTGAATCGCGGTCTTCAGGTCCTGGGTGTAGACGTAGGCTGCCAGCCCGTAGTGCGTATCGTTCGCCAGTTCGATGACCTGATCGACATCGTCGTACACCACCACCGGGGCAACCGGACCAAACGTTTCCTCGCGGTAGACCGTCATGTCGGGTGACACGTCGGTCAGCAGCGTTGGTGCATAGAAGTGACCGCGATCGAGGCCGTCGTCGGTCAAGCGGTAGCCACCCACTGGTATCCCGGCTCCCTTCTCGCGCGCATCCTCGACCTGCGCAGCAACCTTCTCGATGGCGGCATCGTTGACCAGCGGTCCGACGCCAACGCCGTCATCCATCCCGTTGCCGGTGTGCAAGCCCGAGACTCGCTTGGTCAGTGTGCCCACGAACGCCTCGGCGGCATCTCGGTGCACATACAACCGGTTCGGACTGATGCATGCCTGACCCGAGTTCAGGAACTTCAGCGCCGCTGCACCCTTGGCCGCCTGCTCGGGGTCTGCATCGGGATACACGATGAACGGCGCATGCCCGCCCAGTTCCACCGACACTCGTTGCAGCGAGGCGGCTGCCTTGCCTGCCAGCATCTTGCCCACCGCCGTCGACCCGGTGAACGTCAGTTTCTTCACCCGCCGATCGCTGGTGAACACGTCGCCGATGGGCGCAGGATTCTGTGCGGTGACCATGTTCATCACGCCGGCCGGCACACCCGCTTCGGCCAGGATCTCGAAGATGGCTTTCGCAGACAATGGAGTGGCCTCGGCTGGCTTGAGCACCATGGTGCAGCCGGCGGCCAACGCCGGGCCCATCTTGCGGGTGAGCATAGACATCGGATAGTTCCACGGGGTGATCGCCGCCACCACGCCGACCGGTTGGCGAACACTCAGGAAACGCTGGTCAGGTCTCGACGAAGGCAGCCATTGGCCCGTGATACGGCGCGCTTCCTCGGCGAACCAGCGCAAGAAGTCCGCGCCGTAGCCGACCTCGAACCGGGCTGCCTTCAACGGCTTACCCTGCTCGGTCGTCATGAGATGCGCCAGCTCGTCGGCGCGGTCGTTCATGAGCTGCCACGCGCGCATCAAGATGTCAGCGCGCGCGTATGCCGTGGTCGCCGACCAGCTGGCAAACGCTTCATCGGCCGCCCGAATTGCGCGGTCGGCATCGACTGCATCGCCGTCGGGCATCTCCCCGATCTTCTCGCCTGTGGCCGGATTCGTGACCTCGAAGGTTGCGCCACTGTTGGCGTCGACCCATTCCCCATTGATGAACATGGTCACGACGCTAGCGGCGGCCGTAGTTCGCCAGCACGCTGGTCAGCCGGCCAGGGGTATCTCCCAACCCAGCGAGTGCACCGCCTCTGTCGTGCGATCGAGCGACGCCTGGTAGATGGCACGCACGCCAGGATCGAGATCAGGATCCTCGAGCGCAGTCAGCAAGTCGATGACGGTGTAGTCGGAACGATCGACCCAGGTCGGGGCGAACGCCAGTGCCGTCACGCGGAAACCCATCGCACTATTTCCCTGCACTGTTGCCTCGACGAGCACACCGTCCTGGGTTCCCGTTCGACAACAATTGTCGCTCTGATTCGACAACGAGTTACCGAGACCGTAGACAACCGGCACACCGTTCATCGTCGTGACCGGTTGCACGACATGCACATGATTTCCCATGATCACATCGACGGATCCTGACCCGGTCAGCGCTTGCGCCAGCGAAAGTTGTTCGTCAGACGGGTCTCGTTGATACTCGTTACCCCACTGGATGCTCAGCACAACGATGTCGGCACCCGACTGCCGAGCTCGCTCGGCCTCGGCGATGATTGCGTCGACGTCGTTCAGATTCACCAGCCAGGGTTCGTCCTCGGGCAGGCGGAACCCGTTGAGGCTGTAGGAATAGGAAAGATGTGCGACCGCCAACCCATCGAGGTCATAGATCCGGGGAGAGGCGGCCTCGGTCGCCGACCGAGCCATACCTGCGTGACCCAGGCCAACACGATCCATTTGATCCAACGTGACGACCACGCCCGACGGGCCCCGATCCATCGAATGATTCGACGCGGTCGAACAGCCGTCGTAGCCTGCGTGTACGAGCGCGTCGGGCAGCTCGCGCGGCGCTTCGAACGTGGGGTAACCGTCGAGTCCGATGTTGTCGGATGACACCGGCGTTTCGAGCACACAGATGGCCAGGTCAGAGCGCTGCAACCGCGGCGCCAGACGGGCGAACATCGGCCGGTAGTCATAGCTCAGGTCGCTGTCGTTGCCGTAGCGAAGCGCCTGGCCGATCACGGGCGTATGGCTCAGAACATCGCCGGTGAAGACCATGGTTCGGCTCATGATGGGAAGCGGCGTCGGTGTCGGCGGAATCGTGAGCGGCGTCGGCGACAGGGGTGTCGGCACCAGCGTGGGGGCAGCTACCGCCGTGGGGGCTGCTGCGGGTTCGACCTGTTGGGCTTGTTGGGCTACGACTCGCTCGGCTTGGCTGTCGGCCATATCGGCACCACCACATGCGGTTGCGGCACCCACCGCGCACATCACCCAGATTGCCAGCCGCCTCATGGGGAGATGTTAGGAGACCACCAGCACCAGCGCTTTCCTTCACGCCACCAGTCCCCTAATGTTGGCGAAACGGCAGATAGACGATCACCCGGCGGAGGAACCAGCCATGGAAACCAAGGACCACCCGAGCAAACGTTTGGCCCGATCAGCAGCGCTCGGAACAATGATTTTGAGCGTGCTGATGCTCGTGTCGATAGTGGTACCCCAACCTGCGGCCGAGGCCAGCGCGTTCACGGGTTCGCCATGTCCGTTCTACTCGATTCAAGATGTATTCGATGACCCCTCGGGCAACTGGGACGGCGACCAGGTCAACAACAGCGACGAGCTCTACAACGGCATGAACCCCTGTCGCACCGACACCGCCGACTTCTGTGCCGGCGGCGGCAACGCACTGTGCACGTATGTGACCCACTCCTACACCTACAACCATGCGGGATACCCGGCGGCGTGTGCACACTCGATCAACGCCTTCCCGACCGGTGACTACGACGGCGATGGCATCCGCAACGATGCCGAGATCCGCCAAGGCGCCAACCCCTGTCGTCATCCCTGCCCGAATCCCACGAACGCCGATCTGGCACTGAACCCCAACGGTTCGTGGGACAACGACGGCATCAGCAACGCCGTCGAGGTGTGGCAGGGAACGAACCCCTGCGTGGGCGTGGTGCTCAACCCGTGCCCGCACTACACCTACGCCTATGTCAACGCGCAGCCTTCACGTGACTGGGACGGCGACGGCATCGCCAACGCGACCGAGGTCCGCCAAGGCACCAACCCCTGCATCTTCAACACGGTCCAGCGACTACCCCACGTCGTCCAGCAGCCCGCGACAAGCTATGTGGTCACTCCGCCCACGGTGGTCTACGTGGCACCCGCTCCGGTAGTGGCCGTGTGCCCTCATGGCTATCCGTATTACAACCGCAGCAACCACCGCTGTTACGCCTATCCCATCGGCCATTTCTACAGCTACTGAGCGACCAGTCCGCTCGCTGATCCTGACTGTTTACCGCTGCGATCAGCGAGCGCCTTGGCCGTCGTCGACCTTGATCACGGTCCCGGTCACTGCATCGCTGGCCGGGCCGCACAGATAGAGCAACGTCGAGTCGAGCTGGGCTGGATCGCCGATTCGTTTGCGCGGCATGCGAGTCGTTATGTCGCCCATACGTTCGAGCATGCCGTCCATCATCTCGGAGCTGAACGCCCCGGGCGCAATGGCATTCACATTGATGTGATAGCGAGCCCACTCAACGGCCAGCACCTCGCTCATCCGAGCAATGCCGGCTTTGGTCATCGAGTAGAGCGCCGCACCCTGGCCTTCGTAGCGGAACGCCCCGATACTGCTGATGTTCACCATGCGCCCCGGCATCTCTGCTGCGATCAGACGACGGGCAACTTCACATGACAACACATAGGGGCCTCGCAGGTTCGTGTCGAAGACCCGGTCGATGAGATCGAGCGACATCTTGTGCGCTCGTTGCGCATCTGGAATCCCGGCATTGTTGATCAAGATGTCGACGGTTCCCGCCGCGACTTCTGCATGATCGACCGCCGCCATGATGCTGTCGGTGTCGGTCATGTCGAGGCGACACGGATGGGCCTCGCCGCCAGCTGCAGCAATGACGCCTTCGAGCTCGGCCAGCCGCTCTTCGCGCCGTCCCGTGGGGATCACCGTGGCACCGGCCGCTGCCAAGACCTGCGAGAAACGCCAACCAAGACCCGACGTGGCGCCGGTAACCAGAGCCACCCGTCCGGTCAGATCGGTCGATGAATGCGGAAGCGGGTAGTCAGCCATGGGCCGAATATACGTGAGCCCGGGTTCGCCACACCAAATTCATGTTGGCAGACTACTTGGGGCGGACCCAGTGGCCGTCGGTGTCGAATTCGAGATCGGTGAGTTCGCCGGGCACGACCTCGGCATCGATGCGTAGTGCGACCGCCACCTTCTGGTAGTTCCACTTCATCACATCGAGGGTGAGCTCCAGGATCTGTTCGTCGGTGAAGTGTTTTCGAAGATCACCCGCCAGTACGTCGTCGATGTCGCCCGGCTGGGTCATCAGCGCGTCAGCGAGTCGAAGCGCGACGCGGTGCGACTCGGCCAGATCCGTGTCGTGATGATTGTTGACCTTGGCGGCCATGACTTCGTCGAGTCCATGCTGCTGGGCAACTGCCCCGCGAACGCTCAGTCAGGTGTGACAATCATGATGGTTGGCGCATCGCAGCCTGACGAGTTCGGTGGTGACTGGATCGACCGAATCGAGACAGACGACGCTGGCCTGCCACTCGCCCAGAGCCGCAGCCAATTCCTTGCTGCCATGGCGTCCTGCACCGATGCGCCGCGCTTGTTGGTGGGCGCTCACGAGCTCAGCCCCAATTTGACCCAGGCGAGTTCGAGGCGCACTCGCTGCTCGATTACCAACACCGCGTGCATGAAGTCCATCAGCCGATCCTCGCCCAGCTCGATGCGCAATGTGGCCACCATGTCATCGGACACGTTCGCCACGTCGATGACCCATTGCTCGACAAAGGCGACGACCGCCAGCGCCAGGTCATCGGGAACCAACTCGTTCGCCGAGTTCGATGCTGGCGTCTCGGCTCCGAGCAGTTGGCATATGCGTTGCTCGGCGATCGCAAGCATGGCGGCATCGACATGTGCTGTCGCCAGCTCTCGTGTCGTTTGCAGCGCCTGTTGTACCCGGGGGTGTGCGGCAAGCATTTGATCAGTCGGCACGTCCATGGTCAGCGGCTTTGCGGACCGCGCATGAGCGCTCCGGGATACTCGCCGGTCAGTTCGCCGTCTTCGACGGTGGCGGTTCCCCGTTTGATCGTGGCCAGATAACCCGACGATTTCTGGAGCAAACGAGTACCACCCGCTGGCAGATCCTGGACCAGTTCGGGCGCATGAGCATTGATCGTGGCGTGATCGAAGATGTTCAGATCGGCGAGATAGCCGGGGGCCACCACACCGCGATCGTCGAAGCCGACATGGGCGGCGGTGGCCTGGGTCTGGCGATGCACCATGTGTTCGAGTTCGAAGGTCGCTCCGTCGGGCCGATCACGGGTCCAGTGGCTTATCGCCGTGGTGGGCATGGTGCCATCGGAGAGTGTGTTGCAGTGGGCGCCGGCGTCGCTCAGACCCGAAAGCGTGAGCGGCGACGCAATCATCTCGGCGACGTCGTCGAGACTGCCACCGGCGTAGTTCATGAACGGGAGGTATACCAGATTGGCGCCCCCATTCTCGACGAAGAAGTCGTACATGACCTGGTTGGCCGGTTGATTCGTGCGAGCAGCGATGCCCGCAAGCGAGTCTTCGGGCTTGGGCTCGTAGTTCGGAAACGTGGCCATGGGATACATGCGGTCGTAACCCGAGTGGGTGGTGGCACTGAACGAGCTGGGAACGAATGAGCCGTGTTCGTCGAGAATCGTCTGGCGGACTGTCGGGTCCTGCATGCGAACGACCCGTTCGGCAAGTGGTAACGCACAAAGTGCCTTGTACGTCTTGCTGCAGCGCAACGGATTCACGGTCGACGTGAGGCCGGCAACGACGCCGATGGGCCGCACCGCAGTCTGGGCCGACACGTCGGCGCCGGCGCTTCGCCACTGCCCGATGGCCTGCAAGAGCTCTCGCCAACGTCCGGGCGATTCGTCGCTTTGCTGCACCGTGAAACTCAGGGGGCGATGCACGTGCATGGCGATGGCCCCGAGCAGCGCCAACTCGCTGGCGACGAGTTCGTCGTTTGTGGACTGGTACGAGTCGCTGATCAGTTGAATCACACCCGTACCGGCTCGTTGCAGTGCCGCCGCCACACCCAGGACTTCGTCGGCTCCCGCCTTGAGGGTGCCGATCTGGGCACCTTCACTGGTGCGGTGAACCCACGTTCGCGAGGTGGTGAACCCCAGTGCGCCGGCCCGAATTGCCTGCTCGCACAGTTGCGACATGGCTTCGATCTGGCCGTGACTGGCCGCCACGGTGTTGTCGGCGCCGTCGTTGCCCATCACATAGGTTCGCAGCGCCGCATGCGGAATCTGGGTACCGACGTCGAGTGTCCAGGACATGTCGTCGAGTACATCGAGGTAGTCGGGGAAGGACTCCCACCCCCAAGTCATACCCTCGGCCAAGGCCGTTCCAGGAATGTCCTCGACGCCTTCGAGCAGTGAGATCAACCAGTCGTGCTTGTCGGGTTGCGCCGGCGCGAAACCCACACCGCAATTACCCATCACGATCGAGGTCACGCCGTGGGTCGACGACGGCGCGAGATCTCGATCCCACGTCGCCTGACCGTCGTAGTGCGTATGTATATCGACCCAGCCCGGGCTGACGATGTGTCCCTCGGCGTCGATTTCTCGACGCCCGGTACCTTCGACCTTGCCCACCTGTGTGATCTTCTGATCATCGACGGCCACGTCGGCGCCGAACCGGGCGACGCCAGTGCCGTCGACTACCACGCCATTGCGAATCACCAGATCATGTGTCATTGCGACTCTCCTCGCTTTCGACCTTACCTGCACCAGCCCACCAGAGAAAGATCAGGCCGAGGCTGGTGTAGAGCGCAAAGCCCACCACGAATGGCGTGATGGTGTCCTCGATCTGGCGGTCGAACAGGGCAGCCAGGGTCGCACCAAAGGCAAAACCGGTGAAGAAGAGCAGCGACGATGCCGTGCCTGCCAGCTCACCCATGGGCTCCAGCGCCAGTGCCGTGATCGATGGAGTCGCCAAGGTGAGAAGGCCGGTGATGGCAACGAGCCACGGATACCAGAGCCAGAAACTGGGGCGCCCGTCCACCAGCAGCGTCGGGATCACCGCCGCAATGGCGAGCGCGGTCGAGCTCGAACACGCCACCATCGACATGCGGCGAGCGCCGAACCGGCCGATCAGGTGATTGTTGACGATCAGGAAGGGAACCGTGATGGCACCAATGAGCGCGAAGAAGACGGCGAACTGCGATGACCGGTCGAAGACCTGGTCGAACATGGGCTGCGAGCTGCCGAGGAACATGAAGAACGCGCCCGTGAGAAACACGTTGGCCAGCATGTGACCCGCGGTGACTCGTGTTCGCACGACCACTTTGATTCCGATCCAGATCTGGCCGAGTTGCAGTGGCCGCCGGTTTTCTTCGGCGAGCGTCTCACCGAACTTTGCGGCCCATACTGCGCCGATGCCCGCCAGGGCGGCCGCGAACCAGAAGATGATCTGCCATGGCGCGACCCGAATCAACAGATCACCGAGCAAAGGCACGAAGATCGGGCCCAGCAGGAAGACCGCCATCATGATGGTGGTGATACGGGCCATCTTGTCGCCCCGGTACAGGTCGCGAGTCACCGCTGAACGCAGGCCCGCCGGCGCCGCAGCACCCAATCCCCAGACGAGGCGCGCAACGAGCAGGAGCTCGAACGATGGCGCCAATGCCGAAGCAACGGCCCCTGCGGCATACAGAGCCAGTCCACCCAGGACTGCGGGTTGGCGCCCGAATCGGTCGGCGACGGGGCCAACGATCAGCTGCCCGAATGCCATGCCGATCACGTAGAGCGTGACCACCAAGGAGATGTTCGAGGAACCCTCAAGGCCCGCTTCGATGGCATCGAACGCCGGCAGGGCAATGTCGATCCCGGTGGCAAGCAACACACCCAGGAACGACAGATACAGAATGACGCTGCGATCGCTGCGCACGAGGGGTTCGTTCACTCAGGCACCGTAGAGGCTTGCCATCATTTCCGTTGCGTCGATGAACAAACCGGTGGCGCTCGTGACCAGTGTCTCGCCATAGTGCGCCTCGCCCTCGACGAAGATCTTCTTGCCTTCTATGCGGTCGACCCAGCCGCGATAGGTCACCGGCTCGAACACCGGCGACGGCGCCGCATAGTTGATGGTCAGCGACGCGGTGAATGCAATCTTGCCGTGAAGCATCGGTAGCGAGCCGAAGAGGTCGTCGAAGATGGCGGAGACGAACCCGCCGTGGGACCTGCCGGGTGCACCCTCGAATGCGGCGTCGAGTGTGACCGTGCTGACCACGGCATCACCGTCGCGCCGCACGACCATCGGGACGCTGAAGGGATTGCCCGATCCGCTCACCGGGCGATCGACAGAATCGGCGAACAACTCACCATCGGCCGGCGGCGAGATCGCTTCTGGGCCCTGCCACTCACGGGTGCCTCGCACTCGCTCGGGCGTGGTGTCGAGCTCGTCGAAGAGGCCCCGCAGCGAGTGGGTGAGCTTCGCCATGTCGGCCGTGGACGGTTCGCGGGCCACCAGCAGATGCATGCCGCGTCGCAGTTCGGTCGCCAGCGCGATTCGAGCGAGTTCGTCTTCGGTGTGTTCGCCTGACGGGGGGTCCTGTGCCATCGGGCGTCAATCCTTGCCCACCGGGCCTCCGGGCGACAAGCCGGCCAGAGGTGCGGCCGAGGCTCGGCCCACCCGCACCAACTACGGTCGAGGCATGCAGGAAACTCACTTCGATCTCACCACGCCCGACGGCGAAATGCCGTGCTGGGTCATCCGCCCCGACGGCGACGGCCCGTACCCCGTGGTGCTGTTCCTGATGGATGCCCCTGGCATGCGCCAAGAGATACGCGATATGGCCAGCCGCCTGGGCACGGCTGGCTACTACGTGATGACCAGCCAGCTCTATTACCGCGACGTGCGGGAGTTCAACGTGTTCGAGACCGGCGACCGGGACCGCATGTTCGAACTCATGAGCAACCTGTCCAACGAGATGGTCAACCAAGACACCGGTGCCATGATTGCCCACGCCAGCAACGACGCCGCAGCCGACACATCCAAGGTCGGCGTCGTCGGTTATTGCATGAGCGGCCCATTCGCCGTGATGGTTGCAGCCGCCCACGACAACGTGGTTGCTGGTGCGTCGTTCCACGGCGTACGCCTGGTGGCAGACGCCGACGATTCGCCCCACAACCATCTCGACTCGGTGAACGGCGAGATCTACATCGGCGCGGCCGAGACCGACAGCTACGCCCCACCCGAGATGATCGATGCCTTCGCCGCCGCGCTCGAAGCATCGACAGCAACCGGCCAGGTCGAGTGGTACCCCGGCACCGAACATGGATTCGCCTACGCGGAACGCCCGCAGTACGACCGGGCGGCGTCGGAGCGTCACTGGGAACGTATGCACGATCTGTTCGCCCGCAACCTGCGCTGATCAACCGCAAGTACAGTCGCGTCATGGGAACCATTGGCCATCTAGTCACTTCAGGAATCTTCTCGCTCGACGGCGAGGACTTCGACGTCGACAACAACGTCTGGATCGTGGGCGACGAACGCGAATGTGTCGTGCTCGATTGCGCTCATGATCACGAAGCGATCATCAGCGCCGTTGGTGACCGCACGCTGAGGGCCATCGTGTGCACCCACGCCCACAACGACCACATCAACGCCGCCGCCGAGGTAGCCGAGCATTTCGAGGCGCCGATCTGGCTTCACCCCGACGACACCATGTTGTGGGAAGCCGTGTACAGCGATCGTCGCGTCGATGCGCCGCTTTCCCATGGCCAATCCTTCAGCGTCGGCGGGGTCGACATCTCGGTGATCCACACCCCCGGCCACTCCCCCGGCGGATGCTGTCTGCATCTGCCCGGCGAAGGAGTGTTGTTCTCGGGCGACACACTGTTTCACGGCGGCCCGGGTGCGACCGGCCGTTCGTTCTCGAGCTATCCCGGCATTCTCGACTCGATCGAGCACAAGCTCTTCACCCTGCCGTCCGAGACGGTGGTGCACACCGGTCACGGTGATTCGACCAGCATCGGCGCCGAGTCTGCATCGTTGGCCGACTGGAAATCAAAGCTCTGACAGTCGCAACCACCACGCGGAGCAACAATCTGCGAGGTGCGGCATGGATGACGGCGGGCATGTTCGGCTACGTCGTCAACGATGCGTTCATCAAACGAGCCGCCGAAGACCTACCGCTCTTCCAGGCGGTGTTCATCCGCGGCCTGGTCGTGATTGCGCTGTTGGCCGCGCTCGTTCGGGTGCGCAAGGTTGCGGTTCCCGTCTCCGCATATCTCGAGCGACCGGTGCTGCTACGCATGATCATGGAGGCCGTCGGCACGGTGGCCTATCTGATCACGTTGACCCAGGTGCCCATTGCCGGGCTCACCGCAGTGATGCAGCTGTTGCCCGTGGCCGTCACCTTCGCTGGTGCGCGTATGCTTCGCGAAAAGGTGAGCATTCATCGGGTGATGGCACTGCTCATTGGTCTGGTCGGCGTGTTGTTCATCATCCGGCCCGGCGGCAACGACTTCAGCCCTTGGTTTCTGGGCGGCGTGCTCACCGTTGGGTTGATCGTGGTGCGCGAACTCGCGACTCGAAATATCTCACACGACATGGCGGGAACGGCCGTGGCGTTGGGCACCGGTGTCGTGATCACCGCTCTGGGCGCAGTCATCACGATCTTTGCCGGCTGGGATCGACCACAAGCTCAGACGGTGGCCCTGGTCGCTGCCGGGGCGTTCTTCTTGAGCCTTGGTTATGTGGCGTCGGTCAATGCTGTGCGGATCGGTGATATCAGTTTCACGGCACCGTTTCGCTACTCGGTGCTGATCTTTGCCATTGCGCTGCAGATCATCGTCTTCGGCGACGTGCCCGATGCACTCACCTTCGTCGGATCGGCAATCGTGGGTGCTGCCGGACTGTATGCCATGGCCCACGAGACGCGCCCGGCCCGGGCGACGATCAGGAGCTAGGACACTGCAGCCCCGCGAACGCTGCGCCAACGCCGCGGCCGGTGCTCTCGCACCGGCCGTGAGTACTTCGATCTATCCGATGTCGGTCAGAGTTTCGGTCAGCGTTTCGGTCAGAACTGATTCATGGTGTTGTCGGCACCGCCGGCCTTGAGAGCTTGGTCGCCAGCGAAATATTCCTTGTGGTCGTCGCCGATGTTCGAGCCGGCCATGTCCTGGTGCTTCACCGTCTGAATACCCTGGCGGATCTCTTTGCGCTGAACACCCTCGACGTAGGCCAGCATGCCTTCTTTACCGAAGTAGCCAGCAGCCAGGTTGTCGGTCGACAACGCAGCCGTGTGGTAGGTCGGAAGCGTGATCAGGTGATGGAAGATGCCGGCTTCGCGAGCGCCGTCTGCCTGGAAGCTCTGAATGCGAGCATCGGCTTCGCCACCGAGCGGTGTGTCGTCGTAGGTCACGCTCATGAGATCGTCACGGTTGTAGGCCGACATGTCCTTGCCTTCGTCGGTCCAGTCATCGAAGACCTGCTGGCGCAGATTGAGTGTCCAGTTGAACGATGGCGAGTTGTTGTACACCAGCTTGGCGTTCGGCATGACCTCGCGGATCGCATTGACCATCGAACCAATTGCAGCCACGTTCGGCGTGGCGGTTTCGATCCACAGCAGGTCGGCGCCGTTCTGCAGGCTGTTGATGCCGTCGAAAACGCAGCGCTCTTCGCCGGTGCCATCGCGGAATTTGTACAGACCGTTGGGCAGGCGGACCGGGCGCACGAGCTTGCCGTCTTGCTTGAGCAGGACCTCGCCCTCTTGCACGTCGTCGATGCCGATTTCTTCGACTTCGAGGTACGACAGGTACTGACTCGCAGAATCGCCTGATTCTTGCGAAACGGGCAGCTTCTGGGTCAGACCAGCACCGAGGGAATCGGTTCGGGCAACGATCACGCCATCGTCGACGCCGAGTTCCAGGAATGCATATCGGATGGCATTGAGCTTGGCGTTGAAGTCTTCGTGGGGCACCGTGACCTTGCCGTCTTGATGGCCACACTGCTTGGCATCGCTGACCTGGTTCTCGACCTGAATGCAGCACGCGCCAGCTTCGATCATCTTCTTGGCAAGCAGGTAGCAGGCTTCTTCGTTGCCGAAGCCAGCGTCGATGTCGGCGATGATCGGCACGATATGGGTTTCGTAGTTGTCGATTGCGCCGAGAAGTTCAGCTTCCTTGGCGCTGTCGCCTGCGGCTCGTGCTTCGTCGAGGTCCCGAAAGATCTGATTGAGTTCACGAGCATCGGCCTGCTTGAGGAAGTCGTACAGCTCACCAATGAGCTCGGGTACAACGGTCTTCTCGTGCATTGATTGATCGGGCAATGGACCGAACTGCGACCGCAGCGCAGCGACCATCCAACCCGACAGGTACAGGTACCGCCCGGCAGTGGTGCCGTGGTGCTTTTTCACCGCGATCATCTTCTGTTGCCCAATGAAGCCGTGCCAGGCACCCAGGCTCTGGGTGTAGCGGGTGACGTCCTCGTCGTACCGAGCCATGTCCTCGCGCATGATCTTGGCCGTGTAACGAGCAATGTCGAGACCGGTCAAGAAGCGATTCTGTAGTTTCATGCGAGCTGCAGCTTCGGGGCTGATTGCAGCCCAGGGGCTCCCACCTTGTTCCCGCAGCGATGCGTAGCCTTCGATGGTGGAGTCGTATGACGTCATTGTTCGGTGTCCTTGAGGTAAGAGACTCGGGTTGTGGAGATGCAGCAAGTTTCGCGACTTTTTCTCCACAACGAGCAAGGATTCGTCCGGATTCATCGAATTTTTGTGGCCGGAACCGAAAATTTGCCGATCTTTGTGTTGGTAGCTGGCTCGTCTCGCGCTCCGCTCAGGCCTTTTTTCGGCGGATCAGTCGGTACAGCGCAGCTCCTGCGAGGGCGATCTCGGGGATACCGACCGACTGCTCGTCGAGGTCGTCGTCGAGACCGTATTGGTCGACTCGTTTGCTGTCGATCCAGCCCTTGCGTTGAGCCAGCCGGAGTGCCATAGAGCCAACGAGCACCACATCCGCGATCCTTCCAATGATCGAGAACCGTCGCAGAAGTCGATTGCGCAAAAATCCCATACCCCGAACGCTAGCGCGATAGCCGCCACACGCCGAAAGGCGAGGTGGAACGCGACTACTCAGGGCCTATGGGACTGACCTGTCGGCACTCGAAGTCGCCCCAGGTCTTACAGACCTCGCCCAACAGGCTGACCGAGAACCGATACTGCTCGAGCTCGGCGTCGGTGCAGTGGTACTCGCTGTCGCCGATGCTCGAATCGGTGCGCCGAAAGCCGGCGTCGACGGCGGCGCACTCGGCCCAGGCTTCGGAGCCCAGCCCATCACGACGTAGCTGCGAAGGCAGGTCGTCGTACCCGGCGAAATCCAGCAGGTGTCCGATCTCGTGGGCGGTGGTCGAACGCAGCTCGTCGGGATCCCAGCCGATTCGATCGAGCGTGATGATGCCATCGGCCGGGTTGAACACCACGAATCCGCCTGTCGTCGAATCCGGGATGTCGCGCACGCGGACATCGGTGACGAGCCAGCCGTAGGGCGACTCCGAGACAACCTCTTCGGCCAACACCAAGATCTCCTGGGGCTCGCTGACATTGTCCAGCCGGTCGAGCAACTCGCCCCACGGGATCAGAGCGCCGGTGGCGATCATGCCTGCGACGATGAGGACCGCAAAGAGCTTGGCGGTTTTGCGGTACCAGGGAACACGAGGTTCATAGTCGGGATCGACATCGAAGGCCGCCCAGAACTCATCATCTGCGTAGTGGGGGTTGTTTTGGTGCGGGTGGCCCGGTGAGTAGCTCAAGACAAGTGACAACCAGTGTCGACACCAGCGGATTCCCGACGTGGCGACTGCCACATCGAGCAGCCCCTAGAAGACGGTGTACCCACCGTCGACACAGATCTCCTGACCGGTGTGATAGGTCTGCGATGGATCGGCCAGGAAGGCGCCGACCTGGCGAAACTCCGACGGCTCGGCCCACCGGCGCACTGGTGTGCGCTTGATGGTGGCGTTGCGGAACACATCGCTTTCGTAACCGCCCGAAGCCAACTCGGTGATCGTCCAGCCCGGCAACAGCGAGTTCACCCGGATCCGATGGCGGGCCAAGCCCACGGCGAGCGCTCGCACCAGCCCGTTGAGGGCGGTCTTCGCGGTGCCGTAGGCCTCGTTGCCTGCTGCACCATGGATAGCCGAGGTCGACGACACTGCGACCAGGCTTCCGCCTTCGCCCTGTTGGACCAAGAACTTGGCCGCCTCGCGAAACTGCAGGAACACGCCATCGAGATTGACATCCATGACCGCCCGCCACTCCTCGAGCGGCAGTTCGAGAAACGGTGTGCCCGTACCCCCGCGACCCGCATTGGCAAACAGCCCGTCGACGCGTCCGAAGTCACCCGCCGAGCGCTGCATCGTCTCGATGACCTGCTCTTCCTGAGAGACGTCGCACACATGAGCTACGGCCGAGCCGCCGAGTGCAGTGAGTGTTTCCACGGCGGCGTCATTCTTGTCTTCGTTGCGGCCCCAGATCACGACCGATCCGCCGGCCATCACGATGCCTTCGGCCATGCCCAGGCCGATGCCGCCGTTACCGCCGGTGACGATGAAGACTTTGCCGCTCAGATCGATCGCTGTCATTTCGCCAGAGTAGAGCCCGCCGCCCACCCAGGGTTCCTTTCGTTCAAGACAGCTGTCCTGCCAACGATCTACCCTCGGGTGATGGCCGAGCTGGTGAACGACTATGTGATGCGTCAGCCTCACCCGCGCCTGCGCCCATTCATCGAGGAGTACACCGGCTATCAGATGACTGGGCTTCAACCCGGTATCCACGCAGGATTGCCCTCGGGGACACTCACGATGATCATTGCCTTCGACGACCAACTCGACGTGGAGCTCGGGCACGGAGATGCCAGTCGAGAAACGTATTGGTCGATGATCGGTGGTCTGCACTCCCGACCTGCTGCGGTGCATCACGCAGGCCATCAGCACGGTATCCAGCTCGCAGTAACGCCTCGCGGGGCCCACGCATTGTTCGGTGTGCCTGCCAAAGCGCTGGCGATGCGCGCCGAGCACCTACACGATGTTGCGCCGTCTTATGCCGAGGAACTCATCGACCGCGTCTCCTCGGCGCCGAGCTGGCGAGCCCGGTGGACGGCACTCGACGAGATCTTTCTGCGGGTCCTCGATCTCGAACGCCCCATGCCCGCCGAGCTGGAACGAGCATGGTCGGTCTTGACCTCGAGCCATGGCGCAACGCCGATCGCCGAGCTGGCAGACCATGCCGGATGGTCCCGCCGACATTTCACCAAAAAGTTCAACGAGCACTACGGCCTGAGCCCCAAGACAATGGCGCGCATTCTGCGCTTTGAACGCGCCAACCGCATGATCTGGCTGCCAACGCGGCCATCACTCGCCAGCGTGGCGGCTGCGTGTGGCTACTCCGATCAGGCACATATGACACGAGACTGGGTCGAATTCGCCGGAGCTGCACCAACGGTGTGGATGGCCGACGAAGCAATTCCGGACTTCTCGCACCCTGCTCTTCAAGAAACCTGCTCTTCAAGAAACCTGCGACCAACTCATCGAGGATGACATCATGACCACTTCGACATCACCCAAGATCTGGCCCACGCTGTTGTACCGCGATGCTCGTGCCGCCATTGTCTTCCTCGAACAGGCGCTTGGATTCACCACATCATTGGTGGTTCCGAACCCCGATGATGACAACGTGGTGGAGCACTGTCAGATGACCGGGCCAGAGGGTGGCGCCATCATGCTCGGCACGGCGAATCGGCCCGGCAACAAGTTCTCGGAACGGCCGATCGGTGGCTGCTCCTCGGTGTACGTGGTGGTGACAGAGATCGACGAACTCTACGAGCGCGCCGTGGCTGCCGGGGCAGAGATCTTCCACGAGATCGAAGATCAGGATTATGGATCGCGCGACTTCAGCGTGCTCGATCCCGAGGGCAACATCTGGAGCTTCGGCACGTACACCGGCGAGGGATAGTTCTGCGACTAGCTTTGGTCCCGTGTCGTATCAGGAGCCAGAGTTCTTGCCATGGGACGGTCGGCGGGTTCCCCTGACGTTCGTGGCTGGTTATCTGGGTGCGGGCAAGACCACCCTGATCAATCAGGTCCTGAAAGCGGCCGACCGGCCGATCGCGGTCATTGTGAACGACGTTGGCGAGATCAACATCGACGCCCGGCTCATCCGCAAACATCGCGGCGACACCATCGAGCTCAGTGACGGTTGCGTGTGTTGCAGCTCGATCGACGGATTCGGCGCGGCCTTCGACACGATCCGCGAGCGCGAGACGCCACCGGACCATGTCGTGGTCGAGCTCAGTGGCGTGGCCGAACCGGCGCGCATGCTGCCGTGGGGGCGTTCTGCGGGTTTCAAGCTCGACGGCGTGATGACGCTGGTGGCAGCCGATCAGTTCATGGAACTCGTCGGGCGCATGGACATCGGTGGCACGGTCGAAGAGCAGATTCGAGCGGCCGACGTATTGGCCTTGACCAAGGTGGATCAGGTCCGCCCCGATTCGCTGGCCTCGGTACGACGTCAACTGGGTCAGATCTCACCCGGCATACCCATTGTCGAAGCTCAGGATCCAACCGTGCCGTCGATGCTCTTACAGATCGGCGGTCGTCGACCCGGCGCCGAGGTGGCGGTCCCTGCTCCGACCTTGTTCGATCGTCACACGGTTGGTCTGGTGGCGCTGCCCAATCCCACGACCGAGGCCGACATCGACGCGTTGCTCGATGCATTACCCGCCGACGTGATGCGAGCCAAGGGAATCGCCGCCGGAGCCAACGGCGAACGATGGGCAATTCAGGTCGTTGGTCGCCGCCGCCAAGTGGCACAGCTGGCCGAGGTCGAAGCCGAGCCACCCACCGATCTGGTCACGATCTCACTGCCCGACGCCATCGACTGAGCCGCCTACTCCGTTGCATCAGTCGAAGCGCAGTGAGTCGTCGACGTCGACGGCTTCGTCGGGCATGAGGCACCGTTGGGGAAGGCGGCCCCGTTCGAGAATGTCGACGACGACCTTTTCGATCGTGGGGCGCGTGAGATCTAGCACGAACAGATCCGGTGGATGCATGTACAGATGCTTCACCTGTGGTGAGGCGTGCATCTCGCCCTCGGCCCGGGCCAGCTCGAAGAAGTCGAATGTCCAGACGTTCAGCGCATAGCGCTCACCAGTCGACAGGTACACCGCGATGTTGCAGAAGTCGGTGACGTCTTCGGCCAAGTGCTCGGCTTCGATCCAAATTCGTGCTTCCATGGCTTCCACCGTCGACCTACATATCTCTCGTATTGGCAAACGCATTGGCCAAGTCGTTCGACAGATCTTCGACATCTTCGCAGCCGACCGAGAACCGGATCAGCGACGGCGGGATCGTCTCCTGGCCCGGAACTGCGGCCCGCCGCTCCATCGTGGATTCGACGCCACCCAGGCTCGTTGCATGGTTGATGATCTCGACCTGGTCACAGATCGCGGTGGCACGTGCGGCGCTGCCGACGGTCTCGAACGAGATCATTGCGCCCCAGCCCATCATGAACTTGGCGGCGTTTTCGTGTGTCGGGTCGGTGCTCAGCCCCGGATAGCGAACCTGCGCCACGTCGTCGCTGACATCGAGCCGGGCCGCCAGCTCCCCGGCGTTGGCTTGCGCCTTCTCCATGCGTAGCGCCAGGGTGCGGGCACCACGAATCGCCAGGAAAGCCTCCATTGCGCCGATGGTGCCGCCATTGAGAAGCCGTCGACCGTGGAACTCTTCATGGAGCTCCTGTGATCTGGTGATCAGCAAGCCGGCCAACAGGTCACTGTGTCCGCCGATGAACTTGGTAGCCGAGTGCATGACCACATCGGCACCGAGATCCAGCGGGCGTTGCACGAAAGGCGTGGCGAATGTCGAGTCGACGGCCACGATGGTGCCGTCCTTGCGCGGCGCAGCGCAGATCGCGGGTAGATCACACACGGTCATCAGCGGGTTGGCCGGCGTTTCCAACCACAACAGGTCCGCCGTCTTGGCGGCGGCGACCCAGCTATCGGTATCGTCGAGTTCGAGCCGCAGCACGTTCCAGCGACCTTGCTGCTCTGCTTCGACGGCCAGACCCTTGACGCCGTGATACGGGTCGACAGGCATCGCCAGCGTGGCGCCCGCCGGCAATCGATTCAACACGACGTGAGCGGCGGCCATGCCGGAACCGAAGGCGAGTCCGTGTCCACCTTCGAGACCTCCCATGAGCTCTTCGAAGGCCCGGCTGGTCTCGGTCCCGACCGCTCGGCTGTAGTCGTTCTCCGCGGGCAGATAGAAGTTCGACGCCAGCTGCGGTGCAATGTTCAGTGGCTCTCCCGGGTTGCGGTTGCGACCGCCTGCAATCAACCAGGTCGAAGGATCCACGTCGGAATTGTTCACAACCATCGTTCGACGTTACCGGCACGGCGAGCCGACGGCGGTGGTGAATACTGGTGCCATGGATGCCGCCTGTTCGCTGCAGCAATTGGCCGAGCAGGCGCTGCGGCATCACTATGGGATCGCTACGGCGCAGCTCGGTCGGGTGGCATCGCACTCGTTCATGGGTGCGACGCCGGACCTGAGATCCGATAGATTCTGCGACGATGCGGGCTGACCATGCGGTACGACACAACGCAGCTGTTGGCGCCCTGATCGGCCTCGCAGTTGGCGACGCGTTGGCTGCGCTCGACGAGCTGCCACCGACGATCTGTGGCAGCAATGCGCCCGCTATGTGTTGGGGCTTCACGGCGCGCAGAGCCTTCGAGGTAGCCGAAACCGCTCTCGGCAATGGCCTGCTCGATATGGCGCTGGGACCAACCGACATCGCCGCCGCCGCAATTGCGTTGGCAGACCCCGACGCGTCGCCACCTCTGCTAGGTGACCCCGATGCCGTGCTCGTGTGCAGCCTGATCCGAGCCGGATTGCTTGGTGAGCTCTCGCTGAACCCCGATGATGCCGCTGCGCCCCACATGCGAAGTGCGCTCGATGCCGTGATGGAGGCCCGCGACTTTACGGGCGCAGTACGGGCTGCACCGCCCGCGGCACTGGCGCTGACCGGAGCGCTCGCCGGCCTGCGTTGGGGACCAGCAGCAATTCCGGCCGCGTGGGCGACGCCCGTCACCGGGCCTGTCGGCACCCGCACCTACGGACTGCGCCAACTACGCCGACTGGCCGAACGACTGATGCAGCAAGACGGGCCTGTGCCACCGGAACCCCGCCGTTCGTTGGGTCCTCGGGAAGTCGCGCCGGGACTCTTCTTGTCGAACCTGCATGCGGTGCCGAAGTTCCTTGCGAATCATCCCGACGGAGCCGTCATCTCGCTGTGCCCGACCACCGGCGCATTCGACAATCATGCGGTGCGACGCGAGTTTGCCATCCATGATGCGGGCGGTCGAACCGTCAACCCGAGACTTTCGGCCACCATCGATGAAGTACTCGAGACCATTACCGCCTTCCACGCCGAAGATCGCCCCGTGCTGGTGCATTGCCATCACGGAGCGTCGCGGACCGGCCTGATCCTGCGGGCGTGGCTCATGGAGGATCTCGGCCTCGATGCCGACGATGCCACCACCGAGGCCCAGGCCCGCTGGCCAAAAACCAGCACCTGGAACAAAGCCTTCGCCGCCGAGATCACCCGCCGCTCAGAGCGGTGAAAACACACATACGAGCGAGGGACGAGCGAACAGCGCGGAGGGACAGAGCGCACCCACCGACCAGAAGCCATCTCCGGCGAACGCCGGCCCAAGCCGAGCGGTGAAAACACCCCTCCTGTCAGCGGCCGGTCCAGTTGGGGTCTCGCTTCTCGAAGAAGGCGGCCACGCCTTCGGTGGAGTCCTCTGAAGCCATCACCTGGTCTCGGAATTCGGCGCTGACTGCCCACGCTTCGTCGTCGTCGGCAGCCACGATACGGTCGACGGCCTGCAACGCCAAGCGCGCCGCCACCGGCGAATTCGCAGTGATGGTCTGGGCGAGTGCCATCGCCCGTTCGAGTGCCTGCCCGGGCTCACAGATCTCATTCACCAATCCATGGCGTTCTGCCTCGGTCGGCGAGAGTTCGGCACCGGTCGTGAGCAGATACTTGGCCATGTTCAACGGCAGCACCCGACTGGCGCGAAACAATGCGCCGCTGGACGCAATGAGGCCGCGCTTGACCTCGGGCAGAGCAAACCGGGCATTGCTGGCAGCAACCACCATGTCGCACGCCATGACGACTTCGAAACCCCCGCCGAATGCGACGCCTTCGACCGCAGCGATAAGTGGTTTGGCTCGGTGACGGCCGACCAGGCCATAGATGCCGCCGCGCTCGGTGGGCCTGCCGCTGGTGGCTGCCATGTCGGTGCCTGCGCTGAACATGTCGGTGCCGCCGCTCAAGATGCCGATCCACAAGTTGGGATCGTCGTCGAGCCGGTTCATCGCCGAGTCGATGGCCTGGGTCATGTGACCATCGATCGCATTGCGTTTTTCATGGCGAACCATGGTCACGACCAGCACGTGGCCGACCACCTCGGTCAGTACTCGTTCGCCGCTGCGCGCGCCTTCGTCAGCCATGACTTGATCAGGCGCCCATAGCGGCAGCCGCCCCGGTCAGGTCCACTCGGCCGGGCTGGTCATAGACGATCTGACCCTGCGCATCGAACAGTACGACCCAGGGCTGTGCGGTCACGCCGAAGTTGCGCCACGCCCGAAAGCTGACGTCGTAGAGCATGGTCATTCCCGCGGTGTCAGCACCGAACCGAGTTGTGAAGTTCAATGCGCCATCGAGCGAGTCGCCGTTGGCCGCAGTACCGGCGCCGACACCAACCACATTGATGCCGGGATTGTCTCGTGCAAACTGCACGACCGAGGGAGCCTCGGTTTGGCAGGTCGTTCAATGGGGCGCCCAGAACCACAACATCGTGGGACCCGATGGCGAGAGCTCAGCAATGTTCTGGGTCGCGCCGGTCACGAGATTCACGACCTCGAAGTCACCAAGGGAAATGGTCGACCCTTGCGGAGCTGGCACCGGAGCCGACGTTGCCTCGGTCGCGGGCACCGTCGATGCTGCGGCAGGATCAGTCGTTGCCACTGGCGCAACTGTCGGCTCGCTTGTTGGCTCAGCCGTCGGCTGGGCCGTGGGCTCGGCTGTTGGCTCAACCGTTGGCTCGACGGTTGCTTCTGGTTCCAGTGTCGGCAACGCCGACGACGCCGCGTTCTCTGTCTGGTCCGGTTCGGCCGTAGCCAGCGGGGCCGCCTGATCGAGTTGCGTGACCGCCGGCGGGAGATTGATCGGTCGCGTCGTGGGCACTGGGGTTCCCGGTCCGGCCGCAACACTCGAGCTGTCCGAACCCGAAGAACACGCGCTCAAAAGCAGCACCAGCGCCGCCATGGCGACCAGAACGACGCGTTTCTCCCTCACGCGATACACCGTAGCCCGCGAGCTGGTCTCAGTGCTCGGGCACGTTCTCGATGCGGATCACGTTGCTGACCAGTGCCGAGTTCGATGCGCCCGTCACCACCGGCACGAGTTCGCCCGGCTGGAGTAGGCCTTGATCTCGAAGTCGCTTCAGTACCGTCATGACGCGTTCGGTCCCCTGGCCCTCGGCCAGACCAACCGTGGGCAGCACGCCCCACGAGAGCGCCAGCTGGTTCGCTACCCGCTGATCAGGCGTGACCGCCAAGATCTTCGCCCGAGGTCGGAAGCGAGAAATCGCTCGCGATGTGGCGCCCGTGCCGGTCACGGTCACGATGTTCTGGCTCTTCAGCGCCGACGCCGCCCGGTGAGCAGCAGTTCGCATGGCAAAGGCCACCTTGCGGACATCGGTTTCCGACGGGCCGAACGACTCGGTCGAACGTTCGATGCGTTCGGACCATGCTTCGTGCTCGAAGTTGGCGTCGGCCTGCTCGAGGATGTCGGCCATGGTCTCCACGACCAAGACGGGGTCGTGTCCTACGGCAGTCTCACCCGACAGCATGACCGCAGACGTGCCATCGAATACTGCGTTGGCGACATCGGTGACCTCGGCCCGAGTGGGCTGCGCCATCTCGGTCATCGACTCGAGCATCTGGGTGGCCGTGATGACCGGCTTTCCGGCTGCGACTGCAGCGGAAATGATCTTCTTCTGCAACGCCGGGAGCCCAGGAAGGCTGCACTCGAGCCCGAGATCGCCACGGGCCACCATGACTGCGTCACTGTGCTCGAGAATCGACTCGAGGTTGTCGACCGCCGCCTGGGTCTCGATCTTGGCGACCAGCAGGGGGCCACGAGGCGCCTTCTCGCCGCCGAGCGCACGCATATCGCGGCCGGTCTTGACGAACGAGACCGCCACCATGTCGACACCGGCTTCATAGACGGCATCGAAGTACTTGATGTCTTCAGGCGTGGGCGACGATTGACTCAGGCGGCTCGAGGGAATGTGGACGCCAGGGCGCCCGCGCATCGTTCCGCTGCGCTTTACCACTGCGGTCGCCACATCGGGAGCGATCGTGATGACTTCGAGCGTGGCGGAGCCGTCGCCCATATGCAACTGATCGCCCACGACCAGGTTGCGGGCGATGTCGTCGACATTGACGAAGATCTCGGTGGCCGTGCTTTCCTGCTCGCCCGACCGAATCTTGACCTCGGTGCCCAAGCTCAGTTCAACCGGCTCGTCGCCGAATGCGGCGCGAACCTTTGGACCAGCCAGGTCGACCAGGATGCCAACGGCGGTGTCTTGGTCGGCGATGACTTGCTGAATCGTCTTGACTCGGTCGACCACGCGCTCGACCGAGTCGTGTGCGGTACCCAGACGGAAGACGTTGACGCCTGCCTCGATGAGCTGCGCGAGTATCTCGGGGGAATCCGACGCAGGGCCGATGGTGGCAACAATTTTGGTACTGCGGTTCATGTGATCGAAGCCTCGAAGATCTTCTCGATGGTGCTGGCGATTGTGGTGTCGAACTCGTCTTGGGGTTGGTCGGCGTGAATGCCGTTGGTCAGCACTCGGGAGAAGCTTGCGATTGTCCCGGCATTTTGTGCAAGTCGCGAACAGGATTCGTCTAGGTCGTATCCGCCGGAAAGGGCAACAACTCGAACAACGTTGGGATGAGCAACGAGCGAAGCGTAGTGCCCGGCAGTCTCGGGCAACGTGAGCTTCAGCATGACCCTGCGGTCACCCAGACCATCGAGTTCTCTCGTGATTGCTTGGAGTACCAGGTCTTCGGCAGCCGCCTTGTCGGATGCCTCGATGTTGACCTCGGGTTCGATGATCGGCATGAGCCCAGCATCGATGATCTGGTTACCGACCTGAAATTGCTGGGCAACCAGGCTGTCGACACCTGCTGGGTTGGCGCTCTGCACGACGGACCGCATCTTGGTGCCGAAGATGCCCTTGGCGGTGGCTCGCTGCAGCAGGGCGGGCAGACCTGGATTGTCCTTCATCAGCTGCACGCCGTTGGTTTCATCAGCGAGCCCAACGTCGGTCTTCACGAACGGCACGACGTTTTTGCGGGTCCACAAATAGTCGGCCGTGGGCAGCCCTTCGACCTCGCAGTCCATGGTCTGCTCGAACAGGATTGCCCCCACGATGCGATCGCCCGTGAAGGCCGGGCTGGTCATGATGCGGGCCCGCATGGCGTGCACCAGGTCGAACATCTCGGCCTCGGTGGTCCACGCCGCAGCATCGACACCGTAGGAGGCGAGCGCCTTTGGCGTGCTGCCTCCGCTTTGGTCAAGCGCAGCAATGAAGCCCTGGGCGTTGGAGATTCGCTCGAGCTGAGCGGTGGCGTTGGTGGTCATGACGTTCTCGATCTCTCTGATTCTTTTGTAGGGGGGGGTCAGCCGAAGAAGACAGACGCAGTGCGCCACAGATCTTCGGGCACGAAATTGAGCTTTCCGACGATGTCGGCGAGCGGAATGGTTTCTATTCGATTGTTGTTCAGTGTGACCATGTGGCCATACGCCTCGGCGTGTACCGCATCGGCGGCAGCGACACCGAACCGTGAGCAGAGCACCCGGTCGAAAGCCGTGGGAGATCCGCCGCGTTGCACGTGGCCCAGCACCGTGACTCGGGTTTCATAGCCGGTGCGGAACTCGATCTCTCTGGCAACGACCGAGCCGATACCGCCCAGACGCTGATGTCCGTATTGATCGACCTCTGGCGCAACCACGTCGAGCGTGCCTGGTTGGGGCAAGGCGCCCTCGGCGACCACCACAATCGAGGCGAATTGGCCTTGATCATGGCGACGCGTCAACCGTTCACATACCTGCTCGATGTCGAAGGGTTCTTCGGGAATGAGCGTCACGGTTGCGCCGCCCGCAAGACCGGCCCAAGTGGCAATGTGGCCGACATGGCGACCCATGACTTCGACAACCATGATGCGGTCATGGGATTCTGCGGTGGTGTGCAGGCGGTCGATGGCGTCGGTGGCGATCGACACCGCAGTGTCGAATCCAAACGTGCGCTCGGTGCCGGGAATATCGTTGTCGATGGTTTTGGGCACCGCGACGACCTTGGCGATGTCTTCGTAGTGCACCCGAGCAGCACATGCCAGCGTTCCCTCGCCACCGATGACGATCAGTGAATCGAGTTCGCGATCTTTCATGGTGGCACGGACCTTGTCGGGGCCGCCGTCTTCCATGTACGGCGTGTCTCGAGACGTGCCCAGGATCGTGCCTCCACGCGGCAGCGTGCCGCGCATGCGGTCGACGCTGAGCTCCTCGCCCTCGTTCTCGATGACGCCACGCCAGCCGTCGAAGAAGCCGAAAACCTTTCCGCCGTAGCCGCGAACTTGTTGGCGAACAACGGCGCGAATGACGGCGTTCAGCCCAGGGCAGTCACCGCCGCCTGTCAGAACACCTATTCGCTGCGAGTCCGCTGTCACGACGTTGTAGCCCCCACAAGTTCTGCGAGGTCGACAAGACGATTCGAGTAGCCCCATTCGTTGTCGTACCAGCCGGCGATCTTGACCGTGTTACCCATGGCCATCGTGAGCCCGGAATCGAAGGTGCACGATGCCGACGTACCCACGATGTCAGAAGAAACCAGGGGTGCGTCGCTGTAGTCGAGCACACGTGCCAATGATCCGCTGGCGGCGGCGGTGCGGAAAGCTTCGTTTACCTGTTCGGCGGTGACATCGGCGTTGACTGTGGCCACCAGATCGGTGATGGATCCGTTCGGAATCGGGACTCGCATGGCCATGCCATCGAGCTTGCCGCTGAGGTGCGGCATGACCAATCCAATCGCCCGAGCGGCACCCGTCGACGTGGGTACGACGTTGGCCGCTGCGGCGCGAGCACGACGCAGATCCCTGTGCGGGCTGTCGACGATCGACTGGTCGCCGGTGTAGGCATGCACCGTGGTAATGAAACCTTTTTCGACACCAAAGGCATCGTCGAGCACCTTGATCATGGGAGCAAGGCAGTTCGTGGTGCACGAGGCATTCGAGATGATGCGGTCGGTCGCAGGGTCGAAGTCGGAGTCGTTGACGCCCATGACATAGGTGGCATCGCACTCACCAGGCGCAGAGATGATCACCCGGCCGGCGCCAGCCGTCAGATGTTTGCCGGCGCCGTCTCGGCTGGTGAAGAATCCTGTGGACTCGATGACGACATCGATGTCGAGCTCTCCCCAGGGCAGCTTTTCGGGATCGCGTTCGCTGTACATGTTCATGTACCGGCCGTCGATGGCGATGCCGTTGTCGTCGTGCTTGATCTCGAATGGCGCACGTCCGTGCACGGTGTCGAACTGGAGCAGGTGCGCCAAGGTGGCGATGTCTCCCAGGTCGTTGGCGGCGACGAGTTCGATCTGGTCGTTGCCGTGCACGGCACGGGCAAAGTTACGGCCGATGCGGCCAAAGCCATTGATGGCGACTCGGATGGTCATCTGATTACCTCTTGGGGGGTTGAGAGTTCGGAAGAAAGCAAGCTCTGGGCGAGCAGCGCCGCGCCGATGAGGCCGGCGTCGTTGCCCAGCGCAGCGGTTGCCACGAGATCAGAGTCCGGCGCTCGGCTCACCGAATAGCCGCCGAGATGGCGAGCGGTGGCGGCGGCGATTCGAGGCGCAAGGTGTTTGCGAGCACCGACACCGCCGCTGAACAGAATCTTGTCGGGCGAGAAGGCGTAGGTCAGTACCAGGGCGAGTTGGGCGAGATAGTCAGCCTCGAGATTCCAGACGTCGTCGCGTCCGCCGAGCGATGACGGAGTGGTCCCCCATCGCGCCTGAATCGCAGGTCCACTCGCCATACCTTCGAGGCAATCGCCGTGGAAGGGACATATGCCTTCGAATTCGTCGTTCTCGACTCGGCGCACCGGTATGTGGCCGAGTTCGGTGTGGTCTCGGCCGCGGAAGGGCTCGCCGTCGACGAGTACGCCGGCACCAATGCCGGTTCCGACGGTGACGTAGGTGATGGAATCATGGCCTCGACCGGCACCGATTCGGTGTTCTGCGACTGCGGCTGCTTCGACGTCGGTCTGGATTTCTGCCGACACCCCCAGCGTGTTTCGCAGATGGTCGAGGAGCGGGGTGCCAGCCCAGCCCGGCTTGGGTGTGGGCGCAATCGACCCGTAGGCGACTGATGAGCGGTCGACGACCAGCGGGCCGAACGAAGCAATGCCGAGTGCACTGATGGTGCTGTGCCCGGCAAAGAAGTCGGTGACTGCACCCAGAGTCGCATCGGGGGTCGTGGTGGGCACCCGCATCTGGTCGACGATGCCCAGATCAGCGTCGATGATCGCGGCACGGAACTTGGTGCCGCCTGCTTCGAGCGCCGCGACGGGCTGTGGCCGGTGCAGCTGGTCAGTTGTGAGTGGATCGGTCATACGATTCTTGCCACGAGTACCGGGTAGTCGACTTGACAACGTTGTCAGATGTCACACGCTAGCGACCGTACGTCGTCTTGACAACGTTGTCAAGACCCGATACAAGAGAGGCCGTGCAGGGTTCCCAACGACCGACGATGAAGAACGTGGCCACACTTGCCGGTGTGAGTTTCAAGACCGTCTCTCGGGTTGTCAACGGCGAATCCGGCGTCTCTCGCCAGCTCGAAGAACGAGTCACGGCCGCCATTGCCGAATTGGGCTATCAACCCGACCACGGCGCTCGAACGCTACGACGCACCATTGCGCAGTCAGCAACAGTCGGTGTGGTGCATGCCAACATCTCGAATCCGTTCATGGCCGCGGTTCACGGGGCGTTCGAAGCCGTTGCTGCCAGCCACGGCTGTCTCATTCTGAGCGGCACATCGCTCGAGCAACGCGAACGCCACGACGAACTCATTAACGCATTCGCCGGCCGCCGGGTCGACGGCCTGATCATCGTGCCCGTTGGCACCCCAGCCGACGGTCCATCCGAGATCCTGGCACGCGAAATAAAGCGCGGCACCCCAATTGTCTTCATCGACCGCGACCCCGGTTTCGCGGCCGATGTCGTCAGGAGCGATCACCGCGGTGGTGCCGAGCTCGCCACTCGCCACCTGTACGACCACGGTCACCGAAGAATTGCTTTCCTGGGATCTCGTGAGCATGTGCATTCCGTGACCGAGCGGCGCGGCGGCTTCGAACAGGTGATGAACGATGTCGGCGCCACCCCTGCTGCCCTCATCACCGGTCTTCGCACTCCCGACGACGCCGCCAAGGCAGTAAACGAGCTGCTCAGCCTGTCTCCCACCGAACGACCCACGGCGATTTTCGCGGCGCAGAACGGCCTCACGCTCGGCGCGGTCAGAGCGCTGCACACCCTTGGAGCACAACACGACATCGCCTTGGTCGGATTCGATGACATCGACTCGGTTGACATCGTCGATCCCGGCATCACCACGGTCCCCCAGAATGCCGAAGAAGTCGGTCGGCGAGCCGGCGAGCTTCTCTTCAACCGGCTCGCCGGCGATCAGAGCGAACCCATTCGCGAGATCGTCTCGGTGATGCTGGTGCCCCGAGGCTCAGGTGAGATCCCCGCCCCGACGTAAGCAGGCACTCACTTCCAGGCAAAAACCGGTTGCTCGAGCTCATCAACGCGTATCGATCGACCTCCGAGGCCGACGGCACGGAACTGGTACATGATCGCGCCGGTCGGCGCGTGAATCAGATCGCCCCCGACAGGGATCTGTACGACCGGGCGATCGCTTTCCTCGATGTCGACGAATCGCGGTGAATCAGCGCGCTGTAATTCATCAAAGGAAATACGGTGAATCGAGGCCACTTCGTCGGGATTCGCCACCGGGTCGTGTTCGGAACCAGCCCAGAACACGAACGGTGACATCACATATCCGGACCGGGTCGGGTAGTCGTCGAGCCGACCGATCAGATCATCGGCGGTCAGCGCGAGTCCCACTTCTTCTCGCATCTCCCGCAGCGCTCCCTGAAGCGGTGTCTCCCCCGGGTCGACTCGACCGCCCGGGAACGCCCACTGTCGAGCGTGCGCCGAAAGATCTGCGCCCCGCCGGGTCAACAGCAACGCTGCGCCGCCCGCTGTGCCGTCGACTCGGCCCGTGAACGAGGGTGACTCGGTACCCGGCGCACCTCCGACATCGAGGAGGCGGTCGACTGAAAGGTCGTCGCTGCCATGAAGCTCGGCATCGCTGTCCAACAGGACCAGTGCAACGGCTGCGTGGCGGCGCCCTTCGAGGGCGTGCTCGCGCACGTCGTGTTGTGCCAGATTGGCCGTGATGCGAGCGAGTAGTTCTGGTGTGAAGTCCACATCTCACCCTCGCGGTTTGTATGGGACAGGTCCAAATGCAACGCTCGACCCATGGCATCACTCCCGAACTACGAAACCTTGTTGTACGAGATCGACGACAATGTGCTCACCATCACGTTGAATCGACCCGATCGGTTGAATGCATTCAACAACCGAATGCGTGACGAAATCATCGACGCGCTCGATCATGCTGATGCCGACGACGACGTGCGCGCCATCATCTTCACCGGTGCGGGGCGGGCCTATTGCGCCGGCGCCGACCTGAGTGGCGGAGGCGAGACCTTCGACCGCGATGTCAACGCCGACGGCGGCGTCGTGAACGATGTCCATCGCGACGGTGGCGGGCTGGTGAGCTTGCGCATCTACGAGTGCTTGAAACCAACCATTGCGGCAGTGAACGGCGCGGCCGTAGGTGTGGGGGTGACGTCGATGTTGCCGATGGACATCCGCATCGCCAGCGAAAATGCGCGCTTCGGGTTCGTGTTTGCTCGGCGAGGCATCGTGCCCGAGGCATGCTCGTCGTACTTCTTGCCTCGTGTCGTCGGCATCAGCCGAGCGGCCGAGTGGTGTTACACCGGCGAGGTGTTCGATGCAGCCGAGGCACTCGATGGTGGACTGGTCCGTTCGGTAGTGCCTGCCGACAAACTGATGTCGACCGCTCGCGAACTCGCCATCAAGATTGCGAAGAACACCAGTGCGGTTTCGGTCACGCTGACTCGCCACATGTTGTGGCGCATGCTCGATGTTGGGCACCCGATGGAGGCGCACAAGATCGACAGCCGCGGCGTGCAGTACATGGGGGCGTCGCCCGATGCCCGAGAAGGTGTCGAGTCGTTCCTGGAAAAGCGCGAGCCGCAGTACACACTGAAGCCATCGTCGGACATGCCCGATTACTTCCCGTGGTGGGCTGATCCGCAGTTCTCCTGACGACGACGTGCCAAAACGGACAATGCCCGGAAGCGTTTCGCTTCCGGGCATTGTCGTTTTAGCAAGTAGGAGGACCCAACGCTCTGCCCAGGGTCGAGCCTCCTACGATTTAGATGTTGCTGCTGGTGTCTTCGACAGCCGAGCCCATCTTGTCGTACACGCCTGGCCAGAAGCGGTCACGTGCAGCCCAGATGCCACCGATTCCGAACTTGATGACCAAGATTGCGGCCAAGGCGCTGAGAACGACAGTGAACAGGGTGTCGACGATGTCGGCGGCAACCTCGATCTGGTCGAGAGCGGCAGAGCCGCCGATGAACCAGACGCCCACGACTGCAGCGGTCGTAGCAGCGTTACCCCAGCTCTGGGTGGCGGTTGCGCTTCGGACCAGGCCCTTGACGAAGTTGGCGACGGCGCCGGTCAGGAAGACGATCAGGATGGCGACGAAGAGCTTGGGCATCCAGGCGACGAGGTCGTCGATCAGATCTTGAAGTGCCGTCAGACCGAGCGCTTCGACGGTGAGCTTGATCACCAGGAACATGATGAGCCAGTAGACCAGCTTGGCCAGGAAGACACCGGAATCGGCATAGCCGGCTCGCTCCAGTGGGCCCCCGAGGCCGCTCTTGTCGACGAGTGAGTCGACGTTCGCCTTTTGCAGGCCCTTCTTCACCAGCTTGAAAATAAACTTGGCGATGAACCGACCAATGACGAAGATCAGAATGGCACCGACGAGCTTGGGCAAGAATCCGCCTAAGTCGTCGAGCGTCTTCTGGAAACTGTCTCCTATGTCGATCTGGGCTAAAGAAACATTCATGCATACCCCTCAGGTGTGTTGGTTGGGACCCACCCGGTGGTGTTCCCAGTTGATAGACGCCTCGACGAGAGGAAAAGTCGCGCAGTTTCGGAAAAACTTCTGCCAACCTCGACGAAGGACAGGATCAAGCCTAACAGCTGAGTAAAGCTTTGAGTTTATGATCTCATTTGCGATACGAAAGCGGTCGTCGTCCTGACGCGTGACATCGAAAGTAGACGGCCTACCGAACGGCGCTTACGGTCGGGAACGAGTGGCCATCTAGTCTCGGCTCATGCGGCTGCTGTCGAATCTACGCGTCATCGAAATAGGTGAGATGGTTGCGGCACCCTACGCGGCAAAGCTGCTGGGCGATCTGGGCGCCAGTGTTATCAAGATAGAAACACCAGGCGGCGACCGGGCTCGCCGATACGGACCGTTCCCTGCTGGAGCAGAAAATGACCATGAGCAAAGTGGCCTTTTTCTCGGGCTCAATGCGAACAAGCAGACGATCGTGCTGGACCTCGACCGAGATGTCGACCGGGCCTACTTGCACGATCTCATCCAGGAAGCCGACATCGTGCTTCATTCGCTCGGAGCTACCGAAGCCGAGCGAGTCGGACTGGGTGTCGAACTGCTCGATACATTTCCCGCTCTGGTCGTGTGTGCCGTAACGGCATTCGGTCACTCCGGCCCCCATGCCGACTGGGTCGGCGAAGAAATCAACGTCGTGCATGGTGGCGGCTGGGGTTACCTGATCCCCGGCGACGCGCCCGACACCGAAGCTGCACCACTCACCGTGTTCGGCCATGCCGCACATTGTCAAGCAGGCATGGCTGCCGCATGTGTATCGCTCGGCGCGCACTTCAAAGCCCGGGCCACCGGGCATGGGGAGTTCATCGACTACTCGACCATGGCCCATGTCGCGTCCATGCTCGAAGCTGCGTTCATTGCGTGGAGCTATATGGGGCGTGTCGCAAGCCGTAGCGAAGGTCGGTTGCTCAATCCCTGGGGAATCTACGAATGTGCCGACGGGCTGATCTTCTTGGTGACCGTTGAACAAGATCAATGGGAACGCCTCGTCGAGATGATGGGGCGACCCGAGTGGGCATTACTCGACGTGTTTGCGACACTCCAGGATCGCGCCGCCAATCGCGACCTGCTGAACATCTATATCGAAGAATGGACTCGCCAGCACCGAGTCGACGAACTGTTCCACCAGGGCCAGAGCCAACGCATCTGCTTCGCCCCGGTCTTCTCCATGGCCGACCTGCCCGAGCAGAGCCATCTGCAGGCGCGAGAATTCTTCACCGACGTCGAGCATCCGGTGGCAGGCACGGTCACCCATCTGGCGGCGCCGTACCGCATGACTCCCAACTCGTGGAGCTTGGACACGGCAGCCCCTTTACTGGATCCAGCGGCACGGCCGACCTTTGATCGCCGAGCGACTGCGGCCACGCCGGTCATAGAAGCCAAGCGAGGTTCTCGGCCACTGGAAGGTATCCGGGTCGTCGACTTCTCCTGGGTATGGGCGGGACCCTTCTGCACCATGCACCTGGCACACCTGGGCGCCGAGGTCATAAAGATCGAATCGGCGTCGCGACCGGGTCTGGGTCGCCGACTTCCGATTAACCCGCCCGAACTCGAGCCGACGCTGAACACGTGCGGCTACTTCAACCAGTGGGACCAAGGGAAGAAGAGCGTCGAACTCGACCTCACCACGCCAGAAGCGATCGAGACCGCACTGCAACTCGTGTCCACCGCTCATGTGGTCGTCGACAACTATGCCACCGGGGTAATGGACCGGCTCGGGCTGAGCGACCAGGCACTGCGCAACGCCAATCCCGACGTGATCATTGCGTCGGTGACCGGATTCGGACACACCGGGCCACTCGCCCGCTACATGGGTTACGGGCCGACCACTGCGCCACTGTCCGGGTTGACTTCTATGACGGGCCATGCCGGCGGCCGACCAGAAGAAGCAGGCATTTCGTTCGGTGACCCGGCAGCAGGTTTGACTGCCGCCTTTGCCATCATGGCGGCACTCGTTGGCCAGACCGAAGGGGCACCAGCCAGCCGAATCGACATCTCGCTGTGGGAGGCCACCGCCGCCAACGCCGTCGAACTCTGGATGGGTCACGCGTTGGGGGCTACACCCCCGAAACGAATGGGTAATCGCAACCCAAGTTCGGCGCCTCACGGCGTTTTCCGGTGCGCCGGTGATGACGCTTGGGTGTCGATTGCGTGCACCACCAATGACCAGTGGGCTCGCTTGAGCACCCTGATCGGGGGCGAGGCGAGGCAGCAGCGTTTCGCCGACCTGGCCGGGCGCAAAGCCAACGAGAATGAGCTCGAGACCTTGGTGTCGAACTTCACCAGATCACGCGATGCCTGGCAGCTCACGACGGCGCTGCAGGAACAAGGTGTGGCCGCCTACCCTTCGTTGAGCTGTCCCGCGCTCGAGGTCAACCCGCAACTCGTCGCCCGAGGTTTCTGGGAACACTTCGACCACCCCGAGGTCGGGATCCGCACGCACAGCGGCGTGCCGTGGCGCACTCGCAATGCACCCAATGGCGTGATGCACCGGGCGCCTCTACTCGGTGAACACACCGCCGAGATTCTCGATGGTCTCGCTGCTGGCTCGTCCAGCTCTCAGAGCGCCATCAAGCCTGCATTCGAGGGAGTGAACCCACAGGCCTCGATGTAGAAGTCGGTGTGGTCGTCGTCGAAGTCGACGTGCAGCCATTCGCAGCCGGCTTCTCGACAGTGATCGCGTGCGGCATGCACCATTCGCACGCCGATGCGCCGATGGCGGGCCACCTCGGCCACCATCACATCTTGGATCCAGGCATGTACGAGACCGTCGGAGATCACGTTGACGAAACCCACGAGTTCGCCGGACGACGATCGCGCCGTGACCCAGCCCAGACTGTGGCGCTCGACTTGGGCGACCCAATCCCATTCTTGATCGCTGAAGACCCGGGTCTCGAACGCTTGGGCGTGCAGCTGGTTGGCTTCGGTGCTGGTGAAGCTGCCGCGCCATTCGATCTTGTCGGGGCCGCCAGTCAAATGCGGATCCAGCCATGCTCGATCTCGACTTCGGCGGTCTCATAGCCCGGCTCACCGGGCAGCACGACCTCGTAGGCGCCGTCGGGATCGTTGACCCTCACCCGCTGGGCGAGCCGTCGCTCCCCTGCAACGGTCATCAGGTCCGCCACGTGGTCGTAGCGAGCCAGGCACGCGAGCATGCGATGCGTGACCGACATCATGGGGAAGGCGCCGTCGCGGAACTGCTTGATGGCTTCGCCGGGCTCGATCCACTTGTGCTGCACGACCTCTTCCTCGTCGTGCTGGGCGATCTGATCGGCGGGAGCTGCGGCCACGAAGAAACGAGCATCGAACCGACGCGGCGGACCCATGGGGGTGATGAAGCGCGCCACCTCGTGCATCTCACTGAGATCGAGCTTCAGTTCGTTGACCGCCAACGCGTCGATGAACACCCCGGCGTCGGCATGCACGGCGTCGCGTGTCGCTTCGACGACCGACAGTGGTGCGTCGCCAGACCCGAGCAGCAGGCCAGCCTCTTCGAGCGTTTCGCGGAGACCGGCGATCCACCAAGCGCGGCCGTTCTCTTCGATCTCGAGCATGGCTGATGCCTCGGCGTCGGTCAGACCCTGCACGACATGGTTCACGTCGGCCCCATCGTCGGGGTCGACACGGCCGCCCGGGAACACCCATGCGCTCGGACCGAAGACGGCTCGCGAGGTTCGCTGCACCATCAATACTTCGAGGCGCGGCCGATCCTGCACGATCATGACCGTCGCCGCATGGCGAATGGGCACCTGTTCGGGATCGTCGACAGATGGCTGATGGGCGTAACTCGACACGGTCGCAAAGTTACTGCGCGACTCGGCCGGCTGGTTAGACCCAGCTGCTGTCTGCCTCGGCAGCAGAGTCATCGCTTGCACTTGGTCGGTGCTGTTGACGTTTCGGCCTATAGCTGGGCGGGACAAGCCGACTCTTCCCACTTCCTGGTGATCGGAAGAAAGTCTGAAATCACCCGCGGCCTGTGACCAAGGCAGGTCCGGGGTCTAGTTTCTGAGCCATGTGGATGAGATTGCGACAGATTGCTGTGGTGGCTTCGGACCTGCAGAAAGTCGGCGCCGAGATCACCGGCGTTCTCGGCGTCGAGGCGTGCTTCACCGACCCCGGCGTGAAGCAATTCGGCTTGAAGAACACACTGTGGCCGATCGGCACCCAGATGCTCGAAGTCGTGACGCCGATCACCGACGGCACTGCGGGTGGTCGCTATATCGAGCGCCGCGGTGGCGACGGCGGGTACATGGTCATCACGCAGGTCGACGATGTGGCTCGGCGCCGAGAGCGGGCCGCCGAGCTCGGCGTGCGCATTGCATTCGATCTGAACTTCCCCGACGAGGGTCACGATGGCATTCAGCTTCACCCCGGTGACACGGGTGGTTCGTTCTTCGAGATGGACCAGATGCTCATGCCCGGCGGCGACGAGGTCGGCGGCCCGTGGTACCCCGCCGGCAAGAACTGGCAGCCCTATGTGAACACCAGTCGGGTCAGCGGCATCAGTGCCGCCGAGCTGCAGAGTCCGGAACCGGATCGTCTGGCGCAGCGTTGGGCCGAGCTCGCCGAGATCGATCTGATCACCGACGCCGATGGCCACCCGATGATGCAGCTCGACAATGCCGTGCTTCGCTTCGTCGAAGACACCGACGGTCGAGGAGAAGGCCTGGGAGGCATCGACGTGGTCGCCACCGACCGCGCCGCAATTCTGGACGGCGCCGAACGGCTGAACACTGCCGTGAGCGACGATCAGGTCAGCATCGCCGGCCTACGCGTCAACCTGACCTGACGTGCGATGACTACAGAACCGGTTCGCCCACTCGGAGATGTCGACGGCTACGGCCAGTTCTGCGCGATTGGCTTGGCCATGGACACCATCGGCGACAGGTGGACGATGCTCATCTTGCGCGATCTGGCCCGAACGCCATTGCGCGTTCGTGACCTCGAAGCCATCAACCCCGGCATGTCACCCAACCTGCTCACCCTTCGGTTACGCAAGCTCGAGGAGGCGGGCATCGTCGAGGGCCAGCAAGAGCCCAACTGGGGCGGCCATATCTATGCACTGACCGACGAAACTCGTGCTGTGCTCGTGCCGGTGCTGACCGCAGTGGCGAATCTCGGTACGTTTCTGGTCGATCGTATTGCGCCCGAAGAGATGGTGGCCATAGACGTGCCGGGCGTCTTGATGGACCAAATGAACCTGAACGGGCACTACGTGAACGCTCGACCCAGTGAGTTGGCGGGCCACATGGTGCTCGACATATCGGGCGAGCCGATCCATATCTTGATCACCCCCGGCTGGTTCCACGCCAGCACCGAGGCCCCGGATACAGCCCAAGAGGTCATGTCTACATTGACGTTCTTCTCGGCAACCGTGCTCATGCGAATCATGGCTCGTGGCCTGGCGATCGACGAGGCCGAGACGGCTGGCATGTTGCAGGTAGAGGGTGACCGAGACGCAGGCCTCGAACTGCTGCGTCTGTTGAGTTTCGGGGCCTAGTCAGCCAGCACCGGCGCCAGCCATTTCGCGGCTTCGTCGACGCCGATGCCCTTGCGCTCGGCATAGTCCGCAAGCTGGTCTTGCTCGACTCGGCGCACGCCGAAGTAGCGACTCTCGGGATGGGCGAAGTAGAGCCCGCTGACCGAGGCGGCTGGATCCATGGCGAACGATTCGGTGAGGTTCACGCCGATGGTGGCGGGGGCGTCGAGCAACTCGAAGATGGTGGCCTTCTCGGTGTGATCTGGGCAGGCCGGATAACCAGGTGCAGGGCGTATGCCCTGGTAGCGCTCACGAATGAGTTCATAGTTCGTGAACGTGTCGCCCTGGTACCCCCAAAGGTCGGTCCGCACCCGGTGGTGCAGGAACTCGGCGCACGCTTCGGCGAAGCGGTCGGCCAGGGCCTTGAGCATGATCGATGAGTAGTCGTCATTCGCTGCTTCGAACGCCGCGCAACGCTCGCTCACGCCAGCTCCGGTGCTGACTGCGAAGGCGCCGATGTGATCCTTTGCCCCGGTCGCTACGGGAGCAACAAAATCCGATAGCGCCCAGTTCGGCCGGTCATCGGCGTGACGCACCTGCTGGCGCAGTGTGTGCAAGCGAGCGAGTTCAGCCGACCGGCTTTCGTCGCCATAGACGGCAATGTCATCGCCGATGGCGTTTGCCGGCCAGAAGCCGAGTACGGCCTTCGGTTCGAGCCACTGCTGCGCAATGATCGAGTCGAGCATGCGCTGGCCGTCGGCGAACAGGTCTCGCGCCACCTCACCGACCACCTGGTCGTCCATGATCTTCGGATAACTGCCCGCCAGGTCCCACGCCCGGAAGAACGGCGTCCAGTCGATGTAGTCGCGCAGATCGTCCAGAGTGATGTCGGTCAGCACCCGAGTGCCTTCGAAGGTCGGCGCGACCGGCGAGAACGAGTCCCATACGATCGGTGCTCGGTTGGCACGAGCTTCGTCGATCGGCAGAGGCTTCTTCTTGGTCAGGCCAGCGGCACGAGCGACACGAATCGTGTCATATTCCGCCGTGGTTGCGTCGAGATAGTCCTGGCTCTGTTCGCCCAGTAGTTCGGTGACCACGCCAACCGCTCGTGATGCATCGGTCACATGCACCACGCCGTGTTCGTAGCTGGGTTCGATCTTGACGGCGGTGTGCAGCCGGCTGGTGGTGGCCCCACCGATCAACAGTGGGATGGTGAACCCTTCGGTGGCCATCTCGGCGGCGACATGCACCATCTCGTCGAGGCTGGGCGTGATCAGGCCGGACACGCCGACGATGTCGGCTTCTTCATCTCGGGCCGCTTGCAGAATCTTGGCTGCGGGCACCATGACGCCCAGGTCGACCACGTCGTAGTTGTTGCACGCCAGCACAACACCCACGATGTTCTTGCCAATGTCGTGCACATCGCCCTTGGCGGTGGCCAGCACCACCTTGCCTGCCTTGCGTTGATCGCCACCCTGGCTCTGGATGAACGGCTCCAGGTGAGCAACGGCCTTCTTCATCACCCGGGCGCTCTTGACCACCTGGGGCAGGAACATCTTGCCGTCGCCGAAGAGATCGCCCACCACGTTCATGCCGTCCATGAGCGGTCCTTCGATGACATCGAGCGCCCGGCCGCTTTGTTGGCGAGCTTCCTCGGCATCGTCGACCACGAACTCGTCGAGCCCGTGCACCAGCGCATGCACCAGCCGCTCGTGAACCGCTTCTTCGCGCCAGCTCATATCGGCTGCCGATGCCTGAGCCTGGCTCTGGGCATCGCTGGCGACGTCGGTCAGGCGTTCGGTGGCATCGGCACGCCGATTGAACAGCACGTCTTCGATTCGCTCACGCAGATCGTCGGGGATGTCCTCGTACACGGGAAGGCGCCCGGCGTTGATGATGGCCATGTCCATACCGGCCTTGACGGCGTGGAACAGAAACACGGTGTGCATTGCTTCGCGCAACGGGTTGTTACCGCGGAATGAGAACGACAGATTGCTGAGACCGCCGGAAATATGCACGGCGGGCATGCGCTTCTTGATCTCGCGAGCAGCCTCGATGAACGCCACGCCATATTCGGCATGCTCTTCGATGCCAGTCGCAACGGCAAAGACATTGGGATCGAAGATGATGTCCTCGGGCGGGAAGCCGACCTGGTCGACCAACAGGCTGTACGCGCGTTCACACACCGACACCTTGTGCTCCAGCGTCTCGGCTTGGCCCGTCTCGTCGAAGGCCATGACGACCACCGCAGCGCCGTAGCGGCGAGCTTCGCGTGCCTGCTGCAGAAAGGGTTCTTCGCCTTCTTTGAGGCTGATCGAGTTCACGACGGACTTGCCCTGCACACACTTCAGGCCGGCTTCGATCACATGCCACTTCGACGAGTCGATCATGACCGGCACCCGGCTGATGTCGGGTTCGGTGGCGATGTGGTTCAGGAAGCGAGTCATGGCGGCGACAGCATCGAGCATGCCCTCGTCCATGTTCACGTCGATGATCTGCGCGCCGTTATCGACCTGATCTCGAGCGACGCCCACGGCGGTGTCGTAGTCCTCTCCCAGGATGAGCTTGGCGAACCGGGCCGAACCGGTCACGTTCGTGCGTTCGCCCACATTCACCAGCAGCGAATCGCTGCGAATCGCCATTGGCTCGAGACCGGATAGCTGAGTGATGCGGGTTCGTTCGGGAACCACACGCGGCGCAACGCCGTCGACCGCTCGCGCTATGGCGGCGATGTGTGCTGGCGTGGTACCACAACAACCGCCAACCAGGTTGAAGGTGCCGGCCTGTGCAAGCCCGGCAATGACGCCCGCCATGTGTTCGGGTGTCTCGTCGTATTCACCCAGTTCGTTCGGTAAGCCCGCATTCGGATGGCAACTCACGGGTGCGTCGGCGACTCGTGCCAGTTCGGAGATGTGGCTCTTCAGCTCGTCGATTCCCAACGCGCAGTTCAGGCCGACGGAGAGAGGTTCGGCGTGACGCACTGCGTTCCAGAACGCTTCGCCGGTCTGGCCGGACAGTGTGCGCCCCGACAGGTCGGTGATCGTGCCCGAGATCATGATCGGCAGATCGAGATCGGGGTGGGCGTCCTTGTATTCGAGCAGCGCGTAGATCGCGGCCTTGGCGTTCAGGGTGTCGAAGATCGTCTCGATCATGACTGCGTCGACGTCGCCTTCGACCAGGCCGACCAGTGCGTCGGTGTAGGCGTCTTTCAGTTGGTCGAAGGTGATGTCGCGATACGCAGGATCGTTCACGTTCGGCGAGATGCTGGCGGTGCGACTGGTTGGACCCAGCACGCCAACGACAAATCGGGGCTTCGCCAGATCAGCTGCCGTTGCCTTGTCTGCGACGCGTCGAGCTATCTGCGCGCTGACCAGGTTCAGTTCCTGAGCCAGGTCCTGGGTCCCGTAGTCGAGCTGAGAGATCGTGGTGGCATTGAAGGTGTTCGTCGTCAAGATGTCGGCGCCGGCATCGAGAAAGCTCTGGTGGATCTCGGCGATCAGGTCTGGTCGCGTGATCGAGAGCAGATCGTTGTTTCCCTTGAGACTTGTCGGGTGATCTGTGAATCGTTCACCTCGGAAGTCGTCTTCGGTCAATGGGTAACCTTGGATGCTGGTGCCCATGGCACCGTCGATCACCAGGATGCGATCGGCCATGGCGGCGCGCAGCGCGGCCAGTCGTTCGGAGCGGTTCACGATGCTTGCGCCTCTCGGGAGCCAACGGTGGTGGGGGTGACGCCCAGGATGCGGCAGGTCGCGGCCGTGAGTTCGGGCTTGTTCATGGTGTAGAAGTGGAATTCGTTCACGCCGTGTTCTGCCAGGCGGCGGCACTGTTCAGCGGCGACGGTCGCAGCGATCATCTGGTGGACCTCGGGCGCATCGTCGAGACCTGCGAACAGCTCATGCATCCAGTCGGGGATCGTCGTGCCGCAGCGGGCGGAAAACTTGCAGATGTTCGTAAAGTTCGTGACCGGCATGATGCCGGGCACGATCGGTGCGGTGATCCCTGCGCTTCGGGCCCGATCGAGGAACCGGAGGAAGGCGTCGGTGTCGAAGAAGAACTGGGTGAGCGCCCGGTCGGCGCCGGCATCGAGTTTGGCCTTCAGATTATCGAGGTCGGCTTGGGCCGATGCCGCCTTGGGATGGACCTCTGGGTAGGCGCCAACCGAGATCTGCATGTCCTTTGCCTGGGTGCCGTCGACATGGGAACGGATGCCGGCAACCAGCTCCACCGCACTGCGGTAGCCACCGTCGACCGATCCATCGGGCCGGCAGTCGGCACCGTCGGGTACGTCGCCGCGTAGCGCCACGATGTGGCGCACGCCGGTAGCGATGTAGTCGTCGATCACCGATGCGGTGTGAGCCCGAGTCGCTCCGACACAGGTGAGGTGTCCGGCAACCGGCAAGTCGGTCTCGGCGACCAGACGTTGCACCGCATGATGCGTGCGGTCTTGGGTCGTGCCGCCGGCGCCATAGGTCACGCTGACAAAGGTCGGATCGAGGGGCGCAAGCTGGGCGGCGCACGATGCCAGATTGGCTTCGCCGGCGGGCGTTGCCGGGGGAAAGAACTCGAAGCTGACGGCGATTCCGGGGCGAAGCGGCGTTGCTGGCCATGGGCGGCGAGCCAGGCGATCGGCGGTTTCCTGTTCGAAGCTCATGATGCGGCCTCCAGGTTGTAGAGCGCAGGTGCGTCTTGGTGTTGGGTGGCGGTCCAGAGGGTCACGGTCAACCCGTCCTCTTTGTCGGTGAGTGTCAGGTGTTGAGTGGTGACGTCGATCAAGCCGACGTTCGTGCACCAGTCGGTGACCTCGTCGTCGGCGAAACCGAGCCAGTGGTGGGCGTAGTCGGCTCGCATGGATTCGTCGCGATGGGGCCCGAAGTCGACAATGAGCAGACGACCACCGGGACGCAGCGCACGGGCCGCTTCGGCGATCGAGGCGACCGGATCGTCCAGGAAATGCAGCACATGGTGCAGCACGGCAACGTCGACCGACCCAGCGTCGACGCCCAGGTCGTAGGCGTTTGCCTGGCGCACCGAACAGTGCCGGTGGCCGAGCTCGTCGAGGCGACTGCGCGCCAGGTCGAGCATCTGTTGGCTCAGGTCGACTCCGATCCCCCGCTCGATGTGATCGGCGAACACTTCGAGCACACGGCCCGTGCCGGTGCCGACGTCGAGGAGTTGGCTGACGTTCAGATCCTCGACAGCTGCAATCATGGCGGCCTCGACCTCGTCGTCGGCCACATGGCGCGTGCGCATGCGATTCCAGTCACTGGCAACCGCTTCGAAGTACGCCGCGGCAATTTCGGCGCGCTCGGCACGGATCGCAGCGAGTCGGCGAAGATCGCTCTGCAGACCCGGGTCATCTTCGTCGATGAGCGGAAGGATGGCATCGAAGAGTTCTCGGCCACGACCGCTTCGAGCCGGTCGGTAAAAGGCGCTGGTTCCTTGGGCATTACGCACCAGCAGGCCGGCCTCGCACAGCAGGCGCAGATGCCGGCTAACTCGCGGCTGGGTCTGACCCAACACTTTGCAGAGCTCGCTGACCGTCAGTTCACTGCGGGCCAGAACAGCGAGAATCCGCAGTCGGGTCGCCTCGCCAGCAGCCCGAAGGGCAATGAGTAGGTCATCCATGAAGACATAAACATATCTTTATGTAGTGATCTAACCAACCATGACCTAAGATTCTGGACTGAGTAGCGTGTCGTGATGACCGACCATGCCTCTGCCATTCCACTCCTCAGAAACCATCGCTCGATCCGCAAGTTCACCGACCAGCCGCTGAGTGACGAGATGGTGAATGACATCATCCACGCCGGACTCAGCGCAGCCACGTCGAGCAATCTGCAGGGCACCACGGTGATCCGGGTGCGCAACCCTGACACCCGATCGGCGATCGCCACCCTGGCTGGCGGCCAGTCCTATGTCGAGACCGCGGCCGCGTTCTTCGTCTGGTGCGCCGACCTTCACCGCTCTGCTGTTGCCTGCGACATGGGTGGCGGCGACTTCAGCGAAGGGATGACCGAACACTTCGTAATCGCAACGACCGACTGCGCGCTGGCCGCGCAGAATGCGGTGGTCGCCGCCGAGTCGCTTGGGCTCGGCATCTGTTACATAGGCGGTATTCGCAACGACCCCCAGCAGGTGGCCGACCTGCTCGAGTTGCCGGATCAGGTGTACCCCGTGTTCGGGCTCTGCCTGGGTTGGCCAGACCAAGATCCCATGCTCAAGCCTCGACTTCCATTGAGTGTCACGCTGAAGGAAGAACGCTACGACGAGTCCCGTGATCGCGACGGCATCGCCGCCTACGACGAGACGCTGCGCTCGTATTACATCGAACGGACCGGTGGCAAACGCGAGAGCACCTGGACCGCCGACATGTCCGCACTACTCGGCAAAGAATCACGCCCCCACATGAAGGACTTCCTGGCCAACCGCGGTTTCACCATGCGCTAGCCGGTGCAACACTGTCTACATGAGAGATCTGCGTGTGAGCGAAATCTGGCGATACCCGGTGAAGTCGATGGGTGGCGAACCTGTTTCTGTCGCCACCGTCACCGACCTGGGCGTACTGGGCGACCGGGCCTGGGGGATCTTCGATGTCGAGACCGGCACCGTGCTGACCGCTCGGCGCACTCCGGAGATGTTGTTTGCTGCGGCTGCGCTGACCGGCGCCGACGTTGCGCTCACCTTGCCCGACGGCACAGAATTGAGCAGCGCCGATGAGACCTGCGACCAGCAACTCTCTGCCTGGCTCGGGCGACCGGTCGAGTTGCGAGCAGCCGGTGCCGAGGGGGGAACCTATGAGGTTCCGCTCGATTTCGAGAACGACGAGAACTGGGTGAGCTGGCAAGGCCCAGGTGGCGCGTGGCACGACTCTAAGGCGAGCCGCATCTCGCTCGTCAGCCGGGACACCATGCGTGACTGGGATCCTCGCCGATTCCGGGCCAACGTAATTCTCGATGGCGCCGGCGAAGACGATCTCGTGGGCATCCACATCAACCTGGGCACCACCGAGTTGGCGGTCATGAAACCGATCGATCGCTGTGTCATCGTTTCCCGGCCTCAGCCTGGTATCGATCGCGATCTCGACGTGCTCCGCACGATCAATGCCGAGCGGGAGACGTTCCTGGCGATCGGGGCGCTCGTGGTGACCGAAGGACGCATCGCACAAGGTGACACCATCACTGCGGTGTAGCGATTCGCATGTAACCAACTGCACCCGCCGACATAGTGTTGGCACATGGAACTCAATGACAAGGTTGCGGTAATCACCGGCGGCACCGGAGGTATAGGCCAAGCTCTGGCCAGAGCCTTCTTGGCCGAGGGTGCTCGCACGGTCGTGATCTCGGATCTCGATGCGGATCTCGTGGCCCAGGTCGCGGCCGAGATCGGCTGCGTCGGCATCGCTGCCGACGTGACCGCCGAGCCGCAGGTCGATGCGCTGGTCGAACAGACGCTCGCCGCTCACGGCCCCATCGACCTGTTCTGCAGCAATGCCGGATCGGTGACTCGGGGTGTGCTCACCGATGCCACCAACGAGCAATGGCAACAGCAATGGGAGCTGCACGTCATGTCGCACCTCTACGCGGCACGAGCAGTGCTTCCTTCGATGATCGCCCGAGGCGAGGGGTATTTGCTGAACACTGCCTCGGCCGCTGGGCTGCTGGCCGCCATCCCGTCGGCGCCGTACTCGGTGTCGAAGGCAGCCGCCATCAAGCTGGCCGAGATGCTGGCCATCACTCATGGCGACGAGGGCATTGGCGTGTCGGTGCTCGCACCCCAGGGTGTGAACACCGCCATGGCGCCATCTGGCCTGGCCGACGGTGGCACCGACGGCATCATGGAAGCTTCCGAGCTGGCCGACGTGGTGGTTGCGGGGCTGCGCGACGAACGCTTCCACATACTCCCCCATCCCGAAGTCGGCGACTACCTCAAACGCAAGGCCGATGATCCCGACCGCTGGCTCAAGGGCATGCGCCGCCTGAAGGCACGAGCCGAAGAAGCCGAAGGCAAGATCGGATGGACCGAATGACCGACTACACCCCCTTCAACCTGCTGAACGTCGAGATCCAAGACGGGGTCGCGTTCGCCACCATCGACGCTCCACCCATGAACGTGATGGTTCGGGACCTGTTTGCGCAACTCGCCAAGTTCGGCAACGCCGTCGCCGCCGACGACGATGTGCGCGCCGTGGTACTACGCAGTGATGACCCCGACTTCTTCATTGCCCACTTCGATGTCTCACTGATCTCGACGTTCCCGTTCGAAACACCGGCCGAGAAGCCCACCGAACTCGGTGGCTTCCACCTGATGTGTGAGACCTACCGCACCATGCCCAAGCCGACCATCGCCGAGATCGCAGGCCGGGTGGGCGGCGGCGGCAACGAGCTGGCAATGTCGTGTGACATGCGGTTCGGTGCCATTGGCAAGACGGTCATCAACCAGATGGAAGTCCCGCTCGGCATCCTGCCCGGTGGCACCGGCACCCAACGACTGCCCCGGCTGGTCGGCCGAGGCCGAGCGATGGAGATCATCTTGGGCGGCATCGATGTCGATGCGGAAACCGCCGAATCATGGGGACTACTGAATCGAGCCCTGCCACCCGACGAGCTTCGGCCTTTCGTCACCGCTTTCGCCAAGCGACTCGCCACCTATCCCCCGGTCGCCATGGCCGCCGCCAAGGCATCGGTCGCCAACGCCGACACCATGAGCCTGCACGACGCCATGTTGGAAGAGGCTTACCTCTTCCAGACAACCTTGCGCGATCCCGAAGCCCGCCGTCGCATGGAGAAGTTCATCGAGGTCGGCGGCCAAACCCGAGATGGCGAAAAGAACCTGATCGAAACGATCGACAAACTCGCCTGAAGCGCAGCGGAATGGCGAGCGTGAATTCCGACACTCGGGCTGGCTTGGCCAGGTGCTACCTATGGCCTGCTCACCGTCGTGATGGTCGTGGTCGCCCTGGCCGCCACCTTGATGGTGCTTCCAGCCTGCTCGTCTTGATCACTGACGACACGATCGACCTGACGGACACACCGGCTACGGCTGACACCAGTGCCGCCCAAATCGAGTGGACGATGACGGCCTCAACTACCGGTGCGAATGATGTTGGCGGTTTGTAGTTCTGCGATCTGTTCGGTGGTGTAGCCCAGTAGCTCACCGAGGACTGCAGCATTGTCGGCACCGAGTTCGGGGGCGAGCGGTTCGGTGGTTCGTCGAGGAACGCCGCTGGCGTGGATGGGAAAGCCGGGCACTCGAATCGGACCCAGGTGCGGATCGTGCACTTCGGTGACTGCGCCTCGTTCGACGTACCAGTCGTCGAGGTGGGCGTCAGCCGGGTCGATCACGGGAGCGACCGGCACGCGGTGCGATTCCAGGTGGGCGATCAGTTCGTCGTTCGACGGGAACGTCTGCATCCATGCTTCGAGGATCTCGAGCAGTTCGATGCGATTGTCGGCGCGGCCTCTGGGTGTCTGGAAGCGCTCCATGCCGGCCAGGTCGATCGCCACCGCAGCATCACACAGCCGGGACCATTGCCCGGCGAGCACGTGGATGGCGAGCCAGCCGTCGGGACCCATGAACGTGCCCGCAGGTGGCACGGCGCCGAAGTGGCGACCAGTGCGTTTCAACCGGGCCTTGCCGTCGGTCATGCTCGGGCCCTGGATGGCGAATGGGTGCATATTAAAAATCGACTCGACCATTGATACGTCGATGAACTGGCCCTCGCCGGTCGACGCCCGCCCGTACAGCGCCGCCGAGATCGCCCCGAACGCCATCATGCCTGCACCCACGTCGCCCATAGGAGCAGCCGAAGCCAACGGCGCTCCATCACGCTCGCCGGTGAGCGCCGCCGAACCGGCGTATGCCTGGGCGATCAGATCGAAGCCCGGCAGATGTGCCTTGGAAGCGGTGCGACCGAAGGTCGAGATCGATGCATAGATCAGTCCCGGGTTCGCCGCTCGAAGCGCGTCGGGCCCCAGGCCCCGTTTCTCGAGCACGCCATGGCCATAGTTCTCGACCAACACGTCGCACTCGGCCGCGAGCGAAGCGATCAACTCATGGCCTGCTGGCTGATTCATGTCCACGCAGACACTTCGCTTGCCACGATTCTGCTGCACGAAGTACGAGCTGTGCTCACCTTGCGCGACCGGCAGCACGCGGGCAGCGTCGCCACCGGGACCAGGCTCGACCTTGATCACATCGGCACCCAAACCCGCCATCAGCAACGTGCAGGCTGGCCCTGACAAGTATTGCGTGAGATCCAGAACACGAACGCCTTCAAGCATGCCGAGACACTATGTGGCCAAAGAGCGGCCTTACGAATGAGATTTTCGCATCGGGCCCTTGGCTGGGCAACACTGGCGCCATGGCAGGACCTCTCGCAGGAATCAAAATCGTCGACCTGACACAGGTTGTCGCCGGCCCGGTGTGCACCATGCTGTTGGCCGAACAAGGCGCCGATGTGATCAAAGTCGAGTTCCCGACCGGCGACATCTTGCGTCAGAACAAGCTCTACGCCAAGGGCGGCATGAATGCGCTCGAGCTGAACTGCAACCGCGGCAAGAAGAGCATCGCCGTCGACATGAACACCCCCGACGGTGTCGAGATCGTCAAGCAACTCGCCGCCGACGCCGATGTATTCATACAGAACTTCAGGGCAGGCGCGATCGAACGACTCGGCATCAACCATGAAGCGCTGCGCGACGCGAACCCGAAGCTCATCACCGTGTGGATGTCGGGCTTCGGCCATAGCGGCCCCATGGCCGACGTGCCCGTGTTCGATCCGGTGATCCAGGCCGTCAGTGGGCACTGTGCGGTGCAGTTGAATCCCCACGTGCCATTCAACGACGTGCATCGCACGATCATCATCGACAAGTCCACTGCCTTGACCACGGCCCAGGCCATCACCGCTGCATTGTTCGCTCGCGGGCGCAGCGACACCGGCCACGGTGAACACCTGCAGATCTCGATGCTGGACACGGCGCTGTACTTCTTCTGGCCCGACGGCGGCATGGCCAACACGCTGCTCGACGACGATGCCAGCGACGGCTGGACGATGGCTCAGGTCATGTCGGTCACTGCGTGCAGCGACGGTCACCTCGTGTACTACCTGCAGGGCGACAGCAACTATCAGGGCATGCTGCGCGCCATCGACCGCCACGACATGGCCGACGATCCTCGCTACGGAACCGCTGCTGGCCGAACCGCTGGAGGCGCGGTCGTCATCAGCGAAGTCGCCGCTGCGGTCGAAGCGGGCTTCTACGCCATGACACGCGACGAGGCCCTGTCGCGACTCAAGCACTACGACGTACCGTCGGCACCGATGCTGCAAGTCGACGAGATCCACGAATACCCGCAAGTCATCCACAATCAGACCATGCACGAGTGGGAACACCCCAAAGCCGGCAAGCTACGTCAGCCTCGGGCGGCGGCGCAGTTCTCGGACCATGAGATCGAGCCTCGCTGGTGGGTGCCCGATCTGGGCGAGAACACCGACGAGGTCTTGGCGAGTATCGGTCACGATGCCGAGGCCGTTGCTGCCCTTCGAGCCGCCGGCACCGTGACCTGATCGGGTTTCGCTATCCGGTGAAGACGATGGTGCCACCGCCGCCGGGAACCGGGGTCAATGTCGGAGCGGGTGTGACCGTTGGGGCCGGCGTGGCTGTCGGCCCGGGCGTACTCGTCGGCCCGCGCGTACTCGTCGGCCCGGGCGTCGGGGTCGGAACCGGCGTGGCCGTCGGCTCAACCGTTGGCGTCGGTGTTGGTTCCACGGTGGGCGTTGGGGTGGGCGTGGGTTCCGGCTGCGCCGCAACCGACACCGACACAGGCGAGTACGTAAACAGTTCGAAAGTGCTGCCGAGCTCTTCGAGTTGACATGAGGCCGACAACTGGTAGGTACCGCCCTCGGTGGGAGCATCCGCTGGCAGCGTGAAGATCGTCGAGGCGACACCATTCGCATCGGTCCCCACGGTGGTCGACTCGCTGAACGGTCCTTCTGTTCCGCTGGGAGGGATCAGGTAGTCGAGCGTAAACGTGACGAAGTAGCCGCCGCCAAGGAGCGGGCCTTCGGGATCGGGGCATTGGGTGGCGGTTGCCGTGACCGAATCGCCGACGAGGATCGACGTCGGTGATGCGCTCAGCACCGCAGGGACCGGCAAAACCTCGACCTGTACCGACACAGGCGAGTACGTAAACAGTTCGAAAGTGCTGCCGAGCTCTTCGAGTTGACATGAGGCCGACAACTGGTAGGTACCGCCCTCGGTGGGAGCATCCGCTGGCAGCGTGAAGATCGTCGAGGCGACACCATTCGCATCGGTCCCCACGGTGGTCGACTCGCTGAACGGTCCTTCTGTTCCGCTGGGAGGGATCAGGTAGTCGAGCGTAAACGTGACGAAGTAGCCGCCGCCAAGGAGCGGGCCTTCGGGATCGGGGCATTGGGTGGCGGTTGCCGTGACCGAATCGCCGACTAGGATCGACGTCGGTGATGCGCTCAGCACCGGCGTAGGCGCTTGGGCCGTGACACTCTCAGCTCCCGCGATCGAGACGGCACCGAGGCCCACCGCGATCGTCAGCAGGATCAACGCAGTTATCAGCATGGATTGGCGTGTGGGCATGTGGCAGATTATCACGGAGGCGATACTTGCGATAAGGGTCCTGGCACCTTTGGTACACGCATGGGCATCCCGAAATGGTCCACGGTCTTGTGAGCTGTCAAGATTGCGTTCCAGCACTGTGCGAAGGCCAAGGGGACGAAATGGGTCAACTAGACGGACGAGTAGCCGTGATCACCGGCGCGGCGAGCGGTATGGGGCTCGCAACCGCCGAACGCTTCATCGCCGAAGGAGCCAGCGTTGTCATTGCCGACTTCCATGTCGACAACGGCACCGCCGCCGCCGAACGCCTGGGCACCCACTGCCGCTTCACCAGGTGCGATGTCGCCGTCGAAGACGACGTCGCTGCCGCGATCGAGCTGGCGACCGATGCCTTTGGTCGACTCGACATCGTGTTCAACAACGCAGGCATCGGCGGTGCCTTCGGACCGATCACCGACATCAAGGCCGAAGACTGGGATGCGACCTTTGCGGTGCTGACCAAGGGCGTGTTTCTGGGCATCAAACATGGCGCACGAGTCATGATCGATCAGGGTGAGGGCGGGTCGATCATCAACACGGCGTCGATCGCGGGCGTCGGCGGCGGCGCAGGCCCTCAGCCGTACTCGGCGGCTAAGGCTGCGGTGATCAATCTGGCCAAGAACACTGCGGTCGAACTCGCGCCGCACAACATTCGGGTGAATACCATCAATCCCGGGCTGATCTTCACGCCGCTCATGCACTCGGGTGACGAGGACGATGCCGAGCGAGTGATGAACGAGTTCCAACCGCTCAAACGACGCGGCGAAGGCAGCGACATCGCTGGCGCTGCACTCTTCTTGGCAGGCGACGATTCGGCGTTCATCACCGGCCAGTCTCTGACTGTCGATGGCGGCCTGATCGCTCAGGGTCCGGCGATCCATGGGCAGGCCAAGAACACTCGCAATCTGCATCGCAACGTCGGCATGGCCCACGGCACCACCGGCCGCCCGGTCACCGTCGAGCGTTTGGACACCTGAAGCCGTCGGACGCCGCGTCCCTAGCGCATCGACGTGGTGTGCGGCGGTCACGCGCCAGAGGAACGGTCCCCAAAGACACGTCACCGTGAAACAGACATGATCTTGGCTCATCAGCGACCGCCGGGGGATACATGTCCGAGATCACAGACCAGACAGCTGTTGTACGGCCGCCAGCGCCGCTGCTTCCGCCTCCGGTTGAGCCGGCACCGCCCAAGCCTCGAGCCCGGATACCCGAGCTCAGCCCACGAAACCTCGGATGGCTGGTCCTGGCGGCACTGCTCGGCGACATCGCGCTGCGCACCGGCGTGCACACACTGAGCAGCACCGTCGTCGTCGCAATCGTTGCCGGGCCGATCTTGGCGTCGGTGCATCGAGCCGGGGCATGGTCTCGGCTCTACCTCGTTCTGGCCATGGTCTTCGCCGTTTGGCTACCGGTCCGCGCCAGTGCCGGATTGACGCTGCTGAACTTCGGCGCAGTATCGGCGTGCCTCGTCGCCGCGGTGGTGGCCCAGAGATCGGCCGAGTGGCGTTGGAACACCGCCACCGCCGGGGTGGTTCTGGCCCGCACCTCGCTCGGTTCCTTGTTCGGTGGTGTGTTCACCGGGTCGATCCATCCGTTGCGCAAATCGCAGCTCGAGCGAATCGGGCCCGCCGTTCGAGGCATCGTCATCGCTGCGATTCCGGTGACGATCTTGGGCGCACTGTTGGCGTCTGCCGACACGGTCTTTGCCCAGTCGTTCGACTTCGACTTCGACCTCGGCTTCAATGCTACGCGTGCATTCGAACACCTGCTTCTGATGGCGTTGGTCGGCGCAGCAATCGCCGGGCTGGTTGCAATGACCGGCGTGCCGCGAAACGAGACCTTCGACGAACGGCGACCCCTTGGAGTCGTGGAAACCACGATCCTGCTCGGCGCCATCGCAACGCTCTATGGAGCATTCTGCGTGGTCCAACTCGTCAGTGCCCTCGGTGGCGCCGACGCAGTGCTGCAAGAACAAAGACTCACCTATGCCGAGTACGCCCGAAGCGGCTTCTTCCAACTGCTGTGGGTGGCGGCGCTCACCGCAGTCCTGCTCGGCGCCGTGCGCTTACTGACCGCCGAAGCGAGCCCGCAATTCGATCGACTCGTCAGACTGCTCGGCGCAGTCGTTGCACTCTTCACGCTCGTCATCGTCTGCGTGGCGATTGTGCGACTGCGGCTCTACACGGACGAATTCGGGCAGACGACACTGCGGTGGTATTGCACCGCATTTGCCTGGATGCTCGGGGCAGCGTTCGTGGCGATCGCAACAGCACATGTGCCTCGCTTCGAGCGAACCCTTCCGGCGATCCTGATCGGTCTGGCGGTAGGAACACTCTTTGCGGTGAATCTCGCCAACCCCGAGGCGCGCGTCGCCGAGCACAACCTGACGCGCAGCGACGCTGCAGAACGCCTCGATGCCGACTACCTGGTGCGCCTGTCCGCCGATGCATGGCCGGTACTGCTGCGCTACGAGCCGCTCGTGAACAGCCGACTCGCCGCCAACACCAGGCCGCTCAGCGATCGCTGCGAACGAGTCATCAGACCGAATGGCTATGGCATTGCCGGATTCAACCTGGCAGAGCAGCTGCTCGACTGTGGTTGAGGCCGCCGCAGATTCTCGATCATGGTCCCGAGCCGACAGATTGCTCGGTGTAGCTTCGAGCGGTGGCTGAGCAGACACCATCGCCCGTCGACCCGGCCGAGCCGATCGCCGACGACCCCAGCACCGATGATTCCAGCGTCGAGGAAGCCAAGGCGGTGCTGCGAGTCGGGTGCCCGATGTGGGCACATCGTCCCTGGGTCGGTCGCTGGTACCCGCAGAAGACACGACCCGGCACCGAACTCAGCTTGTATCCCAAGCTGTGCAACGCAGTCGAAGGCAACACCACGTTCTACGCAGAGCCGTCTTCGGAAAACGTGGCCCGATGGCTCGAACAGACTCCCACCGACTTTCGCTTCATGTTCAAGCTTCCGAAAGAAGTCACGCACGAGCGCCGGTTGAACGATGTCGCCCGACCGGTGCGCAGCTTCTTGACCGCAATCGAACCCCTGGGCGAACGGCTCGGTCCGGTGCAAGCCCAGCTTCCACCCGCCTTCGGGCCCGAGGCTCTTCCGTTGCTGTTGAACTTCGTGCGACGACTGCCCCAGGACTGGCAGTGGGCGCTCGAGCTGCGCCACCCCGGCTGGTTCGACGGGTCGGCTGCGCACCAGGAACTCGACGCGCTACTCATCGAGCGCAATGTGTCGCGCATCGTCTTGGACACGCGGCCGCTCTATGCGGTCGATGCGACCAGCGAGGCTGCAATCGACGAGAAGGGCAAGAAGCCGGAGTTGCCGATCACGCTCGATGCGGTCGGCCCACGCCCCATCATCCGTGTGATCGGCGAGGACTCACCGCAGGGCACCATGAAGGGTTTGCTCAAGTGGGTGCCCAAGCTCCGAACCTGGCTCGACGAGGGGCGTGAGCCGTACCTGTTCGTGCACCAACCGGAGAACCTCGACTCGCCCGGCCTGGCCCGTGGTCTGCACACCGCACTCGGCATGCAGTACTCGAATCTGGCACCCCTCCCCGATGCGCCGTTGGTCGAAGAACCCGAGCAGACATCGATCTTTGACTGACCCAATTGTCCATGCGCCTGGCGCCAGGACAATACGGACGCATAGCGTGCGAGAGTAGGCCACCCAGGGGGATTGTCATGTCGGTATTCGTGGAAGCACAGAAGCCGATGCACGAGACGCACCGCATTGCGGTCAATGGTGCCGTCGATGCCGACGCGCACATTCTTGAGCCGCCGGATCTGTGGGAGAACTACATCGATCCGAAGTATCGGGATCGAGCGTTGCGGATCCGGATCGACGCGAATGGCCTCGAGGAACTCGAGATCGACGGCCAGCGCTCGATGATGAGTCGCCGTGGCTTTCCATCGACTCTCGGTGCCATGGGTTACCCCGACCTGGGGACGCTGCAGAAGGACCCCGACCGGACCTACCTGCGTGAGGCGCCCTACGGCACCATGCATGCGGGTGAACGTATCGAGGTGCTCGATGCCGAGAACATCGACATCGCCATCCTGTACACGACTGTTGGACTGCTGTGGGAAGCCGAGCTGAAGGACCCCGAGCTCTGTCAGGCCTACACCCGGGCCTACCACCGCTGGATCTGCGAGTTCGCCGCCGATGAGCCGCGCCTCGTTCCCACGGCCCATCTATCGCTCAGCGATCCGGCAGCCGCGGCGGCCGAGATGCGTCGGGCCGTGCAGGCCGGGGCCAAGGGCGCTTACGTGTGCCCGTTCACCCACGATGCCAAGCCGCTCGGCCACCCCGATCACGACATCGTCTTCGCCACGGCTCAGGACCTGGATATCCCCTTTGCCATTCATCCCACGTTCGAGCCTCAGTGGACCAAGGGCGAACGCATGGGTTCGTGGGAGAATGTGAAGCAGCTGCGATTGCTTGCTTCGGTCACTGCCAGCGATGGCGTGCGTCAGCAGTTCACGACGTTGTTCGACTACGGCGTGTTCGACAAGTTTCCCCAACTCAAGGTGCTGGTGCTCGAGTCCGGCGGCGGGTGGATCGGCTACTGGCTCGACCGGATCGATGCCGTCTACGGGCACACATTCATCGGTGAGAAGGTCCCGCTGAAGCACAAGCCCAGCGAGTATTTCCAAGAGCGCATCTGGATCAGCTGCGACCCCGACGAGCGAACCATCCCCTCGCTGGCAGAACGCTTCGGCGTGGACCGGTTCATGTGGGCGTCGGACTTCCCCCACGCAGACCACACGCCCGAGTACGTGCACGACCTGAACGCCCTGGTAGCCATGTTTCCCGGCGCCGACCAGCCAGCCTTCGTGGGCGACAATGCCCGGGCACTGTTCGATCTCCCAGCAGGTCGCCCGTAGGACTGCTGCACTTTGGTGCGGCCTGGTGGCGACGGGTACGTTCGCCACCGTGAGCACGATTCGAGTTCCGACCGAACGCCAGGGCCAGACGGGCATGGGTCAGGGTGGTTTCACCTGCCACGAGTTCGTCGAAGCTATCGGCGAGCCGGTCACCGTAGCGCTGCGTAGTCCAATTCCACTCGATGTCGATCTCGACATCGTGCATCAAGAGGATCGATGGCACTTGGTGAACCCGTCGGCACCGGACACGGTGATTCTCGAAGCGACCCGCTGGACCCCGGACTATGCCAGCACGGCACCGGTCAGCATCAAGGCCGCAGCGCAGGCCCGCGAGGCATTTCCGATGACCGCGGAAACCCACCCCGCTCCCCACTGCTACTCGTGCGGAATCCACGACCGCTCGTTACGCGTTCACGCCGGACCGATGCCCGACGGTCGATGGGCCACCCCGCTTCGCCTGCCGGAGTCGTCTTTGGTCGACGGCCGCGTGGACATGTCGCTGGTCTGGATGGCAGTCGACTGCAGCTGCGGCTGGTACATCTCGGGTAGCTCAGCTGCGCAGGCACGAGCCGTCACCGTTCAGTTCGCCGTCGATGTCATTGCTCCGGTGAAAGTCGAGACCGACTATGCACTCGTCTCATGGCACGGTGACTATTCGCCCGACTGGGACGGCCGCAAGCGTGGTGCGGCCGCGGCGTTGTTCGATGCATCAGGAAGCCTCGTCGCCAGCTCTCGTTCGTTCTGGGTCGCGCCAAAGTGACGGCACGAAGCCGATTCGCGTCGAGCAATGGTTTCAGGGTCCAACCGGATCGGGGCAAGGCGGCTGGACGGCGCACCGGCTGGCCCAGGCGATTGGTGAACCGGTCACCGTGTCGATTCGTCGCCCGATCCCGCTCGAGACTGACATGCAATTGATCGCCCTTGACGACGGCTGGAATCTCATTGATCCAGCCGAGCCAGACCAACCCGTGTTGAGTGCGACCCGGTGGGACGCGGTCTACGCCGATACCGACGCAGTCTCCGTCGCCGTCGCCGCCGAGGCAGGGAAACGATTTCCGCTTCACGACGATCACCCGGTACCGGTCTGCTTCTCCTGCGGCCACGAACCAGACTCCATGCAGGTCCATAGCGGCGAGCTCCCCAACGGTCGGTGGGCAACCGATTGGACCGTGCCCGACTGGGCGGTCGACGCAGATGGCAAGGTCGACGAGGGCGCGCTGTGGGCTGCGATCGACTGCGCCCAAGCGTGGTACGCCGGCAACGCCGGCGGGCGCCGTCACTCGGTGACTGTGCAGCTCGCCGTCGAGGTCCTCGTGCCGTTGGTTGCCGGTGCTACGTACGCACTGGTGGCCTGGAACGGCACCTATCCCCGCGACTGGGACGGCCGAAAGCGCGGCGCTGGCGGCGCCGCGTTTGCTCACGATGGCACCTGCGTCGCCCGGTCCAGCAGCTTCTGGATCGCTGTCTAGCGAGCTGGTGCCTGCAGGTCGACGGTGGCATCGCCGTGCATGTATCTTCTGGGTCTGACCCAGAAGATACACACGTGTTTAGGTGTCGGCGGTGACTGCTTGCCAGACCTTGTGCGGAGTGCAGGGGATGTCGATATGGCTCACGCCGAGATGGGCGATGGCGTCGAGCACGGCGTTGTGCACCGCCGGTGTTGCCCCGATCGGTCCTGACTCACCGACGGCCTTGTAGCCGTTGGCGTTGAACGAGCTGGGCACGACCTGAGCTTCGAGGTCGATTTGGCAGAACTGGTCGATCGACGCGATCTGGTAATCCAGGAAACTGGCGGTGAGCGGGTTACCGGCCTGGTCGAACAGCACTTCTTCGCCCATGACCTGGGCTGCCCCCAAGGCAATTCCGCCTCGGATCTGGTCTTCGACGCTCTGGTTGTTCACCCGCACGCCGGCATCGTCTACTGCAGCGTATTGCACCAGCTTCCAGGCACCGGTTTCTGTGTCGACCTCGACCACGGCCACATGGCAACCCGAGGGGTACACATCGTTTCCGTCGTTCTCATAGACATGATCGCAGCTCAACTGTTTGTCTCGAGCCTGCATCTCGACCGCCAGTTCGGCCCAGCCCAACGCCCGACTCGGTGTGCCGACAACATGGAACGCGCCCGCCACGCGGTCGAGAACGATGTCGGCCGGCGCAGCTTCGAGCAGCGCCGCGGCCAGCGCGGCCGCCTGCGACACGACCTCGGCCGAGGCTTCGTGGATCGCCAGACCGGCTGTCTGAACCGAACGCGACCCAATGGCGCCCACGCCGGTGGCGATCTCGTCGGTGTGGCCTTCGATCACCGTGATTCGAGCGGGGTCGATACCGAGCTCACCGGAGGCGATCTTGCGCCAGGTGGCTTCGTGAGCCTGACCTTGGGAGGTGGTGCCGGTCACCACGGTTGCGCTGCCGTCGAGGTTGATGCGAACGAGGGCCGACTCGCCACCGCCACCGCAGGTCCGGTGGTTGTAGCTGGCTATCCCAATGCCGATCTGTAGTTCGGACGGCGCGGACCGTCGAGCTTTCTGTCGAGCGCGCAGCGAGTCATAGTCAGCTAGGCGCAGAACGCGTTCCAAAGCGTCGCCGTAGTCGGCATCGTCGTACGCCGCTCCAGTCGGCGAGATGTACGGCATATCGGCGGCCGCCAGCAGGTTGCGTCGACGTAGCTCGGCCGGGCCCATGTCGATCTCGGCGGCGAACATGTCGACCGCTCGTTCCAGCGCAGCGATCACCGACGCACGGCCTGCACCTCGTAAGGCGGCGACCGGTGGCCGGTTGGAGACATGGGTCACCTGCTCGAACTCGGTGTGGCCAATGCGGTACGTGCCGGTCAACATCGGCGCGCTCCACTGGTTCGGCAAGCCCGCCCCAGAGCTGAGATACGCACCTGCGTCCTTGTGCATCTGCACCTTCACGGCTTGCAGATCGCCGTCGCGCGTTCCCGCCAGCCACAGGTGAACATCTTCAGCGCGCCCTTGCGGACCAGCTGTCAGGTTCTCGGTGCGTGACTCGACCCAACGAACGGGGCGGCCCACGAGTCGTGCCAGATGGGGAACAAACTGCTCCTCGGGACCCGGCGCACCCTTGCCCCCGAAACCGCCACCAACGAATGGCCCGGCAATCACATGAATATCGGCCGGTGCCATGTCGTAGATGCCAGCGATGCGATTCCGGTAGCTGTGTGGCGTCTGGCTGCTCACCCACACATGCAGGTTCCCGTCGTCGGTCCACATGGCCGTGGTGCCGCGGCACTCGATCGGGGCTGCCAACTGGCGTGGGTTGCGGAACACGCGCTCGACGACCACGTCGGCGTTGGCGAAGAGCTCGGGATCGAAGCCGTCGACACCCATGTCGTCGTCGACATGAGTACGCACGACGTTGGTTGGCTCGGCGTCGTCTGCGCCCGAGTTCGCATGGCGGCGGGCTTGGTCGTTGGTAGCGAAGAGCCGCACGTCGTCGGTCAGGGCATCGGCGGTCGACAACACCGGTGGCAGATCGTCGTAGTCGACCACCACGAGTTCGGCGGCGTCGACCGCTTGCTCTCGGGTTTTCGCGATGACGACGGCGATAGCTTCACCCACGTGGCGCACCTTGTGTTCGGCCAGGAACGGCTGGGCAAAGCGGAGCGGGTGGGTCGCCGAATACGCGTTGATGGGAAAGACAGAGTTACCGGTCGAGTCGATGACGGCGAGCACGCCGGAAGCCTTCCGAGCATCGTCGAGGTCGACGCTGATGCGGGCGTGCGCCACGGTAGACCGCACGAACACTGCATGGGCTGCGCCAGCCAAGGCGGGTAGACGAAGGTCATCGACATACGTCGCCTGCCCGGTGATCATCAGCACGTTTTCGTCACTCATTGCGGCACTCACGGGCTCTTGTGTACACGGCCACGAGCGCAGGCGCTCTGAATTCCATCAGCGACTATCGGAAGCTGGCCAGCCGTTCGTCGGTGTCGGTGATCTCGTAATCGTGGCTGTATTCATAAGCCAGACCCGCCTCCAAACCCGACGCCTCGGCCACCCCGTAGAGATCCTTGTAGGCCGCGAGCGACCCCACACTGCTTTCGCCGATCGAAGCCGCCAGCGCAGCCACGGTTTCGTCGAGTTCATCGAGCGGGGCCGACTGGCATGCCATTCCCATTGCTGCGGCCTCTGCGCCGGTGAAGGTACGTGCGGTGTAACTGAGCTCGCGCGCTCGGGCCATACCCACCAGAGCCGGTAGACGCTGGCTCATTCCCCACGTGGGACGCAACCCGAACTTGGCGTGGGTATCGGCCATCTTTGCGCCGTCGGCGGTGACCATCAGATCACACGCCAGCGCCAGTTCGAGCGCACCGGTGAAGCAGAACCCGTTGACCTTGGCGATGGTGATCAACCGTCCGTTGGCCAACTTCGCAGTCATACTGCGAGCCGGGATGTCGAGAATGTCGCCCACGCTGCCGCCGGTGAGTTCACGATCACCGAGAGCCTTCAGGTCGACGCCCGCGCTGAACGCTCGCCCCGCACCGGTCAGAATCAGCACCTGCACATGGTCGTTCGTTGCCAGTTCGTCATAGGCCTGATTCAGCTCGCCCAGCATGGTGGGCGTTATCGCATTCAGCGCATCGGGCCGATTCAGCACAATGGTCGCAACACTGCCGTCCACGGAGACATCGATCTGTTCAAAGCTCATGCCGCGACCCTACTGTCACGGTTTCTCCAGGCGAGTAATTGTCGCCATGTGGCCATAGCTCGCCCCAAGAGCCTGCGTCAGTACGACAAGGTGAACATCTGATCCCCGCAGCTACAGGTGAAGGCAATCCGGTGCTGGCCCAAGTTGACCTCGCCGTCGACGGTGAGAAGCATGGAACGTTCGGTCACGTCGAGATCGCCGCCGATCCCTTCGGCGAACCAGTCTTCGTACGCATCCTCGAGTGAAGGCACCACAAGGAGGAACGCCCTTCGATCGTCGCCACCTGCCCGCGACACTCTCAGCGCAGTGGTCAAGAAGTCCGCCTTCTCGATGCACTGTCCCGAGCCGATACCGAGCTCAGATTCCTCGCTCTGCGCCGTGACAATACACACCTGGGTCGTCTCGAGATAGAGGTAGATCCCGAGTCCGGGAACCTGATGTAGTGGGTAGGCAGCGGTGATCATCGAGCCGTCGGAGCGACGCGCACCCAAAGCCCATACCGCATCAGACGGCGACTCCGGCTCGGGAAGCCAATCGGCCAAGAGCTGATCGATGCGCTCCAGCTCGACAGGGGTGACAACATCGAAAACTCGAAACATGAACTCGTCGCCCGACACGCTGCTGTTGGGGTCCAGGCTGAACACTGTCGGGGCACCCGTGATGGGATCGAACTCGAACTCCCGCACTGTGTCGGCGGTGGAGATGGCGGCGAACATGTCGTCGACGGTCCAAAGCCGAATGTCGACGTCGGGTCCCGCTGACGGCTCTGTCGGGACAAGATCACCGGACACGACCTGGCCACGCACCAGGACCGACAAGCCCTCCGACCGAAGCTCGGAATACCGCAGGTAATAGTCCTGCACGCCTTGCGACTGCCACCGGGCTGCGGCCGCTGCAATCTGCTCCTGTTGAATGAAACGTTCTAGTTCGAGCTGTTTTTGCGGGGCGGCTGGCTGCGCTACACCCGGCGGGCTCGCAGACAAGGGCGGCGGGATAAGCAGCACTTGCCCGATGATCAGGTTCTGGCCGTTGTCGACCAGATCATTGGCGTCGACGAGCTGTTCGGCCGTCACGTCGTACAGCTCAGCGATGGACGTAATGTCGTCGCCGGCGCGGACCTCGTGTTCGAGAGGGCCATCTGGTTCGAGCGAGGGGCGCGGCACCAGCGAGGGATCGCCCTGGAGCGGAATCGCAAGCACATCGCCTACTCGCAACATGGTCGGATCAAGCCCGGGGTTGGCATTGACTAACGCTTCGATGGGTACAGCCCACTCTTGGGCGATCTGGGCGAGTGTGTCACCAGGCTGGACGAGATAGCCCGCCGCAGCAGGGTCAGCACCCATGTCATCGGTCTCGGACCGTTCGCCATCTGGTGCCGTCATCGGGATCAGGATCTGTTCGCCGGCAACAAAGAAATTCGGGTCAAACTGCGGGTTCGCGCCGATGATGGCATCGGCCGTCACGTTGAATCTGTCGGCAATGGATGTCAGCAGGTCACCGATTTCGATCGTGTAGATGAAGGCATCGGACGCTGCCGCGTCTTCGGCCAGCTGTCGTGCCCCTTCGGCAGCTTGTTCAGCGGATGCGGCGTCGGCCCACTCGACGGGGTCACTCGGATCGTTCGCTCCGGCGGCGTTGGCGAATACCGCAACCGTGGGGTCACTGCACGAAACGTAGAGACCTTCGGGACCGGGTGCCCAACCACCGTGGACACCGCTCAATGGGGAGAGGAAGCCAACGAAGTGGAGATTTTCGAATCCGACCGGCGCAGCTAGCGGATCCGGCGCTGAACGATCGACCCACTGGGCCTGGTACGCAATGGTCATGATGTCGGCACTGGTGGCGTCGCGAACGCCACCGGAGGCAATGTCAGATACTTCGCTCACCGTGAGCTCGATGTAGCTTCGACCCCGCACTTCTGATCGAGAGATCGCTTCGACGCGCCCGCTGACCACTGCAACCGACTGGTCCGCCAGTGCTTCGAATGATCCGGCAGGGTCGTAGTCGTATGTTGGGATGCCGGCACGCAAGAGTTCGAGCACCGCATCAACGTCACAGGTGCCGTCGGCGAGTGCGGCAGCATCACGGTTATCTGGGGCTTGGCCAGCGGCAACCGCGGTCGTGTCCGAGCCTCGCCCCTGCCACAGAAACAACGCCACGGCGACCATCAGCGCGGCGACGAGCTCCAGTGCCAAACCACGGCGCCTGGGCTGGCGGATGGCCACTGGCGTCCCGACACGCGATGGGTCTGTCAGCGATACCCCCGTTGTTGCTCGACGAGCGAGTTTGTCGAGACGATCTCCCAGCTCATTCATAGAACCAACTCCTCGACTGATGCCGGATCGAGCACCGATGCAAGATGGCGATGAGCTCGGGCCAGGTGCTGCTTGGCGCTACCCACAGAGATTCCCATGGCGGCGGCGCAGTCTTTCAGTGACATGTCGGCCCAATACCGCAACGCCACTACTTGGCGTTGACGCAACGCCAACCCGCTCACCGCGCAGCCAGATCTGGATCACTGGCGACGGCATCGATCACTGCCGAGCCGGGAGCCACTCTGGGTAGCAGCGCCGCGTAGCGCTTCAGCCGTCGCCACCGGCTACGCGACATGTTGACCGCAACAGTACGCACCCAGCCCGCAGGGTTCTGACCTGACCCTTGCAGGTCATCCCACCGCTCATAGGCACGCTCCATCGTCGCCTGCGCCAGATCGGCGGCCTCGTCGGCGTCGAGCGTCAGCATCCAACAAAACCGCAGCAGCTGGTCTGCCTCGGTTCTGAAGAAGTCGGCGAAGTCCATCACTGGTACAACGCCCGAGCGTCAGAAAAAGATGACACCCGGTTGAAAAAATGTCAGTGGCAGTTGGATGATGGTGGCAGATCCATGACCGGGCTGTGGTCGAAGAAGCCGCTGGGTTTGAGCGTGAATCCAATACATGCCACCGGCATGACGGGCCAGTCTTCGAGGCTCGGCAGATGGTTGTGGCCCATCGTGTACCAGACGACTACGTCGGTGTCTTCGACGGAACGATCCGCGGCCGTCCATGCTGGCAGGCCCTCGCCGCCGACGGACTGGTTCGGATAGGTGCCAGCTGGCCAGCGTTCGCCTTCGTCATAGGGCGTGACCCACAGGTGATTCCACATGTAACCCGCACGGGCCCGGATCGAGGAGTCCTCGGTGGCGAACGGCATGCAGTTCTCGCCCGCGATCAGCTTGTAGCCCGTTGGTGTGCCCATCTTGTTGGTGGTCTCGCTCGACTGGATCTTCCAGTACCGAGCTGCCAGCGGGTCGATTCGGCGCTGGGCTTGCTGCTCGGTGGCCAACACGGTGGTCTGGGCACGAAACGCGTTGCCATAGGGGTTCTCTTCGGGCGGGGCGGGCACGGTGTCGACCTCGACGACCGAGTTGCTGGAGCCGTCGACCGACATGTCCAGTCGGGTGCAGAAGAAGTGCTGGTGGTTCGGGCCGTAGAGATGCTCGCCGAGCTTGGTGCCGTACGACGTCTCTTCGCCGGTGTCGAGTGCACCGGTGCTCAGGATGCCGGTCAGCTTGATCTCGTTCTCGATGCGACCGTCTTGGTAGAAGTACCAGTAGATGCCGTATTCGTAGTTGCCGACCGTGCAGATGAATGACACGACCAGTCGGCGCAGGCGACGGACTTCGGTGTTGTCGTTGCGGAAGTCGCTGTGCTTCCAGCTGATGCCGAAGTCTTCTTCGTGGATGCAGATGGCTTGTGGGATCTCGACGACCGAGCCCTCGGCGTCGCAGTAGTGCGCATCGAGATAGTGGATTTCGCCCAAGCAGTCACAGCCCAGAGCCAGCGAGTTGGCCAGCATGCCCAGCCCGTACTCGCCGGTGTCGAACGCGTTCTTGCGGGCCTGCGTCGAAGACGGGTCACCGTACGGCACCGTCATCTCGGCCAGCGAGGCTCGGTACAAGACCGGGCGGACTCGATCGCCCTCGGTGTAGCTGACCGTGTTCAGGACCAGGCCTTCGCGTGTGTTCCAGCCGATGCGCATGTCCCACTTCTGCCAGCTCAGCTGGTCACCGATCACGGTGAAACTCGGTCCGTCGGGCTGCACGATGTCGAGCGGCTGGATGTCGGTGCGCTCTCTGCCCGCAGGCATGTGATCGCGAGACCACTCTGCCGAGGCAATGTCGGTGTCAGGTATTGGCAGCACCCGCTCGTCATCGATACGCAGGACCTGCTGTGCGTTCAGGTCGACCAGAACAGAGATGCCGTCGATTGGCCGGGCGTATTGGTTGTCGCCCGGCGTTTCATTCAGCCACACGAGCCCACGCACCAAGCGGTTGTTCTTCTCGAGTGGATCGCCGTAATTGCCGGCGGTCCATGCGTCGATCGTGACCAGGCTCATGTCGTTGATGCCCCGCTTGGCCATGGCCGCCTGGAAGCCGGGGTCGTTGCGAATAGCTGCTTCGGATTCGCCGAACTCGTTCACGATGATCGAAGGCTGCACGCCCTCGAGGCGCTGCCACGCAGCAACTGCATCGTCGGTGAGCGACGCGACGATCTCATGGGTGCTGCCGTCGGCGGGATCGAGCACGACCACGTCGACAGCGCGATGCACATCGGCGCCAGCCATGTGTGCCAGCACGAGCGGCTTCGGCGCAAGATGCAGATCAACGCTGGCGAAGCGCATTCGCCCGCCGAACCGCTCGTCGGCGCGAACGATCTCGACCGCACGTCGTGACTCATCTGGAAGCAGCCGGTCGAGCGGGTGAGCTGCTCGGTGGTGCGAGGTGCTTGCAGGAGGCGTTGCGAGATCCGTCATCGGGCTGTCCTTGATGCTGTGTCGTCGTGCTGTCGACACTACGTCACGCCGTGCTCCTCAGCACGTTGACGGACCCGCGATCGGATGGCGACCACCGGCGCCAGCATATGGGTCTCGGGCCCGCGACTCGGGTTGCTCTTTTCCTGATTGCAGGTTTGGCGTGGAGCAGTGCACCGCAAAGCGAATGAAGCGACCTCGCCCACAGTCCTGGTTGGGCCGACCTCGACGAGTACGCCTCGGAGCCTCGCCACACGGCGTTCAAGAACAAATCAGCAATGAGACTGCGGAAGAATCACGGACAACGCGCAGAACTTTGACACACTGGGGCCATGCCTCTCGATCCTCAAATCGCTCCCATCGTCGATGCCATAAATTCTGCCGCTGCAGAATTGCCCCCGGTGGCAGAGCAATCCGTTGAAGACCGGCGGACTGGTTACCAAGGGCTGGCCGACATCGCCGGAGCCGGACCGGGCTTGTACCGCGTCGAGGACGCAGTGATCGGCGGCGTTCCCTGTCGCATCTACAGCAATCGTGAACCCCAGGGCATTTTCATGTTCATTCATGGTGGCGGCTATGTGATTGGTGACCTGGATACGCACGATCAGCCGGTTCGCCAGCTCGCCCGCGAGTCGAACGCCACCGTGATCTCTGTCGACTACCGGCTTGCTCCCGAGCATCCGTTCCCGGCCGGGCTCGACGATGCCTGGGCCGTCTTCAGCACACTCGACGCGGATCGCGACAACTTCGGCGAAGGCAGCAAGCTCGTCGTGGCAGGCGACTCCGCCGGCGGCAACTTCGCCGCCGTGCTCGCGCTCATGGCACGAGATGCCGGCATCGATCTCGCTGCCCAGCTGCTGATCTACCCCGCCGTCGACGTGAACGATGCGTCACCTTCGATGGAAGAAAACGGCGAGGGATACATCTTGACCAAGGAGACCATGGACTGGTTCATGGCTCAGTACCAGCCCGATCCTGGCGACTGGCGAGCATCGCCGCTGTTGGCCGAATCGCACGCCGGCGTGGCTCCGGCGCTGGTCATCACCGCCGAGTTCGATCCGCTGCGAGACCAGGGCAGCGCCTATGCCTATGCACTGGAGCAGGCTGGGGTCCCCGTCACCTACACCAACTACCCCGGCATGGTCCACGCCTTTTTCCAACTCGGCCCCTTGGTCGAAGCCGGCGCAACCGCCGTCACCCAGGTGGCCGAAGCCGCCCGCGACGCCCTCGCCTGATCGCGACCGAATTGTCCATGCGCCTGGCGCATGGACAATTGCGCAGTGTGTCCGTTAGCTGGGGCGGCGTCGGCGGGTCATGACGTTTTCTTTGGCTTGCGCCACCAGATCGGGGATGACATCGCTGAGTTCGGCGGGGTCCCAGCGGTCATCCTTCTGGGCCTTGGGGCCGCCCTCCCAACCTTCCATACAACTGATGGTTCCGCCATTTACCAGGAACACGCGGCCGGTGACCTCGCGTGCGGCCGGTTCATTCGAACCGAGCCAGACCACAGCTGGCGCCACATTGTCGGGATGTAGGAAGTCGAAGGAGCCCTTCTCGATCTCTTGCTGGCCGTAGGGCAGGTCTTCGGTCATACGTGTACGGGCACCCGGTGCAATGCAGTTCACGGTCACGCCGTATCGGCCCAGTTCGGCTGATGCAATGATCGAGAACGACGCAATGCCGGCCTTGGCGGCGCCATAGTTGGTCTGGCCCGGATTGCCGAAGACACCCGACGTGCTGCTGGTGTTGATCAGCGCCGCACCGTCGACCGGCGTGTCGTTCTTGATCATCTCTCGCCAGTAGGCCGCAGCATGACGCGCCGGCGCAAACGTGCCCTTGAGATGCACGTTGATCACGGCATCCCACTCGTCTTCGGTCATGTTGGCCAACATGCGATCGCGGAGGATCCCGGCGTTGTTGACCAGCACGTGCAGCGCACCGAAGTGATCCACAGCCTGTTTGACCATGTTGGCGGCGCCATCCCAGCTCGAAACGTCGTCTCCGTTGGCGATCGCCTCGCCCCCCATGCCCTCGATCTCCGCCACGACTTGCTGCGCAGGAGTCAGGTCACCGCCCACGCCGTCGCGTGCGCCGCCCAGGTCGTTCACCACCACCTTGGCTCCCTGTCGAGCGAATTCGAGCGCATGGCCGCGTCCGATCCCTCGCCCTGCTCCTGTCACGATCACGACCTTGCCGTCGCAGATTCCCATGTGATTCCCCCGGTTCGATGTCACCCGATGCTCGCGCGGCATGAAGATCAGAAGAAATCAGCAGGCCATGGTTGCGAGGTGTGACACCACGGTTCTACGTTCGACATGAGCGGTCACGCCATCGCTCGGCCGAGCAGGGAGATGATGATGAGTGCAGCACGAGTGAACGGTGACCGCCTGTGGTCGCGACTCATGGAGATGGCCGAGATCGGACCGGGTGTTGCTGGCGGGTCGAATCGTCAGGCGCTGTCCGACGAGGACAAGGCGGGCCGCGACCTGTTCATGAGCTGGGCGAGCAATGCCGGGTGCACATTCGAGTTCGACGAAATCGGCAACCTGTTCGCCACCCGACCCGGCACCAATCCGGATATGGCGCCGGTCATGACCGGCTCGCATCTCGACACTCAACCGACCGGCGGGCGATTCGACGGTGTCTACGGTGTGCTGGGCGGACTCGAGGTGATCGAAACGTTGAACGATCTGGGCGTGACCACCGAGGCCCCGCTTGAGATCGTGGTGTGGACCAACGAAGAAGGCTCACGCTTTCAACCCTCGATGATGGGCTCGGCTGTGTGGGGCGGGGCGCTGCCGCTCGAACAAGCATTGAAGCACGAGGACTTCGACGGCAAGACCGTCGGCGAAGAACTCAGCCGACTCGGCTGGGACGGCGAACTCGCAGCCCGACCTCGGCCCTATACCGCAGCGTTCGAACTACACATCGAACAGGGCCCGATCCTCGAAGCCGGCCAGGTCGATATCGGCATCGTGACCGCAGTACAGGGATTCCGCTGGTACACCATCGAGCTCGGCGGCCATCCGGCACATGCCGGACCCACACCGATGGAGGTGCGCAAGGATCCGGCCCGAGCGCTCGGCGACATTCTCGACGGCGTCTACAAGCTGGCTGCCGAACACGCTCCTTGGGCGCGGGCCACCTTCGCGCAGTTCCGCAGCGAGCCCATTTCGCCGAACACCATTCCCGAGAAGATCACGTTTTCACTCGACATGCGCAACCCCGATGGCGACACGCTCCTGGCCATGGACGCAGCGATGCGTGACATCGTTGCCGCCCAGGTCGAACGCCATGGCGTGACGACCGCAATACACGTCGACACCGATTCACCCCCGGTCAGGTTTCACGACGACTGCATCGCTGCGGTGGAGTCTTCGGTCGAAGCGCTGGGCTTCAGCCACCAACGCATGGTGTCGGGCGCCGGTCACGACGCCTGTTACGTGGCAGCGCACTATCCGACGTCGATGATCTTCGTGCCGTGCGACGAGGGCCTATCGCACAACGAAGCCGAGAACATCTCGATCGACCAAGCCGAGCAAGGTGCAACGGTTCTACTCGGCGCCGTCCGCCACATGGCCGGCTGACCGATCCGCCGATCGGTGTCACCAAAAGGCTCACACAGGCACTCTCATCGTCCCAACCCTGGATCACACCACATTGGGGTCACCAAAAGGCCAATCAGGCACTCGTCGCCCAACTTCGGACGGCGAATCGGTGGTGCATTCCGGCGCATGCGAGACTTGTGCATGGCTGACATCAAGGGAACAATCACCGACGCACGGTTCGAGAAACTGGGGTTGCTGCTCAGCGACACCCTGGACTCGGGCGAGGACGTCGGCGCGTCGGTGTGCGTGACCGTGGGGGGCGAGACGGTCGTCGACATCTGGGGCGGGCACACCGACCAGGCCAAGACGACCGAGTGGCAAGAAGACTCCATCACCAACGTCTGGTCGACCACCAAGACGATGACATTCCTGTCGGCGCTCACGCTCGTCGAGCGCGGCCAGCTCGACTTCTATGCGCCTGTCGCCCAGTACTGGCCCGAGTTCGCACAGAACGGCAAGGCGGATATCCAAGTGCGCCACCTGATGGGCCACACCTCGGGCGTATCGGCATGGGAACAACCCGTCGAGACCGAAGACATCTATGACTGGGACAAGTCGACCTCGATGCTCGCCGCCCAGGCACCATGGTGGGAACCAGGCACCGCGTCGGGCTATCACGCACTCAACCAGGGCCACCTGATCGGCGAGGTCATCCGCCGCATCGATGGCCGCATGCTCGGTGACTTCTTCGCCGAAGAGATCGCGGGCCCGCTCGGCGCCGACTTCCATATCGGGCTCGATGAGAGCGAGTTCAGCCGCATCGCCAACGTGATCCCGCCCGAGGCTCTGCCCATCGACCTCGAGACCATCGACATGGAGAGCGTGGCCATCAAGACCTTCACCGGCCCGGCGCCGAGTGCCGAGACCTCGTGGGAAACGCCCTGGCGCAAAGCCTGCATCGGTGCAGCCAACGGACATGGCAATGCCCGCTCGGTCGCCCAGATACAGGCAATCGTCGCCAACGGCGGCACCACCGGCGGCGTGACCTTGCTGTCCGACGAGACCATCGACAAGATCTTCGACGAGCAGGCCCACGGCACCGATCAGGTGCTGGGCCTGCCCGTGAGATTCGGCATGGGTTACGCGATGCCGTCCGAAGGCGCGCCCTACCTGCCCGAAGGCAAGATTGCGTACTGGGGCGGCTGGGGCGGAAGTGCCATCGTGGTCGACACCGAGCGCGACATGACATTCGCCTACATGATGAACCGCATGGACGCCGGCCTGACCGGCGACTTCCGCAGCATCAACCTGACTACGGCCACCTACGACGCACTCGGCGGCTAGGGACTGGCGGCAAATTGTCCACCCGCCTGGCGCCAGGACTTTTCGCGGTCTATCCGACGAACACAGACCAGCGACGCAACCTTCTACCCCCGTGCAGCTTTGAAGTCGGGTTGGCGTTTTTCCAGGAATGCGGAGATGGCTTCTTTGTGTTCGGGCGTCTCATACGCCTGATGCAATAGTTGCAGCTCGAGTCGTTGTACGTCACGCAGCGACGCGTTGCTCATGTTCGCCGTCAGCAGCTGTTTGGTGAACTGCAGAGATGCTTGCGGATTGTCGCCCATGGCGTGGGCCATCTCATGGGCTGCATCGATCAGATGCTCCGGTTCGATACACCGATCGATCAAGCCGATTTCGGCTGCCTCTTCGGCCAAGATCGTCTTGCCGGTGAGCATGAGCTCGCTGGCCTTGCCGAACCCGACGCGCATGGGCACCAGGTGGGAGCTGCCCAGTTCGGGCACGACACCCACCTTGACGAAGCGCAGGCTGAACTTGGCCCCGGCAGCACCGATGATGTGGTCCATCGACATGACCTGGCTGAGACCCACACCGATGGCAGCGCCGTTCACCGCCGCGATGATCGGCTTGCACGATCGCATCAGACCTACCCAGTCGAGCGGCGTGCGATCATCTTCGCTGCCGTCGAGCTGTGCCTGGAATACCTCGGACATGTCGGCACCGGCGCAGAATCCGCGTCCTGCGCCTGTGACCACAATGGCGATGATGTCGGTGTCGTCGTTCGCTGCCTGGATGGCGCTTGCCATTTCGGTGCCCATCCGAGGTGTCCAGGCGTTGAGCTTCTCGGGCCGGTTCATCGTGATCACCAGTACGTCATCTACGACGTCGGTCAGAATCGTTTCGTAGTTCACTTCTGGTCCCCTCGATGTGCTGTAGCCATCTTCGTGCTCGAAGCAAACCGCGCGCCAATCGACTGCGGTTTGACGAAGCGGTGCCACTTCCGAAACAATCACTCGGCACCACGCATACGCGGTCGACTGATTTCGGGGGAAATGTAGTGATTGATCTTGACCTCACGGGGCGAACCGCCATCGTGACCGGGGCAAGTCTGGGTATTGGAGCGGCGGCTGTTCGCCTGCTCGCCGACCATGGCGCGGCCGTGGCGTTCTGTGCACGCGGCCAAGACGCAGTCGATGAACTTTCGTCACATGGCGACGCCGTTCATGGCTACACCGCCGACATGAGTGACGCCGAGTCGACAGGCGCATTCCTGAATCAGGTCACCGCCGATCTCGGCGACGTCGACATCCTGGTCAACAACGTGGGTGCCTCGCCCTCGCGCAACTTCTTGTACATGGAAGACGCGGACTGGGAACAACTGTTTCAGCTCAACATGATGTCGGCGGTGCGAGCCACTCGCCACGTTCTGCCTGGCATGCGCGCCAAGAAGTGGGGGCGCATCGTCATGATCTCGACCGTGGGAGCGCTCTACCCCAACGCTGCGCTCATCGACTACGCCGCCACCAAGGCAGCCATGATCTCCACGGGTAAGGCCTTGGCGGGCAAGTACGGGCGCGACGGGGTACTGGTCAATTCGATTCTTCCCGGGCTGATCCATACGGCCATGTGGGACCGCGCAGCAGGCGAACTTGCCGAGGCGACCGGAAAATCCCAAGACGACATCATGGCTGCGAACTCCAAGGGGGTCCCGGTGGGTCGCTATGGCACACCCGAAGAAGTCGCCAACGCCGTCGTGTTCTTGTGTTCCGACGCAGCGGCGTACATCAACGGTCAGGCGCTGAGTGTCGACGGCGGATCGTCGGGTCACATCTAGTGTTTCTGCTGATGCTTCGTGACCTGCAGTACCGACGGTGGCGGGTCGGCCTCACCATCTTGCTCATGGCGATCGTGATGACGCTGTTGTTCATCATGTCGGGGCTCGTGAATCAATTCAATGCCGAACCCGGGCTCGCCACGCAGCGCGCAGCTGGTGATCAGAATTGGATCGTCTCCCAGGGAACCGGGGGCCCGTTCACTTCGCCCCGCCCCGTCGAGGCCTCGATCCTCGACGGAATCACCGGAGAACCAATTCTTGTCACGCCAGGATCGATAGGTGGCGTGCGCGTCTCGCTGGTCGGTCGCTCCTACGACAACCTCGACGAACCGCTACTCGTTGCCGGTGACCATCCGAGGGCCCGCGGCGATGTGGTGATCGACGAGACCGGCGGCTACGCCATTGGTGACACCGTCATGTTCGGGCAGATCCAGGGTCGCGTCGTTGGACTCACCGATGACGCCACGGTTCTGGCCGGGGTGCCGGTGACCTTCGTGACCTTGGAGTTCCATCAGGAAATCGCCGTCGGCGGGCAGAACCTGGTCCTGGGCAAGCTCACCGGCGAAACCCGCTCGGTCCCGCCGGAACTCAAAGTGATGACCGCAGATGATGTCGCTGCGGACACCTTGCTACCCCTCGATGGCGCTATCTCGTCGGTGACGCTGGTCCGAGTATTGCTGTGGCTCATCACCGTGATCATCATCGCCGCGATCATCTACATCACGGCTCTGGAACGGACTCGCGACTTCGCTGTGCTCAAGGCAGTGGGCGGTAACACCCGAGACCTCGGGCTCTCGCTGCTCATTCAGGGTCTGGTGATGACCCTGATCGCCGTGGTGTTCGCCGGTGTGTTGCAAACATTCATCGCGCCGACCTTCCCGCTCAAGGTCCGCGTTCCTTCTTCGGCGTGGTTCACCATCGCGGGTGGTGCCGCAGTCGCCGCCATCGCCGCTGGCCTCGCCGGTGTCTCACGGGTGAAATCGACTTCTCCAGCCGAGGCATTCGGGTGATCGACCTCGTCGCCATCGACGACCTGGTCGTCGAGTACACCACCGACCGCTACACGGTGCGCCCACTCGACGGCTTCACCATGCATGCTCCACCGGGCCAACTCGTGGCGTTGCTCGGTCCATCGGGTTCAGGCAAGACCACCCTGTTGTCCATCCTGAGTGCCATGATCCCTGCGACCTCGGGAAGCGTGCACGTCAACGGAATCGATGTGCTCGGTCTCAAGGGCACTGCCCTCGAGGACTATCGACGCAAGACCATCGGCATCGTCTTTCAGGGCTTTAATCTGATTCCGTCGTTGACGGCTCGCGAGAACGTGGCGGCGCCGCTGCTCCTCGCCGGCGTGAAGAACAAGATCGCATTGGCTCGCGCCGACGAGCTACTCGACGAAGTCGATCTGGCCGACCGGGCGGGCCACAAACCCGTCCAACTGAGCGGCGGCCAACAACAACGAGTGGCTGTTGCCCGGGGGCTCGTGGGTGACCCCCTGGTACTGCTCGCCGACGAACCAACCGCCAATCTCGACCACATCAGCGCCGAGTCCGTCGTCGAACTGCTGCGACGGCTGCGCGAGCGAGGCCGCACGATCATCATCTCCACCCACGACGACCGGCTGCTACCCGTAGTCGATCAAGTGGTGACCATGCATCCTGATCATCCGTCGCCGCCGGCGATGCTCGACGAGGTCCACCTGGTGCCGGGCGAAGTGCTCTTCCGCCAGTCGGGCCAGAGCGACTACATTTACCAGATTCTGTCGGGCACGGTGGATATCGTGCGCGAATACGCCGACGGCACCAGCGCCGTTATTGCCACCCGAACTGCTCCCGCCTTCGTGGGCGAGCTCGGCCCGATGCTCGACTTTCCTCGGTCAGCAACCGTGGTCGCCCAGCGGACCGTGCATCTCAAACCGCTCACCATCGACCAGTACATGGCCACCGCGGATCCTGGTGCAGGCGCTAGGACCAGCCAGGACTGACACACTACGTTCGGTGCGCATGGGCCCGAGTCCTGTCAAGAATCGGCTGGCAGCCGGTGAGCGGGGTGTGAAGTTCGTGGTCTGCGGCGACGCCCGTTGAACCCGGCACCGATGGGTGCACCCATGCCAGCCTGGTGATCATGGCCAAGGTCGAGTTCACTGTCAATCACACATTCGACGAGACTCCGCAGGCTCTCTGGGACGAGTTGGTCGATTGGGAGGGACACGCCAAGTGGATCCCGGCGACACGCGTCGAGGTCGGTCTCGGTGACCCACTGGCAATCGGCGCGACCTTCGTCGCTTGGACGGGCTACGGACCGCTCACGCTCGAAGACCGCATGGAAGTCGCCGCGGTCGAATGGTCCAGCGAACTCCAGCGCGGCGACTGCACCGTCAACAAGATCGGCCCACTACTCACGGGCACGGCCAGATTCATCGTCGAGCCAGGGGCCTCCGGCAACGCCGAGCTGACGTGGATCGAAGACGTGGGTGTGCCTCGTGTTCCGCAGTTCCTGGCGCCAGTGGTCGGCTTCTTCGGTGCGGCCGGATTCAGGCTGGCCATGATCAGCTTGGCTCGACAGATGCGCAAGGCCAGTCCAGTCAACGACTGACGCAGTGCGCGACTTATTGATCCAATGACGTGATGAGGTCGTCGACCGTGTGCTGGTCCTCGAGCGGATGTCGCATGGGCATCGATGTATTGATCTCGTAGCGCTTGCGACGTCCAACACGTTCGCTCGTGAGGTACCCGGCGGCCTCGAGTTCATGCAAGATGCGGTGCACTGCACCAACCGTGATACCGACGCTGTAGGCAATGTCCTTCTGGCGCAGCGTTGGGTTGCGACTCAACGCGATTAGAACGTGCGCATGATTCGTCAGGAAGGTCCACGACGGAATCGCGGGATCCGGCATGCTCAACGACGACACCTTTTCAGTATACGTATTGGTTTGGAGGTGTTCGAGCATGTGTATGTGCCGACATCAGGCTCGTGGTCAACCAGCTGGTGCACCCGTGAGGACGCCGACCAGGTCGCCGACTTCGACTCCCTCGAGCTTGGGGTGGCGCATGGGCGCCTGCGGGTCGAGTCGATACTGGTTGCGGCGACCAATTCGCTGAATGCTCACATGGCCGCTCTCCGCCAGATCGTGCAGAATGCGCTGGACCGCGCCCTGCGTGATACCGATGCTGGCGGCGATGTCACGCTGGCGAGCATCGGGATTCTGATGCAATGCGGTGAGAACCAGCGAATGGTTCGAGACGAAGCTCCACTGCCCCTGCATCAGCGATCTCCCTCGGACACGGACCCGCGCCGTTGCGTTCGAATTGAGCTATATCGCATACCTGCACCATAATACATACTTTCTAATATAGCAATCGGGTTGTGGGTTGCACAGGTGCTCTATAGGGTTACCGCCGTGCTGTGGATACTTTTCGGCTTACATGGTGCAGGAATCCTGGCCGCACTCGCCGCAGGTCGACGCTCGATGCACGCCGCCCTGTCTGCAGCCGCAATAGCGCCTGCCATCACCGGCATCTGGGCGATCTGGAATGTGTTTTCCAACCCCGACCCGCAGGTATACGAATTCACCTGGGTCGGGGCACTCGACCTGGTCATCCGCTTCCGCACCGACTCGGTCGCGTTACTGATGACGGCGATCGTCTCCGGGATCGGCGCCTTGGTGTTCGTGTATGCCACCGGGTACTTCTCGCCCGGTGCGCCAGGCGCCCGCCAGTTCGCAGGGTCCTTACTGGCGTTCTCGACATCGATGCTGGGCTTGGTGCTCGCCGACTCGGTGTGGACGCTATTCATCTTCTGGGAACTCACTTCGGTCACATCGTTCCTGCTCGTGGGATTCAACAACACCAAAGTCGAGGTGCAGGCCGCAGCCCGGCGCGCGCTCATGATCACCGGCGGTGGCGGTCTTGCGCTTCTCGCCGGGCTCCTACTACTCGGGCGCAGCAGCGGCACCACCATCTTGACCGACCTTGCGCCAGCCACCGGTACGGCCGGCATTCTGGCCGGCCTGCTCATTCTCACTGCAGTGGCAACCAAGTCCGCCCAGGTGCCATTTCACGTGTGGCTCCCCGGCGCAATGGCGGCACCAACACCCGTGAGCGCGTACCTCCACTCGGCGACCATGGTCAAAGCAGGCGTGCTGCTCATGGCGGTGACCAGCAGCGCGTTTACCGACGTCGAGGCATGGAAGGTCGTGGGCCTGATCCTCGGCATCACCACCATGCTGTGGGGAGGCATCGGCGCGCTGCGACACGTCGACGCCAAACTCATTCTGGCGTGGGGCACCGTGTCACAATTGGGCCTGCTGGTCACGCTGTTGGCCATGGGAAACGGCAAGGCGATGTTCGCCGCCATTGCCATGCTGGTCGCTCATGCCTTGTTCAAGGCAACGCTCTTCGTCGTCGTCGGCGAAGTCGATGTGCGCACCGGCACCCGAGACATAAGCGAGCTCGGCGGGTTGTACAAGACCATGCCATTTGCCACTGCAGCCGCGGTGCTCGCGGGACTGTCCATGGCCGGCGTGCCCCCACTGCTCGGCTTCGCCACCAAAGAAGCGGCCATCGAAGCCGCGCTCACGATGGAGGGGATCGAAAGAACCATCACCGTCGCCGCCATCAGCATCGGCGCAGTGCTCACGGTGGCCTACACCGCTCGCTTTCTGTGGAGCACATTTGGCCCCGGTCCCGACACCAAGGTCAGCCCCCGACGACTGGCCATGACCATTCCCGCATCGATCCTGGCGCTCAGCGGAGTCGCAGGCTTCGTGGCACTCGGCCAGGTCAGCGCGGTCGTCACCCGGGCCGCAACCGAGCTCAACGAGAAATCCAGCGTGTACAAGCTGTTGCGCTGGCCCGGTATCACCACTGCGTTTCTGATCTCGGCGAGCGTCGTCGTGCTCGGAGCGGCACTGGCAGCGATGCTCATCCGCCGCAGCAACCCGGCCCAGGTACCAGCAACCGGCCCACGACCATTGGGCGCAGAAATCGCTGACCGATCACTCGACGGCGTGCTGGTGATCTCGCGCCGGGTCACCAGTTTCGTGCAACATGGATCACTGCCTGTGTATGTCGCCACCATGGCGCTGACTGCCACCGTGGCGACCATTCCCTTCTTCACCGATCTGACCTTGGACCACCTGGTGTGGTGGGATCAACCGCTGCAGATGGTTCTGGCCATCGCCCTCGCCCTGACGGCGCTGGCAAGCGCATTTGTGAAGTCGCGCCTCGGCGCTGCGCTGTCACTGGGGGCTATCGGTATCGGTGTCAGCGGTCTGTTCGTCGTGCAGGGTGCCCCCGATCTCGTGCTCACCCAGCTACTCATCGAGACAATCATCGTGGTCGGCTTCGTGACCGGTCTTGGCCACCTGAACCGAGAATTCCCCCGCAGCGCCGGCTCGTGGCGATCCGTGCGATTGGGTGTTTCTGTGGCGGGTGGCCTAGCCGTCATGGGCGCGCTGGCCTCGTCAACTGCGTCCCCCACGGGGCGTGCCCCGCTCGACGAGCTGGCTGATCAGGCGGTCGAGACCGGTGGAGGCAACAACATCGTGAACGTGGTCTTGACCGACATGCGTGCTCTCGACACCCTGGGCGAAGTCGTTGTGTTGGCCGTTGTCGCGTTGGGCATAGCCGCACTCGCCTCCAGCCCGCTGTTGCCTGAAGACGAACCTGCTCTACCGCCCACCGATCGACCCCCCACCGAAAAGGAGGTCGCCGCATGATTGCTCCTCACTCCCCCATTGCCCGCATCGGCATCCAGGCTGCGAGCCCGCTTGCAATCATGGTTGGCTTCTACCTTCTGTTCGCCGGACACAATCAGCCCGGCGGCGGATTCGCCGCCGGACTGGTCTTCGGTGCGGTGGTCGCTCTGCGCACGGTCACCGGATTGCAAGCGCCCATGGGCGCGACCCCATTGATCGCTCTCGGCGTGGTGATCATCTGCGCCACCGCAGTGGCGCCGCTGTTGTTCGGCGACTTGTTGCTGGACCAAAAAGTCTTCTCCGGTGAACTGCCGGTGCTCGGCAAGGTCAAGTCGGGCTCGGCGCTGCCCTTCGACATCGGCGTCACTGCGGTGGTGGTGGGCCTGATCATCGCGCTCCTCGATGGCCTAGGTGCGACCGAACTCGCCGAGTCGAGCCAAGCCACCTACGGCGAGCGGGCCGCCGAGCGAGGCAAGTCCTGACATGAGCTTTGCCCTCCTTCTCACGATCGGTTCTCTCACGGGTGTCGGCATCTATTTGATCACCGCCCGGTCACTGAGCCGCATCCTGCTCGGATTCGCGCTTCTCGGCCATGCTGCGGTGGTGGCGTTGATCGCAGCCGGTGGACCCGCAGGCGATCCCCCCATCGCCAACACGACCACGGCCGCCGAGACCGCCAACCCCGTTCCGCAGGCGCTCGCACTCACGGCGATCGTGATCGGATTCGGCCTCACGCTGTTCCTGTTGGCTCTGGCTCGCCGCCAGCAGATGTTCAGCGGCGACGATCTTGCGGAAGACGATCTCGAAGATCAGCGCGTCGGCCAGGACCAAGACGACCGCAGTCATGACCGCCGGCACGACGAGGCTGCACCATGAGCTTGCTGATCAGCACCACCATCATTGCGCCGCTGGTGGCCGCCGCGATCGGGCTCATACTGCGTGGCCGAGCTCGCGCCCGAGACATCATGACGCTGCTGGGTCTGGGTGCCGCCACCGCCAGTTCGTTCGCCATTCTGTACCAGGTCGCCAACGAGGGCTCCTACGCGCTGCGGGTGGGTGAGTGGCCGCGAGAACTCGGCATCGTGTTGGTCGCTGATCTGTTTGCGGCGCTTGTTCTTCCAATCGCGTTGTCGATCATCCTTGTCGTCGAACTGTTCGCCATTGGTCAGCGCCGAACCGCTTGGGGCGCAAATCCCGAACTGGCGGGCCCGCTGCTGCTCGTGCTCACGTCAGGCGTGTCGCTTGCCTTCCTGACCGGCGACCTGTTCACGCTCTTCGTGGCATTCGAGTTGATCCTGGTCTCGAGCTACGTACTGCTCACCCATCAAGGGCGGCGTGCCCAGGTCCAGTCGGGCATGACCTATGTGGTTATGAACCTCTTCGCATCGGCGCTGTTCCTACTCGGCCTGGCCATGATCTACGGCGCCACCGGGACGGTGAACATGGCCCTGCTGGCCGAGCGAGTTCCCGATCTCTCCGACGGGGCCCGTCTGGGCATCGGCGCCTGGTTCTTCATCGTCTTCGGTACCAAGGCAGCGATGTTCCCGCTGTTCTCGTGGTTACCCGATTCCTATCCCACGGCCCCCACCACGATCACCGCCGTGTTTGCCGGCCTGCTCACCAAAATCGGTATCTATGTGATGATCCGGTTCCACACGCTCACTGGCATGGACGAACTCGGCCCTGCCATGCTGATCATCGCCGGTGTCACCATGATCGTGGGTGCATTCGGCGCCCTAGCCCAAAGCGATGTGAAACGCATCCTGTCATTCCACGTCATCAGCCAGATCGGCTACATGCTGATGGGCTTGGGTCTGTTCACGGCGGCAGGCACGGCGGGAGCGATCCTGTTCCTCATCCACCACATGCCCGTCAAGACCGTACTGTTCCTGGTCGGCGGACTCATCGAGAATCATCAGGGCACCAGCACGCTCGACCGCTCCGGCGGTCTGGCCGTCAAACGGCCCGTCATCGCGTTGCTCTTCGCCATCCCCGCGCTCAGCCTGGCTGGGCTGCCGCCCTTCTCTGGCTTCGTCGCCAAGCTGGGTGTGATCTCCGCGGGGATAGAGGCCGACCACACCATCATCGTCACCGTTGCGCTGGTGGCCGGTGCCCTCACCCTGCTGTCCATGACCAAGATCTGGCTCGGCGTCTTCTGGGGCGCGCCGACCGAGGTGGCATCGAGCCCGCCCGCCAATCCATCGAGCCGAGCGAATCGCAGTCTCATGATCGGCGCAACCAGTCTGGCAGTGGCGGGCACGCTGACCATCTCGGTTCTGGCCGGCAGTCTCTACGACCTTGCCGATCGCGCCGGAAACGACCTGCGCAACCCCGAGACATACATTGCGCTCTCCGAGGTGCCGACACCATGAGCATCGCAAGCTCACGGCGCGCCGCGTTGAAGGGTCGCGGGATGCGCCGCCTGGTCACCGGGCGAGGTATCGCCATGATCATCGTGCTGACAGCACTGTGGTGCGCGCTCTGGCAGACGATCTCCATCGCCAACATTCTTGCTGGCGTCGTTTTGTCGACAGCAGTGCTCGCAACCGGTGTGGGGACCCCCACCACCGGCACCATCAGGTTGGGCCCCATGGTCCGATTGCTGTGGGTCGTTTTTGTCGACCTGGTGACCTCGACCGTTGATGTTGCTCGAGAAATCCTGACGCCGACCGACTACACCGACGAAGCAATCATCGCGGTCGAGATCCCACGCGAAGGTCGCCATCACTTCTTGCTACTGATCATTGCGGTCACGCTTACCCCAGGCACCGCCGTGGTCGACGCCGATCCTGACACCGGCACCCTGTACCTGCACCTGCTGCATGCCGAGCAACGCGACAGCGTGGTGGAACACGTGCAGCAGTTGACCGACCTCGCTTCGCAAGCTTTGCCCGTGCCCACTACCCGCCCGTTGGAGACCACGCCATGACTGAAGCCGCAATCGCACTCTTCGTTCTTGCTGCCTTGATTGCTTCGGTCCGTCTATTGCGGGCGCCCAATCTGGCCGATCGAGTCATTGCGCTCGATGTCACGTTGATCAGCTTCATGGGTGCGATCGCCGCACATGCGGCGCACACCAACAGCTCCCAGTATCTGATCCTGCTGGTGGTGATCGCCATCATTGGTTTCACTGCCACCGTTTCTGCAGCCCGCTTCCTGCAACATGAACAGATCGGCTTGGGCGGACCGGTCGATCCCGGCGTCCCGCTGGAATCCAGCGACACCGGCCCGACCCGTGGTTCCAATTCCGCAGCGTCGGAAATCGGCGGAGCATCATGACGATCGTCGCTGAGGTGATCATGATCGTTGGCGCGCTGATTGCCGTGTTGGCAGCGGTGGGTCTGCACAAGTTCGCCACCCCCTATGCCCGCTTTCATGCCGCCGGGAAGGCAAGCCCGGTTGCCCTGCTGGTGGTGGCGCTCGGGGCCGGCATATCACTGGGTTGGGCCGGATCGGCCTTGCTCATCGTTGCATCGGTAGCAATGATTCTGACATTGCCGGTCGGAGTACACATGATGTTTCGCGCCGTACACCGCAGCACGCCACCAACGCTGGACATCGACGACCTGGCTCCGGCTGAGCGGTTTGCCCGAGATCGCAACAAATAGGGCTTTGGTTTCACGTGGTCAGTGGCACTACGCGTCATCGGTGTCGACGAGAAGGCTCGTCAACACGTGAGAAGTTCGCGACTATGCACGAGAGATGAAGAGCCGATCCCCCGGGGCCCGACGTGCACCATCGTCTTGGCCACCTTCATCGTGCTGAGGAGATTCCGTTGGTGTCGCGCTGTCGGCCCACGTGATTTCGTTGACCAGAGGATTGAGGTGTTGGGTCGTCATATAACCCATATCGGTCATCTAGGCCGCTTTGTTTAGTGGTCGCCTCATAACGACCCCGGTTTTGGGGACTTCGACTCACTCTCAGCCGGCATCTCCGGGGTTGCCGTCGGCTCCGAGTCGATAGAAGGTGTTCGCCGTTTCGAAGAACAGGTGGTGCTGTTCGAAGCCGCTGTACACGGACCCGAGAATCTCGAATGCGTTCCACAGCACTGGGTATGGCAGCGTCTGGCGATCAACCGGGAAGTTCGATTCGAACATGCAACGTTGGGGCCCAAAGGCATCGATTGCGCGATGCACGACATCGTGCCAGTACGCCGCGACCTGCTCGGACGACGGCGGCGCGTCTTGGTCGGCCCAAGGTGTTCCGAAGTAGTGCTCCATCCCGAGGCCTCCGACCTTGAGCACGACGTTGGGACACGCAGCAACCAGGTCGATTCCACGTCGCCACTGCTCGACCATCTGCTCACGATGCAGTGCATGGGGGCCGATGCCAAGTGGGCCTCCGAGATGATCCACCACGATCGGGCACTCGGGCACCGCTCGCGCCAACTCGGCCAGCTCCGGCAACTGATCGAAATACAGCCAGGCGTCGAAACTGAAGCCCATTACGCCCAGCTGAGCTACACCGGCTTGAAAGGTTGCATCCAGAAGCAACCCCGCGCCTGGCTGATGGTGGCCATTCTTCACGTCGGCGTGCGCGCTCCAGTTCGTGCCGTGTCGAATGCCGCGGAAGAGACCAGCGCCGGCAGCATCGTGTGCCAGCAGCGCCTCTTCTACTGCGGCTCCTGCACGCATGTCGGCATGGCCGACGATCCCAGCGATTTTCGGGCCGTCCTGGCTTTCGACCAGAGCCGCCTGAGCCGCAACAAATCTCGTCTCGCCGACCGGCGCCATCGCTGCGCTCTGGACATCGGTGTCGTAGGCCGAGCTGCACTCGACGAACACCGTGTGTGAGATGTTGTGTGATGCCGCAGTGTCGGCTGCGAGTTCTGCTGCGAGATAGGTGCTGTCGTCGCGATCCCACAGGTGATGATGCGGATCGATGATCTGGCGCTGCGGATGCAGCGCCGATTCCTGCCGCAGCGCCAGCCAGCCGTGTCGCTCGTAGTTCGCCACGACCCGAACATAATTCGTGATCTCCCTGCTGGCCACCCCGCGCCGCAGACACGTAACCAATTCGCACCTGCGCGCTGCCTGGCGCAATGGTCGTGGGTTGCGACGGGGCAACTAGGTTGGCGCGATGGCGATCTACGAGAAGCGCACCTACGACGTGATCGTCGGGCACATGCCCGACGTCGTTCGTTTGTACGAAGAAGAAGGCTGGCCAGCAATGGTGGCTGGGGGCCATACCGACAATCTTGTCGGCTACTTCGTGTCCGACACCGGGCGGCTACACCAACTGGTGCATCTGTGGCGCTTCGCCGACGACGCCGAGCGACGGGCATTCTGGGCTCGGTTGTTCGCCGACGCCGAGTTCATGAAGTTCGCCATTCAACTTCGGCCCAACGTGGCTTCCCAGGACGTGCAGATGCTGACCTCGGCGCCGTGGGGCCCACAACCCTGATCGGCCGCGGATGAGTTCCAAGGCTGTACTGGCAGTCGTTGTTCTGGTAGCCGTGTTGATCGGCGGTAATTTCACCGCGCTCAAATTCGCACTCGACCACTCGACACCGTTGCTGATTGCGGGCATGCGTACCGTGATTGGTGGCACCTTCTTGCTCGGCTTTGCCTTCCTTCGCGGCGAGACGTTTCCGACCAACAAACGCGATCTGTTCAACATATTCATGGTGTCGTTCAGTATCACCACTGTTTCGAGCGGCTTCCTGGTCTTTGGTGTCAGTCGGGTCACCGCCGGCGTAGCTTCGCTCATTGCCAGCACCATGCCGTTGTTCACGGCCGTGTTGGCGCTGGTGCTCATGAAGACGCAGGTCAGCCGACTGGCCGCAACCGGCCTGGCCGTTGGCTTTGCGGGAACATTGGTTTTGGCATCGCCTTCGCTCGGTGGCGCGTCGGCAGCGGTGGGGATCGCAAGCCTGTTGTTTGCCGCGTTGGCGTGGGCGTTCGGCAACGTCTACATGAAGTGGCAGGACATGACGAACGTCAGCCCGATCATGCTCGTCGGGGTGCAGCTGTACATGTCTGCGTTGGTACTCATTCCGTTCGCATTGCTCGTCGAGGGCACCGCCGACACCGAATGGACGCTCGGCTTGTTCGCGCCATTGTTGTATGCCGCCATTCCGGCCAATGCCGTCACGTTTGCGTTGCTGGCCACGGTTGTCCGCCGGGCCACACCTACCCAGGCGGCGTCGACGGCATACATGATTCCGTTGTTCGGTGTGTTCTTCGGCTGGCTGATTCGCGACGAGCGTCTTGGTCTGGCGGAATTGGCCGGCGGCGTGCTGATCATCGCCGGTGTGTACTTGCTGGTCACCGCCAACACTCGCCAGGCAGCGGCTGCTTCACCGAAGTGAAATCAGCCATGACACCGCTCCAGGATCTTGTCGTCGTCACCTTTGCCGGGTCCATGGCCGGCGCCTATTGCGCCAAGATGTTCGCCGACGGCGGGGCGCAGGTAAGCATCGTGGGCGAGAGCGCGCTCGGCCCGCACCAGCAGGACTATCTGTATGCACATTGCCAGATGGCACAGCTGCACGACATCGACTTTGCCGCAGTCGATGTGGTGATCGAGAGCGCAGCCCCCGACCCGCTGGTGCCGGCAGCCTTGGCGCATCCTCATCTGGTGCGCGTGCAGATGAGTCCGTTCGGTGTGCGCGGCGACCACGCGCACTGGAAGGGCACCGACCTGACCGACTACGCCGCCAGCGGTCATGCGTATCTGTACGGCGACCCGCAGCGCGAACCTCTGCGCGGGCCGCCTGAGCAACCTGCGGTGGCTGCCGGGCTCTACGGATTCGTCGGCGCCATGGCCGCTCTCCTGGCACGCGATCGACTCGGAACAGGCCAAACCGTCGAGATCGCGCATGTCCAGGTCATGGCCGCGCTGCACCAGGTCACGCTGCTGCGCTGGTTCATGACCGGCGATGTGTTCTGTCGCATGGGCAATCGTTACACCGGCCAAGGACAACCCAACGGCCCGTATCGCTGCCGCAATGGCTGGCTATCCATCACCGCAGTGACCCACCAGCAGGTCGAAAGCCTGCTTGGCGTCACCGGTCTACTCGACCTACTCGATCTACCCGAGATCAACTCGGTCATGGACTTCCAACAGCACCCCGCTCTCCTCGATGACCCGCTCGACGACTGGCTGAGCACCCGCACTGTCGACGAAGTGGTCGAACTGTTTCAGGCGATGCGTATCCCAACGGCTCCGCTGTTGGATCCTGGCGAGCTACTCCACGACCCGCAACTGATCGACCGTTCGTTCTTCGAACCACTCACCGGCGATCCCGCGACCTTCATCCCTGGCAAGCCGTTTCGCACCAGCCACCAGCAACCAGCGGGTGATTCAGGGTGGCGGCCCGGACCGATCGAAGAAGGCCCGCTTGCTGGGCTGCAGGTGTTGGATCTGGCTCGGGTGTGGGCTGGTCCGCTGTGTGGTCGCATCCTGCGTGACCTCGGCGCCCAGGTCGTGTGGGTCGAGGCCCCATGGCATCGGGGCCCCAAGGAAATTCCCCAGTCGATGCTCGATGCCACCCGCTACTTTCCCGACGACGACCCCGGCGAACACCAGTGGAATCGCAACACCCACTTCGTCAAGTACGCGCTGGGCAAACAGTCGCTGGCGCTTGATCTACAGACCCCTGCCGGCCAAGACGTTCTCGCTCGGCTCGTGCCGGGCAGTCATGTGTTACTCGAGAACTTCAGCAGCCGCGTCATGCCACAACTGGGGTTCGACGAAGCTCGGCTGCACGAACTCAACCCCGACCTGATCTACCTGACCATGCCCGGCTACGGGCGTAGTGGGCCTGCCGAGCACTGGCTTGCCTATGGCTCATCAGTCGACTCGCACGCCGGTCTGTCTTCGCTGATTGGTTACCCCGATCAGACGCCGTGGAAGGGCGGTGTTGCCTGGCCCGATCCCATAGCCGGGCTGCACGCGGCGTCGGCGGTGCTGGGTCAGCTCTGGAGCAGCCTGAGTTCGGGGACCGGTGGCGTCACCATCGAAGCGGCACAGTTCGAGTCGACGGTCGCGGCCATTGGCGATCAGGTGCTCGCGTCGCAACGCAAGGATCGCTACGGCGCGCAAGGTAACCGCGATTCCCGCTACGTGGCCCAAGGGGTCTACCCGTGCCGCGGTGATGATGAGTGGATCGCGATCTCTGTCATCGACGGCACTGGATTCGCATCGATCAGCGCGATGTTCGACCTGGACCCGGCCTTGGCCGAGGATCACGACCGTTTCGATCAGGCGCTCTCGATCATCACGGCTCGTCACGTGGCAAGCGACCTGGCGGTCCAGCTTCAACAGGCGGGCATCGCCGCTTCGAAAGTTGCGAAATCGCCGGATATCGCCAGTGACCCCCACCTGAGGTCTCGATCAGCATGGGGCACGATCGACCAGCCCGAGATCGGCGAGTTCACCACGCTGGTCACGCCGATCGCGTTATCGGCCACCCCGGTACGCCCACTCGCGGCGGCACCGACCATGGGGGAGCACAATGAGCACGTGCTACGCGCCGCTGGTTTCGACCAGTCTGACATCGTTGCTCTGGCTGCTGAGCGTGTCATTGCAACGGAACCACCCGATTAGGACTGGGACCGCGTACCCCACGAACGGAATCGATGGGGTATTTCCCTGGGCCGTGCGACCCAAAGCCGCCGGACTGGTGATGGGATGTTCCGGCCACTCAATGCTGAGACCATGAACAAGGCCCAGCTCACCGCATTGGCCATCTCTTGCGGGTGCGTGTGTTGCTGTCGCCGCCACCGGCAGCGAAGCACTCGTCTTCGTTCAGGGATCGGCGACCGGCCCGCCCTGCGCACCCGCTCTCGTAGAGCACACCGTTTCCCACGCACGCCGATCCTGACTAAGGTCGGTCAGGGGAACTCGCCATGGGAACAGCACTCGATATCGCACCGATTCACGACACGACATTCGGTGCTTGGGTCCGCAATCTCGATGTCCGTCACATCGACGATGCCACCTTTGGCGAACTGCACGATGCGTGGATCCAGTTCGGGTTACTGATCTTTCCCGAGCAGTTCCTGTCGAAAGAGGAACAGGACACCTTCGCCCGCCGCTTCGGAGAGCTCGAGTTCACTGCGGCTGCGATCTCCAACATCACTCGAGATGGCACAGTGCACTCCGCCGCCGACGACGACTTGGTCAAGTCACTGAAAGGCAATCAGGACTGGCACTTCGACAGCACCTACATGCCGGTGCAAGCCAAGGGCGCCGTGTTCACCGCCGAGATCGTGCCGCCCGGAGGCGGTGACACTGCCTGGACCGATGCCCGAGCCGCCTTCGACGCTCTCGACCACGACACCAAGACGCTCCTCGAAGGTAAGCAGGCGTATCACTCGCTCTACTACAGCATGGGCCGCTCCAACCTGCTGCCGACACTGAAGGACGATGGCACCTACGGCATGTACGGCTACCACGACATGGATGTTTCGCTGCGACCGCTGACCAAGGTGCATCCGGTCACTGGGCGCACGAACCTGCTGCTGGGGCGTCACGCCCACAACATCGTCGGCATGACCGAAGCCGAGTCGACCGAACTGATCGACCGCATCAACGAGCAAGCGGCCCAGCCACCACGCACCTACCAGCACCAATGGACAGCAGGCGAAGCCGTCATCTGGGACAATCGGTGCATCATGCACCGCGGTGTCCCCTGGAAGATGGACGAACCCCGCCGCATGTGGCACACCCGCATCGCTGGAGACCCCGCAACCGAGTCTGCGCTGAACCACGCATCGGCAGAACTCAGCCCCCAAGCCGAAGCAATGAAGGCCCAACTCTTCGACTGAGGGAGCGTTTCACCGCTCCGCTCGGGCCGGCCTTCGCCGGACAACGCCCGCGGGGACCGACGACCTGTCCAGCTCGAACAGCCGCAGCGAAGCAAGGCGTCCTGCCACGGCTCCTCCGTCGCTCGCTTTTCGCTCGTCCCTCGCTCTTGGCTCTGATCAACCGAGCAGTTCGTAGAGCATGGCAAAGAAATGGTCTTCGGGGTAGTGGGCCACGATGCGGGCGTTCGGTGGCATCTGGGCGAAGCCGTAGTGATCCACGATCAGGGTGCCGCGCATCGGGTCGGGCCCGATGGCGATGTCGACCCCCAGGAATTCGGTGGTTGCGGGAGCAGGATCGATCGCATGTGCCATGGCGATCGGATCGGGAAAGTCTGGGCCGGCCAGCCGGGTTTCTTCGAACGCATAGGCCTGCAAGGTGGCCTGGATGTCCATGCTGAAGTCGGCCAGTTCGCTCTGCAGCGCGCGCAACTCGGCTCGCCGGGTCTCGGTGACTACCGCTGACGCAATGGAGACGTCCCAGCCGACCAGTTCCAGGGGCATTCCCGACCGCAACACAACTCGCACCGCCTCGGGGTCGACCCAGAAGTTGAACTCGGCGGTGGGTGACACATTGCCAGGGCCGTGTTCGCCGGTGCCGCCCATGATCACGACCCGTTCGACCTTGTCGGCAATGTCGGGCGCCCACAGCAGCGCTATCGCCAAATTCGTCAACGGGCCGATGGCGACCAGCGTGATCTCGCCCGGATGCTGGCGGATCGTGTCCACGATTGTCTGAGGCGCCCAACCCGATGCCGGCGTGCGACCCTGCAGATCCAGACCGATATCACCCATGCCATCTTGGCCATGCACGTTCTCAGCAGTTGCCAGGTCACGAGCCAGCGGTGCGTCCGCACCGGCGAAGACCGGTGTGTCGGCGCCGCACAGCTCGACGGTGTACAGAGCGTTCTGTACGGCTTGCTCGAGCGGCACATTGCCAGCCACGACGGTGAACGCCATCACGTCGATGTCGGGGTGCCGCAGGGCCATACACATGGCCACGGCATCATCGCTGGCGGTATCGGTATCGATCAGAAACTTGCGCATCTGGTGACGCTAACCGGCCGATCTGCCCCTCGGCAGGTGCATGCAGTGCGTGCACCGGTTTGGTGTCAAGACCGTCCGAGGGCAATCGTTGCTGTCTAGCGATCTTCTGGGGACGTCATGGAACGAGTTCTGATAGCCAATCGCGGCGAGATCGCCGTGCGCATTGCCGAGGCAGCAGCGAGCCTGGGGATCGAGTCGGTCTCCATCGCCCCACCAGCAGATGCCCAGGCGCTACACACGATGGCGACGACCACGACCGTGCAGCTTCCTGCGGGGGCCGACCCGGTTGCGGCTTATCTCGACATCGATGCTGTGATCCAGGCGGGCATCGATGCGAGTTGTGACGCCGTGCACCCTGGGTATGGCTTCTTGTCCGAGAACGCCGAGTTCGCTCGCCGATGTGCAGCTGCTGGCATGACCTTCATCGGGCCGAGTCCCGAAGCGCTCGAACTGTTCGGCGACAAGGTACGAGCCCGAGCCTTGGCCGCTGAGCTGGGTGTCCCGACCGTGCCCGGAAGCCCGAACGCGGTCGAAACCACGGCCGATGCGCACGAGATTGCCGAAGCGATCGGTTATCCCCTCATGCTCAAAGCCGCCGCCGGGGGTGGCGGTCGAGGTATGCGGGCGGTTACCGAACCGAGTGGGCTCAACGATGCCTTCGAGCGCTGCCAGAGCGAAGCCAGCGCTGCGTTCGGTGACGGGTCGGTGTTTCTCGAACGGCTCATCACGGACCCTCGACATATCGAGGTGCAGGTGATGGGCGACCAGACCGGTGCTGCGGTGCACTTCCGCGAACGTGACTGTTCGGTGCAGCTTCGTAATCAAAAGGTGATCGAGATTGCGCCGGCCGCCAACCTCACCAGCCAGTTGCGTGACCAGATTCTCGCCGACGCGCTGACGTTAATATCCGGTGCCAGCTACCAGAACGCAGGGACCGTCGAGTTCCTGGTCGAGCCCGAAACCGGCGACTACTTCTTCATCGAATGCAACCCACGCATCCAGGTCGAACACACCATCACCGAACAGGTCATGAACGTTGATCTGGTGCAGACACAGTTCCAGATCGCCATGGGCGCATCACTGGACACGCTCGGGCTGGGAGACCAAGACGCCATCGGCGAACCACGAGGCTGGGCGGTGCAAGCCCGCGTGGTAGCTACCGGGGCAGGCACGATCACCGGCTATCGCGAACCATCTGGACCGGGCGTGCGCGTTGACGGCGCCGGCTATGCCGGGTGGAGCCCACCGCCGCAGTTCGATCCGCTGTTGGCCAAGGTCATCGTGAGCACCACAGGTGGCACTCATGAGGCCGCCATCGATACGGCCCGTCGGGCGGTGCAGCGCTTCCACATCGGCGGTCTCGCCACCAACCTGGGTCAACTCGACGCCATCTTGGCCAACGGTGCGGTGCGCTCAGGCGACGCCCGCACCACCCTGTTGGCCGAGCAGCCCGCCCTGACCGCAGCGAGCACGCTGGCCACCCCGATGATCACGATGCTCGAAACACACGGGGGTCGATCGGTTGCGGCGAGTGGCCCTGCGTCGATTGCGCCACCCAGATCGCTGCCGGTCGAGGGTGACCAACGAGCGGTCGAATCACCGCTCGTTGGCGCGGTGGTCGAGGTGAGCGTGGCCGTTGGTGATTCGGTTGTGGTTGGTGACACCTTGATCGTGGTTACGGCCATGAAGATGGAAACACTGGTGACCGCTCCCTGCTCGGGCGTGGTCACCCAACTCGCCGATGTCGGCGAAGGTGACCCCGTGGTTGCTGGCGACATGCTGGTGGTAGTTGCACCCAGCACCGATGGCGCCCCAGCCGAGCAGCCCCGAGGCGAGAACACCTGGGGGCCCGTGCTCGACGACGTGGCCACCCTGGAGAAACTCGCCCATGAACGATTGGCCCCGGGTTCGACCGACCCTGGTGTGGTCCGCCAACGCAATCGCAACAAGCTCACGTGTCGCGAGCGCATCGACCTGCTGCTCGACGGCGGTTCGTTCCGCGAGATCGGCAGCATTGCCGGCTTTGCGTCCTACGACGAATTCGGCGATATCGACGCTTTCACCCCGGCGAACATGGTCGGCGGCCATGGCGAGATCGACGAACGCCCGGCCATTGTCTGTGCCGATGACTTCACCTCTCGGGGTGGGCACAGCGATGGAGCGATCGGCGCCAAGAGCACCTATCTCGACCGGCTCTCGATCGAGCTGCAGATGCCGTCGATCCGGCTGCTCGACGGATCGAGTGGTGGCGGCAGCGTGGCCAGCATGGTGCCCAAACAGAAGGAGTCGGGCGAGAGTTCCGCCAAAGAATCGAGCGGTGCGATCAAGGCCGGACGTCCTCGCGTCTCGGGTGGCGGCGGTTCGTTCCTGCCCGGTCACCTGGGTAGCTCCATGTACGCCCGCCAGCTGGCGACGGTTCCGGTGGTCAACATGTTGCTCGGCAGCGTCGTCGGCCTGGGCGCGGCCAAGGCGGTGCTCGGCCACTTCTCGGTCATGGTGCGAGACACCGCGCAACTGTTCGTCGCTGGACCGCCCGTGGTGAGCCATGCCATGGGTTACGACGTGACCAAGGAAGACCTGGGCGATTGGCGGATTCATTGTCGCAACGGGTCGGTCGACAACCTGGCGGAGAGTGAGGAAGAGGCGGTTGCCATGACACGCCAGTTCCTGTCCTATCTGCCGTCGAGCGTCTACGGATCGCCCACGGTGCTGGCACCATCGACCGCAGATCCGGCCGACCGCCGTGACGACGAGCTGTTCACCATCGTTCCCCGCAACCGCACCACCACGTTCGACATCCGACGTGCGATTGCGCTGCTGGCCGACAAGGACTCGTTCTTCGAGATCGGGGCGCTGTGGGGCTCCGACCAGGTGGTCGGGTTCGCCCGCTTCAACGGCCATCCGGTGGGCGTCGTGGCGTCGGACAGCCGCCATATCAACGGCGGCGCTTTGACCGCAGACGGCTGCGACAAGCTCACCCGCCACCTGGACCTGTGCGATCTCTTTCACGTGCCGGTCGTGAACCTGGTCGACAACCCGGGCTTCGCTGTCGGCATCGAACACGAGATCAACAGCACGATTCGCAAGGGCGCTACCTGGATGATCGCCGCTGCCCAGTCGACGATGCCCATGTTCACCGTGCTCATGCGTCGCAGCTTCGGCGTTGCGGGCAACAACTACGCCACGCCACGTTCCAATGCCACCATGCGGGTCGCCTGGCCCGCAGCCGACGCCGGCGGTATCCCACCCGAGGGTGGCATCGAAGCGGCGTACAAGCGTCAACTCGCCGAGGCGCAGGACCCGGCGGCGTTGCGGGCCGAACTCAACGCCCGCATCGAGAGCGCTCGCGGTCCAGTTGGCCCGCTCAACCGCTTCGAGCTCGAGGAAATGGTCGACCCCCGCGACACGCGCCGCCTGATCTGCGAGTGGCTACCGACCGCGTACCGCTTGGTGAATCTGCCCACCAACCTCGGGCCTCGACCGCTGGACTATCGCCCTTAGCAGGGTGCCGAGCGCTTCGAGATACTTGTGGGAAGTCCTCGCCAAAGTCGACCCGTGGCCGATAAGAACCATGCGGTGGCCGCCGCCCCGGATGGAACCCTCATGAAGCAACTGATCGTTCTGCTCATTTCGCTGACCGTGTTCACCACTGCGTGCGCCACGACGGGAAGCGTGTTCACATTGTCGGTCGGCGACTGTTTCAATGACCCCGATGACCCCGATGGCATCACGCACGACACGTCGGTCGAGATCGTCGACTGTGAGACTCCGCACGACAACCAGGTGTACGCCCTGTTCGCCATCGCGGGTGAGTCGTTTCCTGGTCAAACCGTCGTCCAACAAGAGGCCTCTGTGGGGTGCAGTGACAACTTCGCACCCTACGTAGGCGCCGAATACTCCGGCTCGATGCTCGATATCAGTTTCCTGGCTCCTAGCAAAGAATCCTGGGATAGATCCGACGGTCGCGAGGTGGTCTGTGTTTTGTTCGACCGCAATGGCGCATTGCTCACCGGGTCGGTTGAAGGAACCGGCGTTTAGGACTGCTGCGCCTGATCCTCGTAGGGTCGCGATGGCAACCGCTGTCACTGTGAGGACCCATGAGCACCGACGATGTAGTTCTGTACGAGGCCACCAATGGCGTGGCCACCATCACGTTGAATCGGCCTGACCGGCTCAACGCATGGACCGGACCGATGGGTCGGGCGTACTTCGACGCGTTGGACCGCGCCGGCAACGATCCCCAGGTCCGCGTGATCGTGGTAACCGGTGCAGGCCGCGGCTTCTGTGCAGGCGCCGACATGGACATGCTGCAAGGCATCGGTGCAGCCGGTGGTACCGGCAACGATCCCGAAACCCGCCCTCACACCCACGCAACGTCAATTCCCAAACCGGTCATCGCCGCGATCAACGGCGCGTGCGCTGGTCTTGGCTTCGTGCACGCCATGATGGCCGACATCCGGTTTGCCGCCGAGGGCGCCAAGTTCACCACCGCATTTTCTCGGCGTGGTCTGGTCGCCGAACACGGCGTGTCCTGGGTCTTGCCCCGCCTCGTGGGTCCTGCCGTGGCCCTGGATCTGTTGATGTCGGGCCGAGTCTTCCTGGCCGACGAAGCCAACGAACTCGGCGTGGTCAATCGCACCGTGCCCGCCGACGAACTCATGGACACGGTCATGGCGTACGCCCGCGACCTGGCCGACAACGCGGCGTCGACTTCGATGGCAGTTATCAAACATCAGGTCTGGTCCCACTACGAACAGTCACTGGCCGATTCGCTCGAGGACACCAACGGGCTCATGGCTCGCTCGTTGCGCCGAGCCGACTTCAAAGAGGGTGTCGCCAGCTTCGTCGACAAACGAGCCCCCGAGTTTGCGACCCTGACCTCGGCCGGCGCCGCCGATCTCTAGCGCCGTAGCCGGCAATGCAGGTTCAGTGCCTGGAGGCAGGTCGGGTCGATTCCGCTCGACCTGTAGGCGCCGAACCGTTACTGCTCGGTTGCTTCGCTGTAGCGCTCCCGAATGCCTGATACATCGACGTCGGCGCAGGGTTCAACGACATCACTTGCGCCCAGTTGCCAACGCGCTTGCACCGCAGCGAGCTGATGACCGGGCACCATCGACGCTGCCTGGGCTGCGGCGCCGGTGGCTACCGTCTCGTCGCTGTGCGGCACCGCAATGGCGCGACCCCACAGGTCCGCGCATCGCTGGCGATAGGCACCCGAGCGCGACCCGCCGCCGATCAGGTAGAGCGTTCCCGATGTGTCCACACCGCAATCGCCGAGTGCGTCGATGCCATTGAACAAGCCGCATAAAACACCGTCGTGGGCAGCAAGGGCGAGCTGCTCGCGCGTGGTATCGGTACGCAACCCCGAGAACGCGCCCGCAGCGCCGGGACGGTTCGGAGTACGTTCGCCGTCGAACCATGGCACGACCGTCACCTCACTGGGATCGGCTACCAGCGCCATCTCGGCCAGGCCCGAAGCGTCGGTGCCGAGCCACCGAGCCACGGTGTTGGTGACTTTGGTGGCATTCAGCGTGCACACCAGCGGAAGGAACCCGCCCGCAGCATCGGCGAAGCCGGCGACCGCTCCGGTTGGGTCATGGGTGGGCGTAGCCGAGCGAGCGTAGGCCACACCGCTGGTTCCCAGCGACATGACCAGATCGCCGACATCGAGCCCCAAGCCAAGAGCTGCGCCCATGTTGTCGCCAGAACCGGGAGCTACGGCGATGCCAGCATGCAAACCAAGCGCCGCCGCGGCCTCGGGGAGCAACTCCCCCGCCGTCTCATCGGGTGCCAATACCCGAGGGAGGCGCTCGAGCCATTCGGCGCCATCGATGCCCAGTAGATCGAGCATTTCGGGCCGGTAACCGCCGGTCGATGGGTCGAACCATCCGGTTCCCGACGCATCGCCACGATCCGTGACATGGTTCCCGCTCAGGCGCCACGTGAGATAGTCGTGCGGCAACATGACCTTGTCGACTCGAGCTAGTTTGTCGGGCTCATTGTCGGCCATCCACGCCAACTTTGAGATCGTAAACGCCGCCACGGGCAGCGAACCGGTCGCATCGGCCCACTCACCAGGGCTCAATACTGCGACGAGCGCCGAGGCCTGTTCGGCCGAAGTGGTGTCGTTCCAGAGTTTGGCCGGTCGGACCGGAGCACCGGCCTCATCGATCAACACCAAGCCATGCTGTTGACCGGCGACGCTCAGCGCAATCACGCGATCTCGAAGCGCCAACGGCAACTCGGCACACGCCGCAACGACGGCTTCCCACCAAGCGCCAGGATCCTGCTCGCTGACCGGCGGCGTGGTCGGCGGGTGAGGTGCAGATGTAAATCCCACCACCGTGCCGGAATCCAATTCACGGGCCTCGACCTTGGTCGACTGGGTAGATGAATCGATGCCGAGCACTACGTCTGTCATGGGTGCCCGACAGTAGTGCCGACGACCAACGACTACCGGATCACCACCAACGCTTTGCCGGGGGCGTGAAATCCGGCTGGCCGGTTGCGGCGGTCAACCCAGCCCGAGATCGAAGCCTGCCTCACGATGGCACCGGCGCCGCTCGCTCGCAGGGTCAATAGAACACAACAGCCATAGGAACTGTGCATTGAGATCGACATCGGTCACTCGCTGCACTCAGGCGGCCAAATCGTCGCAATCCCCACACAGGTTGTGGCCACAGTTCTCGAGCGTGCCACATTGCAGGCACGACTCGATCCACACATCATGGTCACTGGGCAGATCGGCTGTATCGACGAGGCGAAGGGAAGCAATAGGAGTCATATACCAATCATGACCAGGGGGTGTGACAGTGAGCGCAATTGCGTTCTGCACCGTAGGTGGTGTGCAGCTCTCTGAAGGTCACCCATAGGAGCGACCGACAAGCGGGGCAGCGGCGGAGGGACGGAGTCGCACCAACTGACCAGGGTTCATATCCGGCGAACGCCGGCCCGAACGCAGCGGCGAGACACGGTTCAGCCGTCGATGGTCATGGGAGCATTGGCGTCGTTGGCCCATTCTTGCAAGCTGGCGGTGTAGACCGCCACGTTGTCGAAGCCGAGCACCGTCTGGATGAACGCCGCGGACGATGCGGCGATGCCACCTCCGCAGTAGTTCACGATCCGAGCCGATTCGTCGTCGGGGAACCGGTCGCGGAGAATATCCAGCGGCAGGTAGCAACCGGTCTTCTCATCGATCAGAGCAGCTGCTGAAGCGTTCGTGGCCGTGGGGATATGGCCCGGGCGGCCGTAGATGTTCACGTCGCCGTTGAAGCTGGCAGCGGGCAGCGCATCGATCAAGCAGGTCGCGCCATCTTCGACTGCGGCCATGACTTCGGCCTTGTCAGCAATGACGACGGGCCGCTCATGTACGAACAACGTGGCCTTGGAAGGCTTCGAATAGTCCGTTGTCACCGGATGACCAGCGGCCTTCCACGCCTTCAGTCCACCGTCGAGAATGGCAGCGTTGTCGAAACCGATCCACCGCAACATCCACCAGACCCGCGCCGCCCACATGGAGTTGTTGTCGTCGTAGAGCACGACACGACTTCGATTGTCGACCCCCAGCTCCTGCATTGCGTCGGCGAATGCGCGAGGGCTCGGCAGGGCATAGCGGTGCGGGCTGTCGGTGTCGACCAGATGTTCATTCAGATCGGCAAAGCCAGCACCAGGAATTTGGCCCATCGCCCAGTTGTCGCGACCGCTTTCGGAGATGAAACCATCGGGACCCATTTTCAGGTACACGGTGCAGTCGAGCACCACCAGATTCCGGGAACCAAGCCGGTCTGCCAGCCAATCAATTGACACCAGTTGTTGCATGCCCATGACCCTACTGCGACGCTGATAACGAACCGGTGCCTGGCACCGGTTCGTTATTCGAGGGTGGCGTAATTGGTGGAACGGTCGCGTGCCGGGGCATCACCGACTTCGGCCACGCACTCGTGCAGCGCCTGGATGTAGTCGTCGATCACACCGGTGTTCGAGTTCGACACGGTCGAATGCAGATTGTCGGGCGGGGTCTGGCGATCATGGAACCAGCCTCTGCTCGCCAACGCATCGGCCAGGGCGAAGACGTCGATTGGATTGGGGTCGACAGGATTGGCGCTCATCGCAATGAGGTGCAGACCGCCGTCGCCCAGCACCTGAAGCCGATCGATCTCCGCAATACCGGCGCGCATCGAGTCGGCGTTCTCGAGAGTGGTCTTCACCAAATCGACATAGCCGTCGATCCCCAGGAACTGCATGACAGCCCAAGCGGCCGCCATCGGCAGCCCCGAGCGAGTGCCCTGCAGATTCGGCGACGCGTAGAAGCCACCGAGCCAATCATCGAATACGAACGTCTGATAGCGACGTAGTTCCTTGGTGCGATGCAAGATCACCGACACTCCCTTGGGCGCATACCCGAGCTTGTGAATGTCCGCCGAGATCGAGGTCACGCCCTCGACCCGAAAGTCCCATTCGGGGATGTCTCGGCCAAGCATCTCGGCAAAGGGCAATACGAACCCGCCCATGCATGCGTCGACATGGCAATTGGCATCGACCTCGATCGCCAGCGCGCCGATGCCGGCGATGTCATCGACCACGCCCTGGGGATACTGCGGAGCCGAACCGACCACGAGCGCGGTGTTCTTGTCGACCAGATCGGCCATGGCACCAACGTCGGCGGTCCAGTCGTCGAGCACCGGCGCCTTGCGGACTTCGAGCCCGAACAGATACCCACCCTTGTGGAACGCCGCGTGGGCCGACGCCGACAGCACGATGTTGGGCTCGGTCAGGCCACGTTCGGCCCGCCCTCGCTCTCGGGCTGCCTTTACTGCCACCAGGATCGATTCGGTACCCCCACTCGTCAGGAAGCCCGATGTGGTCTCGGGTCCGTGCAGCAGGTCGCCAGTCCATCCAACGACCTCGGATTGAATGTCACGCAGGCTGGGGAACGCATTGGTATTCAGCGCGTTCTCGTGCAGATACAGCGACGCCGCTCGTTCTGCGACCTCCCGCACCTCGGGGCCGCCGTCGTACACCATGCCGAACGCACGGCCGTCTTCCCATCGAACATCGCGGTCGCGCTTCGCCATCAGCGCATCGATCACATCGTCCGCCGATCGGCCCGTCTTTCCAAATCCACTCATGGTGCGAGACTATGCGAATTCTCGGCACCCCTGCGGTGTCGAGAATTCGTCGGATGGCACTGAAGCGCTGCATTTGCAAAGATGTGACAATGACCACATCGACAACTATTGGTGAACTGATCCGCAACCACGCAGACGAGCGTGCTGACAAGGTGGCGTTGATCCAAGACGACTACTCGCGGAGCTACGGCGAGCTGCACGACGAGTCGAGTCAGGTGGCGCAAGCCATGCTGGCGGCTGGCGTCGGCAATCAAGACCGCGTGGCGTTCTTGGACAAGAACGTGCCTGAGTACTTCACCATGTTGTTCGGTGCGGCCAAGATCAATGCCGTCACGGTGGCGGTCAACTGGCGACTGGCACCGCCCGAGATGGCCTACATCCTGAATCACTCGAAGATCAAGGTGTTGTTCATCGGCGACGAATTCCTGGGTCATCTCGAAAAGATGGATCTCGAAGGCGACCCCACGATCATCGTGCTCGGCAAATCCGATCAGTACGTCACCTACACCGACTGGATTGCCGATCAGCCCACCATCGATCCCCTGGCACCGTCGGGGCCCGAGGACACCTGCTACCAGCTGTACACGTCGGGCACCACCGGGCTGCCCAAAGGCGTCGAGCTCACCAACAACAACTTCTTCGGCATGATGCCGGTTGCCAGCCAGATGTGGAGCTTCGACGGCGACTCGGTGAATCTGGTGGCCATGCCGCTGTTTCACATCGCCGGCAGCGGTTGGGGTGTGGTCGGCCTGTTCAACGGCGGTACCAATATCTTGATGCGCGACGTGGACCCGGCCGCCATCTTGGACATCATTCCCGAGTACGGCGTGACCAACGCATTGTTCGTACCGGCGGTGATTCAGTTCCTGCTGATGATGCCCAATCTGGCTACCACCGACTTCACCACCATGCGGGCGGTGCTGTACGGCGCGTCGCCGATCACCGAAGATGTGCTGGTCGGCGGTATGAATGCGTTCGGTTGCGACTTCCGCCAAGTCTACGGACTCACCGAAACGACCGGCGGCGTCACCCAGCTCGACTTCGAGGATCATGATCCAGGTGGTCCACGCGCCCATCTACTGCGTTCGGCAGGCAAGCCCATCCCGGGCGTGTCGTTGCGCATCGTCGACGAACAGGGCAATGAGCTTCCCGACGGCGAAGTCGGCGAGATCTGGGTGCACAGTGCCCAGAATCTCAAGGGCTACTACGCCGATCCTGAAGCCACCGACAAAGCCTTTCCCGAGGGCCGCGACGAGAACGGCTTGGGCTGGTTTGCCACCGGCGACGCCGGCTACATGCAAGAGGGCTACCTGTTCATCCACGATCGGATCAAGGACATGATCGTGTCGGGGGGCGAGAACATCTACCCCGCCGAGATCGAGAACGCCCTCATGTCTCATCCCGGTATCGCCGACGTGGCGGTCATTGGTGTGCCCGATGACAAATGGGGTGAGTCGGTCAAGGCCATCGTGGTGCGTGTCCCCGACGCCGACGACACGTCGGACGACGAGATCATTGCGTACTGCCGCGAACGACTGGCGGGCTACAAGATTCCGCGGTCGGTCACCGAGATCGCTGAGCTACCTCGCAACCCAAGCGGCAAGATTCTGAAAACGGAACTACGCAAGCCCTATTGGGAAGGCAAGGAGCGCATGGTCAATTAGGAGGTTGCCGGTCGCTGCCGACGAAGATTCACGGCCGACGACCGGTTCATGCCTAGCGGCCATCGGCTATCGGGTCGCACGCGGGTCGGATAAGCGCCTAGGCCTCGACAGCGGATTGGTAAGACGCCACTACGTCGGCCCGCAGGCCCAAAGCAGGCTTACCAGCGACTCGTGGCCTATCGGGCCTCAGGTCATGGCTCGTGCGACCAGGTGTCGGCGCAGCTCGAAACGGCGATTTCGTGACCGGCTGCAACCGGGGTCTGTCTGCGTCTGCAGCGCTTCCGCTTTTCGGCGAGATGATCGGCGCGATCTGCGCCGTGGCCCGTCGACCACGTCGATGAAACATCCGCACTACCAAGCCCGATACGCCGATCGCGATCCAGATGACTTGAATGACCGCCGACGCCAGGTTGAACTGGTCGGTCAGGCTGATCAGGACCAGAGACGCGGCCGCGACATTGGCCACGCTGTAGCGCACGCCATTGCCATCGAGAAATCCAAGCTGGAGCATGGCGTAGGAGGTGACATATCCAGCAGCACCGGCCATGCCGATAATGGTGTGAAGGTCCACGTCAGACCCGCCCGAAGAAGTACATGTCGAGATTGTCATCCATGAACGCTTCCCTTGGATGTGTGCGGCCACACACAGCGCATGTGCCGGTCGTCACCCGGGCGGACTGGGAACGGCAAGTACGATCAAGCCGATGAAGCGACTGATGACGCTGCTGATCATGACGATCGCCGTCTTCGGATGCAGCAGCAAAGGCGAACCCGAGCCCACCGGACCGCTGACAGAGTCCGCGTACTCTGCACAGGGAAATGCGATCTGCGAGCAGATGAATGCCGACCTCGACGCGTTGTCGCTACGAATGGCAGCCGGCGTCAGCCCCGAAGTCGAGCGAGATATCTTCCGCCAAGCCAACACGATCAGCAGCGAAGCCATCATGTCGCTGTTCGAGCTGTCGCCACCGGGATCGCTGGTCGATGACCGCCAGCTCCTGTTCGACATCGTCGAGGAACGACGCCAGCTCATCGAACGAACGAACAACGGCGAGGATCTTGCCCAGGACTTCCTGGTCGTCAATCAACGTTTCGAGGACGCCGCCGAAGCCATTTGGCCCAGCTGCATCAACTAGAGCAATACGGCGTTGGCTCGCACCTCGCCACACCCTGGTGTACAGCCAACGCTTCTGCGTTCCCGAACTGCGTCGCTAGCTGGGTGAGATCGGCTCGGCGTCCCACAGTTGCACTTCGGCCGGGTCGCCGTACAACAGCGTTGCGGGGCTCTTCTTCTCGATGTTGCCGGTCAGACCGCGGTACATACCGAGCCCACACAGCTGGCGAAGCTGCGGGCTGAACGTGGCCATGACGTCGGCGGGGATGCCGAGCTGCTGATTCTCCTGCTGGCGGATGAAGCCGGCGCAATAGTTCATGGCCACACCCACCCGAACCTCGTCGGCGGTCATGTTTGCTCCCCCACCGTGCCAGGTGCTGCCGTGCCATACCAACACGCTTCCCTTGGGCATCTCCGCCGCGATGGTGTCGACGTTGGCATCACCTGCGAAATAGTCGGGGTTCTGCCAGTGGTGGCTGCCAGGAACGAGCCGGGTCGCACCGTTGGCTTCGGTGAAGTCGGTCAGCGCCCACATCGAATTGCACACCGTGGCCACATGCGGCTTCGCCAGCGGCTGGATCTGGTCGTCGGCGTGAATCACCTGGGCCGTCTCGCCCGGCCCCAGCGAGATCGACGCCAGACTCGAGACAAGACACTGGGGGCCGAGCACACCCTCGATCAGTTCGAGCACCACCGGATGCGGCGGCACCTGCTGCCATATCTCGCCATGCGCCAACAGGTTGTAGGTGCGAGTCGTGCGATTGCCTTCGAACCGGTTGTCCGCAGGCCGGCTGTCGAGCTCCGCTTCGAGCCGGTGAACCTCGACGACGAGCGCATCGATCAACTCCGGTTCAATGGCATTTTCAACAATGGTGTAGCCCTCGTCAGCCAGTTGTTGGTGATGCGGCGCCAGGTCGATGGACATGGTGTCAGCCTAGTTACGTAAGGTGGCGAGATGGATCTCGAACTGCGCGGCAAACGTGCGCTTGTCACCGGCTCGTCGAAAGGCATCGGGTTTGGTGTGGCCGACACGCTGGCTTCCGAGGGTGTAGATCTCATCTTGGCTGCCCGTACCGACGCCACCTTGCAGGCGGCAGCCGATCAGATTCGTGACACCCACGGCGTCGACGTCACCGCGGTGCCTGCTGACTTGTCGTTGTCAGCCGATCAGGCTCGGCTGGCCGAGATCGCCATGGCCGGCCCGCTGGACATCGTGGTCAACAACGCCGGCGCGATACCTGGCGGTTCGCTGAACTCGATCGACGAGTCGACCTGGCGTCAGGCATGGGACCTGAAGGTGTTCGGCTACATCAATCTGACGCGCCTACTCCTCCCCCATCTCGAAGCAGCTGGTGTGGGTGTGATCTTGAACGTGATCGGAGCAGCTGCAGATCGTCCCAGCCCCGGCTACATCGCCGGTGCCGCCGGCAACAGCGCGCTCGTCGGCTTCAGCAAAGCACTTGGCTCGACCTCGTTGCGCCAGGGCGTGCGGGTACTGAGCGTGAACCCCGGACTGACCGTGACCGATCGCATGACCGACATCCTGCGAGAACGAGCGGCAACGAAATGGGCCGACCCCGAGCGATGGGCAGAACTGATGCCCGATGACCCGGTACCCGCAACGGTGGCCGAGGTCGCCGATGTGGTCACGTTCTTGGTGTCGGCCCGTGCCAGTCATATCACCGGCACGTCGATCACCATCGACGGCGGCAACAGCGCCAGGTAACGCCGCCGCACAGTCTCTTCTCGGACCCAGCCGAGGCGGATCGGGCCACGATCTGCGACAGGTGGTCGATCGAGCGAAACGCAAGTTTCTCCGTCCGTGAGGCTCCACTTGCGGCCTTGGCACCGACGGCTTGCAGCATGACCGACGACGACACCTCCCAGCGTGGGCGCTAGGGCAGGCGGTAGGGCTCGGGGAATTCGGTGATGACTGGGCCGTCGCTGGTGAGCAGGCCGAGCGCCATTTCGATCACTGCACTTTGGCGCTGGCTGTCGCCGGGTGCGCCGAGTGGACGGCCCATCGGATGCTGCGTGATCAGGCTTCGGCTGAGCCCCATGAGTCCGGGGATGTGCCCGAACGGTTTCACGTAGACGCTGACCGTTGGCATGCCTGCTTCTTCCATAGCTCGCTGAACGTGTCCCACGGACACGTGACACACCGGTCAAATGGGAACCAGCAAGACGGCGTCGGCTCCCTGGTCTTTGGCGATCTGGGCCCATGCCGGCCCATAGCTTCGTTTGATGTGTCCTTGTGCAGTCGCGCCCACGAATGAGTACGCATTCTTGGTCAAGCTCCCGATCATTCCGTCGGCGACCATCGAGTGCAGGTGTTCGAGCGGCAGCACGACCTGGGAGTCCATGGCGGCCGCCTGCACCGGATAGCCGCCATGGCGGACCCGGATCTTGTCGGCCGGTGTGTCCATGGGGATCGCCGACAACGTGGCCTCGGACTTGACGAACTCGGCGATCCGAGCTTCGGCTTCGGCCTGCGTCATGTTCTTCTCGCCGAATGGCTCTGGATCATCACCCTCGACGAAGTGACCGCTCGAGGTCAAGACCATGATCTTGGCATCGCTCAGCGCCTTGGTCATGGCCGTGATGGGTGTGTCGTCTTTGCGATGGGGGAAGTTCGCCGGAACACCCAGATGACCGGCATAGGCCTGGACCTGCCAGTTGTACGCCACCTGAACCGGTTCGAGCGGATCGCCACCATCGCCCACTCGAGCGGTCGCGGCGAAAAGGTCGGACAAGAACTCGCCGAATTCGACGTCGGACAGATCGCGAACGAACTTGAAGTTCAGGTCGCTGCGACTGCCATAAAAGAACGACGTGCGCAGCTCTTCGATCGTTTCCGGCGTGTTCCCGCTCATGATGCGACGCTAGCCCAGCCGTTGTGCGTTCGGTTTGCCGCGCAACTGCCACCTACGCTCGGCGATATGGAACTCAAGGATCGAATCTGTGTAGTGACCGGCGGCGGCAGCGGTATCGGCCGGGCCAGCGCTCATGCCTTCGCCGCCGAAGGCGCTCGCTTGGTGGTCGTAGCCGACCTGGACGAGGCCAAGGCGATCGAGGTCGCCGCATCGATAGATGGCAACGCGCGTGGCGTTGGCCTCGACGTGGCCGACGAAGCCGCCGTGACTGCGCTGTGCGAATCGATCGAGGACGACGACGGCCCGATCGATCTCTTCTTCTCCAACGCCGGTTACGGCACCCCCGGTGGCCTGGATCTCAGCAACGACACCTGGCAACGCATGATGGACGTGCACATGACGAGTCACCTGACCGTCGCCCGGGCGCTGGTGCCCGGCATGGTCGCCCGGGGCGAGGGCTACCTGTTCAGCACTGCGTCGGCTGCCGGTCTGTTGACCCAGATCGATTCGGGTCCCTATGCCGTGTCCAAGGCGGCCGCAGTGGCGTTCGCCGAATGGCTGTCGATCAACTACGGCAATGCCGGTGTCAAGGTCTCGGTGCTGTGCCCGCAAGCGGTGCGAACCAACATCATCGGCGACGATCTGGATGCGTGGGACAAGTTCGCCTCCAGCGGTCAGGCCAGCCAGGACGGCATCCTGGAACCCGAAGACGTAGCCCAGATGGTCGTCGACACCATTCGCGAAGAGAACTTCCTGCTCCTCCCCCACGACCAGGTCGCCACCTACATGGAACGCAAGGCCGCCGACCCTGATCGCTGGATCTCGGGTATGCAGCGCTTCCACGCCCGACTTGAAGCCAGCAAGGGCTGATCAATAAGGGCTCATAAACCAGCGGCTCATAGAGAAGGGCTGGGCAACGTAAGCCTTTAGCCGACGGCGTCGATCATTCGGGCTAAGGCATCCGAGGACACATTGGCACCGCAGCTGACTGCGGCAATGCGAGACCCAGGAGCCACCGCAGCGTGCGCGGTTGCCGCGGCGATGGCCACGCCCGCTGATCCCTCGACCAAGTGGTGATGATCGTCGATCATGTTCGTCACCGCGGCGGCGATGTCGGCTTCGGTGATGTCAACCCAGTCGTCGACCAGTTCCCGGCAGATATCGAAGGTGATGCTGTCGTCTTCGAGCCCGCCTGCGGTGCCGTCGGAAAAGGTCGGCGCGAAAGCCGGTGTGATGATCTCACCCGCGTCGATCGAGGCAGCCATGGCACGGTCATTCGACGCCGACGCGCCGATGATGCGGGTGTCGGGTGAGCGCTCCTTGATCCAGGTCGCGATACCCGAGATCAGCCCACCCCCGCCGACCGCCACCACGACGGTGTCGATGTGCGCGCCGTCTTCGAGCAACTCTTTGCCGATCGTGCCCTGCCCGGCGATGATCAGCGGGTCGTTGTACGGCGACACGTACGGCACGCCGTGTTCCTGAGCGTGGTCGCGCGCTGCGTTCTCGGCATCGTTGCTGTCCGTGGTATCAACCGTCATGATTTCTGCGCCGAGCCTGCGGATCTGATCGACCTTCGAGCGTGACGCGCTCGAAGGCAGGAAGATGGTTGCGGCGATACCCCGACTCGCCGCCGCCGTCGACACCCCGATGCCGTGATTGCCAGACGACGCGGTCACGACACCGAGACGGGCTTCGTCCTTGGGCAGCGAGTGGACGAAATTTGCCGAACCCCGCACCTTGAAACTGCCGGTCAGCTGCAGATGCTCGCACTTGATCAGGATGTCGGCGCCATGGCGCTCGCTCAGCGGGCCGGAATGCAACAGCGGCGTTCGCACCACATGAGGCGCAATACGAGCAGCAGCGGCTTCGATCTCTGCAGAATTGATCATGCGTGCATCTTGGCGCGCCTGAGCAGTGTTACCACGCATGCCCGCAACTGAGGCGGCAGCGCTCGAGCGCTGCCGAGCAGCGACCCGGTCAGTCGGTGAGACGAGACATGACGAGTTGTGCCATAGCAGCATCTTGCACGCCCAGACCGCAGAGATCAGTGATGGTGAGGTCACCAGCGGCTTCTCGGCCCGGCGTCCGGCCGGTGAGCACGGCCCCGAGCGTGACCGCACGATCGATCTGGTCGCTGGCATGCTGAAGCTCGCCGACGTGCCGAGCAACATCGTGGGAATCAACGGTGATTCGCGCTGCTGTTTCGAGCATGTCGAGCGCCAACTCCCGCTTACCCACCATGTCAGCGCCCATGGCGATCACATGGGTTCCCGGATCGAGCATGCTGGCCGAGATGAGCGGCTCTCGTGACGGGGTGCAGCAGACAACGATGTCGGCGCCGGCCACGGCTTCGACGACAGACCCAACCGCTTCGGCCTGGTGAGCCGCCGCAAAGCGAGCTGCCGTTTCGGGGCTTCTGCTCCAGACCAACACCGAGTCGAAGCGGAAAATGTCTCGCAACGCTTCGACCTGAAAGCTGGCCTGAAAGCCACCCCCGAGTATCGCAAGCCGCTGCGAGTCGGGTCGAGCCAGCGCTTTGGCGCTGACCGCTGATGCGGCTGCGGTGCGCATCTCGGTGAGCCACCCGCCGTCACGCAAGATCACGACGGGAGCTCCGCTGTGCGCATCGATCACCGAGGTGAAGCCGCTGTTACGCCCGCCGGGAAATCCACCGGTTGCTACTTTGAATGCGATGTAGTCGCCGCCCAGGTACGCGCCCTTGACGTGCAGCTCGCCGCCGTGGCTGAGTCTCATTGCCATCTCGTTTGGCGTCAGGATATCGCCCTTTTCCATCGCAACGAATGCGTCGTGCACGGCCTGACGAGCGTCGGCGACAGAGACCACCGAGCGAATAGTGGCACTTTCGACGACCTGCATTTCGTCAGTCTGCCAGCGCCACGCCGCCGCGACGCCATCACGGTCTGCGGAAGCAAGCGCTACGCCAGGTCGACAACCGCAAACGACAGCGCAGTTGAGAGGCGAGGCTGCACGACAGCTTTATTTGATTGTCGATTCGCAGCCGAGGCCACGACCCGAAACTGTCCCGCAGCCTCGCCAATTCCACATTGGGACCTCTTACGAGGTACTTCCCAAGAATCGCTTAAAAGCTATCGCGCCGATCTCGCTGACGGCGAGCCAAACGGAATCAGTTCTGCCCACCCTTTAAGGTTGATGCATGACTCTGAATCCGCCTGCGGGAGTCGACGTTGTCGACCACATCCAACAGACACGAGATAGCTATGCCGGGCTCGGCTATGACGCCTACCGGTGGGCGTACGAACCATCGCCATCGGCGTTCACCCGCCCAACCAAACCCTTGGCCGAGTCGTCGGTAGCGCTCATAGCTTCGGGTGGCATCTACCACGAGGGTCAGGTCGCATTCCACCACAAGGACGACACGTCGTACCGAAAGATTCCCGTCGACAGCTCCACTTCGGACCTGCGCACCAGTCACTTCGCGTATGACATGACCAGCGCACGCGTCGATCCCAATGTCGTCTTTCCGCTCGACGCGCTTCGTCGGCTCGACCAAGACGGCACCATTGGCTCGCTGTCGACACATGCCCTGACCTTCATGGGCGGTATCTATTCGCAGCGCCGCCTGAAAGAGGACCTGCTGCCAGCGCTCACCGCAGAAGTCACCGCCATGGAGCCCGACATCGTTCTGCTGGTGCCGGTTTGACCGGTGTGTCATCAGTCAGTTGGACTGATCGCCCGTCATCTCGAATCCCTGGGTCACCGCACTACATCGCTGAGCTCTTCCTGGACCATCACCGCCAGCGTGTACCCGCCGCGAGCTGCGTTTCTGGACTACCCGCTCGGCCACACCGCCGGGCGTCCCGACGAACTCGACGAGCAGGTCGAGATCGTTCGTGCGGCGTTGGACCTGGTCGAGTCTGCGTCCGAGCCCGGACAGATACTGCCGCTTCCCCATGTGTGGCCCGGCCAATGGAAGGCCAAGGCTCGCGAGCTCAGCGACAAACGCACCCCACGCTACGACACGCCCCAATACGAGCGGCCCGAAGACGAAGCCGCCGCGCAACGTCAGCTCTGACACGCCCCCAATACGAAGCGGCCCGAAGACGAAGCCGCCGCGCAACGTCAGCTTTGACACGCCCCCATACGAGCGGCCCGCAGACGAAGCAGTCGCGCAACGTCAGGAATCGATCAACAGCTGTACTTGTTCGGTGAATTCGTCGGCCCGCATGCCACCGGCGCTGCGGGTTACGGCACCGTCGTCGTTGATGAACACGTACGAGGGCTGAGCCGTAATGCCAAACGCCGCCCAGAGTTGGCCCTGCAGATCTGCAACATGGTCGAAGCCATCGAGCCCGAATTCATCGACGAACCCCGCCATCTCCTCACGGTTGTCCTGACCGGACACACCAATAAACCGGACGTCTTCTTCGAACTGCTGTTCAGCCTCTACGACCGCAGGGGCAATGGCTTTGCAGTGCGGTCACCACGGTGCCCAGAACCACAGCACCGTGTCCTGGCTCGCGAGATCCTCGTAGTAGAGCTGGCCTCCTCCAACCGCATTGGCCTGGAGGCGTATCGGATCGCGATCGGGCTCACCTGGTCCACAAGCGGCGATCGCGCCCAGACATAGGGTCAGCAACACAGCCCGAGCGAAGATCCTCATGGCGGCAAGTGTAGAAGCCGATAACGCTGGCGGTGCCACAGCCGCCAGGGAACGATCCTGTCTCTCGGCGGGTTTCTACTCGCAGACCACAGATCCATGGGATCATCACGAGGGAAAGGTAACGGGAGAAGAAATCACGGGGGAAGCAATGGGCCGTCTCATGGCCACCAAAGGAATTCAGCAGCCCGTGTTGCGGGCAACCGACCCGGCCTGTCGCGCCCGCGTGACTCGCTGGGGTGTGGTCCAGCCGACATGCGGTGCCTGAACACTGATGACATCTGACGTCGATTCGCCTCCGGGCCGTGCGCGCAATCGCACCATGCCCGAACCCGGCACGAACGCGCCCCGTGCAGGGGGCTCGGTCGGCAAGCCCTGGTTGATCGCAATGGTTGGCATGTTGGCCGGCCTGTCCATTGCGTTGGCAGTCGTGCTGTTGTGGCCGACCAACGAGGCCGAGCTGAGCACCGAAGATCTCGACGCGGCAATCTCTCGGGCGCTTGCCAGCCAGACCCAGCCGTTGGGAGCTGCTGGCGCCTATAAACAGGCCTCGCCATCGATCGTAGGCGTTAAGGCCATTCGCGATGGTGAAGAGCCCATCATCGGCACCGGCGTGGTCATCAACGATCAAGGCCAGATCATCACGGCAAACCATGTCGTGTTCGGTGCCGATCAGATCGAGATCCAGTTCCACGACGGCTCGACCAGCCAAGCTCGACTCGTGACCAACGAGACCATATTGGATATCGCCGTCATCTCTTCCGCTGACCGCCCGCCCACTGCGTTGCCAGCGGTACTCGGCAACTCGCGAACGCTGCAGATCGGTGACACGGTCTATGCCGTTGGTAACCCGCTGGGTCTTTCGAACTCGGTGAGCGCCGGGATCATCTCGGGCCTGGGCCGCGCCATTCCCTTTCCCGGCGACGATGGCCTGGTCTTCGAGAACTTGATTCAGTTCGATGCAGCCATCAATCAGGGAAGCTCGGGTGGGCCGCTGCTGAACGCCGACGGCCATGTCGTCGCCATTGTCACCGCGTTGGCCGACCCGACCGACCAGGGCTTCTTCATCGGCATCGGCTTCGCCGTACCCATCGACATCGCCGCCGCCGCAGCAGCCGATGGCCCATCGCAATAACCCCGCTGCGCCCACCCGACACGACCCCAGGATCAGCTCATGACCAACCAGCCAACCGCACCCGACTCGCCGACTGGCTTCGCCGGCGCCGCCGAGAAGCCCGCCAAGCTCATGGAGCAGGTGATGTTTGAGGTCAAGAAGGTCATCGTTGGTCAGGACCTGCTGCTCGAACGTCTGATCATCGGTTTGTTGGCGCGTGGCCATGTGTTGGTCGAAGGTGTTCCGGGACTCGCCAAAACCATGGCCATCAAATGCCTGAGCGCAGCAATTGGCGGTGAGTTCCAGCGTATTCAGTTCACCCCCGATCTCGTACCAGCCGACCTGATCGGCACCCGCATCTACAACCAGCAGACCGGCGAGTTCAACACCTCGCTCGGGCCGGTGTTCACCAACCTGCTGCTCGCCGACGAAATCAACCGCGCACCGGCCAAGGTCCAGAGCGCACTGCTCGAGGTCATGCAAGAGCGCCAGGTCACCATTGGACGCGAGACGCACTTGGTCCCGTCGCCCTTCCTGGTGATGGCGACACAGAATCCAATCGAGTCCGAGGGCACCTACCCGCTGCCCGAGGCCCAGGTCGACCGTTTCATGCTCAAGGTGATCGTGGGCTACCCATCGTTGACCGAAGAGTTCGTGATCGTCGACCGAATGACCAAGGCCCTCGAGACGATCGACACGGTGATCACCACCGACGAGTTGGCCGAACTTCAGGGCCAGGCCGACCAGGTGTATGTCGACCCGGCACTCAAGGAGTACGCCGTGCAACTGGTTTCGGCCACGCGTGATCCGGCTTCGGTCGGTAATGGCGATCTGGTCAAATACATGAGTTATGGCGCCAGCCCCCGGGCGTCGATCAACATGATCCTGGCGGGCCGGGCGCTTGCTTTCCTGCGAGGGCGGTCTTATGCGTTGCCCGAAGACGTACGAGATGTTGCTGCCGACGTGCTTCGACACCGACTGGTCCTGTCCTACGAAGCGCTGGCCGATGCAGTGACTGCCGAGGATCTCATAGAGCAACTCATGCAGGCAGTGTCCCTGCCCGACGTGGCCATGCAAGAACCCCTGCAATAACGCTATGTCTGCGCCGTCCTCTGCAGAAGCGCTGCCTGCGCCGACGCCTGAACAGGTCCTGGACCGGCTCGACTTCACCGTCGTACGTCGACTCGATGGACTGCTGCAAGGTGACTACCGGTCGCTCATTCGCGGTGGAGGCCTGGACTTCACGGATCTGCGCGACTACCAGCCCCAGGACGACATCCGCCATATCGACTGGAACGTCACGGCCCGAATGAACTCGCCGTTCGTGCGTCAGTATGTCGAAGATCGCGATCTCACGGCATGGTTCCTGCTCGATCGATCGGCCTCGATGGCGTTCGGTGGCGATCCCAGCAAGGCCCAGATGCTGACCGACACGGTGGTGGCGATGGCTCGGCTACTCACGCGGGGCGGCAACCGGGTGGGCGCAGTGCTCTGGAACAACCGCGTGCAATCGGTGATCGAGCCACGAAGCGGTCGACGCCAGGTGCTGCGTTTGGCCAAGCACATGTCGACCACGCCGATACCAAATGATCAACCAACCGACCTGGCTCGGCTGGGCCATGCGGCGTTGGCCAGCATTCGGCGTCGATCATTGATCTTCGTGATCAGCGACTTCGTGAGCGAGCCAGGTTGGGAGCGCCCACTTGCATTACTGGCGCGTCGCCACGAGGTCATCGGGCTTCGCGTCGTGGACCCGGCCGAGGTCGACCTGCCCGACGTGGGCGTGATGGTCATGCAGGATTCCGAGACCGGCGAGCAGCTCTTGGTCGACACCAGCGACCGAGCGTTTCGGGAACGCTTCGCGATCGCCGCCGCCGCCCGAGAAGAACACGTGATCCAGTGCGCCCGACAGGCATCGATCGACCTGCATTCGATCTCTACCGACGATGATCTGGTTCGTTCCATCTTGGCGATGGCCGGGCGCCGGCGACAACGCGGCCGATGACCTTTCTTCGACCGGGGGCACTCTGGGTTCTCGTTCTCGTTCCCGTCATCGTGATGGCCTACGCCGTTGTGGGGTGGCGGCGTCGGACATCTCTACCGGCTGGTTTCACCGCCACCACCAGCGACCGCAGCAGCAGCCTTGCTCGTCGTCGCCATGTGCCCTTCGGATTGTTCGTCATTGCTCTGGCAGGTCTGCTGCTGAGCCTGGCAAGACCCGAGGCCAACATCACCGTGCCGGTCCGCACCGGCCAGATCGTGCTGGCGTTCGACACCTCGAACTCGATGCTGGCCAACGATGTGTCACCGACCCGGCTGGACGTGGCAAAAGATCTGGCGCTGGCCTTTGTCGAACAGCAGCCGAGTTCGGTGCAGATCGGCGTGGTGGCGTTCACGAACGGCGGGTTGATCGTGCAAGCCCCGACCGAGAACCAGGCCGAGATCCGGGCATCGATCGAGCGACTCACGACCGACGGCGGCACATCGATCGGCGAAGGCATCTTCGCGTCGCTGACGGCAATTGCGAACGAACCCATCGAGCTCGACGCGGGCGCCGGGGCAGGCGGCGTTTCTGCAATCGACATCGGTTCATTCTCGAATGCCGCCATCATCGTGTTCACCGACGGCGAAGAGATCGGCGGGGCTGATCCAGTCGATATCGCCGGCTTGGCCGCGAACGCCGGCATTCCGATCTACACCGTGGGCATCGGCACCGCCCGGGGTGCTGTGGTTGCGCTCGACGGCTACAGCATCGCTACGGCACTCGACGAGTCGATGCTCACCGAGATAGCCGAGATCACGACCGGCCAGTACTTCTTGGCGGTCGACAACCCCGAACTCGACGGGATCTTCGACGACATCGACCGTCGGTTCGAACGCCAGGGGGAGCGCATCGAAATCACTGCTCTGCTCGCCATGGCGGCAATGGCAGTCATCGCGCTGGCCACGGTGTTGTCTGTGCGTTGGTTCGGGCGGGTGTGATGCGATTCGCCTGGCCTTACGCGCTGTCGTTGCTTGGCATCGCACCTGCGCTGGCAGCGGCGTACTGGTTCTGGTTGCGACGCAAGCGCAAGTACGCCGTGCAGTTCTCGAGCATGTCGCTCATCCGAGCCGCCGTGCCGACCACCTCGACATGGCGCCGCTTGCTGCCGCTGATTCTGATTCTGGCTTCGTTGGTGAGTCTCGCAATCGGCGCAGCCCGTCCCCACGTCGTTCGAGACGTCGGCCAGAACCAGACGTCGATCATCTTGGCGCTCGACGTGTCGCGGTCGATGTGCGCCGTCGATGTGGAACCCAATCGGCTCGCCGTGGCTCAAGATGCCGCCCGAGCGTTCATTGCTGACCAGGCAGGACACGTGCAGATCGGCATCGTGGCCTTCGCCGGAACCGCTCGCCTGGTCGTGCCGCCGACCGCCGAAACCGACATTTTGCTCGATGCGGTCGACAACTTCCGCACCGCGTTCGGCACCGCGCTGGGTAGTGCTCAATTGAAGTCGATCGACGCCATTGCTGAACTGAACCCCGATGTGGCCTCTACCGAAGACGACCCCGGCGATTTGGCGGCCGAACTCGATGAGTTCAACGACGACATCATCGTGCTGTTGACCGACGGTGCAAACTCGCGCGGCCCGGATCCGCTCGAAGCCGCGCGAGCTGCCGCCGACCGCCGAGTGCGGGTCTACACGATTGGATTCGGTACCGATCAGCCCACCGAGATGATCTGCGGCGGCGCACAGATCGGCGTCGACGCTTTCGGCAATGGCGAGTTCGGCAGCGATGGCTTCGGGGGCGACAGTTTTGGTGGTGTCACCGGGAGCTTCGGCGGCGGTGGCGGGCGTGGGGGAAGCGTCGACGGTTCACCACCCCAGCTGTTGGTGATCGACGAGCCGACCCTGTCGGGAATCGCCGACCTGACCGGAGGCGCCTACTTCCGCGCCGAGGACGCCGACCAACTCCTAGACGTCTTCTTGAACCTGCCGACCAACGTTCAGGTACAGCAGGAAGACGTCGAAATCAGCGTGTGGTTCACCACCGCCGCTGCGATGTTGCTACTCGCCGGTCTCGGCACCTCGCTCTGCTTCAACCGCGGGTGAGCACGAGCCGCATTCGCCGGCTACTCGCCGAGCGCCTCTCGAATCGCTGCACCGTTTTCGTCGACGAACCGCTGCTCGTATTCGAGGCGGACTTCATCCTCGATTTCTCGTAGCGGCTGGTTGCATTCCCAACTTGCAACGGCGATGGCCCGCTCTTGGACCGCCAGTTCGTCGACCTGTGCCTGTGCCTCGGAATTCAGCGACTGCGGCCCTAACACGATTTCCGGTTCACCGTCCTCGCCCAACGAAGGAGCCGGAGCGGCGAACGCATCGCTCCCACTCAAGATGGAGTTGAAGCGGCGACGAATGTCGGACGTGGCACCGTCCTGGTCGCTGTAACTGTGGCCAGCCTCGCTCATGCACCCGCTCCACCCGGTAGCGGCGCCCACGATCCGCGGATCGGCTTCGTAGGCCTGTTCGATCTCATCGAAGGCGTCGCCGAATTGCTCGAACACCTCACCAAAGCTGAATACCTCTTCGAACGCCTCGTTCTGGCATCCGCCGGGTTCAAAGTTGTCGAAGTCGTCGGGAGATTCGGGAAACTCGCCGTTGAGAGCCAACTCGTAGGCTTCCCGCTCGCCCTCGGTCAGGGCTTCGGTGTATTCCTGATTTGGATCCACAAAGTTCTCGAGCGCTTCGAACGAATCGCCAAACGGATTCGAGGCGATGCCGAATCCGTACTCTTCGGCGAACTCACGACTCTCGAAGTCGATGTTGACGTCAAGGGAATCGAATTGACTGTGGTCGACGACCTGGTATTGGAAACCCTGCGCCAGCATGCACTCGGCGACCAAGATCTCGGCTTGGCGTCCAAGATCATCGAAATACTCGTCGGCGGCGTCACCGTCGCCGATCGGGATACCGAGCAGCTCGGCAATTGGTGACTCGATGCCATCGCCCGCTTCCAAACTCGTAGCGGGCGCGTCGGCATCACTGGCTTGACCCGACTCGTCGTCGGCCGAAACCCCGGCTGCAGAGTCAGAGCCGCCTGCGCCACACGCGCTGGCCATCAGTGCGAACGCACAGAGGAGTGCCAAGACGAGCGTTCGGGAAGAAGTGGACATGGGGGGACTCCTGCATTCGCTGTTCTGTTCGTTGCTCGTGGAGCAACCAGATCCCGCCGTGGGGAACAGCCACCATTGTGCCCCACGTGAATCCAACATTGCGTCCACCCCTTCGGCGCCTCGACATCTGCCGGTCAGACCATGTCTTCGATGCAATGTCAGCTGGTGCGAGGTTTAATGGTCCGCTTGTGACTGCACGCTCCACCCCCCACGTTCTGACGATCTCACCCGAGCAGATCGACATGTCGCTGATCGCCATTGCGGCGCAATCGCTGCGAGACGGTCAACTGGTGGCGTTCCCCACCGAGACGGTGTACGGACTGGGGTGCAATGCGCTCGACGAACGAGCTATTGCGAAAGTCTTCCGGGCCAAAGGCCGCCCATCGAGCGATCCACTCATTGTGCACGTCGACGGTTTGGCGATGGTCGAAACGGTGATCGATGGTCCACTGCCGGCCAGCGCTCGGGCTCTTGCCGATGCGTTCTGGCCGGGGCCGCTCACTATGATCTTGCCGCGCGGGCCGGCCGTGCCATTGGCGGTGACCAGCGGCCTCGACCGCGTCGCTGTTCGCTGCCCGTCGCACCCGGTGGCGGCCGCGCTGATTCGAGAGGCGGCCATTCCGGTCACGGCACCAAGTGCCAACCGCTTCAATCACATCAGCCCGACCAGCGCGGCCCACGTGATCGGCGATCTGGGCGAGTCGATCGATGTCATCATCGACTCGGGCCGCACCGAGCATGGTCTGGAGTCAACTGTGGTTGCTCTCGACGGTGCCGATCTGACCATCTTGCGTCACGGCGCGATCACTGTCGAACAGCTTGCCCAGATCCAAACAATCACCATCGTCGACGACGGCACGTCGGTGGACTCGCCGTCATCGCCCGGCCACGAGAAGCGACACTACTCCCCGCACACCCCCACCATTGCCGCCCGCGCTGGTGTGTTCGCCGAAAGCGCCGGGTTCGATACCGCCCAACCGGTGATCTTCGCCGGATTCACCGACCGACTGCCCGAGCTATCGGGTGCCGCGAGCTTCGAACCGCTGGGATCCATTGCGGCATTGGATCGCGTCGCCCACGATCTGTATTTCGAGCTGCGGCGCATAGATGCGCTGGCAGGATCGGCCATCGTCGTCGAACTCACGGGTGAGCCCGGCTTGGGGCGAGCGATCGACGATCGCCTGACTCGCGCCGCCGGCAGTGTGGTTGTAGAGACCGCCGATGACCTGATCACCGCCCTCGAAACGGCCCTGGCCACTCGATCAGATCAGTAGCGATCTCGACGACCAGATTGTCCATGCGCGAGCGCGTTGACGCTACTGGTGCGTCACGCGCGCCAACTGCGGTTCGTCTGGCTCGAGCCAGAAGTCGACCATCGCCATTGCACAGGGAATTGCTGCAAGCGAAGCCAACCCGATTGCGATCCCGAAGGGCACACCGATGAAGGCAAGAAAGGCCAGTAAGAAGAAGCCCGAAGCAACCGAGGCGGCCACAAACCACTTACCGTATTTTCGGTACTTGCTCATGGAATCATGGTAGGAGTAGCGACCTGTTGAGATGCCGTTCTCAACAACGAGTGGGCCTTTGGCCTATACGTTCGGCTATTCGATACGTAGACCCGAGATGGCACGGCTGATGACCAGCTGCTGGATCTGTTCGGTGCCTTCGAAGATGTCGTGAATCTTGGCGTCGCGGTGCCAGCGTTCGACCGGGTACTCCCGGGTGTAGCCATAGCCGCCGAGGATCTGAATGGCGCGTTCGGTCACGTGGGTGGCAACCCGTCCAGCCTTGAGTTTGGCCATCGATCCTTCGGCGTTCACGAAGCCCTTCTGCTTGCCGAGCCAAGCGGCGCGCCAGATCAAGAGACGGCTTGCCTCGATCTCAGTGGCCATATCGGCCAGCATGAATGCGATCGACTGGTTCATGATGATCTTGCGACCAAATGCTTCGCGCTGTTTGGCGTACTCGAGCGAGTATTCGTAGGCGGCACGAGCCACGCCGATCGCCTGCGCGCCAACGGTTGGGCGAGTGGCTTCGAACGTCTGCATCGCCGCCTGCGAATTACCCTTCTCGCCACGGCGGACGCGCGCCAAACGCTCATCGAGCTTCTCTTTGCCACCAAGCAAGCATCGACCGGGCACCCGAACATCGTCGAGCACGACCTCGGCCGTATGGCTGGCGCGTATGCCGTGCTTCTTGTATTTCTGGCCCATGCTCAGGCCCTTGGTGCCGGGCGGCACGATGAAGCTGGCATGACCCTTGGTCTTGAGTTCGGGAGCCACCACGGCAACGACGACATGGATATCGGCGATACCACCGTTGGTGATCCAGGCCTTGGTTCCGTTCAGGACCCATTCGTCGGTGGCCTGGTCGTACTTGGCCGAAGTCCGGTAGCCACCAACGTCGGAACCCGCATCGGGTTCACTGGCAGCAAAAGCGCCCAGCTGCACCTTTTCGGGTGAGCCGTAACACTGCGGCACCCACTCCATGACTTGTTCTTGCGAGCCAGACGAAGCAATGCCTGCCGCAGCCAAACCCGAACCCATGATGGCCATACCCAGGCCGGCGTCTCCCCAGAACATCTCTTCGATGGCGACAGGCATGGTCAAGCCGGTGGGGTCGTTGAACATTGCGTTGGCCAAGAACTCCCAGCCGTAGAGCCCTATTTGAGCGGCTTCTTCCACGACGGGCCAGGGGAACTCTTCTTTTTCGTCCCACTCTTCGGCCGCAGGGCGCATGACATCTTCGGCGAAATCATGAACCCACTTCTGGATCGTGAGCTGGTCCTCGTTGAGTGAAGGGTTGAAATCTGCCATAGCAAGCTCCAATAATGGTCGTTATTGGAAGAAGGCTAGCGTCAGATGTGAGCAACCTCCACGCGCTGATGGGTCGAATGGCCACCGCTGCGTGGTCAGGGTCGCCGAGCAACACCCGCCAGATAGCTCAGCACGTAGACCATGTCGTTCTCCTACTCATCGGTGAACGACTGTCGTTCTCCTGCTCATCGGTGAACGACAAATTGTCGGTGAAGTCATCGAGCACGCCGCATGCGACGTCAGGGCCGCCGAGCAACTGATAGGAACGGCATGCAGCTTCTTACAAAGTCGACAAGACAGTGTCACCGCCGATAGATGCATGGATCGAACGCGTAGTGTTTGACCATGAAGACCAGAGTCGCCGCCATGATCGTGCTCTTTGCGGGCCTTGCTGCGGTCGCCTGGGTTGCCGTTGGAGGCAACGACAACGAAGCGGCCATCGAGAAGCTCAGCACGACTGCCCCCAGTACGACTTCCGAAAGTGACGCTGTGCAGCCTGCACCAGAGCCAACCGCAGGCCCAACCGAGAGTGACCCGGCCGATAGCGACCCGGCCGAAAGCGACCCGGCCGAAAGCGACACAGCTACCGTCCAGACGCCCGCCGAGGCTCCCGAACCAGCCGAGGAAGACGTCGACCTCGAACCGACCGCCACAGCTGACCCTGGCATCGACGCACCACAGAATTTCGGACCTCGCATGGATCTGGTCGACATCGACGGCTGGCTGAACACCGATGCCACCAGTATCGACGAGTTCAATGGCCAAGTGCTGTTGGTGGAGATGTGGACGTTCGGTTGCCACAATTGCAAAGCACGCATTCCGTTTAACCAGAGCTATTACGAAGAGTTCGCCGACGAGAACTTCGAAATCCTGGGAGTCCACGCTCCCGAGTTCAGCTACGAGGCCGACGTGAGCAACATCGTCGCCGCAGCCGAGGACCTGGGTGTGGTGTGGCCGATTGCACTCGATCCCGAGAAGTTGAACTTCCGAGCCTGGCAACCCGGCACCACGAGCTACTGGCCTCGCACCTACGTGATCGATCAGAACGGCGATATTCGCTATGACCACATCGGCGAGGGCAAGTACGAAGAGCTTCGCGAGACCATCCTTTACCTGATCGAGAACCCACCAGCACCCAACTCCGCATCCTGAGCTGAGCGGTATCGCTGTCATGAACATCCTCGCCGAAGGCATCGAGAGCCTCAAGCTGGCGTGCAGCCTGGTGCTTTTGATCCCTGCGCTCGGCGTCGTCCTGATGGGGCGAAGGCGTGTCTGGCTGGTTCCGATGTGGATCATCACCACCACCCTCATCGCTTGGCTGCGCTTCACCGGCTGGTTCGATCCGGTGGCCAGCGGAGCAGCTCATGTTGCGGCCGGCATTGCGCTCTTGGGGCTGGCGGCAGTTGCGTGGAAGCGAGATGAGCTGGCAACCGATATCGCCGCCACAGGAACTGTTGCCTTCTTGGCGGGCTGGACCTGGATCCCCTGTGTGGGCCGCGAGCTCGGCGAGATAGTGAACAATGCTCGTGCGCAACCGTGGGCAGAGTTGGTTCCGACGTTCTTGTACATGCTCGGCCTGTTCATCCCACTGGTGCTCATTGCGGCGCTCGAGGTTGCCTGGCCCAAGTTCGGCGACATCAGCGACAACTTCAAAATACGTGCTGTCGGGCTCGGCATCGTTGCGCTCGTGGGCGGTCTCGTGGCGGTCACATTGTTCGACGACCTGGCCGGCGAACTCGCTCGCCGCAGCAGCTTCTAACGCACGTACTGCTAGCCCAGGTTGTTCGTTAGCGGCGAAGGCTGAGCAACACTCGTGTTCGTTCACCATCCGCGCTCCCGCCAATCTCAGCAGGATCTGTTCGCAATCGTCGGACTTACGCATCTTCTCGAATAAGGATGACTCGGGTTTCGGGTTGTCACGCATACATCGTGCTCGTAGTGGGTACAGGACCAATATGAGTGTGGTTGGACGTCGTTCGAGTAGAGGGTCCGCCACCCGCGAACGAGTCGAGCGCCTCACCGTCAGTACGCTCGCGTCCGGCACCGCAACGAGAGCGATCTCGGCGCTCGTTGACGTCGTTGCCTCTCTGGCGCCGGTGGATGTTGGAGAACGTGACGAAATAGAAGCCGCGTTGGCGAATGCTCGACGTCTTGCACGCCGTAGAGCTCACCGAGGTCGGAGTCTCGGCGAACTCACATCAGCTACAGATCGAACTTGCCTCGCAGCCCGCTCAAGCGGCGGCGTGAATCTCGTCGCCCACTCCAGCGCACCCCAATTCAGCAGAGCACTGTCCGAAGTCAAAGCCAAACTCCGCCGGCAACTCGATGACCACCACGATCGCCGCGCACATCGCTAATCGCTTCCGTGCATCTGAGCGGCGACACAAGACGTTGAGCTCGCCGCCCAAAGACGGTGGGAAACCTTCGACTGGGGCCGCCATGACCTCTCGCACCGGTGCGGTCAAAGTCACCACCACATTGAGTGCCGTCGATGGGACGTACGTATACCGCACCATCTACTCCCCGGGGGCCGGGCCCACGGCATCACGGTCAAGGCTGTCGACCTCAGCCTGGTTGACAAGTTGCGGGAGGAATCGACCATGGCGTCTGGCTCAACGAGGCCACCGCACAGTATCCGGCCACCGTGCTGGGGCTGGCAGGCCAATCCCCACGTAGCTGCCATGTCATTCGATGTTTAGGCGCCATGGAATCGGGTAGCGCCACAATGCGCCGTTTTACTGCGGGCGCATTAGTGCACACAGACGGCCACCGCATGATGCACACAGACCGCCACCGAGGAGGAGCTATGTCAAACCCCCAACAACCCGAAGTTCGCCGCAGCGAACGGAACCCTGCGCTTTCGCCCGACGCTATGAGAGCCAAGCTCGAGGCTGAGCGCCAGGAGGGCCTCACTGATGCCGAGGCCCGAATCGGGAGCGACCCAAATCCACGCTCCCCACACCATGAATCAAGCGATATGGCCCAAGAACCAAGCGATATGGACCAAGACAAGCCCAATCTCGATGACTTCGCAGAAGTATTCGGTACCACACGCGCAGATTCGTCAGCATGAGCGACTTCGAAGAAGGACTTCAGCTCAGCCGTTTGCACCCGTCCCATATTGTCGCTTTCCTCCGAGGGCTTCCCGGTCGCGTCGACGACAGGCTGGCGTCGGCCGACCAGAGCAGCTCCGCAACCCAGTCGGCGACCAAGGCACTGCACGATTCACTTGCTCGGGCCATCGTGGTGCTGAAGGAAGGCGGTTATGCGCCCGATCGCAGCCTGAAGGAGATCGCTCCGCCCCCGAGTTCGGCCCATTCCTTGCACGCCGACATTCATGCGGCCTCGCTTGAATTCGCCAGGCGGGTCGCAGGTGTTCCCGATACCGCCTGGACGGAGAACCCAGAGCTGCTCGACCGGGTGCGGTCAGCCTGTGCTGATGCGGCCCAGAGTCTGCGGCGCATCAGTTCGGTTGACGCAGAGCAGACTTCGGTTGCCGATGATCGCATCGCCGATCGCGCCACCCTGCTCCCCGAAGAGCAGCACGTCGAGGCTGCCGATCCAAAGCGTCAAGCTGAAGCCATCCTGGTAGACGCCGAAGAGCGTCGCGTCGCGGCGATCAAGCACCCTCATACTGCAGGTGAACGCCGCACGTCAGACGAAGCGACCCAGTAGCGCTCCTCTGTGCGATCCACTCCACCAACAGCGACGGACCTCGTCGATGTGGTCGTCATATACGGATGCCCGCGCGCCCTAGTTCATGGTTCTGCAGGACATCGGCACGTACCGTCCAGGCAGAGGATTAGCCCGAGCATCGCGGCATTCGTCGCCTGACAGCTGGCGCGCCCGAGACGACGCCCAACACAAAGAGCAAGACAAAAAGAAGGAACTCCCAACGACATGGCACTCGACGACACCCTCCATGTAGCGGCGCGCAGACCATGAACGACACGCCACGCAGCGACGAAGACGAAGTAGTGGCCGTCGAAGAGGCACCGCAGGCCGACACTCGATGGGCCGTGCCGCGTTGGCTTCACCAGCTCGGCGGATGGAGTTGGCGGTTGCTTGTCTTTGGCATCGTCGCGTACTGGACTCTGCGATGGCTGGTGCTGCTGCGCGCGGTCGTCTTGCCGGTCCTGGTCGCATTGCTCGTCACGGCGCTTCTCTCGCCGCTCAAGAAACGTCTGACCGATGTGCGAGTCCCGAATATTCTGGCCAGCTGGCTTGTACTTGTTGCGGGTCTCGCCTTTGTCGTCGGCCTCATCGCAGTGGCGAGCTTCCTCATCGGCAACGAGCTGGCCGATACCGCACAGTGGGAAGACACTCGAGACGAGCTGAGAACGTGGTTACAGGACGGCCCAGCAAATCTGACTGCCGCCGAAGTAGCTGACTTCGAAGATCGTGCGCGCAACTGGGTCACGTCGGGCGCAGGCGGTGTCAGCAGCGATCGGGTCCGCTTGCTGGTTGAGCTGCTTGGCGGCTTTTTCCTTTCGGTCATCCTCACGTTCTTCTTCGTCAAGGACGGCACACAAATGTGGTCATGGATAGCCGATCGTTTCCGCCCGAGGCGCCGAGATTCGATTCGGCGAGCTGGCGTCGACGCGTTTGCAGCGCTGCGTGGGTATGTGCGGGGTGTTGCGATCACCGGGGTCATCGACGCCGTGCTCATCGGCGCCATACTGCTGGTCGCTGGTGTGCCGCTGGCCTTGCCACTTGCCGTGCTCACGTTCTTTGGCGCCTTCTTCCCGATTGTTGGAGCAACCGTTGTGGGCGGCGCGGGAGCGTTAGTTGCTCTTGTCGCTAACGGTCCTCGCACCGCAATCATCGTTGCCGCGGCCACGCTGATTATCCAGCAACTGGAGGGTGATTTGATCATGCCAGCGGTGATGCGGCGCACCGTGAATCTGCATCCGGCCGTTGTACTCGTTGCCCTCGCAATTGGGGGCACACTTGGCGGCATTGCCGGCGCCTTCGTCGCCGTTCCTGTCGCCGCGATGTTCGCAGCGGGCGCCGCATCGCTTCGGGTTTGACACGCACCCGGCGTGGGCAGCGCTGTCGAAGACCTCGTGGTGGCTGGCTACCGCAGAATCGAAGGCGCAAGCGATGCAGCCGACATGAATTTGGTCGCTTGGGGCCCCTGTCCGGCCTGCGCCGACGGTGGGACCGTTGTACTTGGTTACGGCCCTAACGCTTCGGAGGCAGACGCCGCTGTCCTCGAAAGAGTCACGCTCGACCGGACCGAGGATCCTGGCGCAACTCCCGACGAGGCGGACGCATAGTGCCCCTCGCTGCAGGTCATGAACCTGCAGATGAAGCCGGTCGCTACACCGCAGTCGGCCGCGCAGCCCACAGGTGAGGAGGGTTTAACACTCCCCCGGCACAACCGCTCGTGTAATTGGCTGATGGGCAGGCGAGGTAGCCACCGCGGACGCATTCATCACGGCGACCTGACCAGCCGGGCATTCTCAAGAGCTTTTCGGGGCGTGCCTGTGAGCTGTTGGCTTTGTCTTTCCGACCCTAGCCCCACTGTTGGGTTCAGGGGTCGGGGTACGTTGCTTCAGCTCGCCTCATGACGGCGAGCGGTGCTGGACTCGGGCTGACCCGCGACACCTGGCAGAAGTGCGTCGTCTAGCGGACCTGCCCCGTGCAAAACGCTAGTGTCGCCGGTCGTCTCCAGGACGACGGCGAGAACTTGGCTGAGATCGGTTACGTTCGCTTCCCGCAGCTTGGCGAAGACGTCGTCGTGCGTGACACGGGTTGTACGCAGGTTGGAGTCCACGAAGTTGGACCCGACCATCAACAGTCTCGGCTCGTTGTCGACTATTGCACTGAAGCGAGCGTGGCGCCTGAGCCTCGCGACCAACCATTGCGCAGACAGAGGGTGATGAACGCCAGCGCTCCCGCCCACAACGAGGTCGACGTAGCCGCCACAGTCGCAACCGTTGAACCGAGCGCGACTGTCACGACGAAGTCGAAGCTCGACATCTTCGACAGCGAGCGTAGGCCCACGATCCGTATCACGGTGATCGCAGCGACAAGAATTGCAATAGTCGAGACGACGACCAACCACATTTCCTCGACAGACGTACCTAGCCAGTTCGACACCACTGTTCTCTCCTACGGTTGTGATTGAGACCGACCTCGCTTAGGACGTCGGCAACTTCTGCACTTTGGAGGCTCGGAAACTATGCCTCAATCCGAAGGTGACTCAGCTATCGGTGACCTCGTCCGCGATGTCACTAGTGGTCACGCGCGGAAATGATGTAGCTGTCACGTCGCCCGAGTTCGTTGGAACCGCGCCGATCGCGCGGCAGTCGGACAGCACCAAGACTTCCGCAAGCGTGCACTAGACACTCAGGACCGAGCGCCCTGAAGAGGGTGGTTGGCAACGTGCAGATTGCCAGACCTCGCAACCAGACGGTCGAGGTCTCGGGCAAAACCTGCAGGGGCTCGGCCGGACAGGCGGGCGCTTGTCCTGACGGTCAGCGAAGCATTGGAGCGGGTGGGCCAGCGCGACGATATGCGGTTCCACAAGTCGTGATCCTCGCCGGTTCGCAGCGGCTTCCAACCCCCGGCGTCCAGATATGCATCGCAGCGGAACCCGATATTAGCGCCGTGGACATGGCGGTGTGTTCCGTCGTCGCCAACCCGATAGTACTCCCGGAACCATTTTCCGAGATCGGGATGGCTGGTGGTGGGGTCGATCTTCACGATGCCTGTTACTCCACAGAACCCCGACGCCTCATGGGCCAGCTGCCGGGTCAGCCAGTCCGCGGGAACGACCGTGTCGGCATCGGTGCATGCGAGCCACACCGACTCGGGGGCGACCACGAGGTTCGAAAGGGCGAACTCGGTGCCGAGTCGTCGGGCATGCCCGGCACAACGCACCCGTGCCTCGACGACCGTCACGGCCTCGAACTCAGATGCGAGGCGAGCCGTATCGTCAGTACAGCTATCGGCGACCACGACAATGTCCACGTCGATTCTCGGGGGTAGGGCCGTCGCGGACTCTGCGATGCTGGAAAGGCACGGCGAGATCGTTGCTTGCTCGTTGCACGCAGGAATGACCACCACGATCTTAGAGATCCGGGCCCGCACCGGCAGTCTCCTTGCGTCGCCCGGCACCGCGTTGAGGTGGGGATCCATTGGCGCGGCGGGACTGCGACAGTGCGGCGAGATTCGACGTAGCCCTTAGTACCCCGGCCGAGGGCCCGTGATCCGCAGACAAGCAACTGGCTGGAGAAGTGCGTATCACCTGACGCCACCCGGGGTACTCCACGACGCAGCATCCAGACCAATCGCTCAGCACGACGAGAGGTCGTGTGTGACCCAAGCAGCAGTCCGCTGCGAGAACAAGGAGAAAGCCCGTGAGTGTCATGACCGCAGGTCTGATCGGAGCGTGGGTGGTCGGGGTGGTCCGAGCCAGCACAGGTCTCCTCCTTCTGGCAGTACCGCATCGAGCGGCCCGCAAATGGGTGGGCGAGGATTCGACGGCGACGACCACCCTGCTCTCGGGAATAGGTGGCCGCGATCTGGCGATCGGCGCTGGCGTGATCTGGGCGATACTGACCGACAACCATCCCGCAGCATGGGTCGCCGCGTCACTTGCAGGAGACGTGACCGACGCCGTAGCGGGCCTACGACTCAGCCCACATCGCAGCGACCGCACCCTCAAATACGCCGGTGGGTTCGCCGCCATCAACATCGCTTCCCTCGCACTGCTACTTGCCGGTTGACGGATCAACCCTGAGCGGTGCGGGTCAGCCCGCGGGGCTTGATGCGCTTGCTCAGGTCGTGGTCCAAGCGGCGCAGCTGCGTTTCAGGCCTCCGACGTCGAGGAATTGCTCGACGGGGGTATGGCACTCGCACAGCGCTGCGCGAGCTCGAACGCAGATCACGAAGTTGGTCTCTATCTTCGGCGAAAGTTCATTCCAGAACTCTTGGAGGAACGGCGTTGCCTGGATGACGTCTGCCTCTCGCTCCCGAGCTGGTCAGTCTTCGTCGAGGCGCTGGCGCACCGCGTCCTCGGTTTCGCCGGTGCGATCCTTGACGATCGTCGGTGGCTCAGATCATGGGTTCCGCGCCGGACGGCAACGTGACTGCGGTTCCCGACGATGAGCTGGCGGTCGTCATGTGAGACCGACCGTTTGCGACTACGCCTCGCACCGAGGTCGGCACGGGGCGTCTGCGACATGAATCCATCGTTACCACGCCGGTTTTAGACATTGCTGTATCACAGGCGCTCCGCTGGGGTACCTCTACAGCGACCGGGTCGGCGATATCGGCCTGGCACCCAACCAACCCGCAACGAAAGTCTGGCTATGACAATCGACCCGCAAAGAAACGACCAGTTCGGACGAGGCGCAACCTCGGTATCCGCCGACAACAACAACTGGATGAAGTGGCTGCTCGCTGCGCTCGCCGTAGCAGCCCTCGTCATCATTGGTTTCTTCGCCCTCGGCGGAGACGCAGACCTAGACGTAGACGGGGGCGACGTGGATATCGATGCCCCGTCGCTCGACGTCGACGTCGATGCGCCTGATGTCGACGTAGACCTACCCGATGTCGACGTCGAAGGCGGCGACATCGACGTGGACGACGCTGACGCCGACGCTGACGCTTCGGCCGACGAGTAAAGTCCCGCTCCGCAATCACCACCACTACCCCACCTTCACCACCACCACCAAAGGAAAAGTATGAACACGCACACAAGCACACACGCCGACTGGATCGGGACCTCGGTCTACGATCTGACAGGTACGAAGATCGGCGACATCACCGATGTGTACCTCGACGACGCATCGGGTCAGCCCGAATGGATGACGGTATCCACCGGCTGGTTTGGCACCAAAGAACAGTTCGTGCCAATCGCCGGCACCTCACGCCACGAAGACGGGCTCAAGATCGAACACTCCGAGGACACCGTCAAGGAGGCTCCGTCGATAGACACTGATCAGGATCACCTAGAACCAGACGAAGAGCGCCGTCTGTACGCGCACTACGGCTTCGACTACGACACGACTGACCACGCCAAGGCCTACGGCGGGCGCGAGCGCGCCGACGACGGCTTCACTTACGACAGTCGCGCCGAAGTGACACTCGCTGAAGAGCAACTGGCGGTCGACAAGGTTGCTACTGAAGCGGGCAGAGTGCGGCTGCGCAAGTACGTTGTTACCGAAGACGTAGACCTGACGGTGCCCGTCAAGAAGCAGATAGCCCGCATTGTCCGGACCCCTGCCACCGGCGTCGGCGCCATCGACGAAGCCGAAGTAGTCGAAGAAGTCGTCCTCGCCGAAGAACACGTGATCGTCGACAAAGATGTCGTAGTTCGCGAAACCGTGGCGATTGAGACCGACGTGGTCACCGAGACCGAGACAGTGTCCGAGACTGTCCGCAAGGAACGAGTTGACATCGACGGCGCCACCGACAAGATCTAGTCCGCAGGTTGACGTCGCCGCTGTGGCGCTCACGTCGGCTACGCGCAGAGTAGGCGTCTGCTCTTGCTCCACGAGAGTATGGACGACGTCGTCTCCGTTTACGATCCAGGCGTCAAACTGCCGGTGGAGTGACACACTGCGGTCGAGGGTCGGCGTGCCTGAGCGAGGCATGCGGCTGCACGGCTACCGTCTGGTGCTCGAGCACCAGACGGTAGAGCGCATTCGGTTTCGAAAGCCGATCGCGCACCGTCAGCTTCGAGCCGACCGCGAACGCTCTCGTCGCAGAACTACGAGTACTCGCTTTCGTGCCTTGGCCGTTCTCTATCGCTACGCCGCAGACCGCGACCACCCCAAGTGGCGCTGGGTGAGTGTTGGCTCCGTGAGTGCGTTGTGCGGCTGGCTGATGGTCTCGGTGGCGTTCCGCCTCTATGTGAGCAAGTTCGCGTCGTACAACGAAACCTACGGAGCCCTCGGGTCGGTCGTCGTTTTGCTCACTTGGCTGTACCTGAGTGCGATGGCTGTCATCCTTGGCGCCGAAATCAACACGGAGATAGAGCGCCAGACGCTGGTTGACTCGACGGTCGGAGAGCCTGAACCCATTGGTCAACGAGGCGCCGATGCAGCTGACTACGTCGCAACCGGCCCGCGCCGACCCGAGGCGAGCCCAGCCAGCAGAGCTATCGAACGCGACTGAATAAAGCTCCGCCGACATGGGTACCACGTAGCGAACCCGATCGAGAGGAGTCCATATGAGTACGAACGAGGAAACATCTTTGGGTGCGGCTAAAGAGTCCGCAACCGATGTCGCCGAGTCCGCCCGAGACAGCGCAGCCGAGGTTGCGAGCGAGGCGGCAAGCCACGCGAAGTAGCTCGTGATCGAGGGCACAGAGGCCGAGACAGCATCGCCGACACGGTCGATCAGATCTAGCAGCACGCGTGCAGCCACAGCTCGAGAACGCTGCTGGTGAAGCGGCCAAGACAAGTCAAGCTGTGATCGACCAGGTCAAAGAGCCTGCTCTCGACGCAGCCAAGAGTCTCAAGAACAGTGCAGCCGAACAGGGTGCCTCGTTGAAGAAGGAAGCCAAGAAAATCGCGAAGGATGTCTCTGACTGAGATCGAGGACACCCTGTAGCCCAGTCTGCCTCGGCGGGAGCCGCCCCCGAGCCTCCCGCCGAAGCGACCGTTCCTCTATTCCGTGGCCTCGATGACGTGACCGAGGCCCGTGATGGCGAAGAGTCGCTGTTGAAACGGATGAGGAGCCAGTAGCGAGAACTTGTTGTCGGCGCTAAGCACCGCCTTGCGGAGCCTCATGACAGCCCCAATTGCGGCGGAGTCCATGATGGTGACCGTGCCCAGATCTACGGTGACGCGCTCAGGCCGCAGTGCTGCCACGTTGAGCGCGGCTGCGTCGAACGTGGGCACGACAGAGCTGTCGAACTCGCCCCGCAACACAAGCGTGACGGTGCTCGAAGCGCTGGAGGTTTCGGTGGTGACCCCGAATTGCTGCGAACTGCGTCTGGTCATGGAGCGGTTAATTCAGGGAACGGCAACCGAACGGTGGTCCCCGTTGCTGCGCTGGTGATGCTCAGATCCGGGCAGACTGACCGGGCAATGGTGAGTCCGAAACCTGATTCGTCGCTCGACCCCTCTTTGATCTCGTTCTGATCGAAGCCCGTACCGTAGTCGCGAACCTCGATTGCCTGAGCACCCAACTCACCCTGGACTCTGATCTCGACTGGTCGGGTCGTGCTGGCGTGCATGTGAGCGGTCACGGCGTTGGTGGCGACTTCGGTCACGGCTCCATAAAACAGCGCAGAGGAGGTCTCGTCGAGTTCCGGCAATGCCCAGCGAAGTACCAATCGTGCATACGGAATTCCTTCGACTTCGGGGGGAATCCGAATTCGGAATCCGCTCGTATTCGGTCCGGAGCTATTCATGCCTGTTCGGTTCCTCGCTCGCGAGGACGTGGCGCATCTTGGCAAGGGCTCGCTTGAGGCGGCGATGGACCTGGGGTTGGGATGTCTCGAGTCGATCCGCGATCTGACGCTGAGTGAGCTGTTCGACGAACCGCAGCCTCAGCAGCTCGCGTGCGTCGGCGTCAAGGGTGGTAGCCGCAGCTCGAACATCGATGATCGTGTCGATAGTCGCCTCGGCGCCATCGAATTCGGGCCCTACCGTTGGTTCAGCTGTATTGAACCGCCCGGCGCTCGCCCGCCTCGCCGTCAGTACATCGTCGACCGAGAGTCCCGTGCGGTCGGCGAGTTGCTGGGGCGTCGGGCTGGCGCCGACGACTTGTTCGAGCTCCTCGGTCGCCTTCGCGATGGTGATCGTTGATTCTTGCACTCGCCGGGGCACGCCGACCAACCATCCGTTGGAGCGGAGGTGCTTCTTTAGTTCGCCGAGCGCGGTTGCCACGGCGTAGGGCCGGAACGGGCCTTGAGCGGGGTCGTAGCGACTGGCAGCGGCGACCAGGCCGACGTTCGCGGCCTGTTCGAGGTCAGGATCGGGTCGCCCTGTGGGCGAGTACCTCCGTGAAAGGCGCGATGCGATGTCAGCGCATGAAAGCACGAGTTCGTCTCGATCGGCGGGGGTCAGTTCAGCCATGGTCACGAGGCGATGTAGGTGTTTAGTCGACAGGTGAGGGAGCGGCCCCGGAGCTCTAGATCACCAAGCCCGAGACTCAATATCTCGGCGCTCTCCGGCGTTAGCGCAACGAGATCGCTGGTCGTCTCTATGGTCAATTGCTGCGACGCAGGTCGGAGCTCCGCCGATACAACGGCGGCGGAGCAGCCGTGCAGAACCGTCACCAGTTCCCGCATCGCTAGGTCGCTGAGGTCGAGTTGAGCGACGGTGACGCCCCGCTGTGTGAGCGCTGTGTCGACAAGCGCGCTCAGCACGTTGTACACGGTGTCAGCGTTGGCTGGCTGGTCGAAGTCCACGGCGATGTACTCGGGGCGGTCGGGGTTGACTGTCACGGCGCAGTGCCCACGATCATGACCGTCAGATCATCGTCGAGTTCGTCGTAGCTGGCGGGCGAGCAGCCCAGCAGTTCATCGATGAGCCCCTCGTCAGCGACTGCTTCCCCTGCGCCGTCGAGCCGGTGGAGGGTCTTCGGGTTATGCGAGATGACGAACAGCTCGGTGCTACGCGACAGTTGTTCGCACTGGGCAAGAAGTGCCGACAGCGACGAGGCAGAACTGACAACTTGCCCGACATCAGAAGCTCGAGTCATTTCCCTCCTGCCCCGCCGGCGTGCAGACTCGACTCCGCTGGTTGCAGGTCAGACACCGGTCGTCTGACTCCACATGATACTGAAGCGCAGCTCCTTCTTTCATTCCGCGGGCGACGTTCACGAGACTGGGAGCCTGAGATACGAGGCGTCGACGGGCAGCACGGCTGTGAGGTACCCGCTGGTGGTGGTGTTGATTCACTCGGCGTCCACACGGGATTCCGCCACCCACCGACTTGCATGATCCGGGGTCGGCGCTGCCATGAGTCTGCGATAGAGGTCGACGTACCGTTGAGCCATTGCGTCTACGGAGAGGTGACGCGTCGCGTGGTGTCGGCACCGTCGGCAGTCCAGCAGGCTCGCTTCAACGATGGCGGCCGCGAGCGCATTGGTGTCTTCGGTTTTGACAAGTCGCCCAACGTCGGTACTCACTATTGAAGCTATGGCGCCCCGGTCAAAGCCTGCGACCGGTAGTCCGCATGCCAGCATCTCGGCGGCTACCAGCCCAAAGGGCTCGTCCCACATCGGCGTCACCAGTCCTACCTCGGCGCAGCTGTATATGACTTTGAGTTTGCTGGTGGGCAGATGTCCCGCCCACCGTACGGTTCCGCCTAACCGGTGTTCCACCATGTCACTGAAGTACCTGCGGTCCATGACGGGGCCAGCAATAGTGAGTTCCATACCGGCAGCGTTTGCTGCTTCGATGGCGAGGTGGAGGCCCTTCTCTGGAACTATTCGTCCGGCCCACACCGCTCCAGTCCGGTGCTTCTCAGCGACGGGTAGAGGGCTCCATGCTCTCAAGTCGATTCCGTTGCGTATGACGGTGGCTTCGATGAGTGTCCATTGGGCTGCCAGCGTTGCTGAGACCGCAGACACTGTCGATGGGATGTCTTCAAGTCTCAGACGCTCTTCGTGTGCGTCCAGTAGTTCGGGAAACGGCGGCGTATGCAGTGCATGCAGCACCGGCACGTTGAGTCGTTGCGTGACTGGCAGCGGGTGCAGCGAGGCGTTGTGCACGACATCGAAATCTGACGTTGCGATGGCCTCAAGGACTCGGCGGTAGCCATCAATCTCGTCTTCTGCCCGGCCGGGGACCATTGCATTGTCGATCCGCGACGACCCGGCCATGTCTGGTTCTCGATCGATGATTGGGACTACATGAAGGTCGTCTGGGGCGGGTGCTGTCGCTGGTCCGGCGAACACCGTGACCGAATGGCCGGCTCCCTGAAGGGCTCGAGCAAGGGTCGCCGTGTGAGCCTCCATGCCGCCGGCGTAGGGTTCGGCGATCCCGAACCGGGCAAGCCCGATCAGGGCGACTCGAAGAGGGCGCATGGAAGTCACTGCCGGCCTGCTGCTAGCTCGAGTGTGGAGTTGGTCCAGGAAACGAGTCCGGCATCGGCGAAGTCCGCTAGCCAGCCTTTCATCGGCCATTTCTCCCATTTGGCGTGAAAGCGACAGGCGTTGGACACGATTGCCTCGAGGTGATTGATGGGCGGGTCTTGGCTGGGGTGCCATTGATGAAATGCAGTGCTGCCGCACGGCAAGTCATGCGACTCGTCTCCATGTACCCGTATTGGATGCTGGCGATACATCAGACCAGCGGGAGCGGGCGAGGCCAACACAGGTAGGGCGTATCAGACGGCGGTTGTGACACCTGCTGGTCAGCCGCTGCGGTCTTGGTTGGAGCTGCAGTAGCGCGCTGGTCAAGGCGCGTGCAGGACCCACACCGCCGTCGTCATAGCGTCGACTAGAAGCCGGCACGCCCCGTTGTTTGCGAAATCGTGCGAATGCAGCGGCGACAACATCTACCGTGATCACGTGCCCACGGCAAAGACCCCCAAGCTGGGCCGCGCTTACCAGAAACTCTTCGCCGCCAGCACCATCTCGAACCTGGGCGATGGCATCGGGCAGATCGCCTACCCGTGGCTGGCATCGGCGGTCACCCGCAACCCGCTGCTGGTCGCACTGGTAACGGTGTTTCAACGTCTGCCGTGGCTGGTGTTCAGCCTGCCCGCCGGCGTGATCACCGACCGCTACGAACGACGCAAACTCATGGTTGGCGCCAATATCGCTCGGGCGATGTTGACCGCAGCGGTGGCACTGATGGTGCTGGGCCAACAAGAGGTGTTGCCCGGCCCCGACGAACTCGACGATGCGTCGACCATCATCTCGACCAATGTGCTGCTCTACGTCGTGGTCCTGATGGCCACCTTGTTTCTCGGCACCGCCGAGGTGCTCTACGACAACACCGCCCAGACGATCATGCCGTCGCTGGTCACCGAGAATCAGCTCGAAAAGGCCAATGGGCGCATGTGGAGCGCAGAGCAGGTCGCGAACACCGTTGCGGGCCCCGCCGCCGGTGCTGCGCTGCTCGCTTTCGCCTTTGCTGCGCCGTTCTTCGTCGACGCCATCACCTTTGCCCTCTCGGCTCTACTTATCTACCTACTCCCCCGACCTGCTGCGGTAGCAAAGGAATCCACCGAACGCCAGCCATGGAAAACCGAACTGGTCGAAGGCTTCCGCTGGCTGTGGAATCACGAACTACTACGCCCCTTGGCTATCACGCTGGGCCTGCTGAACGGACTGGGTACGTTGGCCGGAGCGACACTCGTGCTGTTTGCGCAAGAAGTACTGCTCACCTCGCCGGTCGAATTCGCTATCTTGTCCACGGGCGGCGCCGTCGGCGGCATCGTTGGTGGATGGACGGCATCGGCTGTCTCCGCCCGGCTGGGCTCGGGACCGTCGCTGTGGACCACGCTGGTGGTTGGAGGAGTCACTTCGATATTCATCGGCTTCACATCGTGGTGGCCGCTGGTCTGGATCATGTTCACGCTGTCGATGTACGTCGCCGTGCTGTGGAATGTGATCACCGTGTCATTGCGCCAGTCGATCATTCCGGATCATCTGCTGGGCCGGGTGAACAGCGTGTATCGCTTCTTTGCCTGGGGATCCATTCCCGTTGGCGCCTTGATCGGCGGAGGAATCATCTTGCTCGGTGAGCAATCGACCAGCCGCGAGATGGCGCTGCGCCTGCCCTGGTTCGCAAGCGGCGTCGGCCAGCTCTTGTTACTCGCCTTTGCCGTGCGCCACCTCACGACGGCGAATATCGACGGTGCTCGGGCAGCCGCTTCTTCGGCCTACGATCCGGGGTAGATACGAAACCTGGCGTGACTTCAGAAGGGTGTGTGGGCGGCGATCCAGGCGCTGTCGGCGGCGGACAAGGGTCCTCCGACAGAGCGGACCTGGTGCCCGATCAGATAGCTCATGAAGGCTTCGGCGAAGTCGCCTTCGCCCACCGAGAAGTCGTTGGGCGTGCCGGGCACCCATCGCCATGAGGCAAGGCCACGCTTGGCGTTCCAGTCGTTCATCTGGTCATTGGAGAAGTGCACGTACGACACGGCATGTCCGAGTTCATGGGCGAACGCTCCGGCCCAAGTGGTGTCGGAGCGGCTCGTGTCGTACCAAATCACGATGGTGCTCGTTGCGTACTGCGCCTCGGACACGCGACCGGGTCCTGGACCCTGACGCCAGTCGACGCGCCACCCATAGGCGTCCATCCATCGCCATGCCGAATTGGGAATCTGGTTGACGACACCGGCCGGACCATTGCGCCCAGCAGTGCTACCCGCGATCGCCGGCGCGGCTGCCGGCACGACCGCCGGGGGTGGAAGTGGTGTGGGCGCCGGCGCAAGAGTCGGTACCGGCGGGGCCAAGATGGCAGGAATCGCCGCTGCGCGCGCCGGCGTCGACGACACCAGAGTGGGCGGCACCGGGGTGGACGTCGGCAGGGTGGGCGGCACCGGAGTGGGCGGCACCGGGGTGGGCGGCACCGGGGTGGGCGGCACCGGGGTGGGCGGCACCGGGGTGGACGTCGGCGGGGTGGACGGCACCGGGGTGGACGGCACCGGGGTGGACGTCGGCAGGGTGGACGTCGGCAGGGTGGACGGCACCGGGGTGGGCGGCACGGCCGTGGACGTCGGCGGCGCG